>WNGE01006605.1_pt1 | contig 21416 bp, 19 predicted proteins | sample 5400651 | NCBI WGS metagenome assembly WNGE01 (sample SAMN13153370, study PRJNA577476) | soil metagenome | isolation source: 60 cm soil or saprolite under grassland replicate 2 | place: USA:California | collected 2016-06-15 | reverse complement strand
TCAGCGCCCGGACGATTTCGCGACCCGTCGAATCGCCGTTCGCGTGCAGGATGCGACGGCGCGAATGCGCGGCCTCCTGCGTGAACTGAAGCGCCCCGCCTTCGCGGTCGAACCGCGCGCCCCATTCGATCAGCTCGGTGATGTAGCGCGGCCCTTCTTCGACCAACACGCGAACGGCCTGCTCGTCGCAAAGCCCCGCGCCGGCATTCAGCGTGTCTTCGAAATGGAGCGAGATTTCGTCGTCGTCGGACATCGCCACGGCGACGCCGCCCTGCGCGTATTCGGTGTTCGATTCGTCCAGCCGGTCTTTGGTCAGTACCGCGACGCGCCCGTCGCGGGCCAGTTCGATGGCGGCGCGAAGCCCCGCGACGCCGCTGCCGAGGACGATGTAATCGGGAGTTTTCATAATGATGATCGGATCGGCGCCGCGAGCGGTGGCGAGCTGACTCTCTATCGACCAATCGTGGAAGCCGCGCTCGCTACCGCTCGCGGTACTGATCCAGAGCAATTCTAAAAGACAGACTTTAGTCTGTCCATCCTCGATCCAAACCACTGACAGACTAAAGTCTGTCCCACTCTACCGCTCGCGGCGCCGATTTTCCGACTGCGCGATGATCAATAATCGTAAACGCGGTCTCCTATCAACAGTCGCACGAGAGCCGCATCGCCTTTTGAATCCACCTTGATTTCAACGCGGGCCTGATCGCGATTTTTCCACAAACCCTGCTCGATCTCGGCGCGTTTGTCTTCGGGAATGAAAAACTCTTCGATCCCATACTCGATGCGCGAGTACGAGTAGCGGCCGCGAATGGCGATGCGGTTTTCGGGCAGATTGGCCGGGTAAGAATTCGACAGCGAGACTGGTCGCCATTCGCCGTCGGCTCGCCTTTCGAGTATGGCGTATACCCGCTCGCCCTGGTAGTCGTCATATGAATTGGCGAACGAGCGGGGATTGGCGATTTCGTAATTGAGCCTGACGTAATAGCCGCTGAGCACGTTATACGGATCAACGGGGCGTATCTTGAGCGTCACGCTTCTGCCCGTCGCGCGAGTGTAAATCTTCTGCGCGGGCACTGCGGCCAGGATCAGAAACTGAGCCGCGACGGCAAGTACGAAATAAAGAGCGTGTCTGTTCATTGCGCAATGGCCTCCCTTCTGTGCAGGAATTTTTCGTAGGCGACGCCGGCAAATATCGTGACAATGCCACATATGATGAACGCGGCGGATTTCAGTAGCAGCGACGATTCGTATTCAAAGAACCGTGAGACGATGAGAGTCGCCACGAAAAGCGAGCCTGCCCAGAACGCCAATCGCCGCTCTTCGACAATGCCTTTGCCGATGAGCACGGCGGCGATTACGAGCGCCGCCGCGTTCACCATGACCGTCGGCCACGCTTCGCTGAATCTGTTGAGCGGCGGCGAGAGACAGAGCAATAGAGAAGCCGCCACCACACCCGCGGCGGATCGTCTTAGCGATTCATCCATCCTCGCCCAGGCTTTCGCGAGCAGCGCGACTCCGATTGCGACCGCAAATCCGGCAGGAATCAGCCAGTAGAGATGGTTCCAGTCAATGTTACCCGACCATTGCCAGGCCCAGTGAAACGACCACTGATACGCGGCGTATGCGAGCGTGGCGAGGCCGAGATTGGAAGCCGGGACTCCGAATTCTTTTCTGATCTCGGTCGCGCGATGAAATTCGCCGGCCGCCCAGGCGGCGAATCCTCCAGCCGTGACTGCTATCAACGCATACCTTTCATTGCTGAATCTGACGAGAGCCAGCACAGGCAGGCTGATGATCAATCCGAGAAACGTCAGCGTGTTAAGCGCTCGTGATCGAATCGTCCACGCCAGAGGAAGCAGCGCGGCGGCGAGCAGCGGTGGATAAACAATCGCCAGCCGCTCGTGAAAGTCGTCCGCGAATCCTACGAACCACGTGAACGAAGTGACGATGACCAGCAAGCCTGTAATCCAGCTTCGCGCGGCCCAGGCCATCGCGAGCGATCCCAGCGCCCACACCCCGAACATCCCGTACCAGGAGCCACTCACTTGATAGGTTTGCGCCAGCAATCCGATGTTCGCGCCGAAAACAAGGCAGCCGCAGAAAATCAGCGCATGGCCGAGCCGCGGCCATGCGCTTCTGTATCTGAGCCAGTATCCGCCGATGTGAAATACGAGCAGCGCGGCGAAGAGCAGAACTACTTTCGGGACTCTCGAAATCTCATTCCAGTGCGCGGCCACGAAGCTGATGACGCCGCCGCCGACCATCAGGCTGCCGAGCGTGAATAGCGCCGCGGCCAGCAATCGTGAAGATTCCTTTCCGAGGTCGTCGAGTTCGTAAAGCGATCTCAGACGCCCCGCGGCGCCTTCGGTCAGGATTCCTTGCTCCGTCCACGCGGGGATCTCGCGCTTCAACGCGGCGCGGAATTTTACGGAGCGGTTATATTCAGGAGCCATAGTTGAACCTCACAATCTGAAGTAGATTAGTTGTGACGCTTCGGCAGGCCGGTTTGCCGAAGCCTCTCACAGACGCCACTATTCCGATCAAGCATTGGCTTGATGTCGCGCAGCCAGTTGCCCGCACGCCGCCGCAATGTCCTGCCCGCGCGGCCGCCGGATGAACGCGGGCACGTCGCGTTCGACCAGTATTTTCTGAAAACTCAGGATGCGTTCCATCGGCGACGCGCGGTACGGCAATTCGGGCGCCGGGTTGTGCGGGATCAGGTTCACTTTGGCCCGAACGCCGTTGAGCAGTTTGACAAGGCGCCGCGCGTCTTCGTCGGAATCGTTGACGCCGTCGAGCATCACGTATTCGAACGTCAACCGCTCGCGTTCGCCGAGAGGGTACTCGCGGCAGGCTTTCATCAGGTCCGCGAGCGTATACTTGCGATTGATCGGCATCAATCGCGTTCGCTGTTCTTCGGTGGTGGCCGAGAGCGAGATCGCCAGACGCGGTCTGACCGGCTCTTTGGCGAAGTCGTATATGCGCGGGATGACGCCAGAGGTCGAGACGGTGACGCGCTTCGGGCTGACGCCAAGCCCATTATCGTCGGCCATAATCCTAATCGATTTCATCACCTCGTCGTAATTCAAAAAGGCCTCGCCCATTCCCATAAACACGAGGTTCACGCCGTGCGGCGGTTTGGCTCCCTCGCCGTAGACCTCGTTCAAGACGATGACGACCTGCGAGATGATCTCGCCCGCCGTCATGCCGCGTTTGACGCCCAACTGCGCGGTCATGCAGAAGCCGCATCCGACGGCGCAACCCACCTGGCAACTGAGGCAGATAGTGTCGCGGCGCTCTTCGGGCATAAACACGGCCTCGGCTTCGCGGCCGTCGCCGAGCTGTAGCAGATAACGCCTGGTTCCGTCCGTGGAATAGAAAACATCGATGATTCGAGTCTCGGCGACGCGCGCGATCGAGTTCAGCTTCTCGCGCAAATCTTTTGACAGTTCGGTCATCCGCGCGACGTCGAGCGCGCGCCTGCCGTAGATCGCCCGGTAAATCTGTTTGCCGCGAAAACGGGCTTCGCCGATCCCCTCGGCGAATTCCATCAATTCGTCTTCGGTTTTTCCCAGCAACGTCGTCATATCGAGCTTATTGTACCATCGCGCCGAGATGTCTCGAATCGTTGCAGTAGCCCGACCGTGAGGGAGGGCGTATTAGGAAGCGCCCTCCCTCACGGTCGGGGCGCCTCCATTAATTGCGCGTGTGCCCAGGCACATGGCTTGCTCCACCGAACTGCGCTGGTTTCTTAGTTCGGCGCCCATTCTGATGTGACTTATAGGGCCTATAGGCCCTATAAGTCACATCAGAATGGGCGCTCCAAGGATTATGAGGAAAGACCTAGAGAAAGCGGCGCGCCGAAACGCCAGGTCCTCACTGTTAATAATCTTGTTGGGATTGTCGCCCCTGCTTTTGAACGCCGATCCCACGTTTCAATATGGGCGCGCGTCGCTCGTCAACGTATTACCGGCGGCGCGCGCGCAGGAAGTCGCCCAGCCGGACAAGTCGGAATCCGCCGCGAGGCTTAAAAAACTGGGTGAGCGCCGGGCCATTGTCTTCAGCCCTGATTTCGCGGCTTCAGGGAATCGGCAGTTTTACGAAGGGCTTGGGTTTTTGTATCTGGAAAGCGCCGATTGGCGCTGGGTGTTGAAGGAAATCATGCGAGTCAACCGGTCGCGCACTGAGGGCTCGATTCGCGAGATATTCTTCGAAACTCACGGGAGCAACGGCAACGGGCTGAAGCTTCAGCGGTCGCAACTCCGGTCGGCGCCGCGCTCATACATTTCACTCGGCGCCTTGCAGGAACGACTTGCGGCGGCTGGGGTCGAGCGCGCGATCCTGGGCGCCTGCAACACCGGGCGGTTATACAGACCGGAGATTTATAAAAAGTTGGACATGTCGGTGAAAGACCCGACGGTGTTGCCGGCCACGCTCGGAGTGGTCAATGCTTCTCCGAACTTCGACCCGTCTACCAGCCCCGTGGAGCTTGTTCGCCGTACAGACAGCCGCCTCGAGCAGACTAGCGAGGGGCAATACAAGGAACTCCCGGCCTCGGTCAGACTCGCGCTGGGCCTGCCCGCGTCCACAAAGCCGTTCACCGTGTCGAATATGTTCATACAAACAATCATCAAAGATGATCGGCTGCAGGTGACCAGCAGGGGATACGTGCGCAAGGTATCCAAAGACACCGAGAGCGAGCCGGACAACGAAGCCATCTTCCAGAGCTTCCTCAAATTCCTCGATGATCTTGCGAGCGACCGACCGCCGTCCATTAGCGCCGATCGGAGATAGAGGACCGAGGATCGCCTTATACGCTGTAGCGCGGTCCTCGATCCTCTATTCTCGATCTTCGATCCTCGAGTCCCTGGCCGGCCCACTGGAGAGCGGCCTGGGCCTTCTCGAACTCCGACTCGGCTTCGATCTCAAAAAGCCTGTCGAACTCCATTTTGATCGTGCGGTAACATTCGCATGCCCACATCTCCAGGCTGCGCCTGTCCAGGATGTGAATGTGGCCGCGCATATAACTGATCACGCCCGCCTGGCGTAATTTGCCCGCGGCGACGGTGATTCCGGCGCGCCGCGCGCCCAACATCTCCGCGATCATTTCGTGCGTCAGAAAGAACTCGTTCGAGTCCATGCGGTCGTCGATCATCAACAGGAGCGAGCACAGCCGCTCTTCGACCGTGTGCAGACAGTTGCAGGCGGCCATCTGCGACATCTGGGTCATCAGCGCCTGCGTGTAGAGCAGCAGGCGTTTGCGCAGCGCCCCGCCGCTCAACATCTCATATTTGAAAGCGTCCGCCCTCATGCGCCATGCCTGCCCCTCGACCTGGACGATCGCGCGGTAAGGGGCGCTGCTGGCGCCCAGGAGGACCGGCACCCCCATCATTCCTTCGTTGCCGACGATGCCCGTTTCCACCGTCGCGCCATCCATCATCGTGGCCACCAGAGAGATCAATCCCTGCTCCGGAAAATAGACGTAGCGAATCTCTTCGCCAGCGTGGTATAGAATATCGCCCAAACACAAATGGACGGACCCGAGCCCGACCGTCAGCCTTTCAAAGTCCTGTTCAGGCAGCGCCGCCAGAAGTCGATTTCTGGCTAATGAAATCATCATTACCTCCTTGATGATTTATAAGAAACAAATTGCTATTCGGCGCGCGGAGGGGAAATGCGGCCAATAAGAATTATCTCGACAAATTCACTTGCATGTACGACCCTCATACTTCGCTTTGTACGATTCCGTATACAGACATGTAACGTACATAGTTAACGGTTGTTAGTTTGCGTGGATTTATTTATATCTACCTCAAACTTCTTCCAGAAGCAGCAATTAGTGTTCCTACATTGTCGGGGCGACGAATCCCTGCTCCTTCAAGGAAAGGCAATCTATGCAGGTCATCGCCACCGGTTCGGCGTCGAGCCTCTTCGGATCGATTTCTTTCCTGCACCTCATGCATATCCCATAAACGCCGCGCTCGATTCGCTGCAGCGCGGCGTTGATATTCTCCAGCCGGTCGCTTTTCATGTTCATCAGGCGACCTTCCAGATCCATCGAAAGCTCCCGCACTGAACTGTCCGCCGAATCGAGCACGACGTCCGTGTCGAAAGACTGGGGCAGTTCGGTCCTTCCCAGGATGTCACGCTTGATTTTGTCCCGTTCATCCAGCAATCGCTGCCGGTATTTCACTGTATTTATCGCCATAAAATAACCTCGTGCCGGAAAAATTTTTGACCTGCAATTACGCGCCGCCCGCCGCTCTTATTTGGGCGGGCAGCGATTGCAGATGCCTTTTGAGCCAATCGGCCGCTAAATCGGCGACCTGTTCGAGCGCGCCCGGTTCTTCGAACAGATGCGTCGCGCCAGGAATGACCCTCAACTCTTTTTCGCAGCGCAGTCGCGCGTAAGCGTCCTGATTCAATTCGATCACCGTCTCGTCATGGCCGCCGACAATCAACAGCGTCGGCGCTTTGACCAGCGGCAGCGAGTCGCCGGCCAGGTCCGGCCGCCCGCCGCGCGAAACGACCGCGCCGATCTCCTCGCCCAATCCGGCGGCGGCCTTCAGGGCCGCCGCCGCGCCCGTGCTCGATCCGAAATAACCGACCTGCAAATTCCGAGTCTCCTCTTGACCGGCGAGCCACCGCGTCGCGTCGATCAATCTCCCAGTCAGCAGCTCGATGTCGAAGCGGAGATGGCGCGTAAAAACGTCCACCGACTCTTCCTCGCGCGTGAGCAGGTCGAACAGCAGCGTGCCGACGCCGGCCTCGCGAATAACACTGGCCACGCTCCTGTTGCGCGGACTGTGACGGCTGCTCCCGCTGCCGTGCGCGAACACCGCGATCCCGCTCGCGCCGCTCGGGATCATCAGGTCGCCGTCGAGGACGGCGCCGCCGGCGGGAATCCGCGCCTGAATTTCCAACAAATCCGAATGACCGCCATTTTGTTTCCGCATCGCTGCTCCAATGAAGTGTTTTGAGTCCCGCCTTCAGGCGGGACTCAAAACACTTCATTCAACGCCCGCTGGCCTTGGCCGAGACGAGCAACAACCCCTTGCTCCATGCGTAAAGCTTATCGAGCGCCAGTCCGGTATGTTGAGCCAGATCGTGATCGCCTCCGGAGTACAACACCAATTCCTTAGGCTGACGGGCGCGAGCGTACAGCTCGCGCGAATAATGATCCGGCATCTCCTGGTCGTCCGTGCCATGCATAATCAGAAAGCTCTTCGGCGACAAATCCGCCGCCATTTCTGCCCCGAAATTCTGGCATGCGATAGTCGCGACGCCGACGACGAGGTCGCTGGCCACTCCGGCGGTGATGACCACGGCGCCGCCGAATGACCACCCGAGGAGCGCGACACGCTCCGCGCCCTGCTGGCGCACGGCCTCTATGCCGGCCAGCGCGTCATAAATGGATTCCCGCAGGTCGTCCGGTTCGCGGTAATCGATCCGCAACGCAGTGATCCCGGCCTTCTGCAACTGTTCGGCCAGCGGCTCGTAAAGGCCCGCAGGCCCGTCCAATCCGCCGCCTGCGTCGCCGACCATCACCATCGCGCCCCGCGCGCCTTCGGCTTTGTGCAGCAGGCCTTTGATCACGCCCTCCGGCGTGTGTATCTCGACCTCGGCCGTCGGCGGCGGATGACCATTCGTCTCAGGATAGAAGACCGAACTCTTCATAAAACTCCCTAAAATGTGGACCCGCTCGTCTTACTCCTTTTCCCTATTGGCGCATCTGACAACTGACGTGCCATGGCCGAGCGGCATACCAGTTGCCGGTTTGAAATCCCGATCATCGCGGTCAGGAAAGATAAATGACAGAAAAATGACTGGCAGAAAAATAATAAGGGTGATGTATGGCAATCTCGACCAACTCGACTGGCGCGCGCATGAATGAGGCGCCAAACCGACAGCATGCCAAAGCGAAGGAGGCTGTGGCTGAAATCAACGGCATCAGGGTGGAAAAGAGCGTCATCATCAACAGAGATCGCGCCGACCTATATCATTTCTGGCGGAACTTCAGGAACCTGCCACAAATCATGAATCATCTGGAGGAGGTGCGCGAGCTCAGCCCGACGCGCTCGCATTGGGTGGCCAAAGCGCCGGTGGGAACCAAGGTCGAATGGGACGCCGAGGTCACGCACGATCAAGAGAACGAGTTGATCGCCTGGCGTTCGCTCGAGGGCGCGACCGTCGCCAACGCGGGCTCAGTGCGGTTCCTTCACTTCGCCGAGCACGAGACCGAAGTGCGAGTCTCACTGGAATACGCCCCGCCGGGCGGGCGACTCGGCGCCTTCATCGCCACCCTCTTCGGCGAAAACCCTGAGCAACAGATTACCGAAGACCTGGCCCAGTTCAAGCACATGATGGAGAGAAATTTCAAATCCGTCGATAAAAGCGTCGCTAACCAAGAAGTGATCTGATTCTTTGAAGCGTGCAAATTGAATTGGATATGGTCAACTGCATGAAATGGCTACGCCGATCTGTGTTATGCGCACGCTTCGATTATTTATTATGAAGATTGGGTCGGCATCGGTATGTCGCCGGGCTTGCATTCTGGGTGTCCGCAGCCGCACACAACGCCGGTGTCGGAGTCCTTGCTCGCGGTCATGCAATAATTGCCGCAATACCCTGTGTCCGCCCGCGCAGGACAAGAGCAGACCTTGTGCGCGCATTTTTCAGTCATGTTTTCCAACATTCCCTCTGGCATGATGGCATGGCCTCTGACGTTACAGCGCCGCGCGTAAGCAAGCGGTTGTGTGTGTAGTCATCTGCTTGCTAACGCGCGGCGCTGGCGCCGAATTTTACGTTCTTCATTACCTCTGGCAATGACAAATGACAAACGTAAAATGAAAAATAAATAGGCAGGCATCAACCCATCCCGACAAAGGTCAATGCCTGCCTCGTTCTTCCCTGTCGCCAGGAAAGAATACTTGACACGTCGCCACGCCGCCTTCGGCGCGATATACGATCAGAATTCTACTGCCCTCGACCCGACCCTCTTAATCCGGCGCCCGTCCTGCGAGGGCTTCTGATCCTGCCATAGCGCCTATCAATCCACCGCCAGGTCACAGCGCCGACGCTCAGATAGCGCTACGAGGCGGCGTTGGCGACGGTTATCAATTCTCCATCCCTCTGAATGCGACGTCGTCTCTTTTGCTTCGACTCAATGTTCGTCAAAGCTGATACAGTCGATGTCGCTTAGCAATGACTTAGCAACATTGGCGCCAAATAAAATGCGCTCAAACGCGTATACAATCGAATCGCTTCGCCACCCGCAAAGACACATTCTTAGATATGACAATACATTGGTTGTCTCCGATACGAACATCTGAATACGCAGTCTTGCGGGGAATGGCAGTTGCAATGTTTAGTTATGCCACCTAGAAATAAATAACCCATGGCTTGCTCTTTAAAATTCGTCCTGACTTTAACAAACAAATTCCGATAGGAGGTTAGGAAGGAGAGGAGCATGCGTATGGGCGCCACCCACAACGCGCTGCGAGCCGGAATTTGCGGAGAAGAGCAGCGCGAGGACATCGAAAGAACTCTACGAGTTCGATAGCATGGAGGAAATCGCCCGATGTATGAACAAACAACGGAATGTTTTGGCCGTGGTCATTGATGACGATCAAGACCAGGCAGAATTGATTAAAGAGGTTCTCGCTCCCGAAGGGTATTGCGTGCTGACGGCCGATAATGCGGAAGAGGGTTTGAGGCTATCACAACTGTATCACCCCTTTGTAATCATCACCGATTTTGGCATGCCAGATATGGACGGCGCCGAATTGGTGGAGCGCCTCAAGATGAACGGAGCATCTGACATACCGGTCGTTCTGGTCACGGCATACCCCCCCGAATATGTTGAAGAGCGGCTGGATTTCAGGCGCCTTCCCGATCTGATCATGTCCAAACCCGTGGACTTCGACCAGCTGGTAGAGACCGTGCGAGGCTATTATCAAAACGGTCACCGTTCCGAGCTTAGCTTGCAGGATCGGCCGCACGACTGTTTCGCGAGCGCCTCCCTTGCTCCCCATTTGAGCGGCGCCAGATGAGCCTCTGATCGGCCTTTCGAGTTTATTTCCCGCTCCCTTTGCGATGAGCCTCAACGATTCGCCGCTCGGTCTCCGCCGCGATCTGCGACTCGTAAATGTGATTTTCGCCCCGAGCGCCGGGGATGAAATTCCGGGCATACATGCTGGCGGCCGACCTCGATTGCGCATACCAGCGCTTGTAAGCGTCGTGAACTATGTCTTCTCCCTGGCGCTCCCGTCCGGCCGTCTTGTAATGATCGGGGTTGACGTTGTTCTTCTTGCTCATAATTACTCCTCGGAAAATCCCTGGGTACGCATCGCTTCCAGCGTGCGGTCTCGGAGAAAGACTAATTCATAGGAACCAGGCTTGGATACGCATCGCCTCAGTCTCGGGGGCGACTGATTCCGATCAATAGGTCTCTAGCCGAGACTGCACGCTGGAAGCGATGCGTACCCAGGGCGCGCTTTTCATTCTTTCATGGCGCCGCCACCGGCATGAAGGCTCTTCAGGAAACTGTTCGTAGTCTGGCCTTTAGGCGGAAGCGCCGATCACGGATCCGTTCCGCAATTCCAAACGCTTCCGCCTAAAGGCGGGACTACGAACTTTAAAGGCGAAACCGGAGCTTGGCGCCTACTCCGCCGCAGGCGGCCAGCCTCGCAGCGTCTTCAATGAATGTCACGTCGGCGTTAGTCTGGCGGGCGCGCGCCACCAACTCATCCGCGATCACCGCGCTGCGCGCCCGGCCATTCCCTTCGACGTCTTCGAGAAGGCCGGGAATAAGCTCCACGCCCTTCCCCGTAAGATCGTCGCGCACGTCCTGTTCCGACGCGCTGATGAACATCTCGTCGACCTGGCCCAGCGTCAGCGCGATCAGCGTGTCGCGCGCGCCGGTCACGGCGAAGCCGCCGCCGAGGTATTTATCCAACAATTTCTCGACCTTCTCGGCGTCTTTCCTGGCGTCGTAGGCGCGCACCGCCTCGAAACTCGCCTTCATCACTTCGTGTTCGGGCGCGGCGATGTCCAGGCGCAGCGTCGAGATCACCATCTCCTCCAGGCGCTGCGTGAGTTGTTCGCGCAACATCGGAATAATCACCTCGTCTCCCGCAAGCACGATCCGCTCAATGTTCTCCTCGCGCGTCACGCGGTCGAGTTCCTCGACCACGTCTTTCGCGTGATGCATGCGGATGTCGTCGATGTGCCTCTGAAAGCGGGCCTGCGACCAGCCGCCGATCATCGTCCGGTGGATGTTGGGGCTGACGACGTCGCGCTGTTCAATCTCCTCGCCCGCGCCGAACACGTACAAATGCGCGACGCTGGTGTCGGCGACGAGCGCGACGTAAGGCGGATAGTGATCGATGAAACGCGCCAGCGAATAGACGCTCGGTTGATAAGAAGTGTAGAGATGATTCTCCTCGATCGGCGCGTCGAACTGAACGGCTTCAAAGAAATCGCGCTCCGCCGAGCAGGCGAAGATCGCCGCCCCGTTCGAAGAAGGCCGCAACTCGTCGCGCAGGTATTCGTTGATCCGCTCGGCGTCGCGCTCGAAGCTCTCGCGTTCAGGCGTGCGCAAAGTCCACCTCTTCGCCCGCGCCTTTAATTCGCGCCGCACGAACGCGTCGAAATTGTCGCGCCCGTGTTGATCGGCCTGTGTGTTCAGGTAAACGCTGATGACGGGAAAAGGAGTGGGTTCAAATGTGACTAACCGGTCGAGTAGATTGTTCGGGGCCATAATTCCTAATCATTCCTCTCACAAATAAGATTCAGGCTGATCTGGAAGTTTGCAATTGTCGAGCCAGTTCAAAATCGCCCTTGTCTTGATTGGCTCGCACGGCCCGAGGCGCCTCATATCGCTTCAGTACGTTCATCTAACATACAACATTCGCCACGTTAAATTTTCGGTCATCGACGTCTTTTGAATATTTCCATAACAACGGCGTCCCTGCGGCCGCAAGCAACGCGGAAAAATGCTGGCACATTCATTGCTCGAATTTAAATTATGAATAACATTGCAGTGACAGGCGACAGCGCTGAAGAGAACTACATGCCTCTGTTGGGAGGAGAGGCTGATGATTCTCCGGACATAGTTTGCTTGTCGCGCCTGCGATGGGATTTCGCGCGCCAGAGACCACAACACTTGATGAGCCGGTCGGCCCGCGAACGGCGCGTTTTCTTCGTAGAGGAACCGGTCTTCGGCTCGACGGTTCAGGGGCTGGACATCAGGCGGCGCGATTGCGGAGTATTTGTCGTGACGCCGTGTCTGCGCGAGGGGTCGGATGACGCCGAAGCGCCCGCGATAGAACAAGCGCTCCTGCTCGATGAACTCTTCCTGGAATACGAGGTCTGCGATTACATCCTCTGGTACTACACGCCGGCGGCGGTGGCCTTCACCTGGCGTCTCGATCCGCTTCTTGTTGTCTACGATTGCATGGATGAGCCGTCGGCCTTCAAATTCGCGCCGACCGGCGCGAAACAGCGCGAAGCCGAATTGCTTAAGCTCGCCGACGTGGTCTTTACCAGCGGACAAGGCCTCTACGAAGCGAAGCGCCGTCTTCATCACAACGTCCATCCTTTCCCGGACGGCGTTGATCTTGAACATTTCCGCCAAGCCAGGCTCGGGATCGTGGAGCCTGTAGACCAGGCTCGCATCGGGCGCCCGCGCCTCGGGTTCTCCGGCATGATCGATGAGCGCTTGGACTGGGAGTTACTGACCGCGATCGCCGAGGCGAGGCCCGATTGGCAGATCGTGATGATCGGCCCCGTTGTTGAGATCGACCCGGCCGAATTGCCGCGCCGCCAGAACATTCATTATCTCGGTGATAGAAGCTACAAGGACTTGCCCGCATATTTCTCCGGATGGGACGTCGCGGTGGCGCCGTTCGCCCGAAACGAATCGACAAGGCTCATCGCCCCTCCCGGGGCGTCGGAATATCTGGCGGCCGGAGTTCCCACGGTCTCTACTTCGATACGCGACGTGGAGCTTCTCTACGGGCGCCGGGGTTTGGTCAAGATCGCCGACGCGACGGATGAGTTCGTCGCCGCAGCCGAGCGTTTGATGAACCGTCGTGCCGGTTACGACTACGACGCATGGCTCGATCGAGTGGACGAAACGCTCGCGTCTAACGCCTGGAGCGAGACGTGGGCGCGCATGATGAATTTGATAGACTGGACCCTCAAAAAACTCTACTCCGAGGATCGCGTATAGAAGATCGAGGATAGAGGATCGCAACGCCGCTAGTGAGACGATTCTCGATCTTCGATCCTCAATCCTCAATCCCAAAGACAAGCGAGAAGGCGAGCAGGTGATGAGAAGATTGTATCTTCGGTCCCAAAGGTGGCGCCATAGTTAGTCGCCGCCAAGCGTAATGGGGCCAATGGAGCGCGAGCTATGAATAGAGGTGCTTGGAAAGGACGGTTTGAGCGCTTCTGCAGATCGTTATTTCAAGAGCTTAACCTGACCCTGATCGAAGATCTGGCGATCGATCTCGGCGCCTCCAATACTCGCGTCTACCTGCCGGGGAGAGGCGTAGTTGTCAATGAACCGTCGGTGATCGCGTTCGACGCCAATAACGGCGAGGTCGCGGCGGTAGGGCGGGAGGCGAAAAAGCTGGCCCGCCGCCAGCCGCGCGAAATCCGCATCGCGCGGCCCATCAAGGACGGGGTGATCGCGGATTGCGAGGCCGCCAGCAAGATGCTCTCTCAATTCATCAGAGGCGCTCGCGGGCGACGCGCCATGGTCGGCCCGTCGCTGCTGATCTGCGCCCCGACCGACGCCACGCCGCTCGAACAGAGGGCGTATGAAGACGCCGCCAGGTTGGCCGGCGCGGGAAAGGTGACGCTCGTCGAAGGGCCTTACGCCGCGGCTATGGGCGCCGATCTTGACCTGCGCGCGGCGCGCGCTTGCATGGTCGTTGACATTGGCGCGGCCACGACGGACATCGCCGTCATCAGCGGCGGCGGCATCCTCTACGCCTCCACACGCCGCATCGGCGGGAGCGAGATAGATCGCGCCATCGCGCGTTACCTGCATGTGGAGCGGACGCTGGAAGTGAGCGAAGACGGCGCCGAGGAAGTCAAGATCGAAATGGGGGCGGGCGGGCCGCGCGATAGGCGGACACTGGTCGTGCGGGGACGCAACCTGAAGACCGGACTGCCGGAGGAGATCGCCGTCGGCAGAGAAGAGATCGATATATTGATGCGGCCCGCGCTGCGCATGATGAAGCAACATGTGCGCCTGGCCCTGGAAGAGATTCCCACGGAGGCTTCCGTAGACCTGCTCGATTCAGGAATCATGCTGAGTGGGGGGCTGGCGCAACTCCACGGCCTGGCCGAACAATTCGCCCAGGAGTTTGGCCTGAGGGTGCAAGTGGCGCCCGACCCGGCGCTGGCGGCGGCGATGGGCGCTGGCCGCATTCTCGAACAAGCCCTCCCCTCCTCAATCCGCGAAGCGATGAAAGAAAGAGAGTCCATGCGGGTTAACTACTCTACTTAGACCGGGAGTGGGACAGACTTTAGTCTATCCGGCGCCAATCCATGCCGCGGACAGACTTATTACCTAATTTGTTTAGCGTTTTTCCTATGGCAGTTTTCAGATTCATATACAGTCCGGCAATCGGTACGGTACCGGAGTTCACTTTCACGTACGCGCAATCGCAAGCTGATGCGGGGAAAATGCCAAACAACATAGTTAACATTGTAATTAGTACTCTGTAAACTAAGTTATTTGATATTTTGTGTTTTAAATTCTTTGCTTTGAGCCTGCGGAGCAGGCGGCAGCATAAAGCCTGGGGCGTAAGCCCCAGGAGAGCGGCAGCAAAGCGATCAGAGCCCACGAAGTGGGCGACAGCCAATGGCTGTCGCCCGTTTCACGGGCTTGATGGCGCTCCGAACCTGACCTGGGGTTCCGCCTTCGGCTCCACCCCAGGCTTTACTCTGCCGCCCGCTCCGCGGGCTTAAACAATACCAAAAAACTTAATTTCCAGAGCAATTAGTCTGTCCCATCCTCGGTGGAATATTCGCGCCGAAGAAAGATGAACGAGTTCAAGCCCATCTTATACGCCGACGGTTATTTGCCGATAGAAGATCACGGTCTGATCGGCAACGGCTCGACAGCCGCGCTGGTCGGGCGCGACGGCGCGATCTCGTGGATGTGCGCGCCGCGCTTCGATTCGCCGCCGGTCTTTTGCCGGATTCTCGACGCGCGGCGAGGCGGCGCTTTCACCCTCGCCCCCGAAGGCCTGATCGAGTCGCGTCAGTTTTATGAACCTGACACCGCCGTGCTGGTGACTGAAATGCGCGGCCCGGCGGGACTGGTCCGCGTGACGGACGCGCTCACGCTGCGACAGGGCGCCGATTTGACGGAGGACGCCGCCGCCGGGCGCTGCGAGTTGTTGCGCGTGGCGGAGGTCGTCGAGGGGAACGCGCGTCTGAGGATCGAGATCGAGCCGCGCGGCGAGTCGCGGGTTATCGCCCGCAGCGGCGGCCTTTTCATACGCAACCCCGCCAGCCCTCATCTCGATCTGCAGCTTTCGTCTTCAGTCCCGTTGGCCCCGCTTGCCCCGCCTGCCCCGCCTGCCCCGCCTGCCCTGCCTGGAGGATTGCGCGGCGTGATGGAACTCGGAGAAGGCTCTCGTTTGAGCCTGATATTGCGCTGGGGCGGCGGCGTCAGCAGACACAGACCGCTGTCGGCGGAAGATTCGCTCGCCGCGACGCGCGACGCCTGGCGTCGCTGGGCCGCGCGAATAGGATACGACGGGCCGCAGAAAGAGATCGTGAGTCGTTCGGCGCTGACGCTCAAGTTACTCGACCATTTCGATAGCGGCGCGATCGTGGCGGCGCCGACCTCTTCATTGCCCGAAGTGATCGGCGGCGAGCGCAACTGGGATTACCGGTACGCCTGGGTGCGCGACGCTGCGTTCGCCGTTTACGCGCTCAACCGCATCGGCTGTCCGGAGGAAGCGTCGGCCTTCCTCGGTTGGGCGCTGGACGCTGTTGAAATCGGCGAGCGCCCCCGATCGCTCTATGACCTCGACGGCGACTACGCCGCGCCGGAGCAGACGGAAGGGGCGCTTGAAGGCTATCGCCGCTCGCGCCCGGTGCGCTGGGGCAACGCGGCGACGGAGCAAACCCAACACGACGTGTACGGCGAGATTCTCGATTGCGCTTACCAATGGGCGGCGCGCCACGGCCAGATCGACGAAGCGCTGTGGAAAAGGCTGTGTGAACTGATCGAAGACGCGAAGCGCGAATGGCGCTCTCCGGATCACAGCATCTGGGATGTGCGCACGCCGGGCAGGCCGTTCACATACTCCGCCGCCATGTGCCAGGTGGCGCTCGACCGCGGGGCGAAGATGGTCGAACGATTCAAATTGCCGGGCCGCGGGCTGTCGTGGCGCGCGGCGGCTGAAGAGATTCGCGCGGCGATACTCGACGAAGCCTGGGACGAAAGGCTCAATTCGTTGACAGAGCATCTGGGCGGCGGCGGCCTCGACGCCAGTTTGTTGTGCCTGCCGCTGCGCCGCGTCATCCCGGCCGATCACCCCAAAATGGCGGCGACCACTGCGGCGATAGCCGCACGTCTCGACGCGGGCGGCGGCTTGTTGTACCGCTACCTGCCGCACGTCTCGCCCGACGGCCTAGTGGGGCGCGAAGGCGCGTTCTTGCTGTGCAGCTTCTGGATGGTGGACAACCTGGCCTATCAGGGAAGATTGGATGAAGCGGTCGATCTCTTCCATTCGCTCTGCAATCGGACCAATGCGCTCGGATTGCTGCCCGAACAGATAGACCCGTCGAGCGGCGCTTTCCTAGGCAACTTCCCGCAGGCGTTCAGCCACGTCGGCCTGATTTCGAGCGCGGTGAATCTGGCAAGGTTGTCGACGCCAGGAAAAGAATGAAAATCAGCGACGAAGAAACGAAGAAGTGGGGCGGACTTTAGTCTGCCTATGAGCCGGGCAGACTAAAGTCCGCCCCACTTCTTGCGCGATGATCAATGGAAAGAGGCTGTGATATGTGCTATTAGTACGCGGGCAAATCTTAACAAAATCGATATGGACATCATAGACCTTCGCAGTGACACGGTCACAAAACCAACTCCATCAATGCGGCGCGCCATGGCCGAGGCCGAAGTCGGGGACGACGTCTACTTCGAGGACCCGACCGTCAACCGCCTGCAGGAACGCGCCGCCGAAATCCTCGGGAAAGAGGCCGCGCTCTTCGTGCCTTCGGGCACGATGGGCAATCAGATTTGCGTCAGGCTGAATGCGCGCCCGGGAACCGAAGCCGTGGTCGAAGCGCGCAGCCACATTTTCAACTACGAGATGGGCGGGGCGGCGGCGTTCTCCGGCGTCACGCTTCGTCCGGTCGCGGGCGAAGACGGGTTGTTGACCTGGGATTCGATCAGCGGCGCTATCCATCACAACACGCCCTATCATGTCACTCCGACCTCGCTCGTCGCGCTCGAAAATTCGCACAACATGGCCGGCGGCTCGGTAACGCCAACGAGCGTCTCCCGCGAGATTTGCGAACGCGCGCATTCGATCGGGTTGCGGGTTCATCTGGACGGCGCGCGAATCTTCAATGCCGCGATCGCGCTCGACACGACGGTCGCCGAAATCGCGCGCCCGTTCGATTCAGTGATGTTCTGTTTGTCGAAGGGCCTGGGCGCTCCTGTCGGTTCGATGATCGCCGGCTCGAAGGACTTCATCAGGGAAGCGATCAGCGTGCGCAAGATGTTGGGCGGCGGAATGCGGCAGGTGGGCGTGCTGGCCGCCGCCGGCCTGGTCGCGCTCGAAGACTCGCCCGAAGTCCTGATCCAAGACCACGCGAACGCGAGGCGGCTGGCCGAGGGGCTGGCCGAATCGCGCGGCGTGAAGATCGATCCCGAACGCGCGCAAACCAACATCGTGATCTTCGACATCGCGGCGACGGGAATGGCCACGGCCCAATTCAGCGCCGAGTTGAAGTCGCGCGGCGTGCTGGCCAACGGCGTCAACGCGAGAGAGATGCGAATGGTGACGCATTACGACGTGAGCCGCGAACAGATCGAGCGGACGCTTCAAATCGTTCGGGAGATTCTGATTGGCTGAAAGAGGATTGATCATCGCCATTGACGGGCCGGCGGGCGCGGGCAAGAGCACGGTCGCGCGGGCCGTCGCGCGGCGGCTCGGATATCTTTTCATCAACACCGGCGCAATGTATCGCGCGGTCGCCTGGAAAGCTCTGCATGAAGGCGTTTCGCCAGACGACGCCGGCGCCGTGGGGCGGCTCGCCGGCGGGTCGTAAGGGCGCGACATCGGCACGCAGGTCTTTCCCGACGCCGAGGTCAAAATCTACCTCGACGCGTCGCCCGAGGCCCGCGCGCAAAGACGGTACGACGAAGACCTGGCCCGAGGCGTCGCCGTAGCCTCGCCCGAAGAAATGAGGGAAGAGATCGAGCGGCGCGACCACCGCGACAAGACGCGCGCCGATTCTCCACTCACGCAAGTCGAAGACGCCGTCTACATTGACTCGTCGGAGATGACGGTTGATGAAGTCGTCGGACGAATTCTGGAAATCGCCGGGCGAAGCGAGGATCGAGGATCGAGGATCGAAGATCGCGATGAGTGATGTTATTCGACCCTCGATCCTCGATCCTCGATCCTCGATCCTCGATCCTCGATCATTTGTAGCTCAACGCCCGCTCCATCACCGGATCGCGCCCGCTCGCGTAATCCGACGACGAAGTTTCGACCTGAATGTCCGGCGCTAGCGCCGGCGGGTCGCCGTCCGCAGTTTTGAAATACCTCGTCGAATAGTGGACCCGCAGTTTTGAATACGGCAGGGTCATTGTTTCGACTTCGCCGTAAAAATTCGGTCGCTGCCCCGCCGGCTCGCCCACCAGGATCGCTTTCGTCTCCCGCTTCAATTTCTGCGCGTTCAGACAGGCCGAGGAGAAAGTCCCTCTGCCGATCATCGCGAACAGCCTGCCCGATTGATTGACGTCGCGCCGTTTTGACAACGCCTTGACGAGCGGTTCGAAGATAATCGAATTGCCGCCGCCGTTCAGCCGCAGGTCAATCACCACCTTTTCAACCGGATTCTGGTCCATGAATTTCAACACCGCCGCGGCGAATCTGTTGAACGGCTGCAAAGGCATATTGGCGCAGCGGCGATAATGCAGATAGAGAGCCTTTGAATCGGGCAGATACTCGTACCAGTAATATTGCTCGGGATTGCGCAGATAGAGCGGCGTTTTACCCGGCGGCGAATCGAAGGGGGTGATGAATTTGATCCTCTCTGTCGTCGAAACTGGCCGCAGCTTGACGACGAACTGATTTCCATTCCTGTCATCGAACGTGAAATCGCCTTCGTCGACGGAGGGCAGGATCTTCAGCAGGAAGAGGTTTTCAGGGTCGGTCAGGTAGTACGGAAATTGTTGTTTGAACCGCCACTCGTTTTCGAAGGTGATTAATGGGCGAACGGCCTCTTTCGCGCGCTCAATGTCGGTCTCGCCGATCTTGACGAGTTTTGCGCCGAGCGCGCTTTTGTACTCATCCGTTGTCGAAGTGACGAAAACGCCGTCAGAAAATTGATAGAGCGTGACGGGATAGGTTTTCACTACATTGAACGAAATTCTGGTGTGCGGGTCGCCGATCATCGCCGTCAGACGCCGGAGCGCTAATTTTATCTCCGAATCTGAAAGTTTCGGAACCGACTCGATGATTCCGGCTATCTCGCGGTCGAACTGTTGAGGCGAGATTTTGAAGAAGAGATTTTTGTGACGCTTCGGAAGCTCGACGAACAGATACTGCAAATCCCCGCGCCATTTCTCTTCGCGCGAAAGATCGGGAGCGCGCTGAGCCGCGACGGTCAAGACAGCGAGCAGCGTCCAGACAAAAAAATAGGGAATCGGGAGTGGGGAGTGGGGAGTGGGGAATCGGGAAGGAAATTGTCTCTTCCCACTCCCCACTCCCCACTCCCCACTCCCCACTCCCGATTCCCTATTTTTTTGCCCGGTATTTTTTTGTCCCACGTTTTCTTTCCCACATTCCGGGGAGTTATTTCGGTTCGAATCGCAATGTCGGGTCTTCTGTCACGCTTATTTGCGGCTGTGGGGTTCGCTCGCTTTCCAAACTATTCGTCGCGGGATCAGCGACGGCTGAGACGTGCGCCGGTTGGGGTTGAATGTGATTTTGCGCCGGGGTGGGCGCGAAGTCGGGCGTGAAACCGATCTGCGGCTCCAGTTCTTTTTCCGGCTTCGGCGCGAAGAAGATTCCGTTGATCAGGTGCGCGACGCCGCGCGCGACCGGGATCAATCCCAGCATCCACAGCATCCGGATCACCGGAACCAGACCGACCACCGGCGCTTCGATTTTCCCCGCAATGATCTGCTCCAGGTTCTGGAGCAGTCCCGAATCGACCGCGGCCTCCAGCACGTAATACCAGACGGCCATTGTCGCGCCGCCGCCGAAGATCGAAAGCGCCGCTTGCTGAAAACTATATTTGCGCGAATGGGCGACCTTCGTCTTTTTCAAGGCTTTGTTGACGTGGTGTTTGAGGACTTCGCTGACTTCGTGGGACCAGACGACATTGCTGCCCTCGCGCGACCAGTCTTGCTGCGACGCGGGCGGCGCATTCTTTTTCAACTTTCGGGTATTCTTGAACGCCTCTTCAAAACCCGCGCGCAGGCTCGATCCGAGGTCGCGCAGGTCGCGTTTGAGCGTTTCAAAGTCGAACTGCCCTCGCGACGGTTTATCCTGAATCGCGTCAACGATGAGGTGTAGCTTCAGTCCGCAGTTCCGGCAGTAGTTCTGATTCTCGGCGATCTGATTCGAGCATCTCGGGCAGAACATAGTGAGCCTCTCCTTGTCCGGGATTTCATCTCACACTACGACGGCGCGCGCGCGTTAGTTCCTGCCGCCCGAGCGCCGGGGCCTTCTTCGGTCTTTCTCTCTGATAACTGGCGTGGACGGCGGTCTTGATGTTGCCGCGCACGTTGAAATCGCCCTCGATGTGGAATTCCAGGGGGTCGCAGGCCGCGACGAAATCTTCGAGGATTTTGTTGACCACGTGCTCGTGGAAGATCTTCACCTCGCGGAACGAATTGATGTAAAGCTTCAGCGACTTCAGCTCGATGCAGCGGCGGTTCGGCACGTAGCGAATCCGCAGCGTGGCGAAGTCTGGGAAGTCCGAGAACGGGCAAATCGCCGTGAACTCCGCCGAGGTGAATTCGATCTCGATGCGGTTGCCCACGTACTCATACTCGAAGGTGTCGAGCGGGTAGAGGTTCATCTCTTCGACCGGCGTCGAGCGAATTTCGAGCTGTGTTTCCGGCGTCACTTCACGCAGCGGCGGAAATCTTTTGCTCGCGGCTGATGAGTGAACGGCTTTCGATTTTATTCCTTTGGTTG
>WNGE01004266.1_pt1 | contig 21430 bp, 21 predicted proteins | sample 5400651 | NCBI WGS metagenome assembly WNGE01 (sample SAMN13153370, study PRJNA577476) | soil metagenome | isolation source: 60 cm soil or saprolite under grassland replicate 2 | place: USA:California | collected 2016-06-15 | reverse complement strand
GAAAACTCTGCGCTGCTTCCGCAATCACGGAATCAGCAGCGACGCGCGCCATCGCCAAACCGCCGGCCATTGGCATTACGAAATGGTTCTGCTCGGCTTCAACTACCGGCTGACTGATATTGCCTGCGCCCTCGGCCTTCAGCAATTAAAAAAGCTCGAAGCCAACCTGGCGCGAAGAAGGGAAATCGCGGCCAGGTACCGTGCGGCATTCTGCGAAATTCCAGCAATTCTTTGCCCGGCAGTCCGCGCCGAAGTTAATCCCGCCTGGCACCTGTATCCCATCCGCCTCGATTTGAAAAAACTAAACGCAAACCGGGGTGAAATTTTCTGGGCACTCCGCGCGGAAAACATTGGCGTGAACGTGCATTACATTCCCGTTCATCTTCATCCGTATTATCGTGATCGTTTCGGCTATAAGGGCGGAGAGTTTCCTGTGGCCGAAGATGCTTCCGAGCGGCTCATCAGCCTGCCAATGTTCCACGGGATGAGGAACAGGGATGTCGAGGATGTGATCCGGGCGGTGGCAAAGGCCGTCGAATATTTTACGAAGTAGCCCGAAGACAGGAGAATTAATTGGCTACAGCCGCGCAGGAAACAGACCAGATAAGCGAGTGGACGGGCAGCTTCGGCAGGGAATATACCGACCGGAATACTTTTACCCCTGCAGAACTCGATGCACTGTACGACCGAAATTACGGGATCACCAGAAGAGAACTGAATCGGCGGTTCTTCGAGGGTATACCCAGTTGCGCGCACATCCTCGAAGTCGGCTGCAACGTGGGGAATCAACTGCTTGTGCTGGAGGAAATGGGTTTCACGAATCTGTACGGGATAGAAATCCAAAGTTACGCGTTAGAGCTCGCGAGATCGCGAGTTCCGGATGTAAAGTTCACGCAAGCATCTGTTTTGGCGATCCCGTATCCGGACCAGAATTTCGATCTGGTATTCACGTCCGGCGTACTCATCCATATTGCGCCCCAGGACTTTTCATCTGCTCTCGATGAAATCTACCGTTGTTCAAGGACGTGGATCTGGGGGATGGAATATTACGCTCTACAGATGACGGAGGTTAGGTACCGCGGAAATAGCAGCCTACTTTGGAAGACAAACTACGCCCAGGCTTATCTCCAGCGATTTCCAAAACTAAGTTTGGTTCGCGAAGAGCGTCTTCGATATTTGCAGAATGAGAATATCGACGCGATGTTTCTCCTGCGCCGAAAAGCGGTGTTGCCCAATGACAAAGGAGAAGCGTGAGGGTCACCGCCATTATTCAGGCTCGCATGGGAAGCACACGCCTGCCAGGCAAAGTGCTGATGGGTCTGCACCGCGAGAGCGTGCTGGCTCGCGTTGTCCAGCGGCTTCGCCGCGCCAGGCTCATCGATTGCATCGTTGTCGCCACAACCAATCGTCCAAGTGACGATGTCATCGTCCGGGAATGTAACAGTCTTCAGGTCGCGTGTCTTCGCGGCTCGGAGACCGATGTCCTCGATCGTTATTGGCAAGTGGCCCATTGGTTCGGCGCGGAAGTAATCGTCCGCGTGACATCCGATTGCCCACTGATTGACCCGGAGTTGGCCGATGAAACGATCCAAGCATTCCTAAGCCAGCCCGCCGACTACGCCAGCAACGCCCTTGAACGAACTTACCCCCGAGGACTCGATACAGAAGTGTTCACGATCACTGCGCTGGAGAGAGCGTGGCGCGAGGCACGCGAACCCTACGAACGAGAACACGTGACGCCTTACATTTATGAACACCCTGAATTATTCATGCTGGTATCAGTTCGTGATGAGCGGGATTACAGCGCCTATCGCTTGACTCTAGATACGCATGAAGATCTGCAACTTATTCGAACTATTTATTCGCGATTTGAAGGCCGCGATGATTTTGGCTGGCGAGATGTCTTAGCCCTTATGGAGCGGGAGCCCGAACTTGCGCAATTGAATGCGCGCATTCTACAGAAGGCGGTACATGCTTGATTGGTGGCGAGTAGATGAGAATTCTTCTCCTCCATCCCGATGATTCCCTTGAGAACGGCCCGTGTCAACAAAAGTGGGATCAGGTCATCGACTTGGGCAAAGGTGGCTGCGATTTCTACAGGCGCTCAACCCTTCAGCTCGGATGCCAGGTGATCCCGCTCGATTCACTGCGAATCGGAGTCGAGGACTTCCAGTGGGTTCGGGAGATATTCGAAAGCGGACGAAACCGCCTCTTGGATGCCGAAGGGCTCGATTGGTGGGAGCTGACCGCAATCTTCTTTCATCAGCAGATTGAACTGCTCGGGGTTTTGCGCCGTTTCGCTGAGAATCTAAAAAGCAGCGACGAGCTCTACATCACCCGCCCAGGTTTCTACGCCGACGCATTGCGATTTCTCTTGCGCGATCGGCGTCAGGTCCTCTCTTCAAGAATTGAATCGAATCGCTCAGCGCTGCGATATGTTCGCTCGGCAGCCAGGTTTCCAATCGCACAACTCGCTGAAATCCTCTGGGATAAATACGATTCGAACTATTTTCTTCGGCGACGTTTCACTGGCGGACGAAAGCCATCGCGCAATCCAGTGGTTCTGCTGCCCAGCGCGTATGTGAATGTTTCGCGAATGGCGATTGCATACGCCAGAACAGTTCCGAAAATGGATTTTTTGCTGGTCGCGACACGGCGGAGTGGCTGGCTGGCAGAGCCTTCCGCTAATGTTGCGGTGGCAAAACTGGCGTCCTACGCAAAATATGAGACATCTACCCGGCGCGAGTACGACGATCTCTCAATTCAGTGGCGACATGTGCGTACAGATCTCGAATCCGTTCCGGAAATCGGCATGCTCGGGCGTCTGGGACTTCTCGATTCTTTTCCCAAGCTTCTGCGCCAGGGCCTCGCAATCCGAGAAGCCTGGCGTCAGGTATTTGAAATCGAGCCGGTGAAAGCGGTGCTTTGTGCCGACGACAGCAATCCCTATACTCGCATTCCCTTGCTCCTTGCTCGCAATCGCGGAATTCCGACCCTCACTTGCCATCATGGTGCCCTCGATGGCGGCTATCTTTTTAAGCAAAGTCACGCAGACGTGATCCTGGCCAAGGGACGAATGGAAGAGGACTACCTGGTTAGAGTTTGCGGAGTGCCCGAAGAAAAAGTCGAACTCGGCGCGCCAGGGCGTTTGCCCGCGCTGAACGTGCAACGAGATCGGGAGCAGGCTCCCTTCATTACATTTTTCTCAGAGCCCTACGAAGTTGCGTCAGCCCGAACAGCAGAGTTTTATCGCGACCTCCTGCCGCCACTCGCAGATATGGCGCTCAAGACTGGCCGCAAGCTCGTGGTCAAGCTGCATCCGTTCGAGAGCCAGCGTGAACGAAGAGGGTTAATCGAAAAGATTTTGAGCCGGGAGCAGCAAGCCATTACAACGCTCGTGAGCGGTACTCTCTCTGACGATCTGCTGCAGAAAACATGGGTGGGAATTACAGTGCTCTCTACAGCTGCGACCGAGTGCGCAGCGCGCGGAATTCCCTCTTTTCTGTGCGGCTGGTTGGAGTATTCGCACTACGAATACATTGAGCAATTCGAGAGATTCGGTGTCGGGCAAGTGTTGCGATCGCCAGTAGAGATTGCTGAAATTCCGCAACTGATTAGGCGCTATCGCCAGCCTGAGGTCTCAAGTAATTTGTGGCAACCGGTTACAAGCGCTCGGTTGCAGGAATTGTTCTCCGGCGCGAGGAAATATCATCACGCCTTCGCGAGTTGAGCGGATGGATTCGCGGAAACTTCTAATTCGTGCTGACGCCAATGTCGAAATCGGCACTGGACACGTGATGCGCTGCCTTGCGCTTGCTCAGGCCTGGCAGGATCGTGGCGGCGGCGACGTTGTGTTTGCGATGGCGGAATCGAGCGCTGGAATTGATGAAAGATTGCGGCTAGAGCAGGCTCAGATCTCCCGATTAGACGCGATGCCGGGCAGCGCGGACGACGCAGCGCAAACGGCAAGCCTCGCACAAGAACTGCAGGCGGACTGGGCTGTAGTCGACGGCTATCACTTTGACTCTGCGTATCAGCGCTTCCTGAAAGACACCGGACTCCAGCTCCTGATTATTGATGACTACGATCATGCTGGTCACTATTCGGCCGACGTGGTGGTCAATCAGAACATTTCAGCCAAAGAGAGTCTCTACACCTCGCGAGAGAAGTACACGCGTCTCTGTCTGGGCCTGGATTATGTCCTCCTGCGGCGAGAATTCAAAGTGTGGCGAGAGTGGAAGCGAGAGATTGCGCCCGTAGCAAAGAAAATATTGGTTACCATGGGCGGGAGCGATCCGGAGAACGTTACCTCTGCGGTGCTGCGGGCCATGCGCCTGGTTGACATTGATGGGGTCGAATTGATCGTCGTTGTGGGACCCGGGAACCCAAATGGAGAAATGCTCGAACAAGAGGCGGCAGGCTCGAATGGTCTAACACGCCTGTGCCGGAACGTCACGAATATTCCCGAGCTGATGTCTTGGGCCGACTTCGCCGTCTCTGCCGCAGGCTCGACCTGTTGGGAGCTTTGCCTCCTCGGCCTTCCCTCCGCTGTTATTGATATCGCCGAGAATCAACGCCCTATCGCCCAGGCACTTGGGCAGGACGGAGCAGCAATCCACCTTGGCAGTGGGCACGGGTTTCGTCCTGATGAAGCGGCAGCAAAAGTAAAAGCCCTGTTGCTATCATCCGCGGCTCGCAATTCTGTGTCTGAACGAGCGCGGCGGCTGGTTGACGGGCGGGGAGCGGAACGTGTCATCGCGGCTATGCGGGGTACACGTTTCACCCTGAGACGGGCGAAAGATGGAGATTGCGAGCTGCTGTGGGAATGGGCTAATGATCCAGACGTACGCACCGCTTCATTCGAAGGCAATGCAATCTGCTGGCAGGATCATGATCGCTGGTTTAAGGCAAAGCTTGCTGACAAAAATTGCGTCATCCTCATTGCAGAGAACAACGGTGTCCCACTGGGACAAATCCGCTTCGATCGCACTCTCGACTACGAAGCGGAAATAGATGTTAGCATCGCGCGTAAGTATCGCGGCAAGGGCTATGCAAGCTCGTTGATTGCTACCGCCTCTGAAAGGATTTTTGTCGATACCGACGTCCGGCAATTGCATGCCTGGATCAAGGCAGGGAATTCGGCCTCAGAAAGTGCATTCGAAAGAGCAAGGTTCAAACGGTGTGAGGCGGCATACGTGAAAGGCGCACCTACAGTGCACTATACCCGCATCAGGGCTCAGGATCAGCCGCAATGACTGGCGCTTCAAATCCAGGCAATCAATTTGACTCTAAGGCTTACCTCGTTTTGGGATCAAAGCCGTGGAATCGGCGGCTTTTTGACGAACTCTTGAGCAAACTGGATGGCAGATGGAGCTATATGGGAGAACCAGCTCAACTCTCAGCCTCCTCGGTTTCACGTATTGCTCCACGATATATTTTTTCGTTGCATTGGTCTTGGCGGGTGCCGGCGCAAATAATCAATAATTTCGAATGCGTCTGCTTTCATATGACCGACGTACCATACGGGCGAGGAGGTAGTCCGCTCCAGAATCTCATCGCGCGGGGTCATCGCGATACCAAGCTCACTGCGTTGCGGATGACTGAGCAGTTCGATGCCGGGTCTGTGTATCTGAAGGAGACACTCTCGTTGGATGGAACTGCTGAGGAGATTTACATTCGCGCTACACGTTTGGCCGGCAGCATGATGAAGCGAATCATCCTGGAGGAGATGGTGCCTGTACCTCAAGAAGGAGCCGTTACGAACTTCAAGCGGAGAACGCCGGAGGAAAGCAGAATCAGCACATCTGCTTCTTTGAAAAACTTGTATGACTTCATCCGCATGCTCGATGCCGAAGGATATCCCCGCGCATTCTTGGATCATGAAGGCTTCCGGCTCGAATTCAGCCGCGCCGCACTATACGACGGTCGGATTGTGGCTGACGTCACCATCACACAGCTCGCAAAAAACGACCGGATACAAAAATGAAAATTCTTGTGGTCGCTGCCCATCCCGACGATGAAGTTCTGGGCTGTGGCGGCGCCATAGCGCGGCTCGCGCAAGAAGGCCACGATATACACTTCGCAATCGTAGGCGAGGGAGTGACATCGCGCGGGTCGTCCAGAGATCAAACGGATCCGCAGCAACTTTCCCGCTTACACCGTCAGGCTCGTGCGGCGGCCGAATGCCTGGGCGTAAAGGTGGTCACACTTTTTGGTCTTCCCGACAATCGGCTGGACACAATTCCGCTGCTGGAAATTGTCAAACTGTTTGAACAACTCGTCGAAAGCGTGCGACCCGAGGTCATCTACACCCATCATCCCGGTGACCTCAATATTGACCATGGCGTCGTACATCGAGCCGTGTTGACTGCCACCCGTCCTATGAGCGGGCAGTGCGTGCGCGAGGTATACACCTTCGAGGTCCCCTCTTCCACCGATTGGGCGTTTCAGAGACCAGAGCACTGCTTCCGGCCTAATGTCTTCATCGACATCACCAGGACGTTGGACGCCAAGATCTCAAGCTTTGCATGCTACGACACAGAAGCGCGGGAATTTCCGCATCCACGATCGGCTGAGGCGTTGCGTGCTACCGCCACGCGTTGGGGAAGTGTGGTGGGATGTCGGGCGGCAGAGGCTTTTGAGCTAATCCGGTCTGTCCGTTTGGAGAATCATCGTCCGTGACCAACGAGATCAAGATCGCGAACCGCTGTATCGGCTCCGGCCATCCCGTCTACATCGTCGCCGAGCTTTCCGCCAATCACAACCAAAGATTTGATCAGGCGGTGAAAATTATTCATGCCGCGAAAGCCGCCGGCGCTGATGCCGTCAAGCTGCAGACCTACACGCCAGACACCATTACCATCGCGAGCGATCGCGAATACTTTCGCATCAATGGAGGCACTATCTGGGACGGTCGGACGCTGCACGAACTCTACGCTGAGGCGTACACGCCCTGGGAGTGGCAGCCGAAATTGAAGCAGGTGGCTAATGACCTTGGGCTGGATCTGTTTTCGACACCATTCGATCCAACAGCAGTCGACTTTTTGGAAGAAATGAACGTCCCGGCGCACAAGGTTGCGTCGTTTGAATTGGTAGACATCCCGTTGGTTAACAAAATAGCTCGTACCGGAAAACCGCTGATCATTTCCACAGGAATGGCTACGCTTGAGGAGATTGAGGAAGCTGTCGCCGCAGCGCGCGAAGCCGGCGCCACTCAGATTGCCTTGCTCAAGTGCACGAGCGCTTATCCAGCTGCGCCCGATAACATGAATCTGCGCAGTATTCCGGAACTGGCGAGCCGCTTCGGTGTTCCCGCAGGCCTGTCAGATCACACCCTGGGCATTGCGGTCCCCGTAGCTGCTGTGGCGCTCGGCGCCTGCATTATTGAGAAGCACATTACGCTGGTCCGCGCTCTCAAAGGTCCCGACAGCGAATTCTCTTTGGAGCCCCAGGAATTTAAGGCCATGGTGGACGAAGTCCGCACCGCCGAACGGGCTCTCGGGAAAGTTCAATTCGGCGGCGGTATTCAGGAAGCGAGCAGCCGCGTATTTCGCCGCTCGCTGTTCGTGGTGCAGGATGTGAAACAAGGCCAACTGCTCAGCGATCAAAACATTCGTTCTATCCGCCCTGCGCACGGACTCCACACCCGCCATCTCCCACAAGTTCTCGGCAAACGAGCCTCACGAGATATTGAGCAAGGAACGCCTTTGAGTTGGGACCTGGTGGAAAAATGAAAGCTTTCGTACGGTGGCGAACATTCGTCTTAGCAGGAAAGCGGAAACCCGCGATTGCCTCTCAGCCCCAGGAACCCTCCAAATGTCGTCTGTAACGATAATCGAGACGCAACCCGCGACTGCCCCCGAAGCACAAAAGTTTCGTCACGAAATTGGGCAAATTTCTCGCCAGTCCGCTGTGTTTTTTGCCGGCACCATGTTCACATCGGTCGCAGCCTATGCGTTCAAGATTTACCTGGCGCGCGCACTGGGAGCCGAGGCTCTTGGCATTTATGCGCTCGGGATGACGGCGGTCGGAGCTATTGGTCTGGTTGCTGCTCTGGGACTGCCGTCGGCTGCGGCGCGTTACGTGGCCGTGTACACCGCCAGAGCAGACAGTGAGCGGCTCCGGGCCCTGCTGTGGCGAAGCTTGGAAATTCTCCTCATCACCAATCTGCTTGGCGGAGTGGGTATGTTCTTGGCGCGTCACTCGATCGCGCAACGTATTTATCACACTCCGTCTTTGGCGAAATATATGGTGCTGTTCGCGCTGATCATGCTGTCAGGGGCGTTCACGACATTCCTTGGCCAAGTTCTCGCCGGCTACAAAGATGTGGCGCGCCGGACGGTTATCACCAACTTCGTTGGCAGCCCTCTCACGATGCTCCTCAGCTTGGCGTTGCTGCTAGTCGGGACCGGGTTATGGGGATACCTGATTGCGCAGGTATCGTCCGCGTTCGTAGTGCTGCTACTCCTTGCGAGATCTGCATGGAAGCTGACACCACCACAGGCGCGTGCATGGCGCCCGCTCGGCCCAGCCCTCGAGCAAGAGGTTACTCGATTCTCGATGACCTTGTTTGCCGCGGCTTCACTCGAGTTCCTGCTGGCGCAATTCGACAAAATCTTATTGGGACATTATCTCGACGTTCGTACGGTGGGCATTTATGCCGTGGCCGGTTCGGCGACGGCCATACTCGCGATCATCTTGCAATCGGTGAATTCGATTTTTGGACCGACAATTGCGAATCTACATGCCCAAGGCGATTACAAAGTGCTGGGGCATCTTTTTGAGACGCTGACAAAGTGGATACTCGGGTTATCGATTCCTTTGATACTTCTGTTTATGATTTGGTCGAGCCCGCTTATGGGCCTTTTCGGAGCGGATTTTCGGGCGGGGAGCCCGCTCCTGGTAATCCTTTGTCTGGGCCAGGCAGTCAATTGCGGAACGGGATCGGTTGGGTATCTGCTGCTCATGTCAGGCCACCAGAAGGAAATGATTCGCGGACAATTAATTTTCGGCATATTGCTCTTACTAGCAGACTGGAGCCTGATTCCTGTAGCCGGCGTTAGGGCCGCGGCCGTAGTCTCCGCCTTAGGAACCGCTGCTGTTAATCTGTATTGCCTTGTAGTTGTTCGGAGGAGGCTGGGCTTATTTCCTTACACTCGCAGCTATTTCAAATTAGCCGGCCCTGGGTTGGCAGCGGCAGCAACGATTTGGGTAGCACGAATGGCAGCCGTGGCTAGACATTCTGCTGTACTGCCCAGCGTTATTTTCGCTCTCGTGCTTGGATACGGGATTTTCCTTGCCAGTCTTCTACTGTTTGGAATGGATGATGATGATCGCGCACTTATTGAGGTGGGCCGAGCACGGATTTCTGCAATGTTCGCTGGTTAGAATCAGAACTGGGATCCAATGACATCAGGTCCGGCGGGAAGCACAATGCAATGTGAAACGCGAGTTATCGAGTTACCCGAACAGCTTTGTGAGGCCGTCGAGCGGCGCTTCGGGACGCGATTCAGCAGCCTCGAGGAATTCTTGATCTTCGCACTCAGCGAGTTCAGCCGTGACGACGCCGCTCAGATGGATGAAGCCGAACGGCGCGTCATTGAGCAAAGGCTGCGAGATCTTGGATACGTCTGAGAGATATCGCCTCGGCGAGTTTCTACCCACGTGATTGATTTCACTCAAAAACTGTGGCGTCGCAGCGCGAATGCCGGTGTCCGGGGGCTATGTTTTTCCCGGCCCCTCGTTCTCATCCAGAGTGACGATTGGGGCCGCGTGGGTGTGCGGGATCGCGAAGGTCACGAGGAGCTTCGCACGAGCGGGATTCGGCTCGGCGAAAATCCTTATGACTTCTATACTCTGGAGACCGCGGAAGATGTAATCGCGATTTCCGATCTGTTGAAACGGCATCGCGACGGGACCGGCCGGCCTGCTTGCCTGGTGATGAATTTCATTCTTGCCAATCTGAATTTTGCAAAGATGGCAGATGGTAAATTCCGCGAGCTTCAGTTATTGCCTCTCACCCGGGGATTGCCGGGCCATTGGAAACGGCCGGGCCTATTTCAGGCATACAGGCAGGGCATAGCCGATGGAGTTTTCTTTCCCGCGCTGCATGGGTTAACACACTTTTGCCGTCCCGCGGTGGAGCACGCGCTGGCTGAAAACGCCGAGCGCGGTACCTTGCTACGAACTTGTTGGAAGGCAGAGACTCCGTATATCTATTGGCGGATGCCCTGGGTCGGATATGAATACTGCAATCCGGAAAAGCGCCACGCCGGCTTCTTGGAGGCTGAGACTCAGGCAAGTCTGATCCGCCAAGCCGCGGCATATTTTGAGAAATTATTCTCGACCGCCCCTGTTTCAGCTTGTGCGCCTGGTTATCGCGCCAACAGCGACACCCATGCCGCTTGGTCACAATGCGGAGTGCGCGTGGCTCAAAACGGGAGCGGCGCGCCCTTGCCGCCTTATATGGATGAATGGCAGATTTTGAATCTCCATCGCATGATCGACTTCGAACCCGCCCAGCGGGAGTTGCCCACAGAAAAATATCTTGAGCTTGCCGAAAACTGTTTCTCGCGCGGCATTCCCGCAATAATTTCAGTACATTCGATCAATTTTCATTCTTCTTTAAGGGATTTTCGCGGGTACACGTTGCGGGCGCTGGATCAGCTTCTCTCTGCGCTGAAGGCGAAGCATCCGGATTTGCTCTATGTCACAGATAGTGATTTGTACGATATTGTGAATCGCGGACGCTTTGAGGGAGCGCACGGCTCTGTCTCGGTGAGCGTCAAGCAAAAGGAATTGGCCAAATCGGCCGCGCACGGAGCACATTAAAGAAGATGATCGTACCGCGCTCGCTCATTCTAATTACTATCGATTGCCTGCGAGTTGACCACGTGGGCTTTCTGGGATATGGGTGGCCAACTACTCCATTTCTTGACTCGCTCGCGGCCGAAAGTTTTGTATTTTCGAATGCGATCGCTGCCGGCACCCCGACATATTATTCGTTTCCAGCAATCATGGCGTCGAGGCCCCCGCTGGCATTGGGACGAGAAGTAATCGGAGTGGCACCGGGTGAAACCACCCTCGCTTCCACGCTCCAGGAAGCTGGTTATGCCACGGCTGCTTTCGTTGCCGGCAATCCCTATCTTTCTCCTCGTTTCGGCTACGATAGCGGATTCGACACTTTTCGCGATTTTCTGGACTGCGAGCTTCCGGAACAACTCACATCCGCAGAAGCTGTAAGTACAAGACGCTGGAATGCACGGATCGCTAATGCCTGCCACAAGGTGAAGTCTGTTGGCACGTTGTACGACGAGCTTTATTTTCAATACTGTCAAAAGCTCGCCTCCCCTCGCGCGCTTTCGCTCGATGAAATGCGGCGCTTCCCATCCGCGCAGGTAATTGTCGAGCACGCCTGTGAATGGCTGTCCGGAATTGCGGGCAGGCCATTCTTTTTGTGGCTCCATTTGATGGACCCACATTCGCCATACTATCCGCCGAGGCAAGCTCTGGAGTTGATGGGCGACCACGACCTAACCGATTCGCGGGCGCGATATCTGAACTCAGTCTGGAATCGCGGTGACATTGATGTTGGCCGCCTAAAGCGCCATCGCGAAGAGATCATTCGGCTCTATGACGCGGGAATTCACTGGGCCGACGAACAAATCGGTATTCTGGTGAATGCGACTCGCCGTTTCGGAATGTGGGATCAATGCGTGATGGCTTTCACCGCCGATCACGGAGAAGAATTTCTGGAGCACGGCGGACGTTTTCACGCGCCGTCGAAGATTACGGAAGAACTCGTCCGTGTGCCGTTGCTCATACGCGTTCCTGGCAGAATTGCAACGCGCACCCATAAAGCCATCAACAAAAGCGTCTTCAGCTTGATGCACCTTGCCCCGACGCTCCTCGATACAGTGGGAATTGCAATTCCCAGCAGGCTTGTGGGACGCAGCCAGTATCCACTCGACGAGCATCGGGAAGGTCAGGCAGTCATCGAGTGCATCAGCGGATGCACAAATCCGTTCCATGCCAGTGGCCGTCTCGGACCGCGAATTGTTGGAATCCGAGAACAGCGGTACAAGTGGGTCATGGACTTCGGCTCGGGGTGTGAACAGTTATTCGACCTGGAGAAAGATCCAGGCGAGATCGATCCTTTGCCTCCGTACGCCGAAAAGGCTGCCCGCCGGCGATTGTTTGATCAGGCTCGGCTCCATCTGACGAACTCGTTGCACGGGCGCGATTCCGAGCAGAGCTTGCGCGCCCAGCTTCGCGACCTCTACTTCGAATGCAGCGGCTCACCGGCTGCAGTTCCAGTGTAACGTCAGCCGATTTGAAAGAAGCACATGACTCCGGTTCGCGTTCTAGTCGATAGCTTCGCCGACAAGGACCTGCCAAACGCGCAGATGAGCAACGCGCGGGAGATCATCAGCCGGTTGGATCCGGCGCAATTTCATGTCAGTGTGTTCGTTCTTGGCGAACCGGACACGATCATTGCGCAGCGGCCAAATACACGCCTGATTCCTCTACCCTCGCACGGGCAGACGCCGCGCATTTTTCGCGAGTTTGCTTTTGGAAATTACGACGTTCTGTTTTACTTGAAGTCTTCGCCGGCAACCAAGTGGTACATGCGGCTTCCGCGAAGCTTCAAGCATAATCGCATCAGTATCGGAACCATCGAATCCCAATCTGACCTGCGTAATGAAAGGACGATCACGCCGGAAGCTGTGCGTCTTTGGGAGCAAACGGTGCTGCGATGTGACTATTTATTCAGCAATTCGCCTTCGGTCCAACAGAGTCTAAGAACTGAATACGGACTGTCGAGCGAAGTAGTGCCCACAGGCGTAGATACCTATTTTTTTCAACCAGCCTGTGATTCTCCGCCGAAACTCCGCCCCCGGGTTCTCTTCGTCGGCTCCTTGCGGCCGTTCAAAGGACCACAGTTGCTACTCGATGCTGCGGCACGCTTTCCCGACGCCGATTTTATCCTCGCTGGCGCGGGGGCAATGGAGGCAGAGCTGAACAGCCGAGTGCAGAGAGAGAATCTCGCAAATGTTCACCTCCTGGGATTATTGAAGGCGGACGACTTGCTGTGCGAGTATCAGAAAGTCGATGTTTTTTTGTTTCCCTCAAGCTGGGAAGGTTCACCGAAGGTCATTTTGGAGGCCGCCGCCTGCGGCTTGCCTGTCATAGCACGCAAGAATTACCAACCCGAAACCGTGATTGACGGCGAAACGGGATATCTGATCGGTTCTGACGAAGAACTATATAGCCGCTTACAAGAACTGCTTCGATCTCCGGATCTGCGAAAGAAGCTCGGACGATCCGGACGTAAACACGCCGAGCGCTTTGATTGGGACCTGATCACCCGGCGTTGGGAGGAGATATTTCTCGAGCTGACATTACGCAAGAGACTGTTGTCAGCGGCGGCATGAGCGCAGCGTTGCCCGTGTTGGTTAAGCCCGTAACGGGGCCGCGCCAACGGCTGCACGTGCTCACGCTCACTCCTTTTTACCCTTCTGATGACGATGACGCCCAGGGCTGTTTCATCGCCGAGCCAGTGCGCGCAATGAGGGAATTAGAAATTACCAACAGCGTGCTTGCTGTTCGACCTTTCTATCGCGGTCGGGCGCGGCCTAGCGCATCCGCCCCTTCGGCGCAATGGAAACGCTACTTTTCACTTCCGAGCGGCGTGGGTTTGCCAATTTCTGGGGCCAGTCTTTTCGCCAGTATTGTCCACGCAGTTCGACGGATTCATCGACGGCACTCCATAGATCTTATTCACGCCCATTCCGCTTTGCCTTGCGGCCACTCGGCAGCATTGCTGAGCCGCCAACTGGGTATTCCATTTGTGGTTACAGTGCACGGGCTGGATGCTTTTTTTACAAACCAGGTCCGTGGATACGCAGGCCAATGGTGTAAGCGAGTTTCGCAGCAGGTCTACCGCTCGGCGCGCGCGGTTGTTTGCATCAGCGAACGAGTGTGCGAGGAAGTAAGAAGGAATACCGATGGGCCGGTTTCAACTGCTGTGATTTACAACGGAGTTGATCCAGATATTTTCTATCCAGAACCGGATTCGTTGCCGTCCAGTGTCATACTCAGCGTCGGCAATCTTATCCCCAGTAAGGGTCACGAACTGCTGTTGCGAGCTTTCGGTGCGATTGAGCAGCGCCATCCGACTTTGCGTTGCGAAATTATTGGCGATGGTCCCGAACGTGCGCGGCTCACTGCGCTGGGCGCGCAGCTCGGACCTGCACAAAAGATAAGTTTTCTCGGACGCAAGACTCGGACCCAGGTTGCTGATGCCATGCGCCGCTGCATGGTATTCGCATTGCCCAGTCATTATGAAGGTCTGGGATGTGTTTACCTGGAAGCGATGGCAGCAGGAAAGCCCGTCATCGCCTGCCGGGGGCAAGGCATTGAAGAGATCATCCAGCACGGCACCAATGGCTTTCTAATTGACCCCGGCGATGTCCATCGCCTCGGCACCACACTTTCCACATTGTTGGCCGATCCGCAACTCCGCGAGGACATCGGGCGTCATGCCCGCCGAACTATCCTGCAATCCCTCACCCTGGCACATCAGGCCAAGCGGCTCGAGCAGATTTACCGAGGGTCCCTGGCGTGAGGCGCCGCCTGACGATCACCACCGAAATCATCGCGCCTTATCGCATTCCGGTTTTCAATGCGCTTGCCGAACATCCAGAAATCGATTTGCATGTCATCTTTCTCGCCGAAACCGATCCCACGCAACGCCAATGGCTCGTCTATAAAAATGAAATCAGGTTTTCTTATGAAGTTTTGCCCTCCTGGCGGCGAAGAATGCGTAAGCAGAGTCTTCTGGTTAACTGGGGTGTGACTGCAGCTCTGCGCAGAGCGGCGCCGGAGGTAATTGTCTGCGGCGGCTACAACTATGTTGCCTCCTGGCGCGCGCTTTCATGGGCCCGGGACAATGAAATCCCATTTCTACTTTGGGTGGAAAGCACTGCCAAGGATCAGCGCTATAACAGCATCCGGATCGAAGCGCTAAAGAGAAAATTCATCCAGCAATGCACTGCTTTCATTGTGCCGGGACGGGCTTCGCTGGAATACGTGAGGGAATATTGCGTCTCCGCGCAACAGATCTTTGTTGCTCCGAACGCAGTCGATACGCATTTCTTTGCCCGACACTCAGAAAAGGTCCGGCATGACCCAGATACTCACCGCACAATACTAGACGTACCTGCACGTTTCTTCTTGTTCGCAGGCAGACTGGTCCCGGAAAAGGGAATCTTTGATCTGCTCGAGGCGTATGCCATGCTGCCCCCTGAACTCAGACAGCAGGTCGCCTTGGTTCTGGTGGGAGATGGGCCGTCGCGGGCCGAGATATCCCGTCGGGCTGCCGCCATCAAATGTGGCCTGGTTAGAATTGCCGGCTTCGCTCAACGTGAGCGATTGGCGAGCTACTATGCCCTGGCGGAGACATTTGTGTTTCCCACCCACACTGATCCGTGGGGACTGGTCGTGAACGAAGCAGCGGCTTGCGGCCTGCCCATCATTGCCAGCGATGCGGCGGGGTGTGTTCCAGATCTGCTGGAAGACCACCGGAACGGCCGTGTGATTCCCGCACATGACATTGCGCAGCTTGCGATGGCGATGGAAGAACTGGCCAGCGATGCGCAATTGCGTGCGGTCATGGGCCAGAGAAGCAGGGACCGGGTTCATCAATACTCACCACAAGCTTGCGCGGCCGGGGTTGCCGAGGGAGTGCTATCGTGGGAAGCAGTCCTGCATGACTGATCGCACTTCCAAAATAGTAGTGTTCCTCATCGTAATGAGTTGTTGTGCCGCGGGCGCTTATCTCGCGTTGTTTTGCCCCGGTTACGCCAATAACTCCGAATACCTTGGCGGGCTGATCTTTTTGCAAATCGTGATTGCGGCGCTTTGGAAGTATCGCCAAAGGTTTTTCCCAGCTTTGCAGATTGTCTTTCTCTGGGCTGCCACATTCTCGCCTTTCGTTTCCGCAGCGACAGTTGGCCGCTGGTTTGTCCTGGCGGCGGGCGCGTTCGTCGGATTCGTGGCTTATATGAAGGGCCGCTCCCATCGCTTCGGAGCGTTTCATCTGCTCGCTTGCTGCTGTGTTGTGGCAGCTTTCATTTCTGCGATGGTCTCCTCACATCCGGCATTGGCCGCCCTAAAGGCGCTCAGCATTTTTCTTTTGTTTCTTTACGGCGCCGCGGGCGCCCGCCTTGCCGTCGCAGGCCGGGAAACGCAGTTCCTTCGTGGCTTTGGCCATTCTTCTGTTGCTTTTTAGTTTCGCACGCGCGGCCATCGTAGGCGCGTTGCTTTCGTGTATTTTGCTCTGCGTCGTGCTGCGCCAATACAGGCTGCTGGTGAAAGGATTGGCAATCGCCCTGGCTGCCGCAGCGCTGATCGCAGCCGTTGCGCCTCCGCAAGCAAGCGAGGACGACTCTCTTGCTGATGTTTTCATTTACAAAGGCAAGCGCCAGGCTGGTCTTCTGGGCTCGCGGCAAACTCCCTGGCAGCAGACCGTTGCGGTGATTCAAGAACATCCGTGGTTTGGCAGCGGATTTGGTACCAGCAAGACAGCGGTAGATGAGGTTGTCGAGAGTCGGGGCTTCGCCTCCAATTCGAAATTTACTCGCGAGCACGGTAGCAGCTATTTGGCAATATTGGAGTGGCAAGGCTTGCTCGGTGTTGCCCCCTTTTTGGCGCTTGTCCTGGCGGTCGCCTTGAACGCCGGAGAGGTACTTCTATGGGTCCGGCGCACAGGCAACGTATTCTCTCCCGCTTTACCTATATCTCTGGTCGTAATTGCAGGCTTGGTTCACGCCGCATTCGAAGATTGGCTGTTCGCGGTCGGCTACTATCTTTGTGTCTTTTTTTGGAGTTTAGCGTTCGCGCTCAACGATTTTGTTTCACATAGAGTCCCGGCTCAGACGTTGGCCCGGATTTCACCCGCCTCGCAACAATGGCAGAGCAGGATGGAAATAGCTGCAACAGCTCGATGATACACTTGTTCCTCAATTGCCTGGCGGCCAGCGCGGGGGCTGGTCTGACCTACGTTCGTAATGTAATTCCCCATCTCGCCAGCAGAACAGATTTGCGAGCCACCGTCTTACTTGCTCCAGCTTTACGCGCGGAATTCGGGACTCTCCCTAATGTCTCTTTTGTAGAGATGGAAACGGCCAAGAATTCCGTCAAACGCTTTTTTGCGAAATTCTCGAGTCCCGCAGATCCTTCTCTCGGGAAATTCGCTTTATACATCTGAAGACTTTTCGCGCGATGTTCGCAGCAGAGGCGATTATGGGCTTTGGTTGGACACCCGGATCAAGGGTTTTTTTGCCGCGCAATCCCTCCGCTGGACTGACTGCACGGTCGCTCCGAGTAGCGCCTTTGCCGAGGAATTACGGCGCTGGTCGGGCACCACAAGGATAACAGTGATTCACCATGGCTTTGATCGCGCGCTTTTTCTTCATGACCCGGATCCGCTCCCGGCCGAAATACAGAGCAAACTGGATTCCGGCAAAGACGCACTCCGGCTTCTTTTTGTGAGCCATTACAATTACTACCGAAATTTTGAGACTCTCTTACGCGCGATACCGTTGCTGCGAGAACGCCGTTCAGGGCAAAAGCTAAGACTCTATCTCACCTGCAAGTTTCGATCCGAAGAGAACCCTGGCTCGTACCACGCAGAAGCAACCGCAGCTCTGGTGCAAGAGTTGGGGATTTCCGAGGAGGTCGTGGAGCTCGGCTCTATTCCGTACCGATCTTTGTACCAGGTTTATAAGGCTTGCGACCTGTACGTCACCGCCGCTTATGCGGAGACGTTCGCTCATCCTGTTGTAGAGGCCATGGCGAGCGGATTGCCGGTAATTGCGTCAGATATTGCTGCTCATCACGAAATTTGCGGTCAGGCTGCAATGTACTTCTCACGATTCTCGGCCGAGGAGTTGGCCCTGCGCATCGTCCAGGTTGCCCGGTCAGATTCTCTCCGCCGCCAACTCGCGGACCGCGGTTCGGCGCGCTCCCAGGACTTCTCGTGGGAAAAACACGTCAGTGAAATTGTTGGTCTCGCCCGAAAGCTGGCAAATATTCCGGCAACCGACAAGTCACTGCTTGGCGTGGCAGTCTGACGATAGGATGCTGTTCGAGTGTTTTCATTCCACCGCAAATGACGGACAGCGCCTCGACTCCGAACAGCTTCTCCCGCCGGCTTCTCGTCCGTCTATCCCGCGAGACCAGCTCCGGACGCTTCATTCCTGAGATGGATGGCTTGCGTTTCGTCGCCATCGCGATGGTGGTCCTCTTTCACCTGAACGGATATCTAACGGCCAAAGCTGTCTCACCTCAGTATGCATTTACGGCTCGCTCCGACTGGATCACCCAGGTCGCGTTGGTAGGTTTAGGTTTTCGTGGCGTAGAACTTTTTTTCGTGATCAGCGGATTCATTCTAGGACTGCCGTTCGCCGCCCATTGCATTGCCGGAGCACCGCGAGTCAGCCTCTCGAAGTATTATCTCCGGCGCCTCACTCGGCTCGAGCCACCGTATTTCGTGACAATATTCATATTGTTACTCCTGGCAATCGCTATTCAGCGCAAGGCTGTCACCGCGCTCTTGCCACACCTCATAGCCAGTCTTTGCTACATGCATAACTTGATCTATGCCAGGCCCAGCCCAGCACTCGGAGTCGCGTGGTCGCTGGAGATCGAAGTCCAGTTCTACATCCTCGTGCCAGTCTTGACATTGTTCTTCGCAGTAAAGCGACGCTGGCTGCGCCGGTGCTTGCTATTAGCTGTGATGGCAGGCAGTCTGGCAGCGCAGACCCTCTACTTGCCAGATCACCCCAGGCTTGCGCTTTCAATCCTGGCGTATCTCCAGTACTTCCTCGCGGGCTTTCTGCTCGCCGATATCTTCTTAGTTGATTGGAAGCAATCGCCGCTGCTGAGCATGCATTGGGATTTTGCGGCACTTGCGGGATGGCCGGTAATGTTCGTCGTGCTGCGATCGGCAACTATTTCCCATTGGATTTTTCCCTATCTGCTCCTGCTCCTGTACTGTGCTGCTTTCCGAGGCACTTGGACGAACCGATTATTCTCGCATCCGTGGATTACGGCGATCGGCGGTATGTGCTATTCCATTTACCTGATTCATTACGAAGTGATCTCCGCGGTGGCGCGATTCACGAAATCAGTTAGCGAGGGAGCGCCATACTGGATTCATCTTCTTGTGCAGTTTGCGGCGGTCGGTTCCGCAGTGGTCTTGATCTGTGGCCTGTATTTTGTCGTACTGGAAAAGCCATGTATGCGGCGCGACTGGCCGCGGCGGCTATGGACCGCGTTATCGGCAAGGATCCCGCATAAGCCCGTCAGAGAGACTTATGCAGCCTCTGATTTGCGAGCTTCTCTCCGGTGACTGGCAATATCGCCGATCTTGCGGGATCTATTTCCAAGCCTCAACGTACAGGCTCTCATTTCTTCGCTGCGCCAGCTCAATTTGGCAAATATCAGGAATACGGCTCTCCATAAATTCGGCTGGCTGGCAGTTGGGAAACCCAGCCAGTTCCAGAAGGCGCACTAGCGAACGCTGGTCAAACATCTGCGAGTGATTGGCGCCAGGATGAACCAGGTCGCGGAACTTGTGTCCTAGCGACAGCCGCTCAAGAAAACGATGCGACGCGAGCGGGTCTGAATCTTGCAAGTACTGTTCTACGATCAGCCGTAGGTTGGGTACTACCACTCGCAGTACTCCGCCGCTAGACTGCAGCACCCGAAAACATTCCTTCGCTACATTGAGAGATTCCGCCCACGTGAAGTGTTCGAAAGCGTGGGACGAGTAAATGAAACTGACGGATTCATTCTTAAATGGCAGCCCTTTCTTCACATCGCCCCGGTGGACATCATCTGGCCAATTTGGAGTGTGAAAGAGCTTGCGTCCAAAGGGAAGCCGTGAAAGTAAGATAGTTGGGGAATTGTCGATGTTGTACCATCCGGTGGCACCGGAGAGGCCGGAACCTATGTTGACCTTCAGTTCCGGACCTCCATCTTTCAAACTTAGGACCTCGGGCACCGAAGACTCGGAACAAACGGACCGACTTGCCGGGAAGCCTTCTTCCGCTGTGGTGCGCTCGACCGCTGCGATTTCGTCCACTTAGTTGCCTCTGTTGGTGAGCTAACCTGAATGCTAGCACTGCTTAAAGGAGATGGTAAGAAACTGCGGCGATTCCTTGCCGCGAATCTCACTTGGTCGCCGGCTTCCTCCCCGAAATCAGCAAAAACAATCCCCACCGTCGACCAAACTTCCTGACCAGCATCCGCGGATAGAATTTCCACGCCAGCCGATACACCGCAGACTGAAAGCGCGCTGAGGGCGCATTTAGTAGCAAATCGCCGGGGCTGAAGACTTGTTGAATCTCTACCGACTCGAAGCCCTGTATCAGCGCCCGGACCTCCGCTTCTGTGTAAGTCTTGGTCCCGGGGCTCTCCAAGTGATCGAAGACAGTTCGCCGCATCGATTTCCCGCGCCACGCACCATAGCGCAGCCACAGCATCATTCCGGTCAAAGACGGGTGGTGATACAACATGATGCGCGGCTCGCCGCCGGGTTTCAGCACGCGCCAGGCTTCGCGAAGGCACTGCTCTGGGTGCGGGCTGTGATGCATCACGCCATAGGAATAGACGACGTCGAATGTATCCGCCGCGAATGGAAGGCATTCAGCATCAGCGACACGCAAATCGGGTTCATAGCCAGCGAGCACGCATCTGCGCTTCGCTCGCTCAATCGAAATTGCAGAAAGATCGACGCCGCTCGCATTGGCTTCCGCCTTCAGCCATTCCAGATAATCAGCGCCCATACCCACGCCGATCTCGAGCACTCGTAAGCCCCGAGCTAAGGAAAATTTGGCAAACTGTGATATGTGGGGTTCCAGCGCGTAGCGAGAACGCGCGTGCGCATCAAAGGCCTCGAAGTCCTCAGCGCCTTCCAAATACCGCGAACCGCACGGCTCCGCGTTCCAAAAGTCCTGAACTTCGTCTTTGAGTTGCGAACTCTGCGCGCTTGACATTTGTGAAGGGGATTTTGAGCCGGATAGTAACACGCACATGAGAAGTAACCCCGTGCATACTTATGCACATCCTCATTCACGTTAAGATGTTTTCGGCGATCTCTCTTCCTAATGCGAACACTGGCCGAACCCAGGCTGCCGCTGCGGCCCACGGATTCGATTGTCACCCTGCCTATCAGCGTCATCATTCCTGTGCGTAATGAAGCGCGCAATCTGCCGCGCTGCCTGGAATCCTTGCGTGGTGTTGGCGAGGTTTATGTTGTCGACTCCAACAGCAGCGACGAAACCGCCGAGATCGCGCGCTCGTTCGACGCGACGGTAGTCCAGTTCACCTATCGCGGCGGGTGGCCCAAAAAGCGGCAGTGGGC
>WNGE01002711.1_pt1 | contig 21435 bp, 17 predicted proteins | sample 5400651 | NCBI WGS metagenome assembly WNGE01 (sample SAMN13153370, study PRJNA577476) | soil metagenome | isolation source: 60 cm soil or saprolite under grassland replicate 2 | place: USA:California | collected 2016-06-15 | reverse complement strand
CCCCGGCGCGGGCGAGCACGTCGATCGCCGCGTCCTCGACGCGCTCCCAGGGGCCGAGCAGAACGGCGGGATCGAGATTGCCCTGCACGCCGCGCTCCTTGCCGACGACGCTCCAGCCGCTGTCGAGCGGGAGGCGCCAGTCGAGCCCGACGACGTCGCCGCCGGCACGCGCGAGCGCAGCGAGCAACTCCTCGGTGACGCCCGTGCCGAAGTGAATCGTCGGAACGTCGACCGCGGAGAGGACGCGCGCCGAGTACGGCGCGACGAACTCCTCGTAGTCCGCCGGGGCGAGCGCGCCCACCCACGAGTCGAACACCTGGATCACGTCGGCACCGGCATCCGCCTGCGCAGCGACGTAGCGGGCAAACTGCTCGGAGAGCCGGTCGAGGAGCGCATGCCACACCGCAGGTGTGCGGTACATCAACGCCTTCGTGCGTGCGAAGTCGCGGCTCGACCTTCCCTCGACGAGGTAGCCGGCCACGGTGAACGGACCGCCGCAGAATCCGACGAGTGCCTGCTCCGCGGCGAGCTCGCCGCGCACGAGGCGGACCGCCTCGAGGATCGCCTCGTCCGGCTCGGTGACGCGCAGGTTCTCGACGTCCGCACTCGAGGCGACGCGACGCTCGACGACCGGCCCGACGCCTTCGACGAGCTCGACGTGGATGCCCATGCCGAGCACCGGCGACATGATGTCCGCGAAGAGCACGGCTGCGTCGACACCGTGCCGCCGCACCGGCTGCAACGTGACCTCCGCACACAGCTCCGGCGTTCCAGCGACCTCGAAGAACGAGTGGCGCTCGCGAATCGCGCGGTATTCGGGCAGCGAGCGTCCGGCCTGACGCATGAACCACACCGGCGTACGCTCGACCGGCTCGCGCCGCGCGGCGCGCACGAGAAGCGGTTCCGTCACGCGCCTAGACTAGCCCCGGTCATGGGCCCTCTCGTCGCACGCTGGCGGACGCTCGAGCGCGCCCCGGTCGAAGCCGGTTCGCTCCAGCACGTCACGGTGGAGGTCGACAACGCCGGCACCGCGGCGTGGCGGACACGTGGCGTCGAGGACGGCCTCTTCCTGACGTATCACTGGCTCGACGAGCGCGGGAACCCGATCGTCTGGGACGGCATCCGGACTGCGCTCGAGCGCACCGTCGAGCCCGGCGAGACCCTGCGCCAGACGCTCGCGCTGCGCGCGCCGATCCCGCCCGGCCGCTATCGCCTCGCAGTCGACCTCGTCGAGGAGCACCGCTTCTGGCTCGCCGAGCTCGGCGTGGCACCGTATGAAGAGGACGTCGACGTGACGCCGCGCGACGCGAGCGGTGCGAGGGTCTTCGGCGCCGAGCCGGACGACGAGTGGCTCGGGCGCGCGCGTGAGCTGCACCGCGAGGGCTACTCGGCCGTCGGCGGGGCGCTCGACGTGCGCGGTCTGCCGGAGTACGCACCGGGCGGCGGACGGCACCCGCGCTTCCCGCATCCGCTCGTCTGCCCGTCCCTCCTCCCCGGCCTCGAGCCGAACACGGAGGTGGCAGGTCTTCCCGCCTATCGGCCCGACGGCGACGAGCCGTACATGTACGACGGCCGCCTCGTGATCAGACTTCGATCGCGATCTGGTCGTCGACGCTCCTGAACACGAGCGCGCCGAGAGCGAGTGCGACCGCGCACGCGACGACGAGGTACAGCGCGTCGCCCCAGAAGGGAAGCGTGCCGTCGAAGAGCGGTGCGCGCACGGCCTCGATCGCCGGCGCGAGCGGATTCGCCCAGTGGATGAAGCCGACGAGCGTGTGGTGGTTGACGAGCTCCGAGCCGGTCAGCGGATAGAGGATCGGCGTCAGGAAGAACCACGGCACGAGCAGGGCCGCGACCATGAACTCGACGTCGCGGAAGAGCACGTTGAGCGAGGCGACGGCGAGCCCGATACCGCAGACGGCGCCGACGAAGAGCACGCAGAGCGGAATCGCGAGCCACTCGGTCCCACGCACACGCGGCAAGGCGATGAAGTTGATGACGAGCAGTAGTACGAGCATCACGCCGAAGCTGACGAGGTGCGCGAACACGACCGAAAGCGGCACGAGTTGCCGCGGGAAGCGGGTCTTGCGAATGAGGTTCGCGTTGTCGAGCATCGAGCGCGTCGACGACTGCACCGCGGCCGCGAAGAAGGTCCAGAGGGAGAGGCCGGTGAGGAGGAAGAGCGGGTAGTGGCCTCCCTCCGCGAACGGCGACTTCCACACGACGCCGAACACGAGCAGGTAGACACCCATGAGCATCACCGGGTTCGCGACCGTCCACAGCACGCCGAGCGCGGAGCCGCGGTACTTCGCCTGCAGGTCGCGCCGGAACAGGTTCCCGAGCAGCTCGCGGTAGCGGACGACGTCCGCGTAGACCGTCATCGCCTGCGTCCGTACGTCGAGACGCCCGCATACGGGTAGACGCTCAGGTGCGCGAGGGTGCCGAGGGTCATGCCGATCTTCGGCATCCGCGAGAGGAAGGAGCCGAACGGAACGGGCGGCCGGCCGTCGGACCGCTCCATCAGCCGGACTGTCACCCCGGCCCGCACGAACGCGGCGAAGTACGCCCACACGGTGTGGACGTGCTCATTGATCCCGAGCTCCTTCTCGCCGGCCTGTTCGGGATTGTCGGCGCTGCGCCCGAGTCCCCGCGTGCCCTCGTTCAGACCCGCGACGATGCCGCCGTGTCTCGTCACCCTCGCCATCTCGCGGACCATCCTCGACAGGTCAAGCGCATGGTGCAACGTTGCTACGCAGTACGTCACGTCGAAGGTCTCGTCGTCGAACGGCAGGTTCTCGCCGTCGGCCTGCACACGCCCGAACTCGCCGTAGAACGCGCCTCGGCCGAGCCCGATGCTCTCGTCGACGAGGATGTCGGTCGCGACGTAGTCGCAATCGCGCTCGAGCCAGAAGCGAGACGCCCACGCCTTCGCCGCCCCCACCTCGAGCACCCGGAGTCCGCGCCCGTCGGCGATGTAGCGGTCGAGCAGGACTTCGAACGAATGACCGTTCGCGAGCCAGTTCGAGTCGTTCCAGCCGAGCTCGCGGTTGACGAAGGGGAGCACGGCATCGACCGTGTCGTCCGGCTCGTACCACCCCTCGGTGCGGGCCTTCTCGAGCCACCCCTCCGCCTCCCGAAGCTTCTCGGGCGCGCGCGGCAGCTCGCGGTGGAGCATGAGCGGGATCCCGTCGGGGGCGCGGCCGAACGTGCGGCCGCAGCCGGAGCAGTCAAGTGCGTCCCCGTCGGGCCGGAGCTCACTGCGGCAGAACGGGCAGCGGAGGATCTCGAGGAGCTGCATCCGGCGGTCAACCTACCGTGCAGTGCACGCCGGCCGTCCGCCCCCAAACACCCTACTTACGTCCCTCGGTTACGCTGACGCCGTGACGGTTGCGGTGGCTGCCCTTGCCGCGCTCCCGGCGAGCTTTCTGACGATTCGGGCGCTGCTGCACACGCCTGCGGCTCGCCATGTCGTCGCCGCGCCCCGAGAGGACCGCTGGCACGCGCGCTCCACGCCGCTTCTCGGCGGCACTGGGATCATGGCGGGACTGCTCGCCGCCGCGGGGATCGCGCTCGCGGCCGGGATCGTCCCTGCCTCGGCCGAGCTCGGAGGCATCCTCGGCGGCTGCGCGATCGTCTTCGTCGCGGGCCTCCTCGACGATGTCTTCCACCTCTCCCCGCTCACCAAGCTCGGCGCACAGGGGGCCGCCGCCGCACTCGTGCTCGCGTCCGGCGTCCACGTTGAGCTCGTCGGCAACGACGTCGCGGCGACGGTGATCGGCGTCCTCTGGCTGATCGGCATGACGAACGCGTTCAACCTGCTCGACAACATGGACGGGCTCGCGGCAACCCTCGCGGCGATCGCGTGCGCGTTCTTCGCAATCGACGCGTTCACGGCCCACCCGAATCACCTCGTCGCGACTCTGTCGCTGGGCGTCTGCTTCGCCTGCCTCGGCTTTCTGCCGTACAACTTGCGCCTGCGCGGCCCAGCGGCGGTCTTCATGGGCGACAGCGGCTCCCAGGTGCTCGGGTTCGCCCTCGCGTCGCTCGGACTCGCCTCGAGCTGGACGGTCGCCGGCTCGACGGTCGCGACCCTCCTGCTGCCGATTCTCGTGCTCGCCGTGCCGATCCTCGACACGACGCTCGTGACGATCGTGCGCCTCCTCGAAGGGAGGCCGGTTACGCGCGGCGGCCGCGACCACACGTCTCACCGCCTCGTCTACCAGGGGCTGTCGGACAAGCGCGCGGTGGTGCTCCTCGGCGTCGTCTCCGCCGCCCTCGGCTTCACGAGCCTCGCATACGAGGTGCTGGACGACCAGCGCATCACGCTCGCGGGGGTGTTGATCACCTTCGCCTTCCTGCTCCAGTTCGGCAGCTACCTCGCCGACGTCGAGCGCGCGCCTGAGCCGGAGGGCGCTACCTCGTTCATCCGCTCGCTCCTCGTGCACCGGCGCCGCTTCGTCGAGGTCGTCGTCGACTTCGCGCTGATCAGCGCGTCGTTCACGATCGCGTTCATCATCCGCAACGAGGGAACGGGCGTGCCCTGGCAGCGACACGTGTTCAACCTCTCGCTGCCGGCGATCCTCGTCGCGCGCTACGTGTTCTTCATGCTCTTCGGCCTGTACCGCGGGGTGTGGCGCTACGCGGGCGCGCGCGACGCCGCGAGCATCTTCGGGGCGGTCGTGCTCTCCGAGGCCGCGGCCTTCCTCTTCATCTGGGCGACGGTGCAGTGGAACGGCTTCCCGCGCGGCACGTTCCTGATCGACGTGCTGCTCTGTTCACTGCTGATCGGCGTCGCCCGCTTCTGGGAACGCGGCGCCGCACACGCGATCCGAAGCGTCGTCCGCCGGTCGGACCAGGAGCGGACGCTGCTCGTCGGCGCGGGCCGGAGCGGGAGAAGCCTGCTGCGCGAGCTGCGCGAGACGCCCGGCGTTCGCGTCGTCGGGTTCGTGGACGACGCGGCCGCCTTCCGCCGCCGCCGCATCCAGGGGGTGCCCGTCGTGGCGAGCCTCGACGAGATCGGCTGGGCGATCGGACGCCTGTCGCCCGACACCGTGCTCGTGACGATCCCCGACGCGCGCCGGGAAGGCCTGGATGCCGTCGTGGAGGCGTGCAGGCGCGCGGACATCTCCTGCCGGTTCGTGCGGCGGCAGATGGATCTCGACCCCGCAGCCGTCCTCGGCGCGGCGGTCGAGTGAGCGCCGTCGCAACGCCGCGCCGCAACGACACTCTCGCGCGGCCGAGGACGACCTTCGCCGACCGGCTGCTGGCCGCGGCACCGCTCGCAAGTATCTACATCTGGCTCTGCATGATCTACTTCGTCGGGGCTTGGAAGCGCGTCACGCCATGGCTCTTCACCGACGAGCTCGAGCTGACCCAGCTCTCGCGCTCGATCGCAGCGACAGGGCACGCCGCGCGACGCGGCGCGCCGCACTCGTTCGAGTCGCTCTACACCTACGTCACCGCCCCGGTTTGGCTCATCAACGACGTCGCGACTGCGTACTCCGTCCTCAAGTATCTCGACGTTCTCGTGATGGCGTCGGTGCTCTTTCCCACGTACTTCCTGGCACGGATGGTCCTCGGCCGCGCATGGGCGCTCTTCGCGGCGACCGGCGCAGCCGCGATCCCGGCGCTCGCATACTCGTCGTGGATCGTCGAGGAGACACTTGCGTATCCCTTCGCAGCGCTCTGCTTCCTGTTGATCGCGAAGGCGCTGGTCACCAGGCGACGGGCATGGATCGCAGGCGCCGTCGCGGCCACGCTCGCAGCGCCGCTCGTGCGCGGGGAGCTCGTCGTCGTGCCGATCGTCCTCGTGCTTGCGATCCTTTTCGCCCTGTGGTCGAGCGAATGGTCGCTCGAGCGACGCCGATCGTGGACCGCCGGTGACTACATCGGCTTCTTCACGCTCGTTGCCGGCGTCATCTTCTCGGTGAGCGGCTACGCGACCTGGCACTCGCACGAGTGGATCACAATCACCGCGTACAACTGGACGAAGCACCGGATCTTCATCTACGGGGACTGGGCGGCCGGCGCGCTTGCGATCGGAATGGGCGTAATCCCACTCGTCGCCGGGCTCGCCGGCCTCGTGCCGGTGCGCGGCGAGGCGCGGACCCGTGAGCTCCGGATGTTCCGCTGCGTCGGTTTCGCGGGGATTATCGCCTTCGGCCTCTACACGGCGATGAAGGCCGCCTACCTGTCGATGACCTTCGCGACGCTGGTCGAAGAGCGAAACCTCATCTATATCGCGCCGCTACTTTTCATCGGCACCGCGCTCGTGCTGGAGCGCCGCCGTGTGAATCTCATCGCGCTTGCGGCCGCAGCGGCATACGGCTTCTATCTCGTCGTCGGCACGCCGTTCTTCATGGACCGCCAGCTCTATTCCGATGCACTCGGGCTCGCGATCCTCCAACAGGCGAACCGTTTCTACGAGTGGACCCCGAACGATGCGCAGTGGCTGCTCCTCGCGCTGCTCGCTGTCGGCCTCGCGCTCGTGCTCGCGCTGACCTTCTTGCGCGATCGGCGTACCGTCAGCGTGGGGCTCGCCGCGATCCTCGGAGTCGGTCTGCTCGCCTGGAACGTCACCGGTCAGATCGCGGCCGCGGCCGGGAACGTCTCGGTAAGCCGCGCACTCGCGCAAACAATCCGTCATCCGTTCAGCTGGGTCGACGACGCCACCGCCGGCAAGAAGACGCTCTACCTCGCGCAGGGCGTCGGCGACCAGAACCCCGAGTGGCTGCTCGAGTTCTGGAACCGCTCGATCGTCGCCGTCAGCAGCCTCGACGCGACGCTGGGTGGGCCCGGGCCGACCGGTACGCCGAACATCACGCCGATGGGCAAGCTCTACTGGACCCCCGACCCGGCCGTCGTCGGGCGCGAGTACGACTTTGCAGTCGAGGACTGGCCGTGTGTCGACTTCGCCGGGACGTTCAGGAAGGGCCACTTCTACCGCGGCGGCGCGGACAAGCCGGCACAGTGGCGCCTCATCCAACTCACGAAGCCGAACCGGCTCCGCGCCGAGTGCACGGGGATTTACCCCGACGGCTGGACCGGACCGAACGACAGCAGCTACCTCCGGTTTACGTCGGGTCGCCGGGGCTGGCTGCGCATCAGGATCTCGAGGGGGAGCTGGCCGGCGACTCCGGTGCACGTCCAGGTCTCCTCGATTGCGGCTGTGCAGCATCAGCCGGCTCCGGGGAGGCTTCTCCGAGAGGAGAGCCTCATGGTGCGGAGCCAAGTGACACGCGTGCTGTGGCTCCGGACACCGGCGACGCCGTTCACTGCGCGAGTCATCGTTGACCGGAAGTTCGTCCCCCGCGATGTCGACCCGCGGAGCGGCGACCCCCGCACGCTCGGAGCGCAGGTCGACTACCGGTTCTTCACGACGCTGCCCGCGCACGCACGGCCCTAGACGCCGATCCCATTGGCACCGCGCGCAGGGTGTACCTCGTGTCCAAAAACCTGAGACCCTTCCCTCTGTGGCCGGGCTCCCGAAGCGACGCATGACGACCACGGCCCGAGGGCGGGCCGGTGACACGGCGCAGTTGCTCGGTGGTTGTCGGACGTGAGGATTGCTGTGTGCCGCCCGCAGGTTGCCTTCGTCCGGGGTGGCGCCGAGATCTTCACCGATACGCTCGTGACAGAGCTCCGTGAGCGCGGTCACGAGGCTGACCTCGTGACGATTCCCTATCAGACGTGGCCGAACGAGCGGCTGCTCACGAGCGGATTGATGTGGCGCTTGCTCGACCTCGACGTCAACGCTGAGATCAATGCCGAGCTCGTGATCGCCACCAAGTATCCGTCCTATTTGATCCAGCACTCGAACAAGGTGGTCTGGCTCGTCCATCAACTGCGACAGGCGTATGAGCTCGATCGCACAGACCTCGGGCAGCTCGACGAGTCGGTCTTCGATCACTCGATCCGTCAGAAGATCCAGGCGATGGATCGGGTGGCGCTCGGGGATGCACGTAAGCTGTTTGCGACGTCGCGTAACGTTGCTGAGCGGTTGCGACGTTCGACCGGGCTGGAGGCGCAGGTGTTGCCACATCCGCCCCAGGATCTCGCGTTTCGCTGCGACAGCTACCAGCCGTTCGTACTCTCCGTCGGTCGCCTCGACCGGCGAAAGCGGATTGACCTGCTGCTCGAGGCCGCGATGCACGAGCCGGGATTGGAGCTCGTCATCGTCGGCGAAGGTCCCGATCGCGAGCGTCTCGAAGAGCTGTCCGCGAGCCCGCATTTGAACAGCCGCGTGCGATTCGCCGGGAACGTATCCGAAGCGGCCTTGGCAGAGCTGTATGCGACCTGTCGGGTGGTGTACTACGCCCCGATCGACGAAGACTTCGGAATGGTGCCGTTCGAAGCGTTCCGGTCCGGAAAGCCCGTGGTGACGACAACCGATTCCGGGGGGCCGCTCGACGTCGTCGGTGACTACGAGAGCGGCCGCGTCACCGACCCTGACGCCACGGCGATCGCCGCAGCGCTGAAGGAACTCATAGCGGACGAAGCCGCGGCGCGCGCCTACGGCGAAGCCGGCCGTAAGGCGGTCGAGAGCGTCAACTGGGACGTCGCGATCCACAGGCTGCTCGGGTAGCGGCAGCTACCGCCGCTGCAACCAGTAGAAGACGCCCAGGTGCGAGCTGTCGAGGACCGCCAGCCGGTATCGCGATCGGATGAAGAGTGCAAGGGCGACGGCGAATACGACTGCGACCGGATAACAGATCCAACCCAGATCGCTCACGAGCAGCAACGGGTACGACAAGCCCAGGGCGACACCCAGCACCGCCAGCGGAACCGAAACCCACGGCGTGAGCAAGGCCAGCCTTCGAACACGGTCACGCACACCCTCCGTCAAAACGCGTCGAAACTAGCAGACGGATGGCTCGTGATGTGGCCGGCGACGTTGCCCGGTTCCTGGGTCGCGATCACCAAGCGATGGAAGGACGCAGGGAGCGCCGATAGTCCAACTATCGGCGCGACCGAGGACGCCCCAGCGCGCAGCGTGATCGCGGGCCAGGGCCCGGCGAACGTTGCCGGTTACATCACTAGATCAGCGCAGCGCGAGCAACCGCTCCGGGTGCTTGCGCAGGAAGCGCAGCATCGCCCGCGCGTGCCAGATCGTGTGGCGCGTGAGGAACCTCTTGTCGATCACCGCGGCGTACTCGTGCTGCACCACCGCCGCGGGCACGTACCAGCGCTCCCAGCCTGCCTTCGCCGCGCGGTAGTTCAGATCGATGTCCTCGCAGTACATCCGGAAGCCCGCGTCCCAGCCGCCGATCTCGTCGAGCATCTCGCGGCGCAGCAGGATGAACGCGCCGAGCATCGTGTCCGTAGGCACCGGCTCGTCCGGCTGCGCGTCGAGCAGGTAGTGGCGCTTCTGCCAGCGGAGCGGCGGGAAGAGCAACCGAAGCGGCGTGCGCCTGACGAGGGTCGCGCCGATGGTCGGGAAGCTGCGCCGCGACGCCTGCCACGTCCCGTCGCCGTAGAGCATCTTGGGGCCGGCCGCGCCGGCGCGGGGGTGCGCAGCCATGAAGTCGCCGAGCACGCGCACCGCATCGGGCGCCGGAACAGCGTCCGGGTTCGCGATCAGGACGAGCTCGTGCCCGGTGTTCGACGCACCGAGATTCGCATTCGCGGCGAACGAGAGCGGCGCCCCGTTGACGAGCACGCGCGCGGAGTTCGGCAGCGACTCCGGGAGGCTGCCGGGGATGTTCGCGATCACGAGCAGCTCGTCGACCTGCGGCGCGAGCGCGGGCAGCGACTGCTCGAGCTCGCCGGCGTGCCCGTGAGAGATGACGACGGCGCTGACCTTCACCCGAGCACCTCACGGTAGACGTCGACCGTCCGCTGCGCCGTCCGCTCCCAGGACAGCGTCCGCGTTCGCTCGAGGCCCGCGCGCGACCATCCCTCCGGGTCGGCGAGCACGCGGACGAGGGTTTCGGCGAACTCCGGCGGCTCGGCGTAAGCGACTGCTTCCCCGCCGACCTCGCGCACGGCCGGGTCGGGTGTCGCGACGACGGGCGTGCCGGCCGCCATCGCCTCGGCGACCGGCAGGCCGAAGCCCTCGTGGCGCGTCGGGAAGACGAGCGCAGCCGCCTCCTGCGTCAGGCGGACGAGCTCCTCCTTCGACACGAAGCCGCGTACGTCGGCGCCGCGGGCGCGCAGTTCCGCCGCCAGTGTTGCGTCGCGCACGGGGCCGACGACGACGAGCCGCCGTCCGGCGGCGAGCGCCGCGTCGGCGGCGAGCAACGGGTTCTTGCGGGGCTCGATCGAGCCAGTGAGCAGCACGTAGTCACCGCGCACGCCTCCCGGGACGAACGCGGGATCGGCGGCGAGCAGCGTGACGGCGATCTTCTCCGGCGCCAGCGCGTAGAGCTCGACGAGGTCGTCCTTCGTCCGCTGCGAGATCGCCAGCACGCGCCGCGCACGGCGCGCCGAGCGCGGCACGACGAACCGAAAGATCGCCGTCTCGCGGCGACCCATGAGCCCCGAGTCGCGCTCGAACGAGAGGTCCTGGACAGTGAGCACGGCGGGGCACGGCAGGGTGAGGGGGAGCGAGTGCACGAAGTGCGCAAGCGAAGGACGAAGCCGGCGCAGCAGGAGCGGCACGCGCACGGCCATGCGCAGCTCCTGAACGCGCGCGGGCAGCACGATCGCCTCGACACCCGGCGGCACGAGCTCGGGACGGCGCGTGATCGCGGCAAAGCGCAGGCCGCCGCCGACCGCGGGCAGCGCGCGGAGCAGGTTCTCCACGTACGTCTCGTCTCCCGTACGCTGCCGTCCGAGCACGTCGGCGTCGATGACGACGAGCGGCTCGCTCACGCCGCGGCCTCCTGGTAGACCGCCAGCGTGCGGTCGGCGGTCGCGTCCCACGAGAACGCGCGCGCGCGCTCGACGCCGCGCGCACGGAGCTCGTCGCTCCGGTGCAGCGCCTCCTCGATTCCGACCGCGATCGCCTCCACGTCGAGCGGATCGACGAGGACTGCGGCATCGCCGGCGACCTCCTCGGTCGCCCCGCCGGCCGACGTGACGACCGGAGCCCCGCACGCCATCGCCTCGAGGACGGGGATGCCGAACCCCTCGTAGAGCGACGGGTAGACGAGGCAGGCCGCACCGCGGTACTGGCGTGCGAGCTCGGCGTCGTCCACCTCGCCGAGCCAGGAGACATGCCCCCCGTGCGCCTCCACGCCGCCCCAGCCGCGCGCGCCGACGACGCGCAGCTCGCGGCCGGTACGGGCGGCGGCCTCGGCCGTGCGGGCGAGGTTCTTCCGCGGCTCGAGCGTTCCGACGGCGAGCAGATAGTCGCCGTCCGCCCGGGGGCCCTCGGCGGCGAAGACCTCGTCCACGGCGTTCGGCACGACGCGGATCTTCTCGCGGGGAACGCGCAGGAGCGTCTCGAGCTCCGAGGCGGTGAACTCCGAGACCGCGATCACGTGCGACGCCGCACGCAGCACGCGGGGCACGGCGCGCGGCGCGTAGGTGCGGGTCCAGCGCGGGAACGCTTCCGGGTAGCGATAGACCGCGAGGTCGTGCACCGTGACGACGGTCGGCACCCGCGGACGCACCGGCCCGTAGTACGTCGGGCAGTGGAGGACGTCCGGCCCGTGTAGGGCGGACAGACGGATCGGGTACCACCACAGCTCGCGTACGAGAACGGACGCGCGGTCGTCACCCCCGAACGCGACCGACTCGACCGCGCCGATTCGCGCGAGCAGGTTGCGGAGGTAGCGCGCGGTGCCGGCGCGAGTCAGCCGCAGCGGCGTGACGTCCACGGCGACGTTCACGAGGCCGCCTCCCAGGCCGCGAGATGCGCGCGCCCGTTCGCGAGCCACGTGAACGGGCGCGCGTGTGCGATGCCGCGCGGTACGAGCTCCTCTCGCCGGTCGAGCGCAGCCTCGATCGCGCCGGCGATCGCCTCGGGGTTGCGAGGGTCAGCGCGTACCGCGGCGTCCCCGCACGCCTCGTCGAGCGAAGCATGCGACGACGCGACGACCGGAACGCCGCAGGCCATCGCCTCGAGCACCGGCATGCCGAAGCCCTCATAGAGCGACGGGTAGACGAAGACGCTCGCACCGCGGTAGAGGCGCGGGAGCTCGTCCGGCGGCACGTAGCCGAGCCTCACGATCCCGGGGGCGTCGAGCTTCGGCTGCTCGCCCCAGCCCGCGGCCCCGCCGACGGCAAGCGCGAGCCGATCGTCGAGCCCGCGGTACGCCTCGAGCAGCGTCGCAAGGTTCTTGCGCGGCTCGAGCGTCGCGACCGTCAGTGCGTACGGCCGCCCGAGTTCCATGTGCTCCCCGACCGTCGTGAACTCCGGATCCACACCGGGATAGGCGACGTGAATCCGCTCCGGCGGCACGTCGAGCGTCTCCGAGACATCGCTACCCGTGAAGCGCGAGTTGACGATCACGACGTCGCAGGTGCGCGCTGCATGGCGGTACTTGCCGCCGTGCATGCGACGCGTGCGCGGGTGCACCCACTCGGGATGGTGCACCGGCACGAGGTCGTGGATCATCGTCGAGCGGAGGCCCGCACGCTGCGGCGGATACATCCAGTCGCTGAAGTGCAAGACGTCGAAGCTCCCGAGGAGGCGCTCTGCCGACGGCCTGCCGAGACGGCTCCAGGCGGTGCGCAGCGCGTGCGCGGCCGGGACGACCGGCAGCGAGCGCTCGACGCCCACGCCCGCAAGCGACGCTTCGATCTCGCGCTTGCCGCGGCCGCCGGCCGGCGCGAACGCGACGACGTCGTGCCCGCCCGCCTCGGCGAGACCGAGGAGCGAGCCGCGGATGTAGTTGCCGACGCCGGTGCGGGGATGGGACAGCGGCGAGACGTCGACGACGATCCTCACCGCGTCACTGCGTCGGCACGTAATTGAAGTAGTCGATGTGTACGCCGAGCCGCCGCGGATCCGTTGCCGGTTTGCGCGAAGGCGTCACGTCGAGCACCACCTTGCAGGCTCCGCCCTTCGGCTCGAGCGGCACCGAGACCGTTCGAGTCTTCGTCGTCGGCAGCATGATGACGCGCGCCGGTGTCGTCCCGGAGACCGCGATCCGCTGAATCACGCCGGGGAAGAGACCGGAGTCGCTCCGCAGGTTGAACCTCAGCACGCCGCGCGCACACGAGAGCCGGTTCCAGACGACGTGCGGCGTGGTCCACGTGTCCGCGTACCAGCCGGTCACCCGCGTCGCCGTGCGGACGGGCCCGGTCATGCGGTAGAGCACGATGTTCCGTCCGGCGTCGGCGGCGATCGGCGTGCCGTCGATCTGGGCATTCCGGTCGGCGAGCACGTAGCGTGCTCGGAGCGGGCTGCCGTTCGGGTCGACGAGGATCGCCCTCGACTGCTCGAACCGGAGCGGCGTCTCCGGCATGCCGCCGGGCAGCTGGGTGCCGAGGTCGTACACGCGGCGGATGCTCCGGTTCCAGAACTCGGTCTCCCAGATGCGGTACGGGTTGTCTCCGGACCAGATCGCGACCACGTCTGCGTCCGTCCCGACGGTGCGGTCGATCCAGTCGCCGTGCCGTACCTGGATCCCGTTCGCAAACGAGGCCGCCGAGATGCGGGGGAACGAGCTCGTCCAGAGCTGGAGCGGCAGCCACGTCAAGAAGAATCCGGCCGCGACGAGCACCGGCAGGACGGGTGCGTAGCGGGCGGGAAGCCAGAGGAAGAGCGCGGCGAGGCCGGAGGCGACCGCGACCGCAAGGAGCGTGACGTTGCCGCGGCCCGTGAGGGTGTCGCCGAGGTACCACCACGGCTGGATGAACGGGGTATCCGATTGCGCGTTGATGTTCATCAAGTTGAGGAACGGGATCGTCCCCGGGAGTACGGCGCCGAGGCCGGCGGCTGCGACCGCGGCGCGCGGCGGGCGCGGCTGACCCCGCTCGATCCACGCGAGCAGCGCAATCAGGAACAGGGGCGCGAGATAGAAGAGGTTGCGCTCTTCGATCCGGAACGACCATGCCGAGGCGAACACCGCGACCTCGAGCGTGAGCCACACGACGAGCGCCACGGCCGCGGCCGAGAACACCCGAACCGCCCGGTCGAGATGGCGTGCGCTCGCGACGAGGACGATGAGCGCCGCGAACGGTAGTACGAACAGCGAGAGATCGAGGCCCGCAAGGTGGTAGACGATCCACCGCAGCGACGGCCACACGTGATACGTGCCGTTCGACGTCGTCACGCTGTACCCGCCGAGGATCGAAGACGGCGACTGGCCGCGCGCGACCTGGACGGCGATCACGAGCAGCGCTCCCGCTCCGACGACGCCGTAGAGCGGCTTCCACGCGCCGAGCCGGCGCGGGCGCCCGCGCTCGATCCAGGCGAGGAGCAGCGGCGCGGTGAGGACGGACGCGACGAGCGCCACGGCTTGCGCCCGCGTGAGGAACGCAACCGCGCAGAGCGCCAACACGATCAGCTGCCGCCGGAGCGTCGGCCGGTCGAGCGCGAGCACGAGCGCATACGCAAGCCACGCGAAGACGGGATAGAACGCGTTCTCCGTCATGAGCGTGCCGACGTAGACCATCGGCGGGATCGCGACGGAGAGCGCCGCCGCAGCAAGCGCGGCGCGGGACCGAACGACGCGGCGCGCGAGCAGGAAGACCGGGGCGACGACTGAGCACATGACGAGAGCGTTCACCACGCGCGCCCACTCGTAGACATCCGGCATGCCCGTGAAGAGCTTGTAGGCCGGCGAGAGCAGCAACGGATAGACGAAGCCGTAGTTCGCGTGCGCACCGCGAATCAGGAAGTGGCCGGTGTCCGCGAAGCTCCGCGCCATGTCGGAGTACACGAGCTCGTCGACCATGATCCACGGCGAGACGACCCTCAACCCGAGAGCGAGGTGCACGAAGACCGCGACGACGTAGAGCGACGTGAGCCAGGCCCACATCGGCCATGCACCGAGAAGCCCGGTCCGGGTGCCTGTCCGGGTGTCTGACACCTGGACGTGGCCGTTCGGGCTGACGAGTCCGAGCTCCGTGAGCTCGGGGGCGAGCTCCGCGACGTCCACCCCCGTGACGACCGCTGCCTCGACGACGGCACCGACGATCTTCGACTCGACCACGGGCGCCCCCGCCGTTTGCTCGAGCACCGCGGCGTAGCGCTCGGCGACACGGTCGAGATCGTGCTCCGCGCTGACGTACGCGAGCGCGGCCTCGGACATCCGAGCGCCGACACCGGGCTCCACGAGGCGCTCCATGGCCGCGAAGAGGGCGGCGATCTCCTCCTCGCCGCCGACCGGAACCTTGAGCGCGACGTCGTCGGGAAGCTCCGAGAACCAGCCGAGGTCGCTGACGACGAGCGGCTTGCCGAGCGAGAGCGCCCTGATCGCGCCCCCCGATGTCTCCCCCATCGAGGGCGCTCGAAGAAAGAGACAGGCGTCGCAGGCCCTCATGAGCGCCCAGAGGCGCTCTTCCTCGACGTACGGCTTGCGGATGACGCCTTCCGGGTCGAGCCCGATCCGCACGAGCCGTCCCGCCAGGTCGAACCCCGGCGCCTCCGCGCCGACGAGCAGCAGCTTCGCGTCGGCGTGCGAGCGGCGGAACTCGGCGAAAGCGCGCAGCAGCTGCGGGACGCGCTTGTTCTCGTTCAGGTGGCCGAAGCAGCCGAGGAGCGGCGCCCCTTCGAGCCGCGCCGGCTCCACCTCGGGCGCGGGCCAGGCCGGATGCGGGATGCGCCAGAGCGGGCCGTCATACCCGTGCTCACGCACCAGCGTCTCGGCGTAGTGGGAGTGGACGATGACGCCCGTTGCGAGGTCGAGGACCTCGCCCGCCAGCGGGAACTCGGTCGGGCGGATCTCCCACAGCGGCGGCACTCGGCCCTCGAGCACGCCCCAGCCGAGCATCCGGCCCGCAGCACCGGCCTCGCGCTCCATCGCCGAGAGGTACGCGTGCCCATCGTTGCGGCCGATCGTCATCCCCGCGACGAGGTGATGGATCACGAAGTCGTGCAGCACGACGACGCCCGGCCTCCGGCGGAGCGCGTCGACGATCCACGCGTGCGCGTCCGGATTGTTGCCGACGTGGTACACGGCCACGTCCGCATCCGGGATCGGCCGGGTCCGGCCCGGCCGCACGACCTCGACGTCGACCAGCCGCGAGAGCGCGGAGAGCAGGAGCATCGAGTAGTCCGCGATGCCGCTCGTGCTCGGCGGCAGCGGGCTGAAGTATGCGACCTTCACGCGACCGCCGCGAGCAGGCGATCGATGCAGGAGTCCCACGTCACGACTCGGGCGACCTCTTGCCCGGCTCGACCGAGGTTCTTCGCCTCGTCTGCGTGCTCGCGTAGCCACACGCACGCCCGCGCGAGATCCTCGACGGTCGGCGCGACGACGAGCCCGGTCTCTCGGTCGCGCACGATGTCGAGCGGGCCGCCGGCATCGGTCGTCGTCAGGACGGGCTTTTGCGAGAGAAAGGCCTCATACGGCACGAGCCCGTAGTCCTCGTTCACCGGGGCGTAGTACACGCCGAGGCAGCGCGCGTAGAGGTCGGCCAGCTCCGCGTCTCCGATCCGTCCCGTGAACGTCGCACGGCCGTCGAGCCCGCGCCGGCGCGCAAGCTTCTCGAGCCGGTCGCGGTCGGGACCCTCGCCGGCGATCACGACGCGTAGACCGGGAGCCTGCGCGGCGGCTTCGATCAGCAGGTCGATGCGCTTCGCGCGATCGAGCCGGTTGACCGAGAGGATGAAGTCCTCGTACCCGTCGCAGTGAAAGTCGAGCGGCGCGGGCGGCGGCGCGAGCACCTCCGCCTCGAGCCCGACTGAGTCGCGCAGGCGCCCGGCGACGATCGACGAGGTGGTGAAGATCTTACGAGCCTCGCTCAGCGTCACGCGGTCGAATTCGAGCACCTTGCGCCGGAGTGCCCGGTCCTCGGCCGAATCGGAGAACTGGCCGAGCTCGGTGCGGTCGAGGTCCCAGGCCTGCCGGAACTGGTGGAGCAGCCAGACGACCTTGCGCGGATGGCGAATGCCGTACGACGGGAACTTCGTCGCGATCACCGCGTCGATCGGCCGCCCGACTGACTCGTCGAGGTCGAGCAGCCGCCAGAGGAAGGCCTGCGTCAATACGCGCTCGCCCGGATACCACTTGTACGGCATGGTGACGAGCTCCGCCTCGTGGCCGTGCTCCCGCAGCGCCTGAACGAGCCCGTCCGCGAAGATCTCGGTGCCGCCGCGCTCGAACGGCACCTGCGGCATGCAGACGGCGAGCCTCATGGGCGGTCGCGCTCGAGCTGGTCGACCCGGCGTGCGAGCTCGTCGACGAGCCGGAGCAGCGCGTCGTTGAAAATCCGCTGCTCGGCGAAGGCGGGCTCGACGTACCAGTGCACGAGCTTCCGCAGGACGCGCTTGACCTGGAACGCGACCCAGCCCTTCGCGCCCGGGCGTCGCAGAAGCGGCTTGTCGGCGCTCACCGCCCAGAACCGCTCCGCGAGCCCGCGCATCGCCGCCGGGTCGCGGGCGTCGCGGTCGATTGCCCGCTTCAGCTCCTCGTACACCCGGTCGACGTCAGCAGGCTCCAGCTCCGCCTCCGGCATCGGCGGGATTGTAGTGAGCGGGTGTTACGGCGCGGTTTGGGCGACCGCCACCCATTGGTAGGCGAAAAGCTGTGGGCGCAGGCGTCCGACGGCCCGGCCGAGGCCGTCGAGGAGGTCGGAGTCGCCGGGGACGGGAACCGAGAAGTCGATCTCCACGTGCTCGTAGCCGGCGCGGTGGAGCGCCTCGGCCAGGGTCGCCCGGGTGAAGAGGTGGGTGTGCGTCCGATCGAGGATGCCGCGGTCGGTGTACCGCCAGCGGCCGCCGAGGAGCGAGAGACGGATCGCCCAGTTCGCGACGTTCGGCGTGGAGAGCACGATGCGGCCGCCCGGCTTCAGGAAGAGCCGCAGGCGTGCGAGCGCGGCCCCCGGATCGCGGAGGTGCTCGACCACGTCGCCGCACAGCACGACGTCGAACGAGCCGGCCTCGAGCGGCAGCTCCATCGTCTCGACGTTGCCGACGAGCACGCGCTCGCAGAAGGCCTCGGCAGTGCGGGCAGCCACTGGATCGAGCTCCACGCCGACGATCGTGTTGCCGCGCTCGGAGAGCGGGCGCGCGAGATAGCCGCTCGAGCAGCCGACGTCGAGCACGCGCCGGCCGGTGCCGACCGCCTCGAGAAGCTTCGCGTGCGCGCGGTGGCGGCGCTCGTTCAGCGGGACGTATCCGCTCATTCGACGGCAGCGTCGACGAGCAGTGCGACGAGCTCGTCGAACGACACTGAGGGAGCCCAGCCGAGCCTCGTGCGGGCCTTCGACGCGTCGCCGACGAGATGATGAAGCTCGGCCTGGCCGCGCTTGAGCGACTCATCGACACGCACGTGCCCGCGCCAGTCGAGCCCCACGTGGGCGAATGCCGCCTCGACGAGCTCACCGACGGTGTGCAGCTCGCCCGTAGCGACCACGTAGTCGTCCGGCTCGTCCTGCTGCATCATCAGCCACATCGCCTCGACGTAGTCGCGCGCGTACCCCCAGTCGCGCTGCGCGTCGAGGTCGCCGAGCACGAGCTCTCGCTCACGGCCGGCCGCAATCGCGACGACGCCGTGCGCGACCTTGCTCGGCAGGAAGTCGAGCGGCCGGCGCGGCGACTCGTGGTTGTAGAGAATCCCGCCGCTCGCGTGCAGTCCGTAGCGGCGCCGGTACGAGTGGAGGATGAAATGGCCGTACGCCTTCGCGACGCCGTAAGGCGTCACCGGCGCGAGCGGCGTCGACTCCGTCTGCGGGACCTCCGCCGGCTCGCCGAAGATCTCGCTCGACGACGCCTGATACACGCGGATGCTTGCGTCCACCGTGCGGACCGCTTCGAGCAGCGACGTGACGCCGACGGCTGCGAACTCGGCCGTCTGGACCGGGTACTCCCACGAGCGCGGAACGAACGACGGCGATGCAAGGTTGTAGACCTCGTGCGGCCCGTGCTCGCGCAGGACACGGCCGAGCGCCTTCTCGTCGAGTAGGTCGACCTCGGCGAGCTCCACGCGGTCGCGCACCGCGGCGAGGTTCTCGTACTCGTGCGACGCGTCGCGCACGACGCCGACGACCTCATAACCGCGCGCAAGCAGCGCCTCTGCAAGATACGAGCCGTCCTGCCCCCCGATACCACTGACGATCGCGCGGCGCTCGCTCAATGAAGCCCTCGCACGTACGTCCATGCATCGGTGAGCCCGAACGAGCGGATCGAGAAGATCACGAGCGCGTACACCGCGACTCCGGCCGCCGCCGCCGGCACGGGCGACAGCATGAGTGACAACCCCCCGAAGGCGAGTGCGCTCGCTGCGCCGACGGCCAGCGCGAGCCGCGCGAGACCCACGGCGGCGATGGCGAGGGTGTGTCGCGACAATCCAGCCATCAGACCGAGGGAGATCACGAACGTCGCGAGCCCGACCGCGATCGCGACGCCCGGCAGGCCCCACGCGCGCCGCAGGCCGAGGCCGAGCGGGATGAACGCTGCGAAGCCGACCAGCGCAAGCGGCAGGAGCACCTTGCGACGGCCCGCCACGAAGACGAGCGGGAACGTCACCGCAAAGCCGACCCACGCCACCATCCAGGGCGACAGGTACACGACGAGATGTCCGAGCTCGCGTCCGACCCGGCCGCCGTAGGCGTCGCCGAGCACGAACTGCACGATCCGGCCGCCGACGAGTGCGAAGACACCGGCCGCCGCGCCCACGATCGAGAGGCTGATCCAACCGGCATGTACGACGTGCCGGCCCGCCTCCTCGGGATCGACGCCGCGCCTCGTGAGCGGCGCCGACGAGATGAGCCCGAGCGAGAACGCGGTCGCCCCGACGAGCGTCGAGGCGGCGAGATATGCATACGAGAAGCTCGTAACGCTGCCGACGCCGAGCCTCGCCGCGAACCGGAGCGCGAGCAGATAGCAGCCTTGCAGCGCGAGCGGCACTGCGGCGCCCTCGAGCAGGCGCCAGAGCCGCGGCAGGACGTCCATCTGCGCGGGCATCGCCCCCGCGAGCGCGCGCTTGCGGACGAGGGCCGTCACCGGCACGGCCAGCGCGATGCAGGCGTTCACCGCCAGCCCCCACGCGAGCGCCACGATGCCGAGGGTGTCCGCGAGCGCGGCGAACACGACGAGCCCCGAGATGCCGCCGAGTGCGAAGCCGAGGGCGGCGGTGCCGTAGCTGTCGAGTGCGGCGAGTGCGCTCGCGGCGAGCGCCGCGAGGAGCTGCACGAACGCGGCGGGCACGAGGATCGCGAGTGCGCGACCGGCGACATCGCCCGCGCGGGGTGGCAGGTCGCCGGTGATCAGGTCGCCGAGCGGCCCGGAGAAGACGGCGACGAGCACCGAGACCGGGAGCGCGAGGCCGAGAAACGCGAGGGCGGACGCCCGGCTCTCGCCGCCGAGACGTCCGGCTGCGGCGGCGCGAGTCAGGTCCGGGACGACGACCATCCGGAACGCCTGCGCCGCGAGCACGAGCACGAGGTAGACGCCGTACGCGGCGAGGAAGCCGTCTGTCTCGGCGGTACGGCCGAACTTCTGGGCCAGGAGCGCTCCCGCCCCTGCGGCGGCGAGTGCGAGCACGACCTGCGCGAGGCCCGTGAGGGCGCCGCTGCGCACCGCGCTGCGTGTTCGGAACATGTTGAGACTCACCAAAGCCATCGGAGGACGACGCTACTCTAGGCGGGTGCGCGTGCTGATCACCGGGGGCGGTGGGTTCCTCGGTTCTCATCTCGTCGAGCGCGTCCGGCGCGAGGGCATCGAGCCCTTCGTCGTCCGTCGCGGCGACTACGACCTGACGAAGGCCGGGGACGTCGAGCGTCTCTTCGACACGGCGCAACCCGAGGTCGTCATCCATCTCGCGGCCGAGGTGGGCGGGATCGGCGCGAACCGCGCGAATCCGGGCCGCTACTGGTACGCAAACCTGATGATGGGCGTACAGGTGCTCGAGCAGAGCCGTGTCGCCGGCGTCGACAAGGTCGTCCTGCTCGGGACGATCTGCTCGTACCCGAAGCTCGCGCCAGTTCCCTTTCGCGAGGTCGACCTCTGGGACGGGTATCCCGAGGAGACGAACGCACCGTACGGCGTCGCGAAGAAGGCGCTGCTCGTCGGCGCGCAGGGCTACCGCGAGCAGTACGGCCTCAACTCGATCTATCTCCTCCCCGTGAACCTCTACGGGCCGGGCGACAACTTCGACCTCGAGACGTCGCACGTGATCCCCGCGCTCATCCGGAAGATGGTCGAGGCGCAGGAGCGCGGGGAGCCTGAGATCGTCCTCTGGGGCGACGGCTCGCCGACCCGCGAGTTTCTCTACGTCGAGGACGCGGTGGAGGGCATCTGGCTCGCGACCACGCGCTACGAGGATCCCGAGCCGGTAAACCTCGGCACCGGCGAGGAGATCTCAATCGGGAAGCTCGCCGCCCTCATCGCGGAACTGACCGGCTACGAAGGCGAGATCGTCTGGGACACGAGCAAAC
>WNGE01002980.1_pt1 | contig 21436 bp, 19 predicted proteins | sample 5400651 | NCBI WGS metagenome assembly WNGE01 (sample SAMN13153370, study PRJNA577476) | soil metagenome | isolation source: 60 cm soil or saprolite under grassland replicate 2 | place: USA:California | collected 2016-06-15 | reverse complement strand
CGCCTTGTCGCGGTCGGGAACAAAATGTGTTCTTTGGGATTGCTCCGTCGTCCATAGCCTGAAAAGCTGTTACTAAATAGTGCTAAAGCAACCGATCGGGAGAAACAGCACAGTGGCAAAGACGCAAGAACTGGGAGTGATCGGCCTTGGCAAAATGGGAGGCGGGTTGGCTCAACAGGCAATCGAGAAGGGCATGCGGGTTGTGGGTCTGTCTCGTGGCGGCGCGTCTTCCGCGCTGAAACGGGCTGGATTGAATGAAATCAACGATGTCGCGGGATTCCGCGATCAGCTGAACGCGCCGCGGTTTGTGCTTCTATATGTTCCTGCGGGGCGGGTCGTTGATTCCCTTCTGGAGGACCTCGGCAAGTATTTGCAGAGTGGCGACATTATTGCGGACGGAGGAAATTCCTACTGGGGCGATTCCATTCGACGATATCAGCGCCTGCGCCAAAAGGGCATCCATTTTGTCGATGCCGGAACCTCCGGTGGCCTCGAGGGTGCCCGCCACGGCGCTTGTTTCATGGTCGGCGGCGAGCGAGAGCCAGTGGCACGTATCGAGCCCATCTTGCGGGCGCTGGCCACGGAGGGCGGTTATGTGCATGCAGGGGGCCCTGGGGCAGGTCACTTCGTCAAACTTGTCCATAACGGCATTGAGTTCGGCATGCTGCAGGCGATTGCGGAAGGATTCGACCTACTCCAGCGCTATCATCAGCCGCTGGACACTACCTCAATACTGGAGTGCTGGCGGCATGGTTCCGTCATCCGCTCTTGGTTGATCGATCTACTCGCCGAGGCTTACCGGGCAGATCCGACACTTGAGCGACCCAGCTCTTATGTCGAGGACACAGGTGAGGTGAACTGGCTGGTGGACGATGCGCTGCGAATGGAGGTGGCGGTGCCGGTCATCAGCCAATCCGTGATGCAGCTCTTTGCGTCCCGCGATGCGCCGAAGAATTGGGCCCGAGCCATTATCATGATGCGGCATGGTTTCGGTGGTCATCCGTTCGGGCCACAGGAAAGCATCGCGCGCGAACGCCGCGAGGGGCGCGTTGGAGGCGTCTTCCGGCCGGATGACGCCGCTCGCAACTCGTCCAATTAATCTCGTTCGCGAGCCAAGTCAGTGCAACTCCCCATGGCCGGAGTCTCTTCGGCAACCCGCTTGCAGGAAGGCAAAGCCGATAGGGTATTACGTGTGCCGGACGTCGGACACTCCGACGTGGTGCCGATACACCAGCTCCCAGCCTTTCCAGCCGTTGAACAGCAAGAGCAGTACTGTGACGAGCGAAATCCAAATGCCCCAGGGAAATACTCCGGCGGCGGCGCCCGAGCGGTAGCGGATGTACCAATTGATCAGCGTCAAGACGACGGCGATCAGATTGCCGATCATGTGCTGCCACGCGTCGCCGATATCGCGGATGCGCGCATCTGCGAAGAAGTCGGTGAAGCCGGCAAGCGCCGCGACCAGCGCCATGATCACTCCGGCGCCCAGCAGCCACATCGATACCGTGGCCCAATTCGCATTGCCGGTGCTCCAGAAAACCAGATCCGTCACCAACGCCGTGACCATGAACACGACGGGAAACGGGATCAGCATCGGGTGGATGGGATGGCCCGCGATGCTGGCGGTGCTCTTGGGATTGCCGTTCGGCATGGCATGCCTCCTTGGATAACGATGAAAACCTCCGGGGCCGCTGCACCAAGCGAAGCGCCCGCGGACCTCGTGCCGCGGGCGCCATGGCGGCGAGCTCAAATGCCCTTCAGATACTCGACGAGATCCTTCTTGTCCGCGTCGCGCAGCTGCAGATTGAGAAACCTGTCGTAATGGTTCACCACGTCGGCGAGCGTGGCTAATCGTCCGTCGTGATAGAACCCGCCCTTCTGGTGGCTCCACAGTCCCGCCAGCGGCGCCGTGCGATATTTGTGGGTCGGCGAGCGGTCGGCTTGGAACGAGTCGACACCGATCTCGTCCGGCGCGTGCAGATTGTTGCCGGGCTCCGTGAACAACGGCGGAACGTGACAGTCCGCGCAACGCGCGGCACCGTTGAAGAGCGCCTTGCCGCGCTCGAACGCTGCCTTGTCGTATGAGCCGGCGGGCGGCTTGGGCGCCGGGATCGAGAGCTGATAGAAATGCAGCGCCGCCAGCTTGCTCGTGATCCGGTCCGGCTTTGCGCGCGTGTTCCCCGCGCCGCTCTTGGCCGCGACCGGGAATTGCTGCGCGTCGTTGAAGCGGGCGTCCCAGAACGTCCCGGCGCCGTGCATCTCGGTCGCGCCCACGTAGGCGTTCCAGTACGGCACCGAGCCGAAGCCGGTCCAGGTGTGGAGGTTGACCCCGGCGAGGCCGAACGCCGGCGGGATCAGGGTGCCGGCCTGCTTGCCGTCCGGCCGCATCGCCTTGCCGTCCTTGTCGAGCTCCGCATCGAACCGGCCCGGGCCCCAGCTGGTCAGCACCTTCTTCACGGTATCGACGTCGACGCCGAGCAGATCGGTGAACGGCGAGAGATTCGGCGCCAGCGACACGATCTTGCCGATGTCGAGGTCGCGGGCGGCCCAGCCGTCCAGCCGCTTGCCGATGCCGGGGGCGAACGAATCGTCGACGGTCGAATGACAAAGCGCGCACTGGATGCCCATGGATTTGACGCCTCCGTCCGGATTGGTGCGCGCCGTGACGCCGACGACTGCGTTGAGCTTGAGCAGCGCGATGGTGGTGGCCGGATCGTTCAAATCGACCTTGCCGGCCTTGAGTTGTTTCTGCAGTGCGGCCGGCACCGCGTCGGCATCGACCTTGAGGCCGACCGCGAGCGCGGTTTTCGGCGACACGCCGGGACCGACCCCGCCCTGCTTCCCGCCCGCGATCGCCTTGTGCAGCTCGAGCGCGTCTCCCCAGAATGCCTCGCTGCCGAAGGTGTCGTAGCGGAAGATCTGCCTGCCCTGTTCGAGCATGGTTTGCGCGTGATCGGTGATCTGTGCGTCGAATCCGGCAGGCGCGGGTCCGACGGCCGCGCCGCGTTTCGGCGGAGCGGCAATGGCGATGACCGCGGAAAGCACGGCAGCCGCGGCGACGGCGGAAACAATCGCGAGCTTCGAATTCATGACGCGCTCCCTCGGGCCAATGTCCGCATCTCGCGGACAAGCGGCGAGCCTCGTTGTGAGGCGCGGCCGTCAAATTAGATTGCGGAGATCGAGGAAAGTTCCCGGATTTGCCTGCACCGGTTCAGAAAATGCGCATCTGGGAATGCGCATCACGCAATTTGTGTTACTTTTGTAACACTGCGAGCGGAATGAGTTAGCCCCGACTTGAATTCGCGAAAGCCAAAATCGTGCGGGACGGTTACGGCGAGAGCTTCGCGAGGGCCTCCATATCCAGCACCAGGTGGCCGCGGGCCGTGTACTCCACCATCCCCTGGCGACGAAGCGCATTGAGGGCCGTCGAAATTCGTTCTCGCCGCGCCCCCACCATCTGCGCGATTTCCTCCTGTGTGAGATAGGTCGGAATCTCGGCCCGTGAACCGGACCGCTCGCCTATTCTCGCCGCCAGACTCATCAGGACTTTGGCCAGTCGATGCACGATGTCGTCGAGTGCCAAGGTATTGATTTGCGCATAGGCATCTTTCAATGCCCGGCAGAACCCATCCAGCAGTATCGGCACGAATTCAGGTCTTGTTTGGAGGAACTCCAGCACTTCCTCGGCCGGCACCAGAACCGCGTCTGTCTGCTCCAGCGCCACGGCACGGTCGGAGCGCTGCGGTTCGGAAATGCTGAGCTCGCCGACAATATCCCCGGCCTTTCGCACGTCGTAAATCACTTCATGGCCGCCCGGTGAAATTGCCCCTAGCTTCACGAAGCCATTCTGCAGAAATACGCACGTTCGGTCCCTGTCGCCCAAATTGTAGATCACTTGGTCCTTTTTGAACGTCGTCACCTTCCGGTTCGGCAAGAACGCCTCGCAAAACTTCCCGCGAAAGATCGAAGCCAATGCAGCAGAAAACCCGGCCTGACCACCGAGCGATCGCTCGAATTCCGAGGACAGTTCTCTCGGGCTCGTCCCGGCCGGCCCGGGAAGATCGGCATCGGGTCGCGTCATCGCAGCCTCCCAGCACTGCATTGCGAGTGTTACAAGAGTAACAGAAAATCCGTTCCGCTATTCCATCCCGGCGTTACGAGGGCCCGGATTGCCGAGGAGCTATGAGCGTCGATCGACCTTCGCAAGCGGTCGCGTCCCGTGGGGGCATCATGCCGAGGGCAGCAAGACGCCCGCGGCGAAAGCGATTCCCGTGCGAATACGGAAAGCCAGCGCGGCGTGAGGATTGGTCCGATCAGGCCACAGCTCTTACAGATTGGAAGCGTTCCAACTGGCCGCGCGATCCCATCGGGTAATTGCCTTCGCGGATCAAACATGCTGCTGTAGGCTGCGGCCGTCGTCAATCGGCAAGTCGGGGAGAGCCAATGTTTCCGGGAACGCGATCGATCCATGTCCTGAGCCTGTGCGCGCTGCTCGGCGCCGCCAATATCGCCCTTGCGCATGGACCCGGCCAGCCGGCGCACCAACGTTTCGAAGAGGGCGATCTCAAGCTCGAAAGCGGCGAGGTGATCAAGGATTTCTCCATCTCCTACGTCACGCACGGCAAGCTGAACGAGAAGAAAAGCAATGCGATCCTGATGACCTCCTCGATCGCCGGGAACCACCACCGCATCGATTTCCTGATCGGGCCGGGCAAGGCGCTCGACACCGACAAGTATTTCATCATTGCGACGGATGCGATCGGCAATGGGCTGTCGACTTCGCCCAGCAACAGCAAGAGTCAGCACGGCACCAAGTTCCCGCATTTCACCATGCGCGACATGGTCGAATCGCAGTACCGGCTGGTGAAGGAGCATTTCGGGATCACGCGTCTGCTCGCGGTTTCCGGGGCATCGATGGGCGGAATGCAGACGCTGCAATGGGGCGTGAGTCATCCCGACATGATGGATGCCCTGATTGCGCTCACGCCGATGGCGCGCACGCCGGCATGGTCGGTCGCCGTCAACGAGGCGACCCGGAAGGCACTCACTGCCGACGCCGCCTACAACAATGGCGACTACACCCAGCAACCGGAGAAGGGTTGGCGCGCCTGGGTCGACGTACTGCTCACGCTTGCGACCCGGACCCCGGAGGGCCTGAAGGCCGAATTTCCCAAGAGCCTCGATGTGGTCGATTGGATCCAGGGCTTCGAGCAGACCTGGCTCAAGAGCGGCTTCGACGCCAACAACTGGATTTGGCAGACCTGGGCCTATGACCGCCACGACGTCGGCACGACGCCGGGTTTCGACGGCGACACCATCAAGGCGCTCAAGAGCATCAAGGCAAAGGCGTTGCTGATGAACGCCCCGGGCGACCTCTACAATCCGACCAAGGAGGCCGCGGAAGCCGCCGAGCAGATCGCGAATGCGAAATACGTTTTGATGCCGTCGCTCCAGGGGCATTTCGCCGCTTCCCCGGCAAAGCCCGCCGATGTGGAGTTCATGAACCGGGAAGTCGCGGGATTTCTCGACGTCGTCACCGAGGGCGGCAAGAAGCTGCAGTGAGCGATCCCGGCGAACGCCGGGAGCGCGCTTCCACAACGGCGGTCACGCGGCGGTCCTGACGCATATTGGTGTGTCCGAATGGCGAGCCCGGCCGCTGTAAAGGCACAAGGGCCGGCATCGGTATTTGAGCGCCACGATCCGCCGCCGCGAGCCCCGGCAACTACGCCTCTTCGATCCGTTCACGCACGCCAGCAAGCGTTCTCATGCGCTCCCGCGGCGTCAAGCTGAATTTACGGCCGGGTCGTCGGCAACCATGTCGATTTGACGCCGTTGTCCTGGCGGGGCAAGGCGATCGTTTGTTGTTTGGAGCTTGCAATGGAGCAAAAAGAAGCCGGTGCGCCGAAGCGGCGTTATCTGACGCGACGATTCTGGCGCAGCGCCTTGGGATTCTGGAGCCGACATGGCGATCGTGCCGCATGGCTGCTCACCATTGCCCTTCTCATCGTCATCGTGACGCAGCTCGCGATTCAGTATCAGCTCACGGTCTGGAACCGGAGCATCTTCGACGCACTGGAGAAGCGCGATGGCCACGCCGTGCTGGTCCAGTCGCTGGTCTTTCCGGCGCTTGCGGCCGTAAGCGTCGTGTCCTGGATGCTCGTGGTCTACGCGCGCATGACCATGGAGCGGCACTGGCGCGCGTGGATGAATGCCCACGTGGTCGATCGCTGGCTCGGCAACGGCCACTATTATCAACTCAATCTCGTCGAAGGCGAGGGCCACAAGAACCCCGAATACCGCATCGCCGACGATCTGCGCGTTGCGACCGAATCGCCGGTCGAATTCGCCTCCGGGATCGTCTCGGCGGTGCTCGCTGCGATCACCTTCGTGGTCGTGCTGTGGACCATCGGCGGCGCACTCTCGTTCGATCTCGCCGGCGCGAGCATCACGATTCCGGGTTTTCTGGTGGTCGCCGCGGTATTGTATGCGTTCATCGCCAGCGGCTCGATGGTCGTCATCGGCCGGCGACTCGTCCGCGCTTCCGAGGGCAAGAACCAAGCCGAAGCCGAATACCGCTACGCCCTCACCCGGCTGCGCGAGAACGGCGAAAGCATTGCGCTGCTCGGTGGCGAGCAGGAGGAACGAACGGGGCTCGACAATTCCTTGCGCACCGTGCTGCTGCGCTGGCGCGATATCTGCTTCCAGCAGATGCGCACGACGATCGTCTATCAAGGCAGCGGCATTCTCGCTCCCGTGCTGCCGATCATTCTTTGCGCACCGAAATTCCTCGACGGCTCCATGACGCTCGGCCAAGTCATGCAGGCGGCTTCCGCCTTCGTCATCGTGCAGCAGGCTTTCGGTTGGCTGGTCGAGAATTACCCGCGCTTTGCGGATTGGAGCGCCTCGGCGCACCGCGTCGGCTCACTGCTGATTTCACTGGATCACCTGCGGCGGGCTGAAGCGGGCGAAGGGTTTGGCCGGATCAGTCGCGACACCACCACCGGGTCGGCGATCACCCTGCGCAATGTCTCGGTCACGCTCGACGACGGCACCGCGGTCGTCAGCGAGGCGGAAGTTTCCATCGCTCCCGGCGAGCGAGTGCTGGTCGTCGGCGATTCAGGGACCGGCAAGAGCACCTTGGTGCGCGCCATCGCCGGGCTGTGGCCGTGGGGGGAAGGTGAGGTGCTGGTGCAATCCGACGCCCGGCTGTTTCTGCTGCCGCAGCGGCCCTATGTCCCGCTCGGAACGTTGCGTCGCGCCACGACCTATCCGGCCTCGCCCGACGAGGTCAGCGAGGAAGCGATCGTCGAAGCGCTGAAGCTCGTCGGCCTCGAGCATCTGGTCGAGCGCCTCGATGAAGAAATCCCATGGGAGCAAACCTTGTCGGGAGGCGAGAAGCAGCGCCTGGCGTTTGCCAGATTGCTCATTCACCGCCCGGATCTCATCGTGCTCGACGAGGCGACCTCCGCGCTCGACCCGCCCAGCCAGGAAGCATTGATGCAGCTGCTCACCGAGCGGCTGCACGCGACGCTGGTGAGCGTCGGCCACCGGCCCGAACTCGAGGCCTTTCACGAGCGCAAGCTGGTGCTGGAGGCCCATGCGGGCGGGGCGCGACTCGTGCGCGACGAGGATCTGCCCAGCCCCGAGCGCAAGCATTTCCGATGGCGCTGGCGGCACCGCTCCCGCGGCGAGGATGTCGACAGCCTCTCCGGCGCACATTGAGCGGTTGCAACCCGTAATACGCTTCGCCTGTCCCGGCCAGGAGCTCACCGCCATCGGTCCCGCAGAGACGGCACGCCATGCCCAAATTGTAGGCGGAACAAACGCTTGTTCAGGCAGTTCGAATTGGGTGCCCGCGCCGCGGCCGAGCTTCCCTGGCGCGCGCCCGACCGAGCATAGCCGATGACCGAGCCGACACCTGCTGATCCGATCGCCGACAACGTGCCTTGGGACAGCGCCGGGGCTGTCGAAATCGGCTTCGATATTCCGGAGCGTTACAACGCGAGCGAAGTTCTATTCCAAAACCTGAGCGAGGGTCGCGGCGATCGCCTCGCCGCCATCGGACCAGCGGGTCGGCGCAGTTACGCGGAATTGTGCGAGGACGCCTCGCGCTGGGGCAACGCGCTGTTGTCGCTTGGCCTCACCCGCGGCGACCGCGTTCTGCTGCTGCTCGATGATACGCCGGCCTATCCGGCAGTTTTCTTTGGCGCGGTTCGAGCGGGCCTGGTCCCGCTCCTCATCAACTTGCTCACGCCGCCCGATCTCCTGCAGTTCCATCTGGCGGATTCAGGCGCCCGCGTGGCCGTCGCGGAGGCCGTATTTTGCGATCGGTTCGACGACACAGCTTGCGCAGGTACGAAATTGGAAACCCTGATCATCGTCAATGGCAAGGCAAGCGTCGACGTTCCGGTCGAGACAAAACAAGCCGATGCTTGGCTCTCGACCTTCTCCGACCGGCTGCCGCCGGCGAACACCCACCGCAACGAGATGGCGCTTTGGATGTACACTTCCGGGTCGACGGGGCGACCGAAGGGAATCGTGCATCTGCAGCACGACATGGCCTACACGGCGCACTCCTATGGGCGCCACGTCCTCAAGCTCACTCCGAATGATGTCTGCTTTTCGCCGCCCAAGATCTTCTTCTCTTGCGGATTCGGCAATTCGATCACATTTCCCTATTCCGTGGGCGCCACGTCGCTACTGATGCCGGGGAAACCCGAACCGGCGCCGATTTTTGCCGCGATCGCGCAATATCGCCCGACGGTTTTCTTCGGGCTCCCGACGCTCTATACGATTCTGACCAAGGCTCCGGAAATTCGTGAAGCGGATTTTTCCTCGCTGCGCCTCGCCGTTTCGGCCGCTGAAATTCTTTCGCCGGACGTTTTCAATGCCTGGAAGGCGCTGACCGGGCTCGAGATCGTCGAGTGCCTCGGCTCGACCGAGCTGCTGAACGTCTATCTCTCCAATATACCAGAGAAGAAAAGGCTGGGCGCCGTAGGCGTTCGCGTCCCCGGTTACGAACTCGTGCTCAAGGATCAACGCGGCGAGGACATCGCCGACGGTCGGGAAGGGGTTTTGTGGGTTCGCGGTCACTCCAGCACGCCACTCTATTGGAATAGCCCGGAGAAGACCGCGGAGGTCATACGCGAAGGCGGGTAGATCTGTAGCGGCGATCGTTTTGTGCGCGATGCGGACGGCTTCTATTTTTTCCGCGGTCGTGACGATGAACTCGTGAAGATTTCCGGCCAGTGGGTCCATCCGCTCGAAGTTCAGCTCTGCCTCGCCGATCACCCCGCGGTACGGGAATGCGCGGTTCTCGCGCTTGAACTGCCCGATCGTCGCATGACGTTGAAGGCTTTCGTCGCCATGAACGACGATGCCTTCGACCCGGAGCAGGCGACGCGCATGTTGCAGGATCACGTGAAGCAGAAGCTGCTTCCGTACAAATATCCGCGAATAATCCAGTTTTTGCCCGAACTCCCGAAAACGGGAACCGGAAAGATCGATCGGCAAACGTTGTCGCAGAGCGCCGTCATCGACGCCTCGCCGAGTTTGATCCCGACCGCGGTTTATCCCGAGGGTTTCCGCCGTTCGCCCGGTGCGGATCCGAGCGCGACCGCTGCGCTTGCCAAGGGAGTAACTCCGTGAGACCTCCACACCACCCTCCCCTCACGAACGATTCCCGGCCGAAGAGCTCGGGCCGAGATAGCACTTGGCTGGCTCTGCACGACAGCAATGGCAGACGGAGGCCTGCATGACCGTGTCCAAGACCAGCGTCGCACTCGGCAATCTGCGGTCGGTCGTCATCCTGCTGGTAATCGGCTTCCATTCCGTGCTGGCTTATCTCGGTTCCAACCCCGCTTCGCCGTCGCCCTTCGACAGCCCCCCGTACAAATGGTTGTCGATCGCCATCATCGACAAGGATCGCTGGTTCGGCTTCGACTTGTTCTGCGCCTTCCAATACGTGTTCCTGATGCCTTTCATGTTTCTTCTTTCCGGACTGTTCGTCTGGCCGAGTCTGTCCCGCAAGGGAAGCAGCAGCTTTGTCCATGAACGCCTGTTGCGGCTCGGCGTGCCGTTTGTTTTGGGAGTCTGGCTGTTGATGCCGCTCGCACATTACCCGGTATACCGCGTCACGGCGGTTGATCCGAGTTGGTCCGCATTCTGGTCGCACTGGATGGCGCTGCCGATTTCGCCCAGCGGACCGCTGTGGTTCTTGTGGGAGCTGTTGGCGCTCGACATCGTGGCGGCCGCGCTTTACCGGTTTGCTCCGCGTTCGGGCGACTTTCTCGGCCGGTTATCGGCTGGCGCCGGCGAAGCTCCGGTCCGATACTTCACCGCTCTCGTGATCATCTCGCTGCTCGCCTACGTCCCGCTGGCTTCCACCTTCAAGCCGTGGCAATGGAGCCAAATCGGCCCGTTCGGCTTTCAACCCGGGCGCTTGCTGCACTACGTCGTCTATTTCTTCGCCGGTGTCGGCATCGGAGCGCATGGGTTCGACCGCGGTCTCTTCAGATCGGACGGAATGCTCGCACGGCGGTGGCTGCGCTGGCTCTGCGCAGCGCCCGCCGCGTTCGCGATTTGGATGCTTGCAACCGCACTGACGTTCAAAGCCGAGAGTGCAAGCCTGCTGCTGTTCGAAATCGTCGCCGAGCTGGCATTCGTGCTGTCGAGCGCGACCGCCTGCTTCGCCTTTGCGGCGGTATTCGTGCGCTTCGCTGCCAGACCGTGGCCGCTTTTCGACAACCTGTCGGAGCACGCCTACGGCATGTATCTGGTGCATTATGTGTTCGTGCTCTGGCTGCAATACCTGCTGCTCGGCGTGGCGCTGGTCGCCGTTGCGAAGGGCGCGATCGTGTTCACCGGCAGCGTCATCCTGAGCTGGGCCGCGACCGCGGTATTGTGTTGCATTCCGATTGGCGCCCGCCTCATACGCGGGCAGGGGCGCGCATTGGCGCGATCGTCGTAGCATTCGGCGAGAGCTGCGGCAGCGGCAACACCGGGGCGAGGTCTTGCGCTGCGCCGCGCGATATCGAGAACGCGCCAGTGAGCAGACCCACGCAAACTGGTATCATGAAAATAGCTCGCGGCGTTCCACTTTCCAACAACGCGGCCGCATGAGGTCCGAGCTGCCGCGGCAACAAGCTCACGAAGCTGAGCCACAGACAAGAACCTCGGGCCGTGCGTCGGCGCGCGTTCCTCGCACCGGATTGCTGCAGCGCGATATCTCCACTGCCGGCAGCCAAGCCGAAAGTTGCGGGCCCACCGCAGCAAGCTATGGGCGCGAATGAGCCGATCCGACGGACCGCTTGCGTTTCCATCCCGGAACTACCAGGAACTTACCTTTTGTGACCCGCGTTTGACTGGTAACACAGAACCTTTGCTCTGCTAGGAGGCAAATCATGCCCAATCCGAAAACCACGGCGCAAATCGCCGGTCACCCGATTCACCCCATGCTCATCCCGTTTCCGATTGCGTTCTTCGTGGCAGCCTTTGTCTGCGATCTGGCGTTCTGGCGCACCGGCAACGCAATGTGGGCGACTGGCGCGCTTTGGCTGATCGGAGCCGGCCTGATCATGGCGGCGCTGGCCGCCCTCGCCGGCCTCACGGATTTGCTAGGCGATCAGCGCATCCGCGATCTGAGCGACGCATGGTGGCACGCCGGAGGCAACGTCGTCGCCGTCGTGATCGAGCTCGTCAGCTGGTACCTGCGCTATTCGCAAGGAACTGCAGCGGTCCTGCCTGCCGGTCTCGTTCTGTCGCTGATCGTGGTATGCATCCTGCTCTTCACCGGGTGGAAGGGGTGGGACATGGTCTACCGCGGCCGCGTCGGCATCGCCGAATCGCCCGGGCCCTGAATCGTATTCCAACTCTGGCAACCTGCTCAGCAATTGTGCCTGCGCGCCGTGTCGACGAGAGCTGACGGCGTTTACCCGCCCATCGAGCATTACGCGATCATCGGCGACTGCCGGACCGCCGCGCTCGTTTCGCGGGATGGGTCGATCGACTGGCTTTGCCTTCCGGATTTTTCCGCGCCTTCGGTGTTTGCTTCGGTTCTGGATCGTGAGCGGGGCGGACGCTTTTCGATCCGACCCGTCGAGGAGTTTTCCGTCAAACGCCGATACCTCGGCTTCTCCCCGGTTCTGGAGACGACATTCCAAACCAACAGCGGCACCGTCCGCATCCTCGACGCGCTTCCCGTGATCGATGGCCTCGACTCGCTCAATCCGATGCGCGAGATCCTGCGAATCGCCGAGGGCGTCGCTGGAGAGGTCGAGCTTGCGATCCGGCTGGATCCTCGACCCGGCTACGGTCGTCACCGGCCGATGCCGAAACGCCGCGGTCGGCTGGGCTGGTGCTACAGCTGGTTCGACGAACTCTTGCTGGTGCAGGCCGAAGTCGAGCTTCATTGCCAGGATTCCGCGCTGAACGGCTCGGTTCGCATCAAAGCGGGAGAGCGAAGCTGCCTCAGCCTCGCCTATGTAAAGGGCGACCCCGGAATCATCCTTCCGCTCGGCGGTGCCGCCGCGGAACGCGTCGATCGGACCGTTGTTTGGTGGCGGTCCTGGACCGATGCTTGCAGCTACGGTGGGCCGCATCGCGAAGCAGTATTGCGCAGCGCCGTCACGCTCAAGCTGCTCAGCTTCGCGCTGTCCGGAGCCATTATCGCGGCTCCGACCACCTCGCTGCCCGAGGCAATCGGCGGCGAGCGCAACTGGGACTACCGGTATTGTTGGCTTCGAGACGCCGGCCTGACGATGGCGGCTCTCACCGAGCTGGGGTTCCACGATGAGGCGCGCGCGTTTCTCAGCTGGCTGTTGCACGCGACCCGCCTGACCTGGCCGAAACTTTGCGTTCTGTATGATGTCTACGGCAGGACGAATCTGGCGGAACAATGCCTCGATCAGCTGGAGGGCTATCGTCGATCTCGGCCCGTGCGCATCGGCAACGGCGCCTACACGCAACTACAGCTCGACGCCTACGGCCAAGTCGTTCTCGCCGCCCACGCGTTCCATGCCGGAGGCGGGAGACTGGAGTCCGTGGAGGGCCGGATGCTCGCCGGCTTGGGAACCGTCATAGCCGAGTGCTGGCGGGAATCGGATCATGGCATCTGGGAAATCGCCGATCCTCGCCGCCACTACACGTTTTCGAAAGTCATGTGTTGGGTGGCGTTCGATTGCCTGCTGAGGCTGCACGAGCAAGGCGCTATCCGGTTACGGCAGCGGCACGCCGAGTCTTTTCGCCGAGAGCGGCAAGCCGTCGCCGAGATGATCGAGGCGAGAGGATACCATGCGGCCAGCCGCAGTTACGCGAGCGAGCTCGACGGCAGCGACGTGGATGCGAGCCTGCTGTTGCTGCCATCGCTGCACTACAAGGATGCGACCGACCCTCGCATGGTCTCGACCTATAAACGCATTTGCGAGCGGCTCGGCCGGGATGGTCTGCTCTATCGTTACGAGGAGGGCTATGACCGGCTCGGATCTCGAGAAGGGGCGTTCGGAATTTGCGGTTTTTGGGCCATTGAGAATTTGGCGCGGCGCGGTCAGGTGGACGAGGCCGTGCGCGCGTTCGAGCATATGCTCGCGTTTGCCAACGATCTCGGGCTGTTCGGCGAGGAGATCGATTCCGAGACCGGCGCGGCGCTCGGAAATTTCCCGCAAGCGTTCACGCACGCCGGCTTGATCAATGCCGCACTCGCGATCGAGAAGGCTCGCGGCGTCCGGAGCTAAATGAATGGGCAACAACTCCGGCTCGCTCGCATATTTGGTCCTGTGGGGGCTGATAGCCACCGTGACCATGACGTCCATTCTCGAGGGCAGCCGCGGCCTCGGCTTCTCCCGGCTGAGCCTGCCATTCCTGGTCGGAACATTTTTCACCGGACGGCGCCAACGGGGGATGGTGTTGGGTTTTGCCGTTTACACGATCGGCGGCTGGCTATTCGCTTTTCTTTACTTCCTGCTGTTCGCGAGCGTCGGCATTTACACATGGTGGTTCGGTGCGCTCGCGGGTTTCCTCCACGGCTTGTTCCTGCTGGTTGCCGCGCTTCCGCTGCTGCCGTACGTGCATCCCCGCATGGCCTCGGAGTATCACGGCGCCACCTCGATCCGTCAGCTCGAGCCGCCCGGATTCCTGGCCATGAACTACGGTTATGGGACGCCCGCCGCGACGCTGCTGGGGCAGACCGTCTATGGCGCCACGCTCGGCGGGTTTTTGCAGCTGCACAACGCGATGAGCCCATGATGCGGAGCCAGTGATGCCAAGGCCGCAGCCCAGAACCGTTGTCGTAACCGGCGCATCGGCGGGAATAGGCCGCGCCGTCGCTTTGGCTTTTGCTCGCCGCGGCTGGCAAATCGGGTTGATCGCTCGCAGTAAGCACGGCTTGGACGGCGCGAGGAAGGAAATCGAGCTCGCAGGCGGGCAGGCAATGGCGATCTCGGCCGACGTTGCCGATGCCGATGCGATTTTCACAGCGGCAGATCAGATCAACGAGCGCTGGGGCGGGATCGACGTTTGGGTAAACAATGCGATGGCGACGATATTCTCGCCCTTTGCCGAGATCTCGCCGGCAGAATATCGACGAGCCACCGAAGTCACGTATCTAGGGTATGTGTTCGGGACTATGGCGGCGTTACGCTGCATGCGCCCAAGAAACCGTGGGACGATCGTTCAGGTCGGATCGGCATTGAGTTACCGAGCGATTCCGCTGCAGTCCGCCTATTGCGGCGCCAAGTTTGCGATCAGAGGATTTACGGAAGCATTGCGAAGTGAGCTCCGGCACCAACGGAGCGGCATCCGGATCACGATGGTACAGCTCCCGGCCGTGAACACGCCGCAGTTTGATTGGGCCCGGAACAAGTTGCCTTTCCGACTGCAGCCCGTGCCGCCGATCCATCAGCCCGAGGCGGTCGCCGAAGCAATCCTTCGCGCCAGCCAGAAAGCCCCGCGCGAGCTGTGGGTCGGTTTTACAACCATACAAGCGATTCTTGGCAATATGGTATTGCCCGGATTGCTCGACAGATGGCTCGCGCGCAGAGGATACGATGGCCAGCTCACGTCCGAGCCCGAACTTTCCGTGCGTGCCGGCAATCTTTTCGCACCTGTTGCGGACATGCATGCCGCACACGGGCGCTTTGATGATCGGGCGCGCGGCCGGGTATCCGCGTTGAATCCGGCTGTCCTGCGAAGCGCGATCCCCGCAGCGGCGCTCATCATAATCGCCGCTGCGATCATTTTCACGCGCAGTCTCGTTGAGTGAACGATTTAAATGACAGCAAAAAAGCCCCGCCCGATTCCGGGCGGGGCTCTTCACCCTCGATCGAGCCGCCTGCCTAGACCGGAATGATGGCGACGATCTCGAAGGTGAACGGATCCACGATCACGAGCTCATCGTCGAACACGAAGAACCGGAAGTGGCGGAATCGCGGGACGATGAACACGATGTCCTCCGGGATCACGAACAGGCGGAAGCTGCGCGGCACGAATACGCCGATGCGAATGTTGAAATTGACGTTCGTGACCCGAAATCGCGAGAAATCGCGATGCAGGACGACGTTGTGGATTCGCATGCGCTGCTGGCTTGTGAGCGAAATACGGCTTCGCGTGCCGGCCTGCGCGAACGCCTGCGTGCCGCGATGGCTACGCGTCACACCGGTCTGGGTGCCGGTGCGGCTGGTGGTCTTGAGATTTTGTCCATGCATGCGCGTCCGGCCGCGCTGCTCGGCGAACGCACGGCCGCGCTGAGCGTGCAAGGCTCCCGTCTGCATGCTGCGACCTCGGGATCCCAGATGTTCGCTACGCATCGCGTGTTGGGAGCCGACCCCGCGCTGCGCGTGCAGCGCGCCGCCGCCCCCGCCGAACGATCGCGCGTGCGACGGACTGAAGCCGCCGCCGGACCGGCCCTGCATTTGGACGTGGCCGCCACCGCCGCCTCCGCCTCCACCGCGGGCGGAGAAACCGCCGCCGCCCTGACTCTGGTGCATGCGTTGGCCGCCGCCTCCGCCGCCCCCGCCTTGTGCGGACGCGAGCGTGACACCGGCGACGAGCGTCGCCGCTGCCGTCGCGACCAGCAACGAATTCATCCACGTGCTCCTCATGCGAACCTCCCTTTGCTGGATCTCTTAGATTGCGTCTTCACAACGCGCGGGGGGCACGCAAAGTTCTCAGGTGGGTCGGAAAAGTTCCGAAAAAATATTCGATTGTTTGAAAGCGGACGGCCGTTAGGACCTAATTACCTGCATCGTGAACATCCGTTCAGGCTGCACGTCGCTCCAACGATGCAACATAACTACAGATGATTGCCGCCCGACGGACCTGAACAAATGTTCAGGACAACGCCGCAGCGCTTGCGCTCTCGGCACCGACGTTCCGAGTGGCCATGGCGGCAATGCCGCGGGACGGACGACCGGCCGAGCATGTTCAGCTTTGTTCTCGGCGACCGGGGTCGGCATGGCCGAATCCATCGGGCGCTACTTGTGGGCGGCGCCGACATCATCGCGTCATGCCTTTCCCTTCCAGATCAGCCAGCGATAGATGCCGAACATATTGATCAAGGTGATCCCTATGTTCTGGGCCACGAGCGGATAGTCGGCGACCCCGTAGCCAGCGACGACCCAGGCGAGTGAGCCGATCGTCAGCCCGACGAACGCCCAGCCCATGAGTCGAGGTCGAACGCGCGCCGCAATCACGAGGCCCGACCCGAGGGTCATCGCCGAGCCGAGCCATCGGAGAATCTCTTGCATCATGTTTTCGCCCTTGAAATCCGGTACGAGCGTTTCGATCGGCGGACCAATCGCCGGGTCTTGCCCTGGTTCCGGCGTCGGACCCGCTGCTCGCGTATCGTGGCCGAGAATTCGGCCGGCGCGGAGATTGGGTCGCGCCCGCCCGCCTCACGGTCTCGTGCTATGCTGTTGCTGGCTCGGCCCTGCAGGAGTGGTTCGCAAAGCATGGCGCAGTTCGTGAGGGATTTCGCAACGCGCGCCGCGCTGACCGCTGACGGGCGGCTCGACGCGCCCGCGTTCCACCGCAATTGCCGCCCGATCTGGTCGGTCCTCGCCGCGTTCTTGAAGGACAAGTGCGGAAACGTGCTCGAGGTCGGCAGCGGAACCGGCCAGCACATCGTCGAATTCGCCCGCCATGCGCCGAACATCGTTTGGTGGCCGAGCGACTATCTCGAAACGCATCTGGTCAGCATCGCAGCATGGCGGCGCCATGCCGATCTTGCGAATTTGCGCCCGCCGACGCGCATCGATCTATCCGATCCGGATTGGGACTTGCCGCCGGAGCTGGCGCCCCACGGCAAGCTGTTGGCCCTGGTTTGCGCCAACGTCCTTCACATCGCGCCTTGGCGCGTTGCCGAGGGGTTGTTTGCCGGGGCGTCGCGGCATCTGCGGCCCGACGGCCGCATGTTCGTATACGGGCCGTTCATGCGCGACGGCAAGCACACGGCACCGAGCAATGCCGCATTCGACGCCAGCTTGCGAGGCGAAAATCCCGAATGGGGCGTCCGCGACACCGGCGCCGTTGCGGAATTGGCCGCCCGCAACGGCCTTAGCATGATCGAGACCGTGGAAATGCCGGCCAACAATTTGATCCTGATATTCGCGCGCGAACAATCGGCCGCCGGGAGTTCATGAATGTGGATCCCGGAGTTCCCTTACCCATCCGCCGGGGCTGCGTTCCGCTGATCCTGTCTGTCGCAATCGCGCGCGTGCAGCGGATTCCAGCCCGCATTTCTCCGCATGGGCGGATCGATTGATGACCTGCAGATTGGGCACGCCCCAATAGATCAGCAACGCCGGCCAGGTTCTGCCGGCCTGCTCGGCGTCGCGCCACACTTCGAACAGGGGCACGCGGTGATCGACCTCCGCGTCCTTGGCGAGCCGCGCGCCGGTCACGGCGCAGCGATGGTTCTGCAAGCGTCGCAGATGCCGAACGTGATCGCTCGGCGCCGTCCACAGCTTCCAGGCCGCGACGCAGCAGGTGTGCCAGCTCGCATTGCGGTTGGGGCGATCGTCGTCCCACAGATCGCGATGCCATCCGAACCGGAACACCGGCTGGCCGCACACGCAGCAATAGCCCGGGCCTTTGGCCTGGGCTTGCTGGCGAAACGGCGCCGGCGGCGCGCGAAAGCCGAGCGGCACGCCCGGCGAATTCCGGCTGCCGATCCGCCACACCCAGCCCTCCGGCGGGCCGCTCAGCGCCGCGAGCGCGCGGGCGAGCTTATCGGCCCGCACCGGGTGCTGCCGCCAATAGGATTCGATGGCGCGGCGCGGGGTCGGCGGAATGAAAGGACGCGCCAGCGCGTGCAACAACACGGGCGCCGGGAAAATCTCCGGCAGATTGCGCTGCAGGCGCGCCAGTGCCTTGGCGTTTCGTTGCGCTCGCCACGCGGAAGAGGCCATGGGTCGGACTCGGAGGCTGGCTGATCTCGCAGCCGCATCCTGCCAGCAAAGGGTTGCCAATCCGTAGTCGCGCCGGCGAGGGGTCCAGACCGCAGCCCTTAGCCGAACCGATCACGCGCGATGACTGCTACGCTGAGCCCGATTTGGACGAATTCTCGCATCATCGACCGTGCTAGCCTCTGGTTCGGAGGCAAGCGGGATGCCGGCGATCGACGTCGTCGTGGTCGGGCTCGGCGCGATGGGAAGCGCCGCGGTCTATCATCTCACCCGCCGCAACCGCCGCGTGATCGGCATCGACCGCTTCCGACCGCCTCACGAATATGGCTCCTCCCACGGCGCAACCCGCATCATCCGCCTCGGCTATTACGAGCATCCCTCGTATGTGCCGCTGCTGCGCCGCGCCTATGCGCTGTGGCGCGAGCTCGAGCATGCCGCCGGATGTCGACTCATGCAGATCACCGGGATCGCCGAAATCGGCCCGGCCGACGGCAGGCTCGTGAGCGGCACGCTCGCGGCGGCGCGCACGCATGACCTGCCCCATGCGGTGCTCGCCGCGCCGGAGTTCATGCGGCGGTTCTCCGCGTTCCGCATCCCGGCCGATTGCGTCGGCGTCCTGCAGCCGGACGGCGGCATTCTGGCGGCCGAGCGCGGCATCCTTGCGCACCTCGAGCTGGCAAAAACGGCGGGCGCCGAGCTGCGCACGCATGAGACCGTCACGACAATCGAGCCGCGCGGCGGCGGCGTACGAATTGTGACCGACCGCGGCACGATCGAGGCCGGCGCCGCGATCGTGGCCGCGGGGCCATGGCTCAACAAGCTGCTGCCCGATCTCGCCGCGCCGCTGCGGGTCACGCGCCAGGTCATGGCCTGGTTCGAGCCGCGCGACGCGACGCCGTTTGCGCGTGAAAAATTCCCGGTATTCATGATCGAAACCGCGCGCGGCATCCATTACGGTTTCCCGCTCGACGACGTCGGCGTGAAATTCGCCAAGCATCATCACGCCGACGAGGGCGTCGATCCCGATGCTTGCGACCGCGCCGCGGCGGCGGCCGATGAGGCCTTGATCCGCCCGGTGCTCGCCGAATGCCTGCCGGCCGCGAACGGCCGGCTGCTGCAGGCCAGGATCTGCCTCTACACCATGACGCCCGACGGCGATTTCTTGCTCGATCGCCTGCCGGGCGCCCCGCAGATCGTCGTGGCCTCGCCGTGCTCGGGCCACGGCTTCAAGTTCGCGCCGGTGATCGGCGAGATCCTCGCCGACTTCGCGACCGAGGGTGCGACCTCGCACGACATCTCGCGCTTCCGGCTGGGACGGTTCGGGTAAAGTTGTCGTCGTCATTGCCTGCGGAAAGGACCAAACATGACCATGAATCGCATTCTCATTACCGGAGCGGCGGGTCGGATCGGCCGGACCCTGCGCGAGGGTCTCGCCAAGCGCTACCGCCTGCTGCGTCTCCTCGACATCGCGCCGCTCGGCGAGCCCGCCGCAGGCGAAGAGGTCGTGCGCGCCGACATCGGCGACCTTGCCGCGATGGAAGCCGCGCTCGAGGGAATCGATTGCGTGGTGCATCTCGCCGGTGTTCCGGAGGAGAACTCCTGGGAAAAAATTCTGCCCGCCAACATCGTAGGGACCTACAACGTGTTCGAGGCGGCGCGGCGGCGCGGGGCGCGGCGGATCGTGTTCGCCCGCGCGATAAACGGCTCGACGAGACCGTGATGCCGCGGCCGGACACCCGCTACGGCGCCAGCAAGGCGTTCGGCGAGGCGCTCGGCCGGCTCTATGCGGACAAGCACGGGATGAGCGTCGCGTGCATGCGCATCGGCTCATTCCAGGTGAAGCCACAGGACGAGCGGCAGCTCGCGACCTGGATCAGCCCGCGCGATACCGTCGAGCTCGTCCGCCGCTGCATCGAGGCGGCCGAGTATCATTTCCTGATCGTCTACGGCGTATCGAACAACCGCGAGCGGCGCTGGTTCGACGCCGCATTGCGCCGGATCGGCTACGCGCCACAGGATGATGCCGAGGCTTTCGCAGCCGAGATTCGCGCCCGCGGCAAAACACCCGATCCGATCGCGGTGCGTTTCCACGGCGGCCCCTATTGCGCGATGGAATTCTCCGGGGACGTCGGCAAGATCGATTAGCGCCGTCGAGGCGCCCGCAATGGCCACATGGTCGCGTGCATCGCGGCCGGTGGCGTGAAGGGCTGCGGCGTGAAGAGCTGAAGCGTCACGACTCTTTTGATGCCGGCAGCTCGATGATCTTGTTTTCGCTTTTCACCGTATCGTACACCGTCACCTGAACGATCGGGTGGCGTTTCTTGATCGCCAATCCCACCGCCTCGGCGTCTTCAAATGTCGCAAAGGAATCTTTCGTTTGCCGGTCCACCTGGAGGCGGAATGGCCCTTTTTCCGGCCGCTTTTTCTGCCCGAACTGCTCCGGCGGGGATTCTTCCGGATCGGCCCTCTTGGTGATGGTCTTGGTTTGTGGGCGAACCGCCATGGCGGCATCTCCTTGGTTTGTCTCGTTTTCTGCGTGGGCTGTCTCCTGCATGTAATGACGGCAGAACCGAATTGCCAGCGGCGGGGCGGTAGGACTGGCATAGCGAAACGCACCTGCCAGATCGGTCGTGTGCCGTCTGCTTCACGCGGGCACGGCGCTACGCGCCTTTGCCCACGCTCCCTTTTTGTAGGCGCGGCCCCAAATCGATGATGTCGGCCTGCAGCGTGCCATCTGAAGCCATCAGCCTGCCTACGGATACCGGCAAATCGAAACGCCGCGGCCCTGCGCTTCCGGGATTGAAATAGATCACGCCATTCCTAAGCTCGATCTTGGGCCGATGCGAATGCCCGCAGACGACCGCGTGAAAACCTGCCGACGCCGGATCGAGATCGAGCTCGCCGAGATCGTGCAGGACATAAACCGAATGTTGCTCGAACTGCACGATAGCTCGTGCCGGCAGTTTGTTGGCCCACGCTCCCCGATCGGTATTGCCGCGGACGGCGAACACCGGCGCGATCTCCGCCAGCGCCTCGAG
>WNGE01002835.1_pt1 | contig 21449 bp, 19 predicted proteins | sample 5400651 | NCBI WGS metagenome assembly WNGE01 (sample SAMN13153370, study PRJNA577476) | soil metagenome | isolation source: 60 cm soil or saprolite under grassland replicate 2 | place: USA:California | collected 2016-06-15 | reverse complement strand
CGGGCGGGGGCGCCGGGACCGGGATCAGCGACGGCGGAGGCTCCAGGTCGCCGGCGGACCAGCGGCTGTCGCGCGCCAGCCCCTCGGCGTCGGAGCGGTCCAGCACCGGGAAGCGCATGGCCTCGTCCAGCCAGCGCTCCGCCGCCGTGGCCATCTCCGGGTAGACCGTCAGGCGCGGGGCGAGCACGAAGCCGGCGGCCTCGGTGACCTCGCGGAGCTTCTCCAGCGCCGGCCAGGGGCGCTCCGGGTTGACGTGGTCGGCCGTGACCGGGCTGACCCCGCCCCAGTCGTCGATGCCTGCCTCCAGCAGCGCGCCGAAGTCCTCGGTCAGGTTGGGCGGCGCCTGCAGGTGGGTGCTCGGGTCGAGCAGGACGCGGGCGGCCGCGACCGTCCAGAGGTACTCCTCCAGCGAGGGCGCGGGCGCGGCGGCCATGGCCGTGCCGGGCTTGGGCCGGAAGTTCTGGACGATGACCTCCTGGACGTGGCCGTGACGCCGGTGGGCGGCGCCGATCGCGGCCAGCGCCTCCAGCCGCTCGGCGCGGGTCTCGCCGATGCCGACCAGGATGCCCGTGGTGAACGGGACCTGGAGCTCCCCCGCCGCCTCGAGCGTGGCGAGCCGGCGGGCGGGCAGCTTGGTGTCGCAGTGGAAGTGCGGGCCGCCCCGCTCCAGCAGCCGCTCGGACAGCGACTCGAGCATCATGCCCTGGCTGGCGGTGACCGGGCGGAGCCTGGCCAGCTCATCGCGGGAGAGCGCGCCGGCGTTGGCGTGCGGCAGCAGGCCGGTCTCGCTGACCACCAGCCGGCACGCCTCGGCCAGGTAGTCGACGGTCGAGGCGTGGCCCCAGGCATCGAGCGCCTCGCGCGCCACCGGGTAGCGGTCCTCGGGCCGCTCGCCGAGGGTGAACAGGGCCTCGTGGCAGCCGGCCGCCGCGCCGGCCCGGGCGATCCCGAGCACCTGCTCCGGGTCGAGGTAGGCGGCCTCCAGCCGGGCGGGCGGCTTGGCGAAGGTGCAGTAGCCGCAGTGGTCGCGGCAGAGCATGGTGAGGGGGATGAAGACCTTGGGCGAGTAGGTGACCCGGGTTCCGGAGCGCTCCGAGCGGATGCGCTGCGCCAGCCCCATGAGCTCGTCGAGCGGCGTGGACGGCACGACCGTGATCATCGGCATGCGAGCCAGGGTCGACAGTTCACTGCAAAAAGTCAAGTGAATTCTTCACTGGAGCTTCTTGCCGATGTAGGCAACCACAAGCCTGCGGGCCGCAGCGTCAAGGCGAAAGTGGATCCGGCCAGCGCCTGGAGTGAAGCGGGCGTGCAGGTCGAAGAGGCGACTCACTCCGTCGGTGTCGATGAAGTGACAGAGAGCCTTGCGCTGCTCAGCCTCAGGCGTCACCTTCGATCGCCACACCGGGGTGGGGGCAAGCGATGGGTCCCAGTTCGTCATGGCCTGCTCGAGCTCGTGGAGCCGCTGCTCGACAGGTCTGAGATGACCTCCGCTCAGGGAGGCGAGGTCGCCCTGTACCCGCGCCAGGAAGTCCATGTGCGGGAACAGATCTGCGCGCCGTGCCCAAAGCTCGCTGCCGGTGCGCACCTGCACCAGCTTCGTCTTCACCAACCACGTCTCGTGGACTGCGACGTGACCAGGCGTTGCCGCATGACGTGCCGTAACCGGCTCGTTGACGACCTCGAGCTGCCCGTCATCGCTCTCCGCGAGAGTCCTGCGGTGAAGCGGCACGGCATCAGTGTCCCAGCGGTCTGTGAGGCGGAAGCTGAGTGCCAGGCCGTCCAGCCCATGGGCGTAGCCGAGCCCTTCGGCCCGCTGTTCCCCGTAGAAGTACTCGACCAACCCGTCAGGGTCGATAAGCCCGGCGGCACTGAAGGGAGCACGATTCTCGAAGCTCCTGATGTAGCGGACTCGGTCGCGATTGCGATTGTCGCTGGCCCACTTCGACAACGGATAATCGAGAGCGAGCTGGATATGGAACAGCTTCATCGCAGTCACGAGCGCGGCGTCCATCCGTTGTTCCCGCACCGCACGGAGCACAGCGATCAGTCCAGTCATGGCCGCCTCGATCTCGTCGTCGCGGCAGCGTTCGACCGAACAGGACAGCTCGTTGAGGAACAGTAGGAGGGCCATCAGGATACGTTCGAAGTCAGGTCAGCAGGCGGTCGAGGGACCGGTCCCACTCATCGAAGAAACCCTCGGGCCAGTCCGAGATCATGCCGTCCCGCCCGATCACGGGTGTTGTGACGCTGATCGCGCCGTCATCGCGGCGGTGGAAGTAGTGTAGTGCAACCATGGACGGCGGGATATCGCCGTCCTTCACCGCGAGCCGGGTCGCGTTCAAAACGTGCTCGCTGTGCGTCTCAACGAGGACTTGCGCGCCGGTGGACGCCGCGAGAGCGGCGAGGCGACCCATCATCGTCTGTCCCCGTGGGTGCAAGTGCGCCTCTGGGTTTTCCAGCATGACCAGAGATCCCGGCTGCGCGGTCAGGCACGCGACGACCACCGGGAGGGTGTAGGTCAGACCGAAGCCCACGTTGGTAGGCCGGTAACGGTTCGTTGAGCGGATCCCAGCGGTACCGAAAAACCCGAACCGGAGTCGGACGAAGTCAGTGTCCTGGAGGTCGTCGGCCTGCAGGTTCACTCCCGGGCACAGCTCCCGCATCCAGGCGTTGACCTGGTCGAGCAGCGACGGCGAGCGCTCTTCAGGGTGCAGGACCGGCGTCCGCGCGAGTGGGTCGTCCTGATGGATGCGCAGGTAGTTGACGGTGTGCTCACCTCTAACGCCAAGAAATCCGCGCCTGATGGCGATCCGGTGTGACTTCGGGTAATGCACAGCCGGGACGATGCGGTTTGCGTGGAGGTACTGGAAACCGCGCTGGAACAGTGACAATTGCTCGACCGGGTGCTCTGGCCGGTCGGCAAGGGGGAGCAGGTCCTGCTCGTAGCCGTAGGTCCCCGACCAACCGTATTCCAGACCCGCCTCCCGGACGGTGACACCGATCCTGGGTCCGCCTTCGCCAGTCTCATAGTCTTCATAGAGGACATCGTGCCCGGTCCCGAGCTCGATCAGCTCGCCGTTGAGGAGCAGGCCGTCCTCGGCCAGCGTGCCGTCCTCGTGGGATTGTCGCAGGACCGCAAGTGCCTGCAGGACCGTGCTCTTGCCAGAGGCGTTGAGGCCGGACAGGAGGGTCATGGGTGCGAGCTGCAGCTCGACGCGGGCGAACGCCTTGAAATTGTGGAGCGCCACGGACTCCATCATGCGAGCTCTCCGGAGAACAGCTCTTGGATCCGCCCGAACCGGAGCTGCACCTTCGAGACGTCACCGGTCCCTTGCGAGATAGCCCGCTCGAAATCAACGTCGGCCATGAGCTTCATGAGTGCCTTGACAACGACTCCGCGCTTCGAACGGAGCGTCTCAAGGTGGTCCTGGGACAGCTTCGCAAGATTCACTGCCTCGGCCTCGAACAGGGCCTTGTTGACTGGATAGCGTCCTTCGTTCGGCCGGTAGAGCTTCCGGAAGGCGTATTTGCCGAAAATCTGCTCGGCCGCCCGCATCGACCTCCTGAAGTCCTCGCGCAGCCGCTTGACCCGGGGCTCGGACAGTTCGTCGACACGACGCATCCAGTCCCGCAGAAATGCGTCGAAGTCCTGGCTCCGGTATGTTGCGGGATTGCTCAGCCGAAAGGCGATGAAACGCAGGACCATCTCTCGGTCAGCCATCCGCTCGTCCCGGACGCTGCCGCCGGTCGCACTCCTGAACTCAGGGGCAGCAGCCCATTCCCGTAGCAACGTCCGCGCCCGGCCTGGGATCAGCGCGTGGCGGAGCTCCTGAGCCGAGAGCGGCATGCCGCCGGTGTTGATACGGGCGAAGATGTTGAACTTCACCTCTTCCGGCGTCCCATGCCGAATGAGGTGGACGACCAGCTCCGTCTCCCGCAGGCGGGTCTGCAGCCGGCCGGTGAGCTCATCGTAGCTGCTGCCGTTGTAATCCTTGCCGAGGTATTCAAGCTTGCGGAGAATCAGGCGACGAGCGTTGATGGCCTCCGGGTCGATGAACCGGGTGATCGCGGTGAGGCGCTGGATGCCGTCAACGACCGTCCATGCCTCATCTTCGCCCTCGGCGGCATACAGAGTGGGTAGCGGGATCCGGAGCAGCAGCGACTCGATAAGGCGGCTCTGCCGCTCCTCGGTCCAGATCCCGGGACGCCGTTGGAAGTCCGGCTGCAGGTCGATCCTGCCAGTCCGGATCCGCGACAGCAGCAGGTCCACGGTGGGGTTACGTGTGATTACGTCGATTCTGTCCGGGTCGAATGGCTCCCGGATACGATCATCCTCTTCAGATGCGGCCTCGATCTCAACGCCGGTCCCATAGCCCAGCGAGTCATGCTCCTCACTCACGGGCTTGGACGGGATGGTCGTCAGCGCTTCGTCGTTCATTCGATCTGGCCGTTCGTGTGGTGGTCTTCTCCGAGACCGGGCGGGGTCGATGCATCCTGCCACGACTGCATCACCTTCGGCCATCGCGTAACGCAACCAGCTTCGGGACCCTGACTGGCAAGGCGGTTCGTTCGGCTGACCCTGGGCCCATAGCTCAACAACGAGGTGATACGGTGCGAAGGTGGCCAGGCGATATGCCCTGCCCGGGCCGGTGGCCCGGGCGCTCGAAGTGATCGGCGACCGGTGGACGCTGCTGGTGGTCCGGGAGCTGCTGCTCGGAAGCGCGCGCTACGGCGAGCTGGAGCGCGCCCTGCCCGGCATCCCCTCGAACCTGCTCGCGGACCGTCTGCGGCTGCTCGAGCTCGAAGGGATCGCCGACCGGGACGGCCGCGACCGCGCCTACCGGCTGACCCCCAAGGGGCGAGACCTCGCTCCCGTGCTGGCCAGCCTGGCGACCTGGGGGCTGCGGCACTACGCGGCGCCGTCCTCCGCCACCGCCCTGCACGCGGGCTGCGGCGGGCGCGTGCACACCCGCTCGACCTGCACCCGCTGCGGTGCGATCGTGGCCGCCACCGACCTGGACCTTCGCGGCCACCTCGAAGCCCACGGATAGCCCGGGCAACCGCCAGCCCGGCCGCTGGCCTCCGGCGCCGGCCCCGCTGCCCGCCCGGCGACCCTACCCGAGCGCCACCGGGGTCGCGCCATGGGCGATCGCCTCGACGATGGAGGCGGCGCCGACGATCTGGGCGCCGAGGATCAGGTCGTCCTCGGTGATGCCGCGGGGGGTCGTGCAGGCGCTGCACCCCCACACCTCGCCACCGGCGTCGGCGAAATCCATCATGAGCTGGGCGAGCTTGGGGAAGCCCTCCAGCTCGATCGAGTCGGCGTAGCCGCGCTTGCAGAGCCAGGCGCCCTCGATGGTGAGCAGCACGATCGCCTCCTGGCCCGCGGCCAGGGCGACGTTGGCGGCGATGAACGGCAGGATGGCCCGCTCGGGGTCCTCGCGCCCGTGCGTGCAGTGGAAGAGCAGCCGCCCCATGGCCGGGCCCTACTCGACCGCCGGGATCTCGCAGCCGACCATGCCGTGCTTCTCGAAGTAGCGCTGGTGGTACTCCTCGGCCGGCCAGAAAGCGGACGCCTGGGTGACCTCGGTCACGACCGGCCGGGAGAAGCCGTCCTGCACCTGCTCCCTGGAGGTCTTGGCCGCGGTCTCCTGCTCGGGCGTGAGGTAGAAGACCGCCGACCGGTACTGCGTGCCCACGTCGGGTCCCTGGCGGTTGAGCTGGGTCGGGTCGTGGATCTTCCAGAACACGTCGAGCAGGCGCTCGTACGAGACCTTGCCCGGGTCGAACTCCACCAGGACCGCCTCGGCGTGGCCGGTCCGCTCGCGGCACACCTCCCGGTAGCTGGGCCGCTCCGTGTGACCGCCAGAGTAGCCGACGGTGACGTCCACTACCCCGGTGACCTCGCGGAACGCCGCCTCGACCCCCCAGAAGCACCCAGCCGCGAACATGGCTTGCTCGGTCGCCATGCCTCTCTCCTCGCGTCACGTCCGCTATGTCTCACCCAGGTTATAACCGACTGAGCATGCTCACAGATTCCTGCCGGCGGACGGCTCCCGCGCCTGCCGCACCTGCGGCACGGGCCCGAGCCCGAACAGCTCCAGGCGGTGGTCGGCGCACAGGCCGAGGCTGGTCGCCTCGGGGCGGCCGCAGGCGCGCACGCTGCCGTCGGGAAGCTGCACGTCGGCCCAGCAGACGTTCGCCGCCTGGGGAGCGCGGAACATCGCACGCGCCGCCGCCAGCGACAGCGGGGCGGCAGGACCGTCCTGCGGTGGGTCCATCGCCATCGAGCCCCCAGAGCGCCCCTGGCGCGTCGCGCGGCGCTCGGCGCCGGGGCCGGGGCCGGGGCCGCCGCTCGGAAACTGCCTCGATGGCTCTGATCGGCAGGACCGGCCCGCCGGATTAGCGGTCCGCCGAGATCTTCGTCCTCGCGCCGCGACGGACCAGGTGGCGGACCCGTCGCCGCGCCGCGCGCAGCCGGCTCGGCCGCAGGTGGATGCAGTCGCGAGGCAGCCCGTGCCTGCGGAGCGCCTCCTGGCACCCCGCCAGGTCGTAGGCCGCGCTCCGCAGGCAGGCGTGGCGCCGCTCGAGGTCCAGGAGCATGAACCGGGCCAGAGGGGCGCGCTCCCGCTGCCGGGACTGGCCGACGCTGCCGGGGTTGAGCAGGAACCGGCCGGCCGCCAGCCGGGCGACCCCGTCCGGCGGGGAGATCGTCCCCCGCGTGTGGCTGTAGACCCACCCCCGATGGGTGTGCCCGAGGATCAGGAGGCTCGCCTCGGGGTGCTGGAGCGCGAGCTTGTCGAGCTGCCTGGCCGCCTGGGTGTCCCGCAGCACGTATTCCTGCGGGTCGTCGAGGGAGCCGTGGGCGACCACGAGACCTGGAGCGCTCGCCACCGTCGGCAGCGCGGCCAGGTAGGACCGGCAGTCCTCCCCCAGGACGCCGCGCGTCCAGCGGATGGTCCTCCTGGCGAGCCGGCTGCAGCGCTGCTCGGAAAGCCGTTCCAGGAGCACCAGCTCGTGGTTGCCGGCCACGCAGCATGCACCCAGCTCGGCGATCGCCTGCACGCACTCGTTCGGCTGGGGGCCGTAGCCGACCACGTCCCCGGCGCAGATCCATCCGTCCACGCCCTCGCGCCGCAGCGCCTCGATGGCCGCCCGGAGCGCGAAGTAGTTGCCGTGGATGTCTGACAGGACCCCGTACCGCACGGCGTCACCGGCGGCCGTGGCCGGCGATCCGCCGCGCCCCGTGCAAGAGCCGCGAGGCGCCGCTCCCGACGAGGGGCATCGGGTCGTCCCAGGCCCAAAGGGCCTTCGTCTCACAGCTCAGCGCCCAGGGCAGCCACCGTGCAATGGACATTCCGGACTCCCGTGCCGCCTTCAGATCGCGAGGGCTGCACCACCGTACCTCAGCGGCCCGTCGCACAGCCGGCGGGCGTGGACGTCCGGTGAGGTCGGCGAACACAAGCGCCGGGAGGTTCACGCCGGCACGGGCGCCCGGATGGTGCCAGAGGTTGAAGCGCGGGTTCACCTCCAGAAGATGGAGCGTCCCGTCCGGTGCACGCTTGAAGTCGAGCTTCGCCACCCCCCGCAGGCCGAGCAATCGCACAATCTCACGGCCGCACCTGGCGACGTCCTCGATGTGGGTGACCCGCAACGCGGTCGTGTAGCCGCAGTCGCACGGACTGGTCCGCAGCTTGTGGCCGGTGAACTCCCCCGCGGTCTCGCCGCGGTCGTCGACGTAGACGTGGTAGCTCTCGATCCTGCTCTCGGGGCCGCCGACGTACTGCTGCGCCACGAAGGTCCCGATCGCCGACAGCTTGGGCCACAGGGCAGCGAACACGTCCGGCGTGTCGATGCGCAGTGCCTTGCGGGAGGGCTCGACCGACTTCCAGAGCCCGTCGCTGCGGTGATGCGGCTTGACGATGAGCGGAAAGCCGAGGTCGGACAGGTCGGGTGGTGGGGCGGCGGGATCGGGCCGAAGGACGCGGGCGGCGGGGACCGGGAGCGAGAGCGCCTGGGCCAGCGCCTGGAACCGGACCTTGTCCGCGAGGACCTCGACCGTCTCGGGGTCGGCGATGACGAAGCGGAACGCCTGCGCCAGCAGCTCCCGGTGGCGCGACACGAACAGGAGCTGGTTGTTCCACTGGTAGAACAGCACCGGCGGTTCCGGCTGCGACAGGCCGAACTCGAGCAGCCGGCTCGCCAGCTCCTCGTCACGGTCGGGCGCGGCGCTCCTGTCCCGGTCCAGGATCCTGGTGGCGTGCCTGGAGAACCGCGTGGCGTCGTTCGAGGAGGAGGCCACGACGGCGCACCGGATGCGCTCCATGGCGAGCGGCCGGACCAGTTCGATGTCGCCCAGGACAACCGCCATCGGCCCCTCGGCCGCCAACCGACGAGGCGGCTCCGTGCCAGCAAGTCGTGCTTCTTGAGGGTTGCGGCGCACCTGCTCTCCTCACCCGCGGCGGACGATGAATTGCACATCGAGAAGTGAGTTGCAACGCGAGGAGTTTGCACCATCACTGCGGCCGTGGTCGCCAAAGGGACAACGTAACTTTGTTCATGCATTTGGCGTACTGACCCTATGTGGCGCAATCGTCCGCTTTACGCCTGGCGTGCGCCCCGGTTCCTCACGCGGCGACCGGGAGGCTGCGCAGGCCCCGCAGGGTGATGGTGTCGCGCCGCCGCGGGTCCCCGGCCAGCCGGAGCCGGGGCACGCGGGCGGCGAGAGCGGTGAGCGCGCTCCGCGCCTCCAGGCGGGCCAGGGGCGCCCCCAGGCAGAAGTGCGCGCCGCCGCCGAAGGCAAGATGGCGGATTCCGGCCCGCTCGAGGTCGAGCCGGTCGGGGTGGGGGAACTGCGCCGGGTCGCGGTTGGCCGCGCCGAGCACCAGGATCAGCTCCTCGCCCCTGCGGACCGCCCGACCTTCGAGGTCCAGGTCGGCCAGGGCGGTGCGGCTGGTGAGCTGCACCGGGCTGTCGTAGCGCAGCAGCTCCTCGACGGCGTTGTCGACCAGCGCCGGCTCGGCGACCAGCCGCGCCCACTGGTCGGGGGCGCGCAGCAGGGCGAGGCTGCCGTTGGCGATCAGGTTGACGGTGGTCTCGTGCCCGGCGATGAGCAGCAGCAGGCACATGGACACCAGCTCGTCCCCACTCAGCCGCCCGCCATCGTCCTCGGCGGCGATGAGCCCGCTGAGCAGGTCCGCGCCGGGGCGGGCGCGGCGCTCGGCGATCAGCCCCGCGACGTAGCCGCGCAGGTGCTGGCGAGCGTGGACCGCCCGCTCCATGACGTCCTCGGCCAGCACCGGGTCGAGCAGGTGCACCAGCTCGGACGACCATGCCCGGAACTGCGCACGGTCGGCGTCCGGCACCCCGAACAGCTCGCAGATGATCGTGATCGGCAGCGGGTAGGCCAGCTCCGCCACCAGGTCCATGCCGCCGGCGGCGCCTGCCCGGTCGAGCACGCCGGCGACGAGCCGATCGACACGGGGACGCAGGCGCTCCACCGCGTTGGGCGTGAAGGCCTTGTTGACCAGCTTGCGCAGGCGGGTGTGGTCGGGCGGGTCCAGGAACAGCATCGAGGGCGCCTCCCACCCCTCGTCGGGCAGCGCGGCCTGCAGCTCGCGCAGCCGGCTGGCGTTGCGCGGGTCGCTGCTCATGCGCGGGTCGCGCAGGAGGGCGGCCACGTCGGCGTAGCGGGTGAGCACCCAGAAGCCGAGCGGGCTGCGGTGCACGGGATCGTGTGCGCGCAGCCGGTGGTACAGCGGGTAGGGGTCGTCGTGGACCTCGGGGAGCAGCGGGTTGAACTCGATGCTGCCAGTGGTCATGGTGCTCGCCGCCTTGGTTCGTCCGGGCGCCTCGGCCCGCTCTGCCACAGCACTCACTGTACGGGTGGTGGTCGTCATGTGAACACCCACCCGGGAGTCAGCGCGAGGATCACAGCGGAACGGTTATCCACAAATCCGGCCGGAACGGCTCCTTCCCGGCCCGGCTCGGTTAGGGTGAGAGTGCAGCCGGTGCCTGCTCTGCCGGCAGCCGACGCGACGAATCGGACTGATCGTCTGTCTTGTAGGCTCCTCTCCTGACCGAAGGGGACTGGATACCGCGATGTCGCTGGACCTGCACGCGATCGACCTGCTGCTGCTGCTCATCCTCGCGGTCACCGCGGTGAGCGGGTGGCGGCGCGGCTTCGCGGTGGTGGTGCTCGGGTACACCGGGCTGCTCGCCGGCCTGGCGCTGGGGGCGTGGGCGGCCGCCCGGGTCGGGCTGTTCATCACGGCCGAGGACTCGCTGCGGCGGCTGCTGGTCGGCATCGTGGTGTTCTTCCTGGTGGCCGTGGCCTGCCACACCATCGGCACCCACTTCGGGGTGCGGCTGCGCTCGGCCATCACCGGCCGGGTGAGCGGCAACCTGGACGCCGCCGGCGGTGCCGTGGTCGCCGCGGGAGTGACCGCGGTCGCGCTGTGGTTCGTGGCGCTGACGCTCGGCAGCGTGCCCTTCTCTCCGCTCGCCAGGGCGCTGACCGACTCGCGCGTGCTCCGCACCATCGACCGCTTCGCGCCGCGGCCGCCGGCGGCGCTCTCCCAGATCCGCGGCCTGCTGGCCCGCTCCCCCTTCCCGGACGCCTTCGCCGACATGCGCCCGCCGGTCGCCGCGGGCGCGCCGCCGACGGCGGCGGCGACGGCGGGCATCCGGCAGGCCGCCCTGGCGACCGTGCAGATCGAGAGCGAGGGCTGCGGCGGCCTGCTGTTCGGCAGCGGCTTCCCGGTCGAGGACCACCTGGTGGTCACCAACGCCCACGTGGTCGCGGGCACCGGCCGTCACCGCGTGATCACCTCGAGCGGCGCCCGCTCGGCCGCCAAGGTCGTCTGGTTCGACCCGAAACGGGACCTTGCCCTGCTCGACGTGCCCGGCCTGACGCTCGCGCCCCTGCGGCTGGCCGGCACGACGCGCTCGGGCACCACCGGCGCGGTGATCGGCTACCCCGGCGGCGGCCACGAGTCGGTGGTCGGCGCGCGGGTCGTGGCCAGGACCGCGGCGGTCGGGCGCGACATCTACTCGTCGTCGCTGGTCCGGCGCGAGATCTACGTGCTCCGCGCCAGGGTCCGCAAGGGCGACAGCGGGGGGCCGGTGGTGGACCGCTCCGGCCACCCCGTCGGGGTGGTGTTCGCCGCCTCCACGGTGGACCCGAACGAGGGCTACGCGCTCACCAACAGCGAGCTGCAGACGGTCCTGGACCAGGTCGGCTCGCGCCGCTCCGAGGTGGCCGTCGGGGCGTGCGCGGCATGAGCCGGGCGCGGCGCGGACGGCAGTTCGCGCCGTCTGGTAGGACGGCGACCAGTGAGGGATACTGCGCGGCGCGTCAACCAAGGAGCGAGCAACCGTGATCCGCCGCCAGAGGAAGCGCCTCAGCGCACGTGCCGGTGCCAGAGCAACGGGCAAGAAGGGCATCCCCGTGCCGAACGACGCGTTCGTCAACGGCCCGGCCTACGAGCGGTACATGGAACGCTGGAGCCGTCCGGCCGCGGCCGAGTTCCTCCGCCGGCTGCGGCCGCTGATCGGGGCCCGCTGGCTCGACGTCGGCTGCGGCACCGGAGTGCTGACCCGTGCGGCGCTCGAGCTGGCGGGGCCGGGCGCGGTCGTCGGCCTTGACAGGTCCGAGGCGCTGATCGCCTACGCCCGCGAGCACGTCGACGACCCCCGGGCGCGCTTCCAGACCGGCGACGCGAGCGACCTGGGCTTTGACACGGGCGCGTTCGACCTGGTGGTGAGCGGCCTGGTGCTGAACTTCCTGCCCGAGCCGCTGCGAGCGGTCCGCGAGATGGCCCGCGTGACCCGCTTCGGCGGGACAGTCGCCGGCTACGTGTGGGACTACGCGGGCCGGATGGATCTGGTCCGGTGCTTCTGGGACGCCGCCGTGGCGCTCGACCCGGCGGCCGAGACGCTCGACGAGGGACGGCGCTTCCCGCTGCGCGACGCGCAGGCGCTGACCGACCTGTTCGCCGCCGCCGGCCTGCGAGACATCGAGGCGTGGCCGATCCAGGTACGCACCGTCTTCCTCGACTTCGACGAGTTCTGGTCCCCGTTCCTGGGGGGCGTCGGCCCGGCTCCCGCCTATGCCATGTCGCTCGACGAGCGGTCCCGGACCCGTCTGCGGGACCGCATCCGCGCCAGCCTCCCGATCGGCGAGGACGGCCTGATCCGGCTCATGGCCTCCGCGTGGGCCGTGAGCGGGCGAAGGTAGAAAAGCGGCACCCGACAGGCCCTGTGGCGGGGTCACCCCTTGACGCAGACGACCTGCTTCAGGTGGGCCTTCACCTCGACCAGGTCGGACTGGGCGGCGATCACCGCGGCGACGTCCTTGTACGCGCCGGGGATCTCGTCGATCACCGCCGCGTCCTTCCGGCTCTCGACGCCGGCCGTCTGTGCCCGGAGGTCGGCGAGCGAGAAGGTCTTGCGTGCCTTGTTGCGGCTCATCCGGCGGCCGGCGCCGTGGGCCGCGGACTCGTAGGCCTCGCGACTTCCCAGGCCCTGGACGATGTAGGAGCCGGTCCCCATCGAGCCCGGGATGATCCCCCACTCCCCCGCGCCGGCGCGGATCGCGCCCTTCCTGGTCACCAGAACGACCGTGCCGTAATGGAGCTCCTCGGCGACGTAGTTGTGGTGGCAGCGCACGGTGCGCAGCACCGCCACCTCACGGCCGAGGGTGGCGCTCACCGCGCGGTGCACCAGGCGCAGCATCGCCTCGCGGTTGGCCGCCGCGTACCGCTGGGCCCAGTCCAGGTCGCGGCGGTAGGCGGCCATCTGCGGCGTGCCCGCGAGCAGCACGGCCAGGTCCGGGTCGGGCAGCTCGGCGTTGTGCGCGAGCTTGCGCGCGATCGACATGTGGTGCTCCGCGAGCACCAGCCCGACCCTGCGCGACCCGGAGTGGAGCATGACCCAGACCCCGCCCTCGGTGTCCAGGCAGAGCTCGATGAAGTGGTTGCCGCCGCCCAGGGTGCCGAGCTGCCGCCTGGCCCGGTCGAAGAGCTTCTGCACCGGCCCGCTGAGCTGGTCGAACTCCCGCCACAGCCGGTCGCCCTCCTCGAGCGGCTCCTTGTGGACGGCGAAGCCGACCGGGACCGCCGCCTCGATCGCCGCCCGCATCGGCCCCCGGTCGTCGGGCAGGTCGTCGGCCCGCAGGTCGAGACGCATGGCGGCCATCCCGCAGCCCATGTCGACGCCGACCGCGGAGGGCGCGACCGCGTCGCGCATGGCGATGACCGAGCCAATCGTGGCGCCCTTGCCGAAGTGGACGTCGGGCATCACCGCCACGTGGTGGTACACCCACGGCAGCGCGGCGATCCGCTTGAGCTGGTCAAGGGCGGCCGAATCGACCTCGTGGGGCTCGGCCCACAGGTAGATCGGCACCTTGGCGCCTTTGAGGACCCTGGCAGGCATGGCGAAAACTCTGCAAGCTCGCGGGAACAGCCGTCAACGCAATTACTGCCCCAAATGCCCGCCGATACGCTACCCGGTGTTCTGGAGACCGGCGGCGACGCCGTTGACGGTGAGCAGGACGAGGTCGGCGATCCTGGCGGCGCGCTCCGGGCCGGCGCCGCCGGCGCGCAGCTCCTCGAGGTAGCGGACCTGGATCAGCGAGAGCGCGTCCACGTAGGGGTTGCGCAGGTCGACGGCGTTGCGCAGGATCGTGCGCCTGGCCAGGAGGCGGTCGCTGGCGGTGACCTCCAGCACCAGCGCGCGGGCGCGGCGGAACTCCTCGCGGATGGCCCCGGTCAGCTCCGGGCGGCCGCCGAGGTCCAGGTAGAGGCCGGCGATCAGCGTGTCCGCCTTGGCCAGGCTCATCTCGGCGTTGTCGATGAGCGAGGTGAAGAACGGCCACTCCTGGTACATCTCGCGCAGCCGCGCCACCCCGCCGGGCTCGCCGGCCAGCACCTGGAGCCCGCTGCCCAGCCCGTACCAGCCGGGCAGGCCGCAGCGGTTCTGGCTCCAGGCGAACACCCAGGGGATGGCCCGCAGGTCCTCGAGGCCGCCGCCGGCGCCGCGGCGCGCCGGGCGGGAGCCGATCGGCAGCTCGGACAGCTCCTCGACCGGGGTCACCCGCACGAAATACTCCACGAAGCCGGGCCGGCGGACCAGTGCCCGGTAGGCCGCCTCGGAGGCGGCGGCCATGCGGCGCGCGTCGTCCATGTAGCGGCGCTCGGCGTCCGCCAGCACGGCCTCGTGCGCCTCGGTCGAGGCCAGCAGCACCGCCCACGTGACCTGCTCGAGGTGGCGGCGGCCGAGCGCGGGGTTGCCGTAGCGGGCGAAGATCACCTCGCCCTGCTCGGTGACCTTGAAGCGGCCGACGACCGAGCCCGGGGCCTGGCCGCGGATGGCCCGCCCGGCCGGGCCGCCGCCGCGGCCGAGCGCGCCGCCACGGCCGTGGAACAAGGTCAGCTCCACCCGGTTCCGGCGCGCCCACGAGGCCAGCTCACCCTGGGCGCGGTACAGGGCCAGGTTGGCGGCGAGGAAGCCCACGTCCTTGGCCGAGTCGGAGTAGCCGAGCATGACCTCCGCTCGCCGGCCGCGGCGCTCCAGCCAGTCCGCGACGCCGGGCAGCGCCAGGTACTCGTCGAGCACCCGCGGTGCCGCCTCCAGGTCCACGCGGGACTCGAACAGCGGCACCACGTCCAGCTCGAGCGAGGCGTCGGGAACGGCCAGACGGGCGAGCGCCCGCACAGCTGCGAGGTCGGCCGCGCAGCGGCTGAAGCTCACCACGTAGCGCCGGCACGCCTCCGCGCCGTAGCGGCGTTGCAGGTCAGCCATGGCCCTGAAGGTCGAGAGCGCCTCCTCGGCCAGCTCGGAGGGGCGCGCCGCCGGCGGGTCCGGCCAGCCGTCCCGCTCAAGGCGCCCGAGCGCCACGGCGTCGCCCGCCGCCCCTGGTGCCAGCTCCGCCAGCACCCTGGCGTGGACCGACGCGTGCTGGCGCACCTCGAGCGAGGCGAGGTGGAAGCCGAAGGTCTCCGCCTGCCACACCAGGTGCTGCAGCTCGCCGTAGGCGAGCCGCGGAGCCCCGGCGGCCGCCAGGGACTCCTGCACCAGCCCGAGGTCGGCGAGGAGGGCTCCGGGCGACGCGTAGGCGCCGGGCGGCGGGGGCGCGCCAGGCCGTTGAAGACGGGTGGCGGCCAGCCGCTCGGCCACCAGGGCGAGCTTGCGGCGGTGCGGCTCGTCCGGGGCGCGCTTGCGGATCTCGGCAGCGAGCGCCGGCAGCTCGGCCTCGTCCCGCTCGAGCGAGGCGAGCAGCCCAGCCGACGGTCTGGTCGAGGCGTCCGAGGCGGTGAGCGAGCGGGCGACCCGGCGGGCGACCGCCTCCAGCCCCCGCAGCACGTGCTCGCTCTGGACGGCCATGGCCGCCCTGGTCACCTCGGCGGTCACGTGGGGGTTGCCGTCCCGGTCACCGCCGACCCAGCTCCCCCAGCGCAGGTACGACTTGAAGCGGGGGGCCGCCGCGCCCACCGCCTCCCCCTCGAGGGCCAGGTCGAGCTCGCGGTACAGCTCCGGGACAAGGGAGAACAGGGTCTCGTCGAAGGCCGACATGACGGTGCGCACCTCGTCCAGCGGGGTCGGGCGCTGGCGGCGGAGCTGAGCGGTCCGCCACAGGATGCTGGTCTCCTCCAGCAGCCGGCGGCGCACGCCGGCCTGCTCCGAGGCGGACAGGCGGGGGTCGTCCAGCCGCTCGACCTGCTGGCTGATGCGCCGCAGCGCGTCGACCACCGCCCGGCGCCTGGCCTCGGTCGGGTGGGCGGTGAGCACGGGCCTGACCTCCAGGCGCTCCAGCAGCGCGGCCAGCGCCGCCTCCCCTCCCCGCTGGCGGACGTCGGTGATGGCCGCGGCCAGCGACTCCCGCACCGGCTCCGGCGGCGGCAGCGGGCCCGAGCCGGACCCGCCGGACCCGCGGCTTCGCTCGTGCAGGATCCTGACGCGGTATTGCTCCTCGGCGAGGTTGACGAGCTGGAAGTAGACGGTGAAGGCACGCGCCACCGACTCGGCCCGGTCGAGGTCGAAGCTGGCCACGATGCCGACCACGCGCTCGAGCTGGGTCTGGCGGTCGGTGGTGGTGCGCAGCTCGATGGCGGCGAGGCGCAGCCGCTCCACGTCGGCGAGGAGCTCGGGCCCCTCCGCCTCGACCAGCACCTGGCCGAGCACGCTGCCGAGCAGGCGCACGTCACGGCGCAAGGTGGCCGGCGTCTGCTCGCGCTCCAGTCTGGCGCGCGCGGCCGGCGGCGCTTCCGGTGTGTGCCGGTGCGTACCCATCTGTGGATAGTAGTGCCGTGCGAGTCAGCCGGGCAGCAGCGAGAACCGCACCCGGCGGTGGGGATTGTCCTGGTTGCGATCGACCAGGCAGATCCGCTGCCAGGTGCCCAGCGCCGGGCGGCCGCCGACCACCGGCAGGGTGAGCGACGGGCACGCCAGCAGCGGCAGCAGGTGGTCGGCGCCGTGGCCGCGGCTGCCGTGGCGGTGCACGTACCGGTCGTCTTTTGGGAGCAGCCGGTCGAGCAGCTCCTCGAGGTCCTCCTCGGAGCCCGACCCGGTCTCCATCACGATCAGCCCCGCGGTGGCGTGCGGCACGAACACGTGCAGCAGGCCGTCGCCCGCGCCCGCGTCTCGCAGGAAGCCGGCCAGCCGCGAGGTCAGGTCCACCACCGTCCGGCCGGCGGTGTCGATGCCGAGCTCGATCGTCCGCATGTCCCTCCTCACGCTCCGAATGCTCGAGTGCAGCGCTCGGCAACAGGCTGTCACGCGCGACGACGGCGTGCCCGCAGGTAGGCGAGCTGGGCACCGAGGACGGCGGACAGCAGCAGGGCGGCGCCGACCACCGCGCCGGGGAGCGCGCCCGGGCGGGGGGCGGCCTGGACGACCAGCCCGGCGGTCACGGCGAGCACGGCCTCGGCCAGCAGCGGGCCGAGCAGGACCCAGCCGAGCAGGTAGACCGGGCCGCCGAGCTCTCCGAGGCCGAAGGCGGTGGCCAGCGTGCCCGGCGACAGCCGCCCGCGCTGCCCGGAGACCGCTGCGCACAGCACCAGCACCCCCGCCACCGGCGCGCAGGCCGCCAGCGCGAGCCACGGCGCCGGGCCGCCGAGGAGCCCGAGCGCCCAGGCGGCGCCGGTGGCCAGCGCGCCGACCGCGGTCAGCGCGAGCGCCGGCACCAGGCAGTGGAGGACCAGCAGGTCACCCCAGGCCAAGGGGAGCTGGAGGCTGGCGTCGGGCTGGTCGGCCTCGGCCCGCAGCGGCTCGGCGAGCTGCGCCCCGGCGAGGTAGCCGGCGAGCACGGCGGCTGCCAGCACCGCCCGCCGGTCGGGCTCGGCGGCCACCGCCAGCACGCCGGCACCGCCGAGCACCAGGGCCCAGCCGAGCCGCTCCGGGGCGCGGAGCAGGGCCAGCGTGTCGCGCCACGGCACCGCCAGGAAGCGCCAGCGGGGCCGCCGCAGCCGCACCCGCCGCACGCCGAGCAGCGTCCTGGTCGCCCGCCGGCGCACCAGCGCCGCGCCGCGCGCGTCCAGGCTGTAGAGGCTCGCGGCCAGCCCGGTCCGGGCCGCGGCGCGGCGCGCCAGCTCCTCGGTGGTGACCGCGCCCGCGCGGCTCCAGGCCAGCAGCGCCGCGGCCGCGGTCGCGGCGGCCAGCAGCCCGGCCTGCACCGGCCAGCCCGGCACACGACCGCCGGCGGCAGCGGCCAGGGGCCCGACCGCCCACCCCCACGGCCCGGACCACAGCACCGCCTCCGCGCCCGCCGCGCCACCGGGCACCAGGGCGACGGCGACCGCCCCGGCCAGCACCAGCGGGCTCCAGCGCAGGACCGCGCGCGTGACGGCCGGCGAGCGCTCCACCAGCCAGCCGACCGCGGCCCCCAGCAGGCCCACGGCTGCCGGGCCCAGCAGCGCCGCGCCGAGCAGCCGCCACGCCGCCACGCCCAGCTCGGCCTCCAGCAGCACGAACGCGCCGAGGCCGAGCAGCGCGCCGAACCCGGCACCGGCCGCGAAAGCGCGCGCCAGGCGGACGCGCACCAGGGCGGTGCGCTCGATCGGGGCGGTGAGCAGCCACTGCACCTCTGGCGGGCGGAACACCACCGGCCCCTGCCAGGTGGCGTGGCGCAGCGCCGCCAGCAGCCCGAGCAGCAGAGTGGCCGCGCCGGCGCGCGCGAGCCCGCCGCCGGCCAGCCAGGCGGGCGCGGCACCGCGCGCCGGGCTCTGGCGCAGCAGCCGGAAGGCGATCACCGCTCCGACCACGGCGTAGAGCGCGACGCCGTACGCACCGGTGAGCCGGTCGGAGCGCTGCCCGGGCGGCCGGTGGGCGCGGCGCCGCGCCCGCAGATGGGCGAGCACCGGCCGCGGCGGCAGTGGCCCGGTGGCGACGCTCACCGGAGTCCGAGCCGGGCGGCCTGGTCGCCGGCCACGACCCGCTCGTAGGCGCCCGCGTCGACCACGTGCCCGTCGTGCAGCACCACCGCCCGGTCGGCCAGCCCCTCCGAGAAGCCGAGCTGGTGGGTGCTCAGCACGATCGCAATCCCCTCCGCCCTGGCCTCCACGAGCAGGTCCCGCAGGTTGGCCTGCGAGGGCGGGTCCAGCCCCACCACCGGCTCGTCCAGCAGCAGCACCTGGAAATGGCGCACGAACGTGCAGGCGAGCTGGGTCTTCTGGCGCATGCCGCGCGAGAGCTGCACCGGCAGGAAGTCGCGCCGCTCGGCCAGGTCGAGCGCCTCCAGCAGCACGTCGATGCGGTGGTCGAGCGCGTCCCCGACCCCGTGGGCGAGGCCGACCAGCTCGAGGTGCTCCCCCACAGTGAGGTCGTCGTACAGCAGCGGGGTGTCGGGCACGAACGCGAGCGCGGCGCGCGCCCGGTGCGCGTCGGCGGCCCGGTGGACGTCCACGCCACCCACGGTCACGCTGCCCGAGGTCGGCTCGAGCTGGCCCGCGGCCAGCCGCATCGTGGTGGTCTTGCCGGAGCCGTTGTGGCCGATCAGCGCCACGCACTCCCCCGCTCCCACCTCGAGGTCGAGCCCGCCGAGCGCGACCACGTCGCCGTAGCTCTTGCGCAGCCCGCGAAGGGCGAGGACAGGGGCAGCGGACATGCCCCAACCCTACCGCGACCGGCTCCCGCTGGTCGGCCCCTTGCCGGCCACCGGTCAGTGCATGATCCGGTCGGTGAGCACGACCGCGAAGTACGTGACCGGGAAGGCCATCAGCAGCGAGTCCACCCGGTCGAGCACACCGCCGTAGCCGATCACCAGTGTGCTGCCGGCGGTGGCGGGGGAGGCGCGCTTGACGAAGCTGTCGGTGAGGTCCCCCCACAGGCTCCCCAGCCCGACCACCACGACCAGCACCACCACCACCAGGATCGACCAGGTCTTCGGCACCGCCACCCACAGCAGCGCGACCGCCAGCGCCGCGCCGACCAGGTTCCCGAGCGCCCCCGACCAGGTCTTGCCCGGGGCGATCTCCTGCAGCAGCTTCGGGCCCCGCAGGGCCCGGCCCACCACCCAGGCGGCGATGTCCGAGCAGGCCACCGCGATCGTGACCACCACAAGGAAGTTGAGCCCCCACGGCTCGGCCGATTTCACGAACACGATGTAGGCCATGGGCAGCCCGACGTAGACGTAGGCGAACAGGGTGCTGGCAACCTGCCGGTGCGCCTCGGTCAGCTCACCCGAGAGGATCGGCACGAGCGTGAGCAGGACCAGAAACCCGAACGGCAGGAACACGACATACGAACCGGCGAGCGCGGCGACCAGCAGCCCGATCTGGCCCCAGAGCATGAGCAGCAGGCCGTAGCGGCGCTGGATCCCGACGATCCGTATGATCTCCGACGAGCCCAGCAACACCACATAGGTGGCCAGCAGGAACGACACGAACCCACCGATGAACACGGCGATGACGAACAGCGGGCCGATCAGGAACCACACCCGCGCCCGCGGGAACAGCGTCGAGCGCCGCAGCACCTTGAGCGACCATCGGCGGCGCGCCACCAGCACGGCGGCGAACCCGGCCAGCAGCAGCACGACGACCCGCAGCAACACGGGCAGGAAGAGGTCGTTGGCGAAAGGGTTGTGGGGCACCGACCGCCTACGCCCCTTCCCAGCGCTTGACCACCGCCTCGGCCAGTGCCACCCCGGCCTCCGCTCGCTGCACCAGCCTGTCGTAGTCGTCGCCCGGGGGGATCGGCCGGCCGATGCCCACCACCACGCCGCCCGGGAGCGGGATGAACGAGCCCTTCGGCATGACCTGCTCCGGCCCGTGCAGGTACATCGGCACCACCGGCACCTGGGCGTCCACCGCAATGTACGCGAAGCCCTTCTTGAAGCCGGTCGCTCCCCCTCCGCGGGACCCGGAGGGGAAGATCAGCACCGACCACCCCTTGTTGACAAGGTCCTTGAGCATCAGCAGGGAGGTCCGGCTCGAAGCCCCGGTGCGCACGAACGGCACCGTGCCGAGCGCCAGTGAGGCCGCCGCTCCCTTGAGCCTGGTCGAGTAGAAGGCGCCGGCGGCGTCCTCGCCCAGGCCACCGCCGGGACCGGCGCGTCCCGCGTCCGGCGCGACGAAACCTGGTTCCCCTGCCCGCCCTCGCTCACGTACCCTCCCGCTCCGCACTCCAGGGTCGCATTGAACCAGACCGCGGAGTAACCAGGTGGTTACGGCACAGAGGAAGGCGCTTGAGGATTACAGCCGCATACACCCGAAATGACCCGCACGGAGGTGACCCAGATTGAGGTCCTCCTCGTCACCGCGTGAGCCGGCCCCGCGCCCGCCCTGCGCCCAGCCGTGGCCGGGCGCCAATCGCACTGGCGTGCGCCGGCGGGGCCGCCTACGAGCTCGGCACGCGCGAGCACGACCATGGCGTCCGCTTGCAGCCGTTCCCGGACGGCCCGGCCACGCCCGAGCCGTAGCCGGCCGGCCCGAGCCTCCGAGCCGGTGGCTACGGACGCTCGGCTGCACCGGACTGCGGCGCATCGAGCAGCGTCCAGGTGACGGCCACCCTCGCCCGCACCTCGGCCTCACCGACCTCGACGGACGGGGCGGCAGGCGCCGCAGTGGCGACGTAGCCCGCCGCCACCGGCTGCGGTCCGCGCCGACCGCCGCCGTCGCAACTTCCCCGGCCCGCGACGGCGTGGCGAGCTCTACAGCAGGCGCCAACAGAAAGGCTCCCGTGGCTGACCCGATCGCCGTCGTCGACGACGACGACGACCCACGCGCCGACCGGGCCGCCTCTACCAAGGCCAAGGCCGCAGTCATCGAGCGGCTGCTGGGCCACCCGAGAGCGGAAGGCGATGATGTCTGACAAAGAGCTCGAGGGGCTCAACCGGGAGGTGGTCGAGTGCCGGCGCTGCCCTCGCCTGGTCGACTGGCGCGAGCGCGTGGCCCGCGAGAAGCGCGCCGCCTTCCGTAACCAGGAGTATTGGGGGCGTCCCGTCCCCGGCTTCG
>WNGE01005344.1_pt1 | contig 21455 bp, 15 predicted proteins | sample 5400651 | NCBI WGS metagenome assembly WNGE01 (sample SAMN13153370, study PRJNA577476) | soil metagenome | isolation source: 60 cm soil or saprolite under grassland replicate 2 | place: USA:California | collected 2016-06-15 | reverse complement strand
AGCCGGTCGGTTGCCTCTTCCGCCGCGCGTTTGATGTCGAGGCCGTCTAGGTCGGAGAGGTCGACCGGCTGTCCGTAGGCGACGCGCAGCGGGCCGAGCCGCGAGAGCCGGTCGGTGCCCGCGATCGCCGCCGGGACGAGCGGCGCGCCCGCGCCCAGCGCGATCCGCGCGGCTCCCGTGTGCGCGCGGGCCACGTGCCTCTTGCGCAGCCCCTTCTTCCTCCGCGTGCCCTCCGGGAACATGACGACGATCTCGCCCTCCTTGACGAGCTCAGCCGCGGTCCGCATCGCCTCGATGTCGCCCTCGCCGCGTCGCACCTTGAAGGCGCCGCCGGCCCGCAGGAACGGCGCCAGCACGGGGTTGAAGAGCTCCGACTTGGCCATGAAGCGCAGCTGGCGGCGCGGCAGGAGCGGGACCCCGAGCGCCCACGGGTCGAAGTTGGACGTGTGGTTCGCCGCGAGGACGAAGCCTCCCTCGGGAAGGTGTTCCAACCCTTGAACGCGAAGACGATAGAGCCCCATCACGACCGGCCAGCTGACGAGACCGATGAACAGGTAGAGAGGCGCAACCATGGCACGCAATCGTCACATTTCCGCGCACCACCCGTACGCATTTCCCGGCTACTGTCGCGAAACCGGGCTTCGCTAAGGTGATCCTGAGATGAAGACCCTTGTGATTGCCGAGAAGCCGTCGGTCGCGCGCGACATCGTCGACGCGCAGCCCGGAAGCTTCGAGAACAACGACAGCTACTACGAGTCTGAGGACACGATCGTGACTTTCGCCGTCGGCCACCTGGTCGAGCTGATCAACCCCGAGGACTACGACGAGCGCTTCAAGAAGTGGCGGATGGCCGACCTCCCGATCGTCCCGGACGAGTTCAGGCTTCGCGCGCGCGACAAGAAGGCCGAGAAGCAGCTCAAGGTGATCCACAAGCTCCTGAAGCGCGACGACGTCGACCGGATCGTCAACGCCTGCGACGCGGGCCGCGAGGGCGAGCTGATCTTCGCGTACATCTACGAGACGTCGGGAGTCGACAAGCCGGTCGAGCGGCTCTGGATCAGCTCGATGACGAAGCAGGCGATCCGCGAGGGCTTCGAACAGCTTCGCCCCGGCGAGCAGCTGCGGCAGCTCGAGGCGGCCGCACGCTCCCGCTCCGAGGCCGACTGGCTGGTCGGCATGAACGCCACCCGCGCCGCGACGATTCGCGGCCGCGCGTGGGTCGGCGGCGTCGTCTCGCTCGGCCGCGTGCAGACGCCGACGCTCGCGCTGATGGTCAAGCGCGAGCGCGAGATCCAGGCGTTCGTTCCCGAGCCGTACTGGCTCGTCCACGCGCAGTTCGACCCTCGCTACGAAGGTCTCTGGTTCGAAGGCGACGAGACGCGCCTCAAGGAGGGCAAGCGCGCAGAGGACATCGCCGCCAAGGTCTCGGGAGCGGACGGCATCGTCGAGTCGGTCGAGCGCAAGGAGCAGTCCGAGCGAGCGCCGCTGCTCTACGACCTGACGTCGCTTCAGCGCGACGCGAACCGCCGCTTCGGTTTCTCGGCGCGGCGGACGCTCCAGGCCGCGCAGTCGCTCTACGAGGACAAGAAGGCGATCACGTACCCCCGGACGAGCTCGCGCTGGCTCTCCGGCGACCTCGTCGCGCAGCTGAAGCCGACGGCCGCGACGCTCGCGCCGATCGGCGAGTACGCGGCCGCCGCGCAGTACGTGCTCGGCCTCCAGCAGCTGCCGCTCGGCCGCGTCGTCAACGACTCGAAGGTCGACGACCACCACGCGATCATCCCGACCGACGTCGAGCACGACCTCGACCGCTTCTCGCCCGACGAGCGGCGGATCTTCGACCTGGTCGCGCGGCGCTTCCTCGCGGTCTTCCATCCGCCGGCGCGCTACGCCCGCACCACCGTCGTCACGCTCGTCGAGGAGGAGCGTTTCCGCACCCGCGGCAAGGTCACGCTGGAGGCCGGCTGGCGCGGCGTCTACGGGCTCCTCTCCGACGCCGATCAGCAGGCGGCCCGCCAGGAAGAAGACGCTGAAAACGAGAGCGCCGAGCTGCCCGCGCTCGATCAGGGCCAGAAGGTGAAGTGCACCGTGGCCGAGGTCGAGGCGAAGGAAACGAAGCCGCCGCCCCGCTACACGGAGGCGACGCTCCTCTCCGCGATGGAGACCGCCGGCAAGCTCATCGACGACGAGGAGCTGCGCGAGGCGATGAAGGAGCGCGGCCTCGGCACTCCGGCGACCCGCGCCGAGACGATCGAGACGCTGATCCGCAGGGAGTACATCGAGCGGGTCGCGAAGGATCTCCAGCCCACGCCGAAGGGCCTGCAGGTGATCACGATGCTCGAGGAGCACCCGCTCACCTCCCCCGAGCTGACCGGCGACTGGGAGAAGCGCCTCACCGACATCGAGCACGGCGGCGACGACCGCAAGGCCTTCATCGACGACATCGCTGAGTTCACGCGCGCGACCGTCGAGAAGATCGCCGCGCTCGACAAGGAGAAGCTCCGCCCCGAGCGCGTCGAGCTGGGGCTCTGCCCGCGCTGCGGCGCCGAGACCGGCGAGATCATCAAGGAGAACTCGAAGGCCTACGGCTGCACGAGCTGGAAGAGCCGCGAGGAAACCGGCTGCGGCTTCGTGATCTGGAAGCGCGTCGCAGGCCGCACGCTGACCCCCGAGATCGCCCGCCAGCTGCTCGAGGAAGGGAAGACGAAGGAGGTCATCTCCGGCTTCCGGTCCCGTGCCGGCAAACCTTTTCGCGCGCGCCTCGTCTTGAACGAGGAAGGGAAAGTCGAGTTCGACTTCCCCGCGCGTACGCAAACCAAAGAGGCCGCCGTCGCGGAATAGGACATACGGGTACCGCGTTGTCAGGTCCGAGCCCGGACCATGGGGTTCGGTTTCCCCTGTTCAGGCGAGGAGAATGCTCATACAGTGCGAAAGATCGAGGCAGGAACAACGTCTAAGGCACAAGAGGTGAAATTGACTCAGAACCAGCTTCACGAATTGCTCGAGACCGAGCCCGCCCGCGCGCTGCTGGAAGGCGCGGAGGAGCGCGGCTACCTCTCGCCGACCGAGCTCGAGGCCTTCGCGCTCGAGCACGACCTCGCAGACGACGAGGTCGAGTTGCTGACGCGCGAGCTCGAGGCCACCGGCCTCGAGGTGCGCGATGCCGATTCCGATGCCGGGACGGAGGCCAAGGAGAAGACTCCCGAGCCTGCCGCTCCCGAGCCGGAGCCGGAGCAGCACGTGCTCGTCGGCGCCGCCGACAGCCTGCAGCTCTTCCTGGCGGACATCGGCCGCCACAAGCTGCTGACCGCGGCCGAGGAGGTCATGCTCGCGAAGGCGATCGAGCGCGGCGACCTGACCGCCAAGCGCCGGATGATCGAGTCGAACCTGCGCCTGGTCGTCTCGATCGCGAAGGGTTACCGCGGGCTCGGCGTCCCGTTCCTGGACCTGATCCAGGAGGGAACGCTCGGCCTCAACCGCGCGGTCGAGAAGTTCGACTGGCGGCGCGGCTACAAGTTCTCGACGTACGCGACGTGGTGGATCCGCCAGTCGGTGCAGCGCGCGGTCGCGAACCACGCGCGCACGATCCGCGTGCCCGTGCACGTGGTCGAGCGGCAGCAGAAGCTCGGGCGCGCCGCGCGCCGGCTCGAGGTCGAGCTCGGTCGCGAGGCGACGAAGCAAGAGCTCGCCGAGGCCACGGGCCTGCCGATCCAGCACGTCGACGAAGCGCTCGGTGCCGCCCAGGCGTCGGTCTCGCTGAACCAGACCGTAGGCGCCGACGACGAGGGCGAGCTCGGCGATCTCTTCGCCGACCGCGAGGCTGCCGATCCGTTCGACGAGGCCGAGGAGTCGCTCCGCCGCCAGGGCGTGCGGCGAGCGCTCGACGCCCTGCCCGAGCGCGAGCGGCGGATCCTCGAGCTGCGCTTCGGCTTCGAGGGCGAGCCCTGGACGCTCGAGGCGATCGGGCACGAGCTCGACCTCACGCGCGAGCGCGTCCGCCAGCTCGAGGGCCAGGCGCTGGCACGCCTTGCAGCCCTGCGCGAGTTGCAGACCGCCGCAGCCTGAGCGCTGCCTTCTAACATCCGGGCGCCGCTCGACGTCCGTATCGACGAGCCCAGCCGGCATCGCGGCTTCGCCACCGGGGGAACCGGCGCGTGGCCGGTGTGTGTTCCGGCAGACTTGTGGGCAAAGACCGCTCCTAAGCCAGGATGGGAGGTAAGCGATGAGATCTCGTAAGCGGTGTAGCTCGGTGGGGGGAGCTGCAGCGGTCGTCATGGCGCTGGCGCTCGTCGCCACAGGGTGCGGCGGCGGAAAGAAGAAGTCCGCCTCCACCCCGAGCACTTCGGGCAAGACCTTCGCGAGCTTGAAGGTCGTCTGGGGAGACACCGACTACATGGATCCGGGGCTCTCGTACCGCCTCGAGTCCTGGCAGCTCTTCCAGAACATCTACGAGGGCCTCGTCGGCCAGAAGCATGCGTCGGGCGCGGCCTCTGCGGACATCGTGCCCGTGCTCGCGGAGAGCATGCCGACCGTGAACTCGGCCGGTACCAACTACAAGTTCACGTTGCGGAAGGGCCTCAAGTACTCGAACGGCAAGCCGATCAAGGCGAGCGACTTCCCGGCGACGATCGTCCGAGACTTCAGGATGAACTCGCCTGGCGTGGGCTTCTACTCGAACATCGTGGGTAGCGACGCGTGCGAGAAGACTCCGCCCAAGTGCGCTTCGATCTCCGGGATCGTCGCGGACGACACTGCGGGCACCGTCGAGGTGAAGCTCAAGAAACCGCAGTCGGATTTCCTCTACGTGATGTCGCTGCCGTTCTCGTCGCCGGTTCCGGCGGGGACTCCCGCCAAGCCGCTCACGAACCCGCCTCCGCCGGGCACGGGCCCGTACTACATGACGAGCTACCAGCCGCACAAGTCGTTCATGATCAAGCGGAATCCCTTCTACAAGAAGGGCTCGATCCCGACGGTGCCGCAGGGCAACCCGGACCAGGTCGTGGGCTCGATCATGACCGACGAGTCCGCCTCGGCGCAGCAGGTGATCTCCGGCGCGGCGGACTATGACGAGAACCTGCTCCCGACCGACCGGCTGGCGCAGATCCAGAAGAAGTACGGCGACAAGGTCAAGTTCTTCACGACCCCGTCGACCTACTACTTCTTCATGAACCAGCGCACGCCGCCGTTCAACAAGCTCGAGGCGCGGCAGGCGGTCAACTACGCGATCGACCGCGATCAGCTCGTCAAGATCCGCGGCGGCCTGGGCCGGACGACGCAGAACTTCCTGCCTCCGACGTACCCGCAGTACAAGAAGATCGACTTCTACAAGCACAATCTGGCGAAAGCGAAGCAGCTCGTCCAGCAGTCGGGCACGAAGGGCATGAAGGTCACCGTCTTTACGATCGGCGACGACCAGGTCGACAAGGCCACCGGCGAATATCTGCAGGGCGTCCTGAAGCAGATCGGCTGGAACGCCGGCATCCGCGAGCTGGCCAGCGGGACGTACTTCACGGTCGTCGGAAACCAGGCGACGAAGGCACAGATCGGCTTCACCGACTGGTTCCAGGACTACCCGTACCCGACGGACTGGTTCAACATCCTCGAGAACGGCGAGAACATCACCAGTGTCCACAACAACAACTACTCGAACGTCAACTTCCCGGCCGTCAACAAGGAGATCGACCGGCTGGGCGCGCTGCCTCCCGATCAGGCGAACTCGAAGTCGACGAACGACGCGTGGGCGAAGGTCGACCACGACCTGATGGTCAAGTACGCGAGCGAGGTTCCATACCTGAACGGCCTGCTGACCGACTTCTTCTCGAGCCGAATGGATCGCGGCTGTGACGTGACGACGAACTTCTACGCGGACTTCTCGCAGTTCTGTCTGAAGTAGCCGACGCGGCCGGGCGGCGCGGTCGAACCGCGTCGCCCGGGCCCCGTCCCGAGCGGGAGAGGTAGGTGGCGACCAGCGAGACCGGACAGGACTTCACCCTCGACACCGCGGCCGAGCTCGCATCCGAGGAGCGCGGCAGGGGGATTGAGGGGAAGAGCCCGTGGTTCCTCGCCTGGCGGCGCCTGCGCCGGAACTGGATCGGCCTCGGCTTCCTGCTCATCTTCGTCCTGATCGTCGCCGGCTGCCTGCTCGCGCCGGTGTACGCCTCCCACGTCTCGCACCAGGGCGTCAACGACACGAACGTCGGCGGAACGATCACCGTCAACGGCAAGAAGATCGACGTCGTGTCGTCGGGCGGCGTCACGGTAGGGGCCAACGGACAGCTCACGGTCAAGCCGGGCGGCGTTCCGATCGGGCCGCAGTGGTGGCACGCCGGAGGCCGGTACGTCCTCGGCGCCGACTCGCTCGGACGCGACATCGCCACGCGCATCCTCTACGGCGGCGAGAACTCCCTGCAGGTCGGAATCGTGTCCGCGGCGATCTGCGCGTTCGTGGCGATCGTCCTCGCCCTGCTCGCGGGCTACTACGGTGGCGTCCTCGACTGGGTGATCACCCGCTTCTTCGACCTCATCTGGGCGTTCCCGGTGATCCTGCTCGGGATCGCGCTCGGGACGGCGCTGGCGATCAACGGCTTCCATCACTTCGGCATCAACCTGTCCGGCTCGAGCCTCTGGATCCCCACCTTCGTGATCTCGTACGTCTACATCCCGTACCTGGCGCGCCCGCTGCGTGGACAGATCCTCTCCCTGCGCCAGACGGAGTTTGTGGAGGCCTCGGTCGCCCAGGGGGCGAGCCCACTGCGGATCATGTTCTCCGAGCTGCTCCCGAACATCGCCTCGAGCATCCTCGTGCTCTTCACGCTGATCGTGGCGAACACGATCCTCACCGAGGCAGCGCTCTCGTTCCTCGGCGCCGGCGTGCAGCCCCCGAACCCCTCGTGGGGCACGCTGATCTCCGCCGGTCAGACCACGATCGTGACCGCGCCGTGGCTCAGCGTCGCGCCGGGAATCGCGATCGTGCTCACGGTGCTCTCGCTCAACGCCTTCGGCGACGCCCTGCGTGACGCGCTCGACCCGCGCGCCAAGGTGAGGATCGAGCATTAGTGCTGGCCTTCCTGCTCAGGCGCGTGTTCGGGATGGTCGTCGTGCTCGCGGTCGTCAGCTTCATCGTCTACCTCGTCTTCGTGAAGATCCCGGGCGGCGACCCCGCGCAGCGGATCGCGGGGAGAACCGCGACGCAGGCGAACATCGTCGCGATCAGGGACAAGCTCAGCCTCGACCAGCCGTTCTACGTCCAGTGGTACAAGATGATGCAGCAGCTCTTCACGGGCAAGCTCATCTCCTACACCGACCAGTTGAGCGTGGTCGGGCAGATCTGGCAAGGGCTGCCGGTCACCTTCTCGCTTTCGCTCGGCGCCGCGGTCATCTGGCTCTTCTTCGGCGTCCTCGTGGGGGTGATCTCGGCCGTCACGGCCGGCCGCTTATCCGACCGGCTGATCACGGTGCTCGCGCTGATCGGCGTCTCGATGCCGGTCTTCTGGCTCGGGATCATCCTGCGCTACGGGCTGGCGGAGAGGAACAGCTTGTTCCCGGACGGCGGCTACGTGGCGCTGACCAGCAGCCCGCTCCAGTGGTTCTACCACCTGCTCCTGCCGTGGGTGACGCTCGCCGTGCTCTTTATCGGCTTCTACGGGCGCGTGCTGCGCTCGAACATCCTCGACACGATCAACGAGGACTACGTCAGGACCGCGCGCGCAAAGGGGCTGAGCGCCCGCCGCGTCCTGATCAAGCACGCGCTGCGCAACTCGCTGATCCCGATCGTGACGCTGTTCGGGCTCGACTTCGCGGCCGTCCTCGGCGGTGGGGCGATCCTCACCGAGACCGTCTACGACCTGCACGGCGTCGGCTTCTATGCCCGCACCGCGATCGGCAACCTCGACCTGCCGCCGCTGATGGGCGTCACGCTCTACGGCGCGTTCTTCATCGTCTTCTTCTCGACGCTCGTGGACGTCGTCTACGCGTGGCTCGATCCCAGGATCCGGGTCAGGTAGCCCTCTGCCGTGAAGACGCGGCGCCCGTCAGGGCGACGCGGCACGACGAGGCCGAGCAGGTCACGCAGCTCCTCGCCGGCGAGCCGGTGACGGTCGAGGAGACGAACGGCGACTGGGCGCGGATCCGAACGGCGTACGACTATCCCGGCTGGATCCGCACCGTCCACCTGCGACATGTCCCAGGGACAGTCCCTCGAACCTGGCTGCCCGAGCCGCGTCCGGACGGCGATCTCGTTGCCGAGGCGTACGCGTACATAGGCACGCCGTACGAGTGGGGCGGAATGACCGAGCGCGGGATCGACTGCTCCGGGCTCGTGCACATGGCCCACCGCCGGCTCGGCCGCCTCGTAGCGAGGGACGCGCACCAGCAGGAGGCCGCTGCAGAGCCGGTCGACGAGAGCGACCTCCGACGAGGCGACCTCGTCTGCTTCGGGCCACCTGGAGAGGCGCACCACATCGCGTTCTGGCTCGGCGAGGGGCGGATACTCCACGCGACGCAGCGTGAGGGAACCGGCCGCGTCCTCGAGGAACCGTTCGAGCAGGCGCGTGGCCAACACGAGATCAGGTTTGTACGTCTATTCAATTAGGCTCCACTTTGCGAAGATTGGCCCCAGCGGAATAGGGGTCTAATGAGGGAGGTTCGATGACTGGGAAGGGACGGTGGACGTGGCTGCTAGGTGTCCTCGCAATGGCAGCCGGGTTTTCCATGATGGTCGCGGCGTACGGCGCCGCGGGAACTAAGCACCAGGCAGCTGCCACGAAGCCGATCGGCACGCTGCGGGCGGTGATCGACACGATCGACTACCTCGATCCGCAGCAGGCCTACACCGGTCAGGCCTGGTGGGCGATGTGGAACGTCTACGAGACGCTGCTGACCTACAAGCACGTCGACGGCCCGGCCGGCTACAAGCTCGTCCCCGGCCTGGCTCAGTCGCTGCCGACGGTCTCGAGGAACGGCAAGGTCTACAAGTTCAAGCTCCGTAAGGGCCTCAAGTACTCGAACGGCAAGCCCGTCAAGGCCAGCGACTTCAAGTGGGCGATCAAGCGCGGCTTCCTCGCGCAGGGACAGGGCGTCGGCTTCTACACGGACATCGCCGGGGCCGAGGCGTACTCCAAGAACCCGACCCCCGGCGGAAACATTCCGGGGATCATCGTCAACAACAAGACGCGGGCGATCACGATCAAGCTCGTCTCACCACGAGGTGACTTCCTGACGATCCTCGCGCTCCTGTTCGCGGCGCCGGTTCCGGGCAACACCGGGCCGGAGATCCAGAACGGGTCGATTCCGGGGACCGGGCCGTACGCGTTCTCGAACTACGATCCGAACCGCAGCTTCACGATGGTTCGGAACAAGTTCTTCAAGCGGACACGGTTCATCCCGCGCGGAACTGCGAACCGGGTCGAGGTCAGCCTGATCGGCGACGCCGACGCGGCGACCCAGAAGGTTACGAGCGGCCAGGCCGACTACTCGAACGCGGCGATCCCGCCCGACCGGATCGCGGACGCGAAGAGCAAGGGCCACCTGGTCCTGCGCCAGACCGCGAACACGTACTACTTCTGGATGAACATCCGCGAGGCGCCGTTCAACAAGCTGAAGGTGCGCCAGGCGGTGAACATGGCCATCGACCGCAAGGCGATGCAGACGCTCGTCTGGGGCGGCCTCGGCCAGGCGACGCAGAACGTCCTGCCGCCGACCTATCCGTCGTACAAGAAGCTCAGCCTGTACCCGCGCAACCTGACCAAGGCGAAGCAGTACATCAACCAGGCGGGCGCGAACGGCGCGGCGGTCAAGGTCTGGACGAGGAACGTCTCCGACGCGGTGACGGCGGCGACGTACTACACCAACGTCCTCAACTCGATCGGCCTGAACGCGTCGCTCACGATACTGCCGAGGGCGACGTACTACACGACGATCGGCAACGTCAACACGCACGCGCAGACCGGCTGGGCGCGGTGGCTCGAGGACTATCCGCACCCGCTCGACTGGTTCGACGTGTTGCTGAACGGCAACCGCATCACCGACCAGGACAACAACAACTTCGCCTGGTACAAGAACAAGAAGACGGACAAGGCGATCGAGTCGCTGAAGAAGGCGCCGCTCCTGACGCCCGCGATCAACGCGAGGTGGGCGACGGTGGAGAAGCAGATCATGCAGCAGGCCCCGTGGGCCCCGTGGTCGAACCGGGTCTTCCCCGAGTTCTTCACGAAGCAGATCGGCTGCATCCACACCCAGCGGCGCTACGGCATCGATTTCGCACGGCTGTGCCGGAAGTAGGGACGTAGCTCCAAGCGACCAAAGTGAGGGCGCCTCCGGGCGCCCTCACTGACTACACTCGCCGCAGGGAGGAATGGCCGAGCCCGCCACCGATTTCACGCTCGACAGCGCCGCTCTTCTCGCCGCCGAAGAGCATGAGGTGTCGATTGTCGGGCGCAGCCCCACGTACCTGGCGTGGCGGCGGCTGCGGCGGAACTACGTCGCGCTCTTCTCGCTCGTGGTCTTCGTCCTGATCGTCGCCTGCTGCGCGCTGGCGCCGGTCTACGCGCACCGAATCGCGCATACCGGCCCGAACGAGATTCACGCGACCGAGCTCGTGCGGGTCAACGGCAAGGACCGGCAGGTCGTCGGCGGCGGCTCGTATTTGGACCCGAAAACGAACCAGTTCGTCGTTCGCGGCATCAGCGTTCTCGGGCCGACGTGGTGGCACGCGGACGGCCGCTTCGTCCTGGGCTCCGATGCTCTCGGCCGCGACGTGGCCGTGCGCTTGCTCTACGGCGGGCTCAACTCACTCAAGATCGGCATCGGCTCGGCGCTGATCTGTTCCTTCATCGCCATCGTCCTCGCCCTGATCGCGGGGTACTTCCGCGGCTGGGCGGACTGGATCATCAGCCGCTTCTTCGATCTGATCTGGGCGTTCCCGGTGCTGCTGCTTGCGATCGCGCTCGGAAGTGCCCTGCAAATCAACGGTTTTCACCACTTCGGGATCAACATCAAGCCCGGCAGCCTCTGGATTCCGCTGCTGGTGATCTCGTACGTCCTGATCCCTTACATCGGACGCCCGCTCCGCGGCCAGATCCTCTCGCTGCGCGAGAAGGAGTTCGTCGAGGCCGCGGTCGGTCAGGGCGCGAGCCCGCTGCGGATCATGTTCTCCGACCTACTCCCGAACGTCGCCTCGACGGCGCTCGTCTTCTTCACGCTGATCATCGCGAACAACATCCTCACCGAGGCCGGGCTCTCGTACCTCGGCGCGGGCGTGCAGCCGCCGAACCCGTCCTGGGGAACCCTGATCGCGAGCGGGCAGGACCAGATCCACACCGCGCCGTGGCTCGCGATCATCCCGGGGATCGCGATCGTGCTGACCGTGCTCTCGATGAACATCTTCGGCGACGGCCTGCGTGACGCCCTCGATCCGCGCGCGAAGGTCAGGGTCGAGCACTAAATGGCTCCGTTCGTCATCCGCCGGCTGATCGGGATGGTTGCTGTGCTCTTCGGGGTCAGCGTCCTGGTCTACGTGGTCTTCATCCTCGTCCCCGGAGGCGACCCCGCCGAGCGGATGGCCGGCAAGAACCCGCTGCCCGCGAACATCCTCAACATCCGCAAGAGATGGGGGTTCGACCAGCCCTTCTACGTTCAGTACGTGAAGATGATGCAGAAGGCGGGGAACGGCCTGATCGGGAAGCACGGCGAGTACGACATCCTCACGTCGTTCCAGAACCGCCAGAACGTCGTCCACGAGATCAAGCGCGGCATCCCGGCCACCTTCTCGCTCTGCATCGGCGCGGGGATCATCTGGCTGCTGTTCGGAATCTTGGTCGGCTTCTTCTCGGCCGTAACGGCCGGGAGGTGGTCCGATCGGTTAATAACGACGTTCGCGCTGATCGGCGTCTCGATGCCGGTTGCGTGGCTCGCCGTGGTGCTGCGCTACTTCCTGGCGGAGCAGCCCAAGAAGCCGATCTTCCCGGACGGCGAGTACGTCCCGTTGACCGCCGACCCCGTGCAGTGGGCGTTCCACCTCCTGCTGCCGTGGTTCTGCCTCTCCGTGCTCTTCATCGGCTTCTACGGCCGCGTCCTGCGCTCGAACATGCTCGACGCGATGAACGAGGAGTACGTCCGGACGGCCAAGGCCAAGGGATTGACCCGCAGGCGCGTCCTTCTGCGACACGTCCTGCGCAACTCGCTGATCCCGATCGTCAGCCTCTTCGGGCTCGATTTCGCCGCGGTGCTCGGCGGCGGCGCGATCCTCACCGAGACCGTCTTCGACCTGAAGGGCGTCGGCTGGTACGCCGCTCAGTCCGTCGGCGACCTCGACCTGCCGCCCATAATGGGCGTGACGCTCTACGGCTCCTTTTTCATCGTCGTATTCAGTGCGCTCGTAGATTTCATGTACGCGTTCCTCGACCCAAGGATCAGACCGACGTAATGGCCGAAAGACTGCTCGAGGTGAAGGGCCTGAAGGTCCGCTTTGCGACCGAGGACGGCATCGTCCGCGCGGTCGACGGCGTCGACTTCGAGCTCGACCGCGGCAGCGTCTTCGGGATCGTCGGCGAGTCCGGCTCGGGCAAGAGCGTCACCGCGATGACCATCCTCGGCCTCACGCGCGACAAGAACACGCGCTTCGAGGGCGAGGTCGTCTACAAAGGCCAGAACCTGCTCGCGCTGCCCGAGTCCCGCCTGCGCGACGTGCGCGGGAACGAGATCGCGATGATCTTCCAGGACCCGATGACGTCGCTCAACCCCGTCTACAACGTGGGCGACCAGATCGTCGAGGCGATCGTGACGCACGAGAACATGTCCAAGTCGGCCGCGAAGCGGCGGGCCGTCGAGCTGCTGCGCCAGGTCGGGATTCCGAACGCGGAGCAACGCGTGGACGACTATCCGCACCAGTTCTCGGGCGGCATGCGCCAGCGGGCGATGATCGCGATGGCGCTCTCCTGCAACCCGGACATCCTGATCGCCGACGAGCCGACCACTGCGCTCGACGTCACCATCCAGGCGCAGATCCTGGAGCTGATCGACCGGCTCAAGGATGACTTCGACTCGGCGGTGATCCTGATCACGCACGACCTGGGCGTCGTCGCCGACGTCGCCGACGAGGTCGTCGTCATGTACGCGGGAAGGGTGGTCGAGCGCGGCGGGAAGCGCGACATCTTCTACGACCCCCAGCACCCGTACACGTGGGGCCTGCTCGGCTCGATCCCACGCCTCGACCGGCCGAAGCCGAAGAAGCTGCACTCGATCAGCGGCATGCCTCCGTCGCTGATCAACCTCCCGCGCGGCTGCAAGTTTCGGCCGCGCTGCCCGCACGCATTCGAGAAGTGCCAGGAAGAGCCGGGGCTGGATCAGCGCGTCGAAGAACGAGGCCACCTCGACCGTTGCTGGCTCTCGGTCGACGAAAAGCGCCGGCTGCGCGAACGGACGATCGTCGGGGAGGCGGTTGCATGAGCAGCGAGAACGGCGCCCTCCTCGAGGTTCAGAGCCTCAAGAAGTACTTCCCGATCCGGAAAGGTGTTCTCCAGCGCGAGGTCGAGCGCGTCCACGCCGTCGACGACGTCACGCTCAGCGTCCGGAAAGGCGAGACGATCGGCCTCGTCGGCGAGTCCGGCTGCGGCAAGTCGACCCTCGGCCGCTGCATCGTGCGCCTGCTCGAGCCGACCGCCGGCGACGTCGTCTTCGAGGGCCGCTCGATCGGGAGGCTCAAGCCGCGCGCGCTACGGCCGCTGCGTCGCGAGATGCAGCTGGTCTTCCAGGATCCCTACGCGAGCCTCAACCCGCGCAAGCGCGTCGGCGCGATCATCAGCGACCCGATGAAGATCCACGGCATCGCCGACCGCAAGGAGCGCAAGAAGCGGGTCGAGGAGCTGCTCGAGGTCGTCGGCCTCTCGCCGGAGCACTACAACCGCTTCCCGCACGAGTTCTCGGGCGGCCAGCGCCAGCGGATCGGCGTTGCGCGCGCGCTTGCGCTCCGGCCGAAGCTGGTCGTCGCCGACGAGCCCGTCTCGGCGCTCGACGTCTCGATCCAGGCGCAGATGGTCAACCTGCTCGAGGACCTCCAGGACGACTTCGGCCTGACCTACGTCTTCATCGCGCACGATCTCGGCGTCGTCCGTCACGTGTCCGACCGGATCGCCGTCATGTACCTCGGCAAGCTGGTCGAGCTCTCGCCCGCCGAGGAGCTCTACACCCGGCCGATCATGCCCTACACCGAGGCGCTGCTCTCGGCCGTCCCGATTCCCGATCCCGACCTCTCGGAGAAACGCGAGCGGATCGTCCTCGCCGGACTCCGCCGACGAAACGGCGCTGCCCGAAGATCCCGGAGCGGAGGAGCCGCGACCGGGCATCCCTGAAACGGGGTAGGCCCCGGCGCTAAAGCGGCAGCGTAGGCAGGCCGATATCGCGGTTACGGTGGACGCTGCAGAGCGCAAAGAGATCCTGTCTCGATACGTGGACCACAGCCGCCGCTTCGACGCGGTTGCGAAGCGCCGCGGCGGGCGGGGCGCCGAGGTCATTCCGTTCAGCGGCCCCCTGCAGGAGCTCGAGCAGGAGCCGACTGCCCGCGAGATCGAGGTGCTTCAGCTGATCTCCGACGGCCTCGTGAACCGCGAGATCGGCGTGCGGCTGTTCCTCTCGGAGGAGACGGTGAAATCGCACGTGCGCCACCTGCTCGCGAAGCTGCAGGCCCGGAGCCGCGCACACGCGGTCGCGGTCGGTTTCAGGCGCGGGTTGATCGCCTAAACGATTTCAAGCGAAACGTCTTAGTTCTTCCCCGGTTTCCACACCCCTGTGGAAATCCCTCAACAGGGGGATGTGGACGGTATGGGGAAAACGGATGCTACGACCCGCCGTGCGTCTGATTGTCGCTACCAGATCTTGGCGTTGCCCGCGACGGCAGCGAGTGAACCGAGCGCGATCAACAGGCTCAGAATCCGCGATCGCATACTTCCTCCTTAGGGACTGACGGCGATTTGGACGGTATCACCCTAAAGGGGGAGTTTCAAGCAGATTCGCGGATATTCGGTTGGCTCTTTGGCGTGCGAGGACCGCTTAAACGTCGTGATTGGTGCCTTGTCGCATACACAGGCACCCTCACGACATTTCTGGCTGTCTTCGTCGGCGTATTGCTCGATCACTCAGACTCCGGCATCGGCCCGGGGTGGCCAATGGCTGCGTTGGCCGCCTCTGCGGTTATCGCGGAGAAACAAAGCGTCCGTCTCAGCCCGCGAGCAGAGATCTCTGTTTCAGCGCTCCCAATCGTGCTGGCAGCGGTGATCTACGGCCCGCTCTCCGCGATCTGCGTCAGCATCGCAAGCCTTCTCCCTAGCTTCCAGGCGCCATATGGACGCTGGCTAACGTGGACATCGACGAGATCAATCGCCGCCGGCGCGGCAGGACTGACCGCTCTTACGCTCGACGGCTCTTCCCGTCATATGTTCGGTCATGTCCTCGCTGCAGTGGCTGTCGCGACCGTCGTCGAGCAGCTCGGTGACCTTCTGCTGGGATCGGTCGCGGCGACGCTTCGTCGCATGTCGCTCCGGGAAATCGCTCGTGTGGCCAGCACGATGCTCCTTGCCATGCCGCTCTATGTGCCAGTCGCGGCTCTTCTGGTCTACGCGTACCGGTCAATCTCTCCTTGGAGCGTTGCGCTCTTCCTCTTCCCCGCATTCGTCGCACAGAAGCTTTTCCTGCTTTACACGGAACAGAGAACGACGGCCGAGGAACTTGCGGCCGCCCTTGCAAGACAAGAGCGATCAAATCTCCAGTTCGCGTCGACGTTGGTGGCGGCGCTTGATGCTGGCGATCAGTACACCGCCGGACACTCTGCAGCAGTTGCGGTCTACGCTCGAGACATTTCCGCCCGGCTCGGTCTGAGCGACGAGCAGCAGCGCCTTGCACACCTTGCAGGACTAGTCCACGACATCGGCAAGATCGGTTTGCCCGACGGTCTTCTAGAAAAGCCCGGGCCACTCGGCACTGACGAGCGACGCGAGATGGAGCAGCACGCTGTAATCGGGGAACGCATCCTTGCGAATGTCGAGGATTACGCCGAAATCGCCCGTATCGTCCGCCATCATCACGAGCGCGTCGATGGGCGCGGCTACCCAGACGGCCTCGTCCAGGACGAGATTCCTCTCATTTCTCGAATCATCACCGTTGCCGATGCGTATAACGCGATGACCTCCCAGCGCTCCTATCGAGACGCTATGCCGTCCAGCGTGGCCCGGATTCGCCTGGCTCGAGGCGTCGACTCCCAGTTCGATACCGCAGCTGTCGCGGCATTCGAGGCGGTGCTAGCCAACGCGACGGCGGAGTACCGATGTGGCCAGGGAAATGATTTCACCCTTGAGGGTCAGAGTCCGGCTGGTCTCGCGCTCGATCTTCCGCCGCGGGTGCTTGAAGCCGTAGCGTCCTGACCGCCTGGATCGCTGCCTCCACCCGACTGCGAGCGCCCAGCTTGCGCAGAATGTTCCGGACGTGAACTTTCACCGTGGGCTCGCTGATGAACAGGGCATGAGCGATCTCGCGATTTGATCGGCCCTCGGCGAGTAGCGCGTAAACATCACGCTCTCTCCGCGTGAGCGGTGGCTCATCGGATCGTGCACGCCCCGAGGTTATGCCTACGGCAGCTCCTCGCTGTTGATCGTTCGACCGAGCTAGGACAGCTGCGAGTAATTCATCACGCTTCCCGCCTTCGGCGAGAACCCTAAGTATTCCGGGGTGAAGTCTGTTTGCAAAGACAAAGACGTCGTACCCGTGCGACGAGACTGTCGCATCGTAGGCAGCGCGAACGGTTTCCTCAGCCTCTTCGGCTCCAAGAAGCAGCAGACAGATGCTCCGCGTCCATTGATAGAGCAATTGCGGTTCGAGCCAGCGGCTCACGCCCTGGACCTCTTCCAAGAGTTCAAGCCCACCCGTTGGGTTGCCAGCGCAAGCGAGCGCGGCTGCCTTTGTCACTCCAAACTCCATTTTCCGCGCAGGTGTCGGCCCGCGCGACCAGTTGCCGGACACTGCTTCAAGCGCCGCCTCGGGTGACCCTTCGTTTAGCAGGAGCCGACAACGAAGAATGTCTACATTCGCAGCCAAGTAAGGATCGTTCATCTGCCGCGCTGCGACTTGGATCTCTTGGAGGCTTGCTGTGGCCTCGGTGAATCGGCGTAGTCCGATGTAAGCGGCTGCCTGGCTCACCAGCGTGTGAGGACGAACGAAGTCGATGTGAAACCGTTCAGCCTCTGTAAGTGCTCGCCTTACTGCTTCCAGGGCCTCGGTGTAGTTCGCAGCCAGGACTCGGACGGCAGCGAGCGCTCTGAAGAGGGCCGATCTGACCAATGGGTCGGTCGCCCCGGATGCGAAATCCGACAGTGGCGCTAACTCAACACTCGGAGGGATGGACCCGCCCTCGCAGAGGGCGAGCATCAACCTGCCGCATTCGAGCCTGACCACGGCATCGCGGTCTTGGCTAGCCCGAGCTTCGAGCTCGCCGAAGAGTTCAAAGGCGTCTTGTCGTTCCAACTCAAACGCCACAATGAAGCGGCCCCAGAGTGCGCTTTGCTCGTCAGAAGGGCTCTTCGAGCTTGCCTGTGCCGCCTCAAAGTGTCGTAGGGCGCCCGTACTGTCGTCGGCGAGAACTCGACTCTGCCCTGCCCGATAGTGAGCGACCGACAAAAGCGGATCGGCAGATCCCAGCGACGCCGCGGCTGCCCTCGCCAGTGCCCCGCCTCTTTCCTGTCGACCTTGCCGAAATGCAAGCTCCGCCTCTGCCAGATCCAGATAGGCCGAGGCCAGTCCGTGTTCTCGTGCGAAATTCAACCACTCGTGGAGAGTCGCGAGACGACCAAGCCGTGTCAGGGGAACAATCGACCTCGAGAGCAGCTGGTCCAGCAACTCCTGTCGATGTGAGAACTCGGCGATTAGCGCAAACGCTTCGTCCCAGGCATGAATCTCTAAGAGATGCTCGGTGGCACATGTCACAGCCGAATCGACATCTGGATCGGTCGTTGCAGCAAGCTTGTCCAGCAGGAAGGTTCTGAGGAGAGGATGTAACGAAAACTCCTGACCCTTTTGGAGGGCAAACATCCCGGCCTCTCTGGCTTCTTCTATGACGCGGTCGGCCGCGGGGCCCAGGAGAGCTTCCGCTGCCGCTCGCGTGACCACAGGGACCAGAGCAAGGCGGCAGAGGCCATCCTGAGTCTCCAGCGGCAACGACGCGAAGAGCTCCTCGGCGAAGTAGTCGTGGAGCTCCTCCGGAAAGCCCTCCTCCAGCGTGATGGCGCTCGGCGTCAGCGCTGCCAGACCGATTACCGCGGGCCAGCCGTCGGCGAGGGCAACCAGGCCGCTCGCCGCCTCCGTATTGCTGGACGCCATGACCGCGTTCGCTTCCTCGGTGTTCATCGCCAGCGAGCTCTGGCCGAGCTCGAAGGAATTGCCGTAGAGGAGGTCGCGCGCCGACGACCAGGCGGGCCGCTGTCTGCTCGTCAGGAGGAGACGCCGTCCGGTCGTGACGAACAGCCGTCGGATCAACTCCTCGGTTGCCTCGGAAGACAGGAGCTGGTAGTCGTCGACGACGAACCACGCATCGTCGGGCCAATCGGCGAGGTCTTCCGACAGGAACTGCTCGATGACGTCGACCTCTTGCTCTGGCTCGCGGCTTGTCGGGAGCCACTCCCGCAGGCGACGCCCCACATCGGAGACCAACGGCTCGACGGCGTCTGCGATGCCAAGCGCGAGCGCGGCGACATCGCCGGACGACGCGCTACCCTCATACCACGCGTGCGGTCGGCTGGCCAGCCATTGCCGAGCGAGCGTCGTCTTGCCGTAGCCGGCCGGGGCGACGAGCATGATCGTTCGCGCGGACGTCTCGTCGAGGAGCCGCGTCAGTCGGGGGCGCTCGATGATGTGGCGCCGCCCCGCCCGAATTTCCTGCCCTGCCTCGTCTTGCATCCTTGCCTCGGGCCCCCCAAACCCTGAGCCAAGATTACGAGAGGGACACCGCGCCTGCGACCCCAAGGGGCCGCAGGCGCGGGCCGTCAGTCCCCGGAGTCGGTCGGAACCGCCCCGAGGCTCTTCGCCAGTGGGTCGTGGCCGGTCAGCGAGCGGTAGGCACGCGGGATCTGCCGGCGTCGGGCGCAGCCGAGCTTCTGGCGGAGCACGTCCGAGTGAGCCTTCGCCGTCCGCGGCGAGATGCCGAGACGGCGTGCGACCTCGTCGTTCGAGCAACCGTCAGCGATCAACTCGATCACCTGACGCTGCCGATCCGTGATGACCGGTGGGCCCTCGTGCAGTAGTTCGACCATGGCGGCGACGCTAACAACGGCCTCGCCTCGTGCCTATTGATCGGACGGCGTAACTTGAGCGCTACGCCGTTCGGCGTACGCTTGGCGCGTGATCGTCTGTCCCAAGTGCGGTCAGGAGAATCCGGCCGGCGCGCGGTTCTGCAACGCGTGTAGCGCGCCGCTCGAGCAAGCCGCCGCGCCCGCTCGCGAGGAGCGCAAGGTCGTCACCGTGCTCTTCGCCGACCTCGTCGGCTTCACCGCGCGGGCCGAGCAGCTCGATCCCGAGGACGTGCGCGGCCTGCTGGCTCCCTACCACGCGCATCTCCGCTCCGAGCTCGAGCGGTTCGGAGGCACGGTCGAGAAGTTCATCGGCGACGCGGTGATGGCGCTCTTCGGCGCGCCGACCGCGCACGAGGACGATCCGGAGCGGGCGGTTCGCGCTGCGCTCGAAATCCGGGACTGGGCCAAGGAGCAAGACGATTTCCAGGTGCGGATCGCCGTGAACACCGGCGAGGCGCTGGTCGCACTCGGCGCGAGGGCCTCCGAGGGTGAGGGCATGGCCGCGGGCGACGTCGTCAACACCGCTGCGCGCCTGCAGTCGGCGGCTCCGGTGAACGGCGTCCTCGTCGGCGAGACGACCTACCGTGCGACAAGCGACGCGATCGACTACCGCGAGGCCGAGCCGGTCGAGGCGAAAGGCAAGTCGGAGCCGATCCAAGTCTGGGAGGCGCTGGAGGCGCGCTCTCGCTTTGGTGTCGACCTCGCGGAGGCCCGGGCCCCACTCGTCGGGCGCGAGCGCGAGCTCGACGTGCTCCGCGACGCGCTCGATCGCGCGCGTCGCCAGCGGCAGCTCCAGCTGGTGACGCTCGTCGGCGTTCCGGGGATCGGGAAGTCGCGTCTCGTCCAGGAGCTCTTCGGCCTCGTCGAGGCGGAGCCGGACCTCACCACCTGGCGCCAGGGGCGTTCGCTGCCCTACGGCGAGGGCATCAGCTTCTGGGCGCTTGCCGAGATCGTCAAGGCGCAGGCGGGGATTCTCGAGTCGGACTCCGAGGAAGACGTCATCGCCCAGCTGGCAGCGGCAACAAAGGCGGTAGCCGTGGACCCGGGCGAGGCGGACTGGATGGCGGCTCGGATGCGTAGCCTCGTCGGGCTCGCCGGCGCGGACGAGGAGTCGGTGCCGCAGGGCGAGAGCTTCTCCGCCTGGCGGAGCTACCTCGAAGGGCTCGCCGAGGAGCGGCCGGTCGTGCTCGTCTTCGAGGATCTCGACTGGGCGGACGACGGGCTCCTCGACTTCGTCGACCAGCTTGTCGAGTGGGCGCGCTCGGCGCCGATTCTCGTCCTCTGCACCGCGCGGCCGGAGCTGCTGGAGCGCCGCCCGGGCTGGGGCGGCGGCAAGGCCAACGCGCAGACGATCTCGCTGCCGCCGCTCGAGGACGAGGAAATGGCTCGGCTCTTCTCGTCGCTCCTGGAAACCCCGGTGCTGCCCGCGGAGACCCAGGCCGAGCTGCTCGCGCGCGCTGCCGGGAACCCGCTCTACGCGGAGCAGTACGCGCGGATGCTCGTCGAGCGCGGAACCGCTGAGGAGCTGCCCGAGACCGTGCAGGGAATCATCGCCGCGCGCCTCGACGTGCTCTCGGAGCCCGAGAAGGCGCTCATGCAGGACGCGGCGGTGGTGGGGAAGGTCTTCTGGCTCGGCTCGGTCTGCGCGATCGGCGGTGTCGAAAGCGAGGCAGCCGAGGACGCCCTGCTCCGGCTGGAGCGGAAGGAGCTCGTCCAGCGCGCCCGCCGCTCGTCGGTCGAGGGCGAGGCCGAGTACGCGTTCCGCCACCTGCTCGTGCGCGACGTCGCCTACGGGCAGATCCCTCGCGCAGCGCGAGCGGCGAGGCACCGCGCGGCCGCGGAATGGGTCGAGGGCCTCGGCCGGCCGGAGGATCACGCGGAGATGCTGGCGTCGCACTACCTGAGCGCCCTCGAATACTCCCGTGCCGCGGGAGCCGGTGACGCGGACCTTGCGGCCCGCGCCCGGCCGGTGCTACGCGACGCCGGCGAGCGCGCCTCGGCGCTGAACGCGTGGCCGGCGGCTGCGCGGTTTTACGCAGAGGCACTCGTGTTGTGGCCGGAGGACGACCCTGAGTGGGCATACATCGCGTATCGCTGCGCCGTGGCACAGGTCAACCACGACGGATCCGG
>WNGE01009501.1_pt1 | contig 21462 bp, 22 predicted proteins | sample 5400651 | NCBI WGS metagenome assembly WNGE01 (sample SAMN13153370, study PRJNA577476) | soil metagenome | isolation source: 60 cm soil or saprolite under grassland replicate 2 | place: USA:California | collected 2016-06-15 | reverse complement strand
TCCGGTCCGGTACGCTAGCCTTAGTCCGCGCTGTGATTGCTCGTTGTATGCGCATCTCCTGGCCCCGTCGTCTAGCGGCCCAGGACGCCGCCCTCTCAAGGCGGTAGCGCCGGTTCAAATCCGGTCGGGGCTACTCACGAAGTAGCAGGTCAAGGGCCTGATCGCCGGTCTCGGCGGTCAGGCCCTTGATCATTTGTCACTGGCTCGTCACTGAGTTCTGCCGTCATCTGGCGGCAGCAGGTGCCACTGGATAAGGGCTATCGGCATGCCGGTGGAGCGGGGATCCGGGCTAGCGTGAACACGTCGGTGGTTAGTCGCGGCCGACTCGGCTGAGGTCGGCCGGATATGGGGGCTCCTGGTGCACCTGTCCGCCAGCGGTACACTTGCGAGTGACCGATCGCCCCGCGCGAACGGCCGGAACGTCGCTCGTCATGGCACGATGCCCTGACAGGCGCGACCTGTCATCTCGATCATGTTCAGCATGATCGTCGTGCGGGCGGTCGTGAAAGTGGGAGAGACCGAAGCTCGGCACCGGGAAAGGTCCGGATGTCGGCTACGCGGTGGAGGACAGCGAGCGCAGCTCGCATGGCTCTCGGTCAGCGTTCCCCACGGTGGGGAGCGCGACCCCGAGCGCGCTGGCCCTCCAGCCGCGGAAGGAGCTCCCATGGCGTCGGACGCTCCGTCAGTCTCGACGGAATTGATCTTGAATGGCCCGGAAATCGTGCTCGTGGAGCAGGTACTGCTGGCAGCACTAGAGCACGGCGGGCAGTACATGGACGAAGACTCAATTGCCGCGCCCCCCTCCGGTCCGCTGGCCGACGTTCAGGCCCGCTGGGCGCTTCACGTGCATGATCTGGACTCTGGCGGCTGCGGTGTGTCGGTGGACGGCGTCGGCTTGCGGGTCCTGATGGTGCCGCTCGGTGATGTTGCCGTCATCGCGCTCGCCATGAAGGGTCACCTTGTCGACCTGAGCGCTGAATCGAGTATGCCGGAGGACGCTCATGCGGACTACGAGCAGCATGTGCAGGCCATCCTGGAGGTCGTTGCCCGGCTGGAGGGGGTTTTGTGACATCGGCATATGGCGCACCGTCGGTCAAGCGGCACGGACCTGGGGATGGAGCCCTGGCGGTCGAGGAAATAAATGATCTAGCGGAGACGGCCGGCTGGGACGCCGGAACCGAGGCAGAGTTCGAACTGCCTCGTACGAAAGCAAACCAGAATCTAACGGACGCGCTTGTCGGCAGCGGCTGGAGCCTTGGAGGAGCACAAGCGCTAGCACGAGCCTGCGTGCGGCCTGATGACGTCCGGCGGCGGCTGTCCGCTCCCGTCGAACTGCGCGTGCCCGGCGGGACGATGTTGGTCGTCGAATCTCCCGTGCTCAGTCACGGGATCACCGCCTACGCGACGAATCTGCGGGAGCTGGGTACTCGCCTATATCCCCTCGGTATGCCTGAAGGGCCTTCCGTCGGTGCCGTTATTGCTGACCCTCACTATGACGCGGAACAACCTTGTGAGCTCGTGCTCGACGTGACTGAGCCGGATCAGTTGTCAGAGCGACTGCGGTCGAGCGAGGCGTGGTTGAGCCGGCACAACCCGCTGGCCGGTGACATTCAGATCGAAGGGGTTCTGCAGCCGGTCACCCTTGTCGGCATGCGTGTCGATCACAGCAACGGGGCACCGTCTATTCATCTGGTGACTGCCGCCGATGGCAGCAGCCGGACTGCGGCTGTGCATCGGATCCTCGGCGCTGATGCCGCTGAGCTTGTCTACGGTGCCAGTAGCTCCGACCGCGTCCTCCGTCAGCAGGTGGGGGCAGTTCTGCGGCGGGTGCGTGAACTGGGCTGGGCTGGGCTTGATGATGAGGACCGGATGCGGGTTCGGGCACTTACCATGCCTGCGCGCATCGTCGTCGGGTATCGGCAGGAGTCTGGGAGGGGTGTGGGCTTCGATGCGGCCATCCGCTCGTTGATCGGTCTTATGCATATCGCGCCGCCGCAGCCCTATGGCACCGAAGTGGAGCGTGATGCAACCGCCGATGCGGTCCTCGATGGCCTGCGGCGACCGCATCGCGGACGACCTGCACGCATTACGGACGATGAGGCAAGGTGGTATGCGGCGCTGGTCACGCCCGGAGAACTCGCTTCGGCGGGCCTTTCGCCTCATGCGGACGTACGTGCGGCCGACATCACGCGGGTCATGCTGCACGGCGGTCGGCGGACCACTCTCCGCATCAACGCCGGTATCCGTAGCATTACAGCACGGAATACCATCCCGGCCGAGGAACGTGTGGCAATAGCAGTGGAATTGGTCCTGCGTCCATGGCGTACCGTGCATGCGACCGACGAACGATTGAACCTCAACGCCAGACGGAGTGCGCTCCAGCGCGCTTACGGCCTTCCCGAGATCGCGCGCCAGCCTGATGAACCCCTCCTCGAAGGATTCCATGACAGCGAATATACGCTTGAGGACCTGCGTCACCAGGCACTCAGTGAAGTCGGTGAGGGGTGCGGACGCCGGAAGGATAAGCCCCTTGGATCGGCTCAGGTGGAGTTGGCAACTAAGGCCGCCTATTACATGATCCTCGCTGAACCTATGGCGCTCCGCCGCGAAGCCGGCCCGAGCGCGCGCGCGCGCGATGCCGCCGATGCGACGGATCAAAGGTCTCCTTCAGCCGTCCTAACATCCATGCTGGCTACTACTCGAGGGGTTAACCAGGCTTGTGCCATCGTGAAATTCGGCCGTGAAGGACAACCTCTATGGGAGATCGGCGGCGATGCCCAAGTGACCGGAGAGAGCGGCGGCCATCCAGTCGTTCTCACTGACGAGCTGATCCGAGCAACCTATGGCGGCAGGGGACCTCGCCCAAATCCACAAACTGGTCTAGCTGCGGCTGAGAACCGCTGGGATGAGCTCGTAAACGGAGTTAAGGCCGTCGAGCGATCCACGTCCTTGCTCGCCGCCGTTCCTAATACTGCCGGTAAGCCATATCTCGACGAGGAAGGCTGGCCTGAAGACGATGTCGAGCCGGTGAGGCGGCAGCTCGACCGCATCGACCGTCGACTGGCGACGTGGCAGGATCGGTGGATCGATCGCAAAGCGGATAGATACGAGAAGGAAGACTGATCCCCGGGCCACGAAAGGTCGCTCACGCCCGGAGCCCTTATGCGCCCGCCAGGCATGGTTGCGCTGGAGTCGGCGAATCGATCAGCGATACGCCGGGCCCGCGAGCGCCAAGACCGGGCGGGTGACGGCAACCAGCCGGCGGGGCGAGGATCGTCGGGCGGCCCGAGGCTGGGCCTGGATTTGTCCGACCTTCACGACCATGCTGACCTACAGGCCCATGAGGGCGGTCGTCCGTGGCTAGATCGTTGTCGGCCGGGTCAGCCATCGAGGTAGGCGACGTCCAGGGCGAGTTCCCCAAATGGCCAGGAATGCATCGATTACTGCAGGCCAGGACCTGGTCTGCCAGCCACTATGCTTGTAGTGGACCGATCACAGCTGCACAACAGGATGCTCTTCCCGGCTACGCGTCAACTCACTAGGTCAGGGTCGCCGGACCTCGCTTGCTGGCCACGGGTGCGACTCTGGCAGGCGAGGACTATGCGTCCAGCAGCGATGCACCGCGAAGACGTCGGCGAACAGCGCGCGCGACGTCGTCGAAGCGCGGCGGGTCGGCAACGTGCTCGCTCATCTCATCGTTCCATTGCCGCCTGTAACGCTGGATCCGGTCTTCGAACCGATCTCGGAACGAGTTGGGATCGAGCCCTTTAGCCCGTGTCTTTCGCTCGAAGAGCGGCCGGATCTCTGCGAGGGAGACGCCCATGTCCTCGGCCAGTCGGAAGAGGTCGTAAAGATCCCGGCACAGGGCGCGCTGGATGACGCAGCGCAGCTTCTCGGCCCCGATCTCATCCACCGGATAGACGCTGAACGCAACTGGGTCGGGCAGGTCCGGCCAGACGTCTCGGATGATCCGCTGCTCGACGGACTCGACGCGCTCATCCGCTGTGACATCCAGTTTGATGCGACGTGGCTTGCCCGCTCCGAGGGGACCGATATAGGCGACCGCGGGTGTATCCGTGTCGGTGAGCTGCAGGTGGGGGAGTTCTGCGTGCTGCCTGGCCGCGTCCAGCACGTCGCCGATAGCAGCGACCGCCGCGGCGGCGCTTCCCTCGATGACTGTGAAATCCAGATCGGCCGAGTAGCGGTACTCGCCGATGTGAACAAACCGGAGCGCAGTTCCGCCCTTGAATATCAGACGGCCTCCGTCCACGGGGCTCGCACGATGAAGCTGGGCGACGATGTGAGCGAGGATGTAGTCCCGCTCCACGACCGCTGCATCGACTCCGTCTGCGTCGGCCCTCTGTGTAATGGCGTGGCGTGTGAGCACGACTAGTTTCCAACCACGGCCCGAAGCTCGTCTACCGTGGAATTCCAGGCAACCCGGAAGGTGCCATCGACCCACTCGACGTGCTCGTCGCGCGGGTCCATTCGTATGACCGCCTGCCGCCGGGCGACTCTCGGTTCCAGCCCGAGCGGGAGCCCCAGGGCATGAGCGAGCGACGCGAGGCGGCGCTCCGCTGCGAGCCCTCGTGCCCCAAACGCTTCTGCAAGCTGGACAATCCGGGCCGAGTTGACCTCCTGTGCTCCTTTCGCGACGGCTTCGGCGAGCCGTTCCACGCTCCCTGTCAGGTCGACACGCAGGGCGCACTCGAACAGCGCCCGCTCCAAAGTGGACTGCCAGGAGCGCCCGACGGTCTCGGCCTCCATGTGGATGGTCTCCGCGCGCTCGACAATGACCCGAAGGGGCCGGCGGCTGACAGTCCGGAGGCGCACTTGTTGGGTGCACGCGACGAACACGATGCGGACAGGATGACCAAGCAGACCGAGTTGGCTGAGCGCGCTCAGGTAGGCGATCCGGTGCTCGCGGCCTTCGAACGCCGCTCCTACTGCCAGGCTCAGATTGTCCGTCGTGGTCGAGGTTCCCAGAGAACCAAGCGGCCGGATCGCATAGTGTCCCCGGGTCAGCCGGTCGACGAGGCCCTTCTCGTTCAGCCGGCGCAGAGCGTTCGCTGTTGCGGTTGCCGATGCGCCGAGCGTGGACTTGGCTTCCTTGAACGTGAACGCTTCACGACCCTCCGCCAGAAGGGTATCGATCAGTTCTAGCTGGCGGACCATCGCTGCCTCCCTGTTGGCCAGATTAGCACGAGTTCACTGCTACAGTGAATTGACGCTATGTAGACTAGCTATTCGCTAGTTCACTGAACCCGTGAGTTAGCGCATACTTGCCCAGCTCTCGGCGAGTGTTTGCTTCGCATACCGAAGTCGAGGACGGCCGGAGAACGAGACCCGGACCGAGGCCACGCCAATGACCGTCGGTTGGTGGTCCGACGGCTTGAACCTGTGTTCTCGTGTCGGGGTGCTGGCCGCGTGCTACCGGATTGGGTTGAACTGTGCCGCGCTGTGCTCTCAAGGCGGTAGCGCCGGTTCATCCGGTCGGGACTACTCACGTAGCAGCAGGTCAGGGGCCTGACCGCCGGTCGCGGCGGTCGGGTCCTTGATCATTTGTCACTGGCTCGTCATTGAGTTCCGCCGTCATCGGGCGGCATTGAGAGCCACAGGATGTGGCTCGTCGGCACCGCCGGCCGGTGTGGAACCCGGGCTGGCGTGAACATGGCAGCAGTTACTTCTCGGCTCGCTCTGGCGCCCCGGTGCGTGCCGCCGGACAGGTAACTGTGTCCGCGGGCGTGAGGCTCCGCCCGTGTGCGACGCGGGTAAGGAACTCCTCTCCGGGATCGGGGAAACTGTTTGAGGGCCGGTCCCGGGGAGTTGATTGAACGCACAGGCCCTGGCCTGGTAATGCTCGCCTGCAGTGGCAAAGAAGACCTGAGCTGCGTCAGCGGAGCGTCTGGCTCACGATCCTCCAAGGCACGGCCCGGAGCCCGTGCGAAGAAGAGGGGGATTGCCGGAGGACACGCCGCCGGATGAATGGCCAGGCAGGGTGCCACGGAGGAGACTTTCGGCATGGTCCTGGTGCACCCTGACGAGATCGCGGCCAGCATCCGCGTCCGGCACATCCAGACACCTCTGCCAAGGCTCCTGGGCTTTCCGCGCACCGAAGCCGCAACGAACGTTCGACAGGCACTCGCAGAGCGCCAATTCGACAGCGCTCCAGTTCTGGACGATGGGCAGGTAAGCGGATACGTGCTGGCAAGCGACTTGCAGAATGACACAGACACCATCGAACCGCACATACGCCCCATCACCATCGGCACCGTGATCACCGGTGATACTCCGCTGGCAGCTCTGATGCCCTTCATGGTTGATGCCGGCTTCTTGTACGTCGTCGAAGGCAACAAGATCGCCGGGATCGTCACGCCGTACGATCTGAACAAACAGCCTGGTCGTACCTACTTCTACTTGCTCGTTTCAGCTCTCGAGCTCGCGTTGGCTGAACGTATCCGCGGTCATTTCCATGACCAAGAAGCCGCCGTACGCATGCTTCGCTCGAGCCGGCGCAGGCGTGTGCAGGATCGTCTCAGAGAACAGCGAGGTCGCGATACCGTGGCCGACCATGTCGCCGCCATGGACTTCGTGGACCTGTTCAGCGTCATCGGGGAGACCGACGAATTGCTGCAGGCCTTCGGCCCTTACACCTCCGACGGATGGCTCCACGAGGTGACGAAGCCGATCTACGGCCTCCGCAACGACGTGATGCACACGGTCCGGACATTCGTGACCGACGCGGCACAATCGCTGCGCCACCTGATCCACCTCGATCAACTCGTCCGGCAACTGCTGGTAGTTCTGACGACAACTTTGAACGGTTCCTCGCTGGGCTCATAACCCAGAGGTCGCGGGTTCAAATCCCGCCCCCGCTACCAGGAAGTAGTAGGTCAGGAGCCTGATCGCCGGAAGGCGGTCAGGTTTTTTGATCTTCGTGGCAGCGTGGTGGCAGCAAGATCGGGCAGTATCAGGCGGCCCCGGCCGTGACGCATCGGCAAGCGATGGCATGCTCTGGCCTGGCCGGTGGCTTGTCCGCTCAGTGGTAGCGTCCCGTGCTATGGCACGAGGAGCGGCGGCAGCCAGGGCGGTATGAACCTGACGGCACATCTCTCTCAAGGCGGTAGCGCCGGTTCAAATCCGGTCGGGGCTACTCACGTAGCAGCAGGTCAAAGGCCTGATCGCCGGTCACGGCGGTCGAGGCCTTGATCTTTTGTCCGTCGTTCGTCCGTGAGCTCTGGCGTCATTTGGCGGCAGCGGGCGCTACTGCATGAGGGTCATCGGCAGTCATGCGGGGCCAGGCTCGGGCTGGCGTGAACACCGCCGCGTGACCACTGTGGGCGTGTCCCGTGCCGGGTTGGCTGCGCATTCCGGTGTGCGCGGGCGGGTCGCACGCTGTTGCCGTGGTCGTGGGGTGGCTACTCGCGGCTGCGCGGGAAGGTAGGCCTTCTCCCCCATACTCGCCGAGCTGCGCAACGCGGACGCCTGCCCAGAACGGCATCGCCTCACCGGATTGGCGGGCAGCTAGCTTTGCTTGTCGGCTACGAAGGTGCCCCGCCCGCGCAACGACTCCGGCCCCGCGCTGAGCGCCTACAGTCTGCAGGTCGGCCAGGGCATGTACCTCACCGGCGGGTTCATCGCCACCGGCGGGCTGGCCGCCGCCGGCGAAGGTGAGGATGCGGCAATCAACCTGACAGATGCGCGGGTGGGCGGGGCGTGCGAACGGGTGCGCGCCGTGATGGCCCGGCAATTGACCCGGCACCGGATCGCGAGCGGTTTCCGGTTCCCGGTGCAGGTCGCGGCCAAGAGCGGCAGCCTGGCCGGGGTGATCCGCAACGAGATCGGCGTGATCTCCTGCCCGGATGGCTGTCGGTACGCCGCCGCCGTCTTCACCCGGTCCCGGCCGGGCTCGGACGACCTCGCGATCAGCGGCGCCATCGGCACGGCCACCGCGCGGGCCGTCGCAGCGCTGCGCAAGGAAAGCACCTGAAAGGCCTTCCGGCGCCGGGCATGTCCGCGACGTGATCGTTCAGGTCACGGCCGCACCAGGCCACAGGTGCCCGGGAATCCGGCACCTGGAACGAACGCTGCGGCGACACGGCCATCACCGGGAACACCCTGGCCGAAAGAAGCCGGAAACACGAGCATGGCCGATATCCGACATGGGAGTTCATGAACACCATGCAGGGCTTGTGCCACCGCAGCGGCTCGGCCAGCGCCTTGACCCGAAGTCCGGGCCGCTGGTCTGCGGATCGCCAGGCCGGACTCACCGCCAGGCGATGACCCAGCCGATCTCGTCCAGGCTGCACGGCCGGTTCAAGAGCATGAGGTGAGTCCGGGAATGGTGAACGGCCGGTTCATGTTGCGGCTGGCCGCCGAGCTGCGGGTCCTGCGTGGCGTCACCACCACCTCCTAGACCCTTCACCTGGCGGGGGGTGGGCAGGCTGCCCGCCCCCCGCTCCCATGTCTTCCCGTCCTGTTCCGTGATGGAAGGAATCTGCGATGAACGCTTCGCCAGACCAGCAGCGGCTGCGGATCAGTTCGCCGACCGGGCTGCTGGCCGTTGTCCCGCACGTGCTCGGCCTCACCCCGAGTCCAGCCTGGTCGTGCTCGGCGTCGCGCCGCCGTCCGGCCGGGTCCGGTTCGGCCTGCGCTACGACCTGCCCGACCCGCCCGACGCAGCGCACAGGCCCGATCGTGTCCGGATATAGCAAGACCAAATGCGTCGATGACAGCAACGACTCCAGCGCGAACGGCACGAAGATCGTGATCGGGGACTGCAACGGTAGCGCCGGGCAGAACTGGGCCATCGAGCCTGACGGGACGATCCGCATCAACGGCAAGTGCATGGACATCTACCGCGAGCAGAAACCAGCAAGGCCCCGTCGACCTGTGGGTGACACTGTGGGCATGCACCGGCCGCGCCAACCAGCAATGGCAGCCACGCAACGGCACCCTGGTCAACCCGGTCTCCGGCAAATGCCTCGACGACCCGGCATTCGCCACCAACCGACGGCACCCAGCTGGAGATCTACACCTGCAACGGCGGCGCCAACCAGCAATGGAAACTGCCCTGATCCCGCACGGCAACTCCGGTCTGATCCGCTTATTCCCGTGGAAGCGGACTCTCAGCAAGCCATTGCGATCCTGAAGTCCGCGGGTACGACTTGCGCATGCACGATCCCGTACCTATCGACAAGTCCGCCTTCGGTCCGGTGCCCGGCTCGCCTCCCGCTGGCCAGCCACTGTGACGCCTGGAGTCAGCCATCCAGATGGTCATGCCGCACTGTGGTGGGAGCTCCCGGCCCGCAGCGAGGGAACCAGCAAGCCAAGATCGGCAGAGGCCTCCATGCCGTGGGACAGTTCAGTTCCAGGTCCCCGAGATGGTCGGCGATGCGCTGATGCGACGGCGTCCCCCGGCAATTGCCCTGATGCAGCACCGAAGGTCCAGGAATAGAGGTCTTGCTACGAGTGTAGCTTTCAGCCTACACTCGTAGCATGACTGCCATCCCAGCACGCGATCTCCGTAACCACACCGCGGAGGTGCTGCGGCGCGTTGAGGCGGGGGAGGAGATCGAGGTCCTCAGGGATAACCGCCCGGTGGCGAAGATCATCCCGTTGTCGCGGCGGCGGCAGTGGCTGCCCGCCGCCGAGATCGGCCATGAGCTCGTGCGCCTGGGGCCGGACACTACGGGCCTGGCTGAGGAGTTGCGGGCGGCCCTGACCGACACGACGGACGATCTCCCGTGGTGACATCCCAGCGGGCGCTGGCCGACACCTCCGTTTTCGTCGGCCTTGAGGCAGCGCGCTTCGACGCCGGCGGGTTTGTCGGGTATGAGTGGGGCGTTTCCGCGGTCACGCTCGGGGAACTGCGGCTCGGCGTGCTGCAGGCCAAGGATCCGGAGGTTGCTTCCCGGCGGCTGTCGACGTATCAGCTCGCGCAGCGGTTCGAGGCGCTCACCGTGGACGAGGCAGTGTCGGAGGCCTGGGCCTTGCTGGTGTCCCGGCTCCGCGCGGCCGGGCGCAGGGCGCCGGTGAACGATACCTGGATCGCGGCCACACGCAGGACTTCGACTACGACGCCATGCCCGGTGTCCGGGTCATCAAGATCTGATGCAAGCCCTGGCCATCCGCGTTCGTCTTCGCTTGTGTGCCTTGTGCCGGCACATGCCGGCTGGGCATGCGAGATGCTGTCTTAGAAAACATGCGCCGCTTCGCGGCGCTCCCGTGGGGACGAAACTGGGCCTTGCAGCTCCGCTGGACAGCTGCCCAGGAGCATCCGCAGGGTCGCGTCGGGTGCGTGGCGTAGGAGCACGCGCATGAGGCCCCAGGTTGCGGGCTCGGTGACGGCGGCGAACATCGCCTTGGCGCCCACGCGGGTCCGGCGATCGGGGTATGGCAGTGGCCCGACGGCACTTTGCAGGATCAGCCGCTCTACCAGGTCGGGGTGGCGCGCCGCCATCGCTACTGCGGTGGGTCCTCCGCCTGAGGTGCCGGTCACGGCGGCGACTTTGGTGATGCCGAGGTGTGCGCACAGCGTGCCGGTGACGTCGGCGAACCCGGTGACCGTGGTGCCAGTCGTTAGCGGGGTGCGACCGTAGCCGGGGCGCGAGGGTGCCAGGATTGTGTAGCCGTCCTGGGCGAACACGTCTTCGCCCACCGCGAGACCGGCCCGTACGTGTCCGCCGTGGAAGACCACCACAGTGGCGTTGCCGCGTTGTTCCCACCGGTACTCGACTGGTCCCACGTCCAATTGGGCCACCGTTGTCGGCAGGTCTGTCATCGCATGCATCAGGGAAACGCCTTCCGTCGTGGTGGCGCTGCGACATCCGCGCAACGCCGCCGACCAGGCTTCCCGGCACACCTGCACGTCAGCCTAACGCGTGCGTCCCAAGGGGAGCTGCCCGCGACCAAGGCGTGCGCGCGGCTGCCCCCGGCCGCGCTCCAGCTCGCCGCCCGTGCTTGGGCGGCGTTTCGTGCGCCGGCCCCGGACGGCCTCGCCGCGATCGCCGCTACCCGCTCGGGTGAGCTGCGATTCGTGGGCGAGGCGTTCGACCGTCTCAGCCGCGAGTACCCGTCAACCCGCGACGGGCTGTCGCTGACCGAGCGGCGGGTGCTCGCCGCCGTCGCCGACGGCGCGCCCGATGCCGGGACGGCGTTCGTTCGCGCGGGAGCACGGGAGACGCGTCCGTACCTGGGAGACACCTGGTGCTTCGCGATGATGGACAGGATGGCGAGTGCGCCCGTCCCGCTGCTTCAGGTGGACCCGGCGGGCCATCCGGTTGACCGCGGAAGCGGCCTGCGCCTGACCGGCACCGGAGCACGCGTACTGGCGGGCGGCGTGGACCACGTCACGCTCAACGGTATCGACCGCTGGATCGGCGGTGTCCATCTGCACGGGCGTCACGTGCAATGGCGTTGGGACGACTGGACCGAAACGATCGTCCGCCTGACCGAGGAGACGTAGGCGCGGACCACCTCGCTGCGTGGCCGGGTCACCCGCGATCCAGCCTCGCAGCCGCGACCACCGCCCGCCTGACTGCTTGACCGGTGCTCTAGAGCCGGTCATGTATCGCTATCGGGTAGATTCCGCCGACCAGCGAGGGCGCGGTCGGCGCCTCGTGTGAGCGGGAGGCGCGTGAGCATGCGTCCAAGGATGTGGCTGCCGCCGGTGGCGCCGTCGGCCAATGAGCAGGCGGTCATGCGGCTGGTGAAGCGGGCCAAGCTGTTTGTGTGGCTGCGCGAGCACCGCGATCTGGGAGCGCCTCGCCGACGAGCGCGGCACCACCGTCCCCTCCCCAACCCTCCGCACATACGTCACCAGCCGCCGCCGCTCCGCCAGGAAGACAACGGGCAGACCAACCCAGGCCATGCCGCAGCACCCCGCCGCCACGGCGGAGAGCTACCACCCGCCGGGCCGGAATCAATGACAAACCCCTTCCGGCAACCCCACCGGGCCAACTTGGATGACAGACCGCAGACCTGCCGCTTAATAACGCCCGGCCAGCTCAGAGCCACATCACCGGGCCCAGCCGAGATGCGTGTCACCGGACAGCTTGTCCTGTGACACGCGAGTCGTTGAATCTTGCTCGCCTGGCGTCGTGTGCTGAGTGCGCGCTGCCCGCCTCGGAAGGACAGAGCGCTTTCGGGGTGATGCCGCCGGGAGATCAGGTCCGGGCTGGTCCAGCGTGCCTTGCTCACCGCGCCCGGGCGGTGCCCGGTTAGATGCGAGGCGGGCCTTGGCCGATCCGGCGCAGGATCGGCTCGGCACGCTCCAGGGCATCACCCCAGGGCATCCGCTCGTCCCACCAGGTGACCCCGAGATCGGCCAGCGGGCCGGCCAGGTCACGGCCCGCTGCCGGCCCGGCGGGGCTCATGCTGCCGATGACGATGTCGAACGGCCTGTCTGCGAGCTCGTTCTCCGCCCGGCAGCCGCGCAGGAATATCACTAGTTCCCGGACCTCGCTGACGTCCGGCGTGCGTGCGGCCTCCATCCCGGCCATGGCCGGGATGGCCCCGTCCCACCGTGCCGCCCGGCGCATCGGCGCCTTATTCGGCCAGAACCCTCCGACCCAGATCGGCACCCGCGGACGCTGCACCGGGGTCGGCAGGCAAATTCGCAGGGCTGCTGCGCTTGAGCGCGCAGATTATCCGTTCCCGGGGGAGGGGGAGAAGACAGCCAGGCGCGCTCTGCTCTTGCGGGGGGCCTGGTGTCCTGCCGCACATCGCCGATGTTGCGGGGGGGCGAGTTCACTGGCGTGGCTCTGGACGGTGGCCCTGCTCACGGATGGACCGCAGGGACGGCGCAGACCATGCCGTTGCTGAAACCGGCCGGGCCGATGCCGAGCGCCAGGTTGAAGCGGCCGCGCATGTTCTCCAATGCGATGTGGTGCGTCAGTTCCACGATCTGGCCGTCGTCGAGGTGGTGGCGAAGCCTGTCGAATAGTTCGTCGCGGACGTCGACGGGGGTGCGGCTCATGCCGACGGCGTAGTCGAGGACGAGCTTGTCCAGCTCCGAGAACAGCGGTCTTGTCTGATAGCTGGGCAGGGCCAGGATCTCCTCGTCGGTCAGACCCCACTGGCGGGAGATGGCGGAGCCCATGTCGATGCAGTATTCGCAGTGGGTGAGGGTGGCCGCCTTCAGCTCGGCGAGGGCGTGGAGCCTCTTGTCCAGACGGTGCAGCTTGGCTGTTGCCTGTTCGAGCTTGGCGTAGCCCTTGAAGAGCACGGGCACGTGGGCGTACATCTGGAGCGGCTCCATCATCTGCTCCGTCTCTCGCCCGGTGAGCTTGCCGATGCTGCGCCGGGTGAAGTGGTAGGCGATCTTCATGTACAGCCCGGCTTGGGCGGACGAGACTCCTTTGATGCGGGCCATGTGACTCCTCCTTCGCTGGCGATCTCTGAACGATCGGGACGAGGCCCGCGCAGATGAGCAACCCTCCCGCCGCCTGCGCGACCGCCCAGTAAGGCAAGGGCCGGTGAAAGTGCCACTCGCCCAGCAGATACGGAAGCAAGCAGCCGAAGGTTCCCCCGACTGCCACGCCCCACGCCACGCTGACGACCGCTGCTGCTGACTTGCGCATCACCACCTCCGGAAGAGTCGCTCGCCATCTGCGTGCCTCCGATGCGTAGCCCTCTCAGTTCAAGAATAAGAGTCGTACTCTCAATTCGAGAGTAGTAGTCTCACAAGCATGGCTACCGATGTCAAACGCCGCCGCTCGCACGACGGCAAGGGCGGCCAGGCACGGACCCGCCTGGCTCGCGCCGCGGTCGTCGAAGCCGCGCGGGCCCTTTTCCTCGAGCGCGGCTACGCCGGAACGACGATCGAGACCATCAGCGACCTGTCGGATGTCCCGCCTGCGACGGTGTACCGGCTGTTCTCCTCGAAACTCGGGATCCTCAAAGGACTGCTCGACGTCTCAATAACCGGTGACGACCAGGCCGTCGCGTTGCAGGACCGGCCCCACGTCCGTGCGCTTCTTGCGGACCGAGATCCCAAGAACCAGCTGTCGGGTTTCGCTGGCATCACCCGCGGCATCATGTCGAGGGCCGAGCCCGTTCATCGGATCCTCGTTAGCGCGGCGGGCTCCGATCCTGATGCTGCTGCGCTGCTCGCCGAGCAGACGCGACAGCGGCGACAAGGCCAAGCACGGATCGCACGTTCCCTCGCTCGCGCCGGCGCTCTGCAGCCGAAGCTGCGCGAGCGTGACGCTGCGGACATCATTCACGCACTCATGTCCCCTGAGGTATACCGGCTGCTGGTCTGTGACCGAGGCTGGCCCCCCGAGCGGTACGAACAATGGCTGAAGGACATCCTCATCGACCAGCTGCTTGCTCGGCCGGCGACCGGAGGCGGGCGCACAGACTCCTAACTCTTCCTTCGACGGGATACCGGGAGGGCCTGCGGTGATAACAAGATATGCACCGCGCGATTCCTGCCCGAGTGTGCGTTCCGTGGCCGGGAGAAGCACAAGCTCCAGCTCGCTGTCTTGGTGGCGGCGCGAGCCGGGGAGGGCTGAAACCAGCGATCTTGCTCTGCCGTCTTCGTGTGCGCGCAGAAGGCCCGTTCGGCCGGCAAGAAAACTGGGAACAGCCACCCGGGCGCAGCAACAGCCCGATGATGGGCCACCACGACAGATACGGCACCTAGACATCAGCCCACCCGGCCCGGGACACGTTGTAGGCGATCAGGGCGTGCGACCGGCCCGGGCGGGCGTCAGCCCCAGCTCCTCGAGCATCCCGCCATGCAGGAGACCCGGCGCTCAGTGACCCGGCGCATCGCCGCGGCCGCGGCCGGGTCGCCTGCCGTCGCCAGCAGCGTCATTTCTGTCGGGCCTGCCGCGGTCGTCGTTCCCGTCTGCTAGGCGGTGAGCTGGGTCGCGGCAGGACCCGGCGGGTCAAGCTAGCTATGACGGCGTTCATCGGGGTTCGTGGTGAAGGAGCAGCTGCTTGAGCGCGGCGGCGATCGAGTCCCGCTGCTGTCCGCTGAGCGGTTCGAGGAATGCCTGGTTGGTGACGATCAATTCCTGAAGTGCCTGCCGGGCGACCTTGCTGCCTCGCGGGGTGAGACGGATGAGCACCCCGCGCCGGTCGGCCGGGTCGGGCGTCCGGCGGATGAGCCCGGCTCGTCGTGGTGATCAGGGAGGACCGGGCCATGTCGCTGGGCTTGCTGGCGTGCTGGTCACTGACCCGGCGCAACGTGTTCAGGACGTCGAAGTCGGCGATGCTCAGCCCGAACGGCTGGAGGACGGTGCCGACGGCGCGTTCGTAGTAGCTCGCGCACAGCAGCAGGCGCCCGGTGACTTCGAGCGAGCTGGAATCCAGGTACGGGTCACGTTTTCGCCATGCCTGCATGATGCGGTCGACGGAGTCACTCTCCACCCAGAGAAGTTTAGCTTGACATCAAGCGAGAGCCAAGTAGCCTGATGTTAAGTTACTTTACGCCAAGCTAGTGGTGCTGGGGAAGCGCGGACCTGCTACCCCGGCCGAGGAGGCCACCATGCTCGCTGGCTACGTCGCGGTCACCGTCGTGGCTGCGATGGCCTACGCCTGCGCCGCCGTCTTGAATTTCACCCACAACAAATCAGTAGCCGAGACCGCCGAAAGGCTGCGCGTGCCGGTGTCGTGGCAGGTCCGGCTGGGCTTCCTGCTCGCCGCGGGCTCGCTCGGGTTGGTGGCGGGCTTCGCCGTGCCGGCACTCGGAACGGCCGCAGCCTGCGGCCTGGTCCTGTACTTCCTGTCCGCAGCCGGTGCCCACATCCGGGCACGCGATACCCGGCTCCTCGCCTGGGTCAACTGGGCCGCGTTCTTCTCACTGGCCGTGGCCGCACTGGTGGTGGGCCTGGCCTACCACGGTCCCTGGTGAAGGCGCCAATGGCCTCGACTCTCGTGAGAAACAACGCGCATGTGGACCGCAGCCACACACGCAAGATCGCTTAACCGTCCATTGAGCGTCATGGCGGACGTGATCGATGTGCCGGGCCGGTCCGTTGCCGGTCTGGCTGATCTAGCCGGCGGGTGGGGCTGCGGGAATGCCGGGCGGCGGGTCAGTATCGGCGGCTACCTGGGCTGGGGGCAGCTGGGCTGGGGCTGTCCATTGGGCGCCGGTTTCATCGCGGAATGCGGCGATGGCGGCTGCGATTGTCGGGAAGAGGTGGTGCGGGTCGATCGTGCGGGTGAGTCCGTAGCGTTCGATCTTGCGCCGTACCCGGTCCTTGAGCTCGGCGAATACCAGGCTGATGTGCTGGGCGTTCAGCGCCTCGTCGAGTTCGGCTCGTCACTGAGTTCTGCCGCCACACTGCTGTCACCCGGCGGCAGCAGGCGACAGCGACCTAGGAAGGGAATCACCGGCAGACCCGCGAAAGCGCAGCCTGGGTTCGCGTGAACGAGCCTGGCACTTTGACCGCATGTCCTGCGGCGGCTAGACCTCGTGCCGACAAGGCATCCGGGCTCGGTAGGACCGGCAAACCCCCGCTGGCCATGCCAGGTTCGTGCGCCGCCGCGCCCGCCCTGGGCCGCGGCGAGACTGTCCTCCTGGTCGAAGACGAGCAAAGCCTGCGGCAGCTGGCCAGCCGTATCCTGACCGGCAACGGCTACCAGGTCTGCGCCGTGGCCACCGCCGTTGACGCCCTCGACCAGGCCGGCGACCTGCGGCAGCCCATCGACCTGCTGCTCACCGACGTGGTCATGCCGGGCATGCTCGGCAACGAGGTCGCCGCGCGGGTCCGCGCCGCCCGCCCGGGCCTGCCGGTCCTGTACATGTCCGGCTACGCCCAGCCGGTTCTGGACACCCAGGGCGCCCTCGACCCCGACGTCGACCTGCTGGAAAAGCCATTCACCCAGCCCACCCTGCTCACCCGCGTACGGCGGACCATTGACAACGGCAGCGGGCCAGACAACCCTGCCGACGCAGACGGCTGAAGCCGCGGCGGTGGCGCCGGTTCATGTCCGGTCGGGGCTACTCGCGAGGTAGCAGGTCAAAGGCCTGATCGCCGGTCACGGCGGTCGGTCCTTGATCATTTGACCACACGATGACCGCGGGACGGCCGGGCATGCAGCGGCGGGATCTCGTTCTCCGGGAAGCGGGTCATGCGGGGCGGGCTGGTAGCGGGCGAGCATCGCCGGGCAGGTGCCCCGGGCCAGGCTCGCTGTGCGCGTTGGCCGCGCTGACCTCGCCATGGCAATGCGGGCAGGTTAGCGTCGGCTGCATCACCGTCCCGCACGTTTCGTGGACAAAGACGACCGGCGGGCCGCCTGGCGACGGCGCCCAGGTGTCGCCCCAGTGGATCAGGGCAGCGATGACCGGGAACAGCGCCAGGCCCTTCTCCGTCGGCACGTACTCATACCGGGGCGGATGCTCCGAGTAGGCGCGCCGCTCGAGCAGGCCCTGCTCGGTCAGCTTCCGCAGCCGGGCGGTGAGCACGCTGCGGGCCATCCCCAGGCTCGCCTGGAAGTCGTCGAAGCGCCTAGTCCCGCGGAAGGCGTCGCGGAGGATCAGCAGGGTCCACCATTCGCCGACTACGTCAAGCGTCTGCGCAATCGAGCAGTTCATGCTCGCCAGGCTGGTCAGACGCATGCGGTCAGGCTAGCACATTAAGTCTCTTGACAAGACCTTCTCCGTCCCGAGACAGTTAGTCCTATCAAGCGACTGACTGTTCGGGAGGCGTGGCAATGACCCAAGCCAGGCGACCGTGGCTGTCCCTTGCCGTGCTGTGCCTGGGGACATTCGCGATCTTGCTGGACACGACCATCGTCAACGTGGCGCTGCCCAGCATGATCACCGGCCTGCATGCGTCCCTCGACCAGGCGCTCTGGGTGGTGAACGCCTACCTGCTGGTGTTCTGCTCCCTGCTGATCATGGCCAGCCGGCTGGGTGACATGTTCGGGCCGCGGCGGCTGTTCTCCGCCGGGCTAGCCGTGTTCGCGGTGGCCTCCGCGCTGTGCGGGGCTGCTCAGTCACCTGGCCAGCTGATCGCCGCCCGGGTGCTGCAAGGAATCGGCGCGGCCGCGCTCACGCCGCAGGCCATGGTGATCATCCAGGCAGTTTTCCCGCGAGAGCGGATGGGCGCGGCCTTTGGCGTGTTCTCCTCCATGGTCGGGCTGGCGGCGGTCAGCGGACCTGTCCTGGGCGGTGTGCTCACTACCTACCTGGGCTGGCGCTGGGTGTTCTACGTGAACCTGCCGATCGCCGCCGCCGGGATAGCCCTGGCCTATACCGCCGTACCGGAAATCCGCACCGGGCGGCGGCCCCGGCTGGACTGGTTCGGGCTGCTGCTCGCCTCGGCCGGGCTGGCCGCCGTGAGCTACGGGCTGATCGAGGGCCAGCGGTATGACTGGGGGACGGTTGTCCTCGGCGTCACCATCCCCGAGATCATCGGCGCTGGAGTCGTCCTTCTGGCCGGCTTCCGCTTCTGGGAGCAGCGGCATCGCGAGCCGCTGCTGCCGCCCGGGCTATTCCGCAGCCGCACGTTCGCGATCATGGTCACGCTGAATCTCGCCGTGCAGTTCGCGCTGCAGAGCATGCTGCTGGTCAATGCGATCAACCTGCAGTCCGTGCTCGGCTTCACCGCGGTGCACGCCGGGCTCACCGGGCTGCCGCTGACCGTGGCGCTGACCGCGGTCGCCCCATTCGCCGGGCGGCTGACCGACCGGCTGGGCGGCAAGTACGTGCTGATGGCCGGGCTGGCCGTCTACGCGCTCGGCATCGCCGGGGTGGCGGCAGTGTCGTCCACTCGCGCTACCTCGCTGACCTTCGCCCCGGTGCTGCTGGTCGCCGGGCTGGGCATGGGCGCGATCTTCGCTCCCATGATCACCATGGGCATGCAAGCCGCTCCGCCGGCGCTGGCCGGCGCCGCCTCTGGCGCACTCAACACCGCGCGGCAGCTCGGCGCGGTCCTTGGCGGCGCGGTCACCGGCTCGATCCTGGCCAGCCAGCTCGCTGCCGCGATGCTTGCCCGCGCGGCGACGGCCGCCACCGCGCTGCCGGCCGCGGCTCGCCCCCGATTCGTGGCCAGCTTCGCGCAAGCCGCCCGATCAGGCTTGCAGGTCGGCCGCGGTCAGATCGCGGCACGGCCCGATGGCGTTCCCGCGCCGCTGATCCCGCGGATACGCCACCTCACGTCCGATGTGTTCGCGCACGGTTATATCGCCAGCATGCGGCCCGCCCTGGCTGTCCCGGTCGCCGCGCTGCTGGCTGGAGCGCTGGCCTGCGCCCTGCTGCGCCGCGCCGCTGCGCCGCCGCCATCGCCACCGGATCTTCCCGTCCCTGCCGCCGAAGACGCCGGCCCCCCCAACCGGCTAGCAGCCCGACCAGAAAGGACGCCGTCATGACTGGCCAGATCTCCCGTCACCGTGATATCGACGCGCTGAAGGTGGCCGCGCAATGGCCGGATGCGGACCGTGCCACCGTGGTTAACCTCGCCGCCCGCCTGGCTGCAGTCGGCGCTGATGCCGACGGCTACCGGTTCTTCGCTGAGCAAGCCGACGTCCATCCTGGCGAGCCGCTCTGGCTCTCCCTGGCAGGGTTCTTCCAGGCCAGGACAGGCAGCGACGTGGACGCGGCGATCGCCAAGCTGGACTGGGCAGCGGATAGGGATCTCGGCCTGCCGCAGTATTTCCGCGGGCAAGCTCTCGCCGCCCTCCCGCCGGACCCGCAACGGGCGGAACGGGCGGTGGCGGACCTGACTTTCGTCCTGGCCGTACGCGACCAGTTCCCTGTCGCCTTGATCCGCGCTGCGCACCACGGCCTCGCCAGGGCCTACGCGATGCTCGGCAAGGATGATCTCGCAGCCGCGGCGGTCAGCGACTCCGGGCTCGCCGGTCTTCCCGAAGACTCCGGACTGCAGTTCGGCGGCTACTGGGCCACCGCGCGGGACGGCTTCCGGTTCACCTCTCCCGGGGTCTACCAGCCCGAGCCAGCCGTCCGCGTGCTGCAAGGCCATGACTTCGCCGACTTCGCGCTTATCAGCACCGGCGCGGGAATCGTCGCCATCGACGCCGGAAGCACCGCGCCGCGGGTCCGCACGGCCCTCGCCGGGCTGGGACTCGCGGATGACCAGCAGGTCACGCATCTCATCCTCACCCACGCTCACTTCGACCACGTCGGCGGGATCGACGCGCTGCGCGGGCCGGGCACACAGGTCATCACGCACGCCCGATTCCCCGAGGAACTCCGACGCCAGCGCGGCAGCACCCTGCCGTTCGGCTGGTTCCTCGGCGAAGGCGGCAGCCTGGATCATCACATCACACCAGACCGGCTGGTCAGCGAGCCGGAAGTCATCTCAGCCGCCGGGCTGGAGCTCGCCCTTTACCCCACGCCGGGCGGGGAGACCAGCGACGCGCTGATGATCTACCTGCCATCGAGCGGCCTGCTGTTCACCGGCGATGTGATGATGCCGTACCTGGGCGCCCCCTTCTTCGCCGAAGGCTCCCCTGACGGTCTGCTGGAAACACTCACGTTCATCCGCCAGCTCCGGCCGCGCCTGCTGATCCAGGGTCATACTCCGCTCACCGAGCTGTTCACTATCGAGACCATCCCCGGTCTGGAAGCCGCGCTGACCGAGCTGCACGGCCAGGTCATCGCGGACCTCCGCGGCGGCCGGACGCTGGCGCAGATCCTGCACCAGAACAAGCTTCCCGAGACGCTGCGCGACCACCCCAAGGCCGTCCTCCCCTACCTGGTCATGCGCGACAACTTCACCGCCCGCCTCTACCACCAGCGAACCGGCTACTGGCAGCCTGACGGCACCGGGATGGAGCCGCTCCTGGCCGGGGAGCGCGCCGCCGCGCTTGACCTGCTGGGCGGCGGGCGGGAGGACTCATTCGTCGCGGCGGCCACCACGCTGGCCGGCCAGGGCGATCATGCCCTCGCGCTGGAGATCATCAGCCCCGGGCTGCTGCGCTACCCAGCGAGTGCTGCTCTCCAGGACCTACGCCGACGCGTGCTGCGCCGGCTCCTCGCCCAGCATCAGCAAGATCCGTTCAGGTTCCTGATCTACGCCGAGCTAGCGGGCGTCGAGACAGGACCGACCCGGTAGCTTGATCACGTAGCCCACCGCCATCCGCCGCGGGCACGCCGGGCTGACAATAAATCCTGACTCCTCCCGAAAGACCTTCCGCATGGTCACCGGACCACGGCGTGGGCCCTTGACCTGCTGGTTTCCCGGCGGCACCATGGGTCGCTCCATTCGATCCACGGGGGGTCACGAGCATGGCAACGTACGTTTCTTTGATCAACTGGACTGAGCAGGGCATCAGGAATTTCCGCGATACGACTCAGCGCGCGGAGGATTTCTCCCGGCTGGTGGAGAGCGCCGGCGGCACCATCCGCGAGCTGCTGTGGACTGTCGGCGGGTACGACATCGTCTGCGTCATCGAGTTCCCCGACGAGGAAACGGGCGTGGCGGCGCTGCTGCAAGTCGGCTCGGCGGGGAGCATCCGCACGAACACGATGCGTGCCTTCAA
>WNGE01008798.1_pt1 | contig 21462 bp, 18 predicted proteins | sample 5400651 | NCBI WGS metagenome assembly WNGE01 (sample SAMN13153370, study PRJNA577476) | soil metagenome | isolation source: 60 cm soil or saprolite under grassland replicate 2 | place: USA:California | collected 2016-06-15 | reverse complement strand
GTGAGACGGATTGCCAGGTCGCGCCCTTGTCGGTGGAGCGCATCACCAGCGTGTGCGCCAGCCGCTCGGGAAAGGTCGATGTCGGGAAATCAAAAGTGGAGGCGGCGAAGAAGGCGTTGTTGTTGCGGGTAACGCCGATGGTTGGTTCGGCGGCGCCGCGTCCCACCGGATTCCAGCTTACATTGAATTGCGAAGTCAGCGAGGGGCAGCCCGCCGGCGTGCTGCTGGGAACGCCCGCGAAATTCGCAGTGAACAGCGGGCCGTGATAGCAGTTGGAGAACTGGTCTGTTGCCGGGCTGCCCATGGCTGCCGAACCCGAGTACGTCGCGCCCGGAACCACCAGGAAGGGTTGCACCACGATCGTGTACGTTCCGGACGGCGGATTAAAGAGCACCAACTCCTCCACGCCGCTCGGATTGCCGGAGGAGGCGACGGTGTTGTTGTTCGCATCCCGGGCAGACAGATCAAGATCATCTCCCAGACGCCCCGGTGAAATGCGGACCGTGACGACGAAGTCCTGCTTGGGAGGACAGCTCAACGGATTTGACGCAGTAAACGGACCTCCCGTCCAGTTCACGCTGGGGGTGGCAGACGAGATGGCGCCCGCAGCGGGCGAGGAAGCCAGCAGCGCCGATGGAGACAAGATCGCTGCAAAGACACAGAGGCTTGAGAACATGCCGATGGTGGGCCAAACACCGGCGCGGTGTGTGCTCATACGCAAAGCTGAACCAGGCATATATTTTTGTGTCCTCCTCACGAGAGTAACGGCAGGTTTAACGGGGCCGAGTCGTATCACTATCGTAATACATAGTCATACAACGACTTAGCGGAGTATTGGCCCATGGCGCGACCCTGTCAATCAGGTATTCCCTGTATAACTTACTGATTATTATAGACATGCTTGACAGGAGTAGGACTACAATCCACAGGATAAACTCGGTGCAATGGAGTGGATTCTTGTCCTGCGGGTTTTGCCCCGACGGCCCACCAGCGTTATCGCCCGAGCCGCGAACGCATCAGGGAAGCGCGGGGTGCCCCACTCATGCGTTCTGTGCGATGAGACTTCATGCGCCTTCGGCGCACCACGCAGCATGAAAATAGCGAGCTGCTCGTAAGTCGTTGATTTCTCGTGCGCAGACTTGGCCATTTTCATGAGAGTGGGATTCCTTTCCTTCGCAATAACCTGGGGCACCCTGCTGACTGGCGAACATCCCCGCCCAAGCGGAGCTTGAGCGGGGCACCCTTCAGGCTTGGATGAATGCGAAATCAGCACCCGATCCTCTATTTGTGTGGGGTGATTGAGGCCGCGCCCCCCAAGGACACTTCGGCTTGTGCTGCGCCTACGTATTTGTCGGCGCCGCCGTAATAGAAGAGATAGTGGCCGCATTGCGGGACGGCGCCTTCCACGAACGCCACGTTCGCGACCTGGCCGACTCTTTCCCAGTCCTTCTCGGGGCTGAAGATTGGGTCCGAGCTGCGCGTGAGCAGATGGCGAGGATCTTTGCGGTCGAAGATGGCGACGCCGGTGCGATAGACGAATTTGTCGTCGGCGCCGTTGTATATGAGGATGATGCGGTCGTTCGTGAGAATCGGAGCAGGGCCCGGTTCCGCCACTCGCGAGTCGAACTTTCCGGGACGGGTGGGGAGCGCGGGGGTGTCGAGCGCCTCGGTCCAGTGGATTAGGTCGGTGGAGTAGGCTAGGCCGGTTTGATCGGCCTTGTCGGCGCTGGTGCCTAGAAAATACATCCAGTACTTGCCATCGATTTTTTCGGGCACGATGGCTCCCGACTTGGTCCAGCCGACGTTCCATTTGCCTTTGTACGCGGGAAGGATTACTCCCAGGCGTCTCCAGTGAGTCAGGTCTTTCGATTTGGCTAGACACAGTTGGGCGTCTTTCTTGTTGTAACCGGTGTAGGTGAGGTAGTAGGTGTCGTCGAACTGGACCAGGCGCGGGTCTTCCACGCCTCCGTCTTTTTCGTAGGCGGTTTCGGGGGAGAGAACGGGCTGGGGGCGGCGGCGAAAGTGGATGCCGTCTGTGCTCTCGGCATAGCCGAGGCGGGAGGTGCCGGCGCGATCCTGAGCGCGGTAGAGCATTACGAATTTTCCGTGATGTACGACGACGGCAGGATTGAAGGTTCCTGCGGATTCCCAGCCGTTGCCCTGGGGGGAAAGAATCGGTGATTCCGACGCGCGATGCCAGTTCGTGATGGTCGGAGGCGCGGGCTGAGCGAGGAGCAGTGCGCATACGGTAAGGGCGGCGCATGAGATCCGCGAGGCAGTGCGCATGCGGACATTGTAGTGGAGAGTTCTGACTTCCAAGTCTCGAAAAGCTCTAGAAATGCGGCAGCCACTTCACAGCGCATTACCGAGTTGTGGTGACCACCTGCAGCTGGCCGAGCTGCGCTCGGCTTGGACGGGCGAGGGCGCCCGTTCCCACACGGCGCCCGTCCCCACACGAGCAACCTAGTACTTTACGATGGCCGAGAACGATTTAGGATCAAGCGAGGCGCCGCCTACCAGGCCGCCGTCGATCTCTTCTTCCGACATCAGAGCATGGGCGTTCTCTGGCTTGACGGAGCCGCCGTAGAGGATGCGGAGGCGGTCGGCGAATTCCTGTCCGAAAGCTTTGGCGGCTTCGCCGCGGATGATGACGTGGGCGTCGGAGGCGAGCTGGGGCGTGGCGGTTTTGCCGGTGCCGATGGCCCAGACGGGTTCGTAGGCGACGACGAGTTTGGCGGCCTTCCTGGCCGAGACTTTGTGGAACGCGCGCATGCACTGGCGGCGGAGAACGTCGTCGGTGAGACCGGCCTCGCGCTCTTCGAGCACTTCGCCGACGCAGACGATGGGGACGAGTCCGGCTTCGAGTGCCGACTTCAGTTTGAGATTCACGGTGTCGTCGGTCTCGCCGAAGTACTGGCGGCGTTCGGAGTGTCCGATGATGACACAAGTGGCGCCAACGGCGAGCAGCATGGCGGCATTGACTTCTCCGGTGAAAGCGCCTTCTTTTTCCCAGTAGAGATTCTGGGCTCCGACGGCGACATTCGATCCTTTGGCGGCAGTCATGGCTGCGTCGAGGCAAAGGTAGGTGGGGCAGACGACGATCTGGTCGCGGTCGTGGTCTTTGACGAGGGGGAGAAAGTCGCGGAAGAAGTCGCGGGTTTCTTCGGGGGTTTTATACATCTTCCAGTTGGCGGCGATGAGTTTTTTTCTCATGAAGGACCTTTCTCGAAACCATGGGGAGACAGGAGTTTGACCTAAACTAATTCCAACCGCTTGAGCTTCAGATGGCCGGTGTGCAGGCGTGCGAGGTCGTACTGCGCCTGCTGCACGAGCCAGCTTTCAGCGCTGCCGCCGAATACCTTGGACAGCCTCACCGCCATTTCGGGAGAGATGCCGCGCTTTTCGTTCACCAGTTCCGATAAAGTGGTGCGCGTCACTCCCAGGGCGGCGGCGGCCTGCGTGATGCTCAAGCCCAGAGGCTCAATGCACTGGCGCAGCACAAAACCGCCGGGGTGGGGTGGATTCTTCATCGACATGGCTCAGCCTCCCTTCAGTGGTAGTCCAGATACTCAACATCGAATGCCTCATGGTCGGCAAAGCGGAAGACCACTCGCCAGTTTGCGCGGACGGTCACAGCCCAAGCCCCCTTCCGCTCACCCTTGAGCGGATGCAACCGGAGGCCGGGTAAGTCCATATCAGCTACGGCGCGGGCCGCGTCGAGCCGCGCGAGAATGTCACGCAACTTAATGACGCGTTCAGCGATTACTCCGCGCGGGTCGGCGTCCTCGTAAAGGCGTTTCAGCCCTTTGTGGCGGATCGGCCGGATCATTCTGTACCGTAACGCGTTACGTTACGGATGTCAAGGGCGAACGCCGCGCGAAGGGCGTTTCTCGAAGATAACGGAACTTGCGGGCTGTTGGGATAATTTTTCGGCGGCCTGGACGTAGGCTTGAAAGGTGGAAAGGTCGAAGAGCACGAAGCGGACATGCTCTACATGAGCGCAGGGGGGCAGAGCTTCATCGATGGCCTTGACGGCGATTTCGGCGGCTTCGTGCACCGGATAGCCGTAGGCACCGGTCGATACGGAAGGGAAGGCGAGCGAGCGGATTCCATGGTCGTCGGCGATCTGTAGAGATTCGCGGTAGCAACTGGCGAGCGTTTCGGCTTCGTGTTGTTTACCGCCGCAATACACCGGGCCTACCGTGTGGATGACATACTTGGCGGGCAAGCGCCCGGCGGTGGTCATGACGGCTTTGCCGGCGGGGAGACGGCCGATTTTCGCGACGACGCGTTTGCACTCCGCGAGGATCGACGGGCCGCCCGCGTGGTGGATGGCTCCGTCGACCCCTCCGCCACCCATGAGGGATGAGTTGGCGGCGTTGACGATGGCATCGGTGGTCTCCTTGGTGATATCGGCGGGACCAGCGAGTTCCAGCGTCTTACCGTTGGCGAAAGTGAGTTTGGCGGCGAAGTCGGACATCAGTTTCCCCGAACGAAGGATCTGTGCGCGACAAAATTCAAGTACCTAGGTCCTTCGCTTCGCTTGATGACACTCTGAATATATCCCACACACACCTTGGCGGCAGTGTTCTCGTGCGAAGCGAAATTTTGCAGTATGTACGGCTCGCTCTGCACTGCACCTCCTGCGGACAGTGGCGGGCGAGGCGCCCGCCACCACAGCCAGGCGGGGCGCCGGCGCTACAGTTCATGGCGCCGGCCCTTACTTTTTTTCTGTTAGCGCTTCCACTCCCGGCAACACCTGGCCTTCCAGAAATTCAAGCGATGCGCCGCCACCGGTGGAGATGTGGGTGATTTTGTCGGCTACTCCCGCGGCTTTTACCGCGGCCACGGAGTCTCCTCCACCTACGATCGAAATGGCGCCGGCATTTTCGGCTACGGCCTCGGCGATCTTGAACGTGCCTTTAGCGAAAGGCGGCACTTCGAAGACTCCCATGGGGCCGTTCCAGACGATGGTCCGGGCGCGCGAGACCTCTTCGGAAAACGCCTCGATCGTGGCGGGGCCGATATCGAGCGCCATCATGTTGGCCGGGATGGGTTCGCCGTGGCTGACGATGCGGGTGAGCGCATTGGCCTCGACGCGGTCGGCGATGACGTGATCGGCGGGGAGCAGGAACTTGAGCTTGTGCGTTTTCGCTAGCCGCAGAAGATCCTTGGCGAGCGCAATCTTGTCTTCTTCGACGAGCGATTTGCCGACGGATTCTCCTTGGGCCTTGAGAAAGGTGTAAGCCATGCCGCCGCCGATGATGAGCGCATCAACTTTGCTGAGAAGGTTTTGAATGACGCCGATTTTGTCGCTGACTTTGGCGCCGCCGAGAATGGCGACGAAGGGGCGCTCCGGATTCTCCAAGGCGCGGCCCAGGTAGCGCAGTTCTTTTTCCATAAGCAGGCCGGCGGCGGATTTCTGTACGAATTTGGTGATCCCGACGGTGGAGGCATGGGCGCGATGCGCGGTGCCGAAAGCGTCGTTGACGTAGAACTCGGCGAGCTTGGCCAGTTGCTTGGAGAAACCCTCGTCGTTCTTTTCTTCTTCGGCGTGGAAGCGCAGGTTTTCGAGGAGGAGGGCCTGGCCTTTTTCCAGCTTGAGGGCCATCTCTTCGGCTTCGGGGCCGACGCATTCGGGACAGAAGCCGACGTTTTCGCCGCGCGACAGGTCGCGGTCGAGCACCATGCGCAGGCGCTCGGCAACGGGCTTGAGGCTCATTTTCGGATTGGGCTTGCCCTTGGGACGGCCGAGATGGGAAGCGAGAATGAGGCGCGCGCCGTGGCGCAGGGCGTACTCGATGGTGGGCAGGGTTTCGCGGATGCGGGTGTCGTCCATGACGCGGCCGTCGTCGAGCGGGACGTTGAAGTCGACGCGCATGAAGACGCGTTGATCGTTGAGGGGGAGATCGCGAATCGAAAGTTTGGACATGAGGCACCTGTCGTCGGTCGCTGGACGGAATCTTTGCAGATTGCAGCGGCGGGCGGGGCGCCGGCGCTACAACCCCAGAGCCGGCGAGACGCCGGAGCTACAGACTACAGGCCCCTCGCTGCCATGTAGTTGATCAGGTCGCGGACGCGGCAGGAGTATCCCCACTCGTTGTCGTACCAGGAGATCACCTTTACGCAGTTGCCACCGACCACGAGCGTCATTGGTGCATCGACGATGGAGGAGCGGGCGTCGCCCCGGTAGTCGGACGAGACCAGTTCGCCTTCCTCGAAGCCCAGGTAGCCTTGCAGCGGGCCTGACTCGGAGGCTTTTTTCAGGGCGGCGTTGACCTCGTCTTTCGACGTCTTCTTTTCCACGAAGGCGACCAAGTCGACGACCGACACATTGGGTGTCGGCACGCGCATGGCGAAACCGTCGAGCTTGCCGGCCAGGTCGGGTATGACGAGCTTCAGCGCTTTGGCTGCGCCGGTCGAGGTCGGAATCATCGAGAGCGCCGCCGCCCGGGCACGCCGCAGATCTTTGTGCGGGAAATCGAGGATGACCTGATCGTTGGTGTACGAGTGAATGGTGGTCATCGTGCCACTCAGGATCTTGAAGTTGTCGTGGACGACCTTGGCGATGGGGGCGAGACAGTTGGTGGTGCAGGACGCGTTCGAGATTACGTGGTGTTTGGCGGGATCGTACTTTTCTTCGTTTACACCCAAGACTATGGTGACGTCTTCGTTCTTGGCGGGAGCGGAAATGATAACTTTTTTCACGGGGCCGCGCAGATGTTTTTTCGCTTCGTTGGCATCGGTGAAGCGGCCGGTGGACTCGATAACGACTTGGGCGCCGACAGACTCCCAGGGCAGGGCGGCTGGGTCTTTCTCCTTGAAAACCTTGATGGACTTGCCGTCGATCTGAATACAGTCCGCTCCGGCAGTAATTTTATGCGGCAGGTTGCCGAGGATCGAGTCGTACTTGAGCAGGTGGGCTAGTGTTCTGGGATCGGTGAGATCGTTGACGGCCACGAAGTCGAGGTTCTTGTCGGCGAGCGCGGTGCGAAGAACGTTGCGTCCGATGCGTCCGAAACCATTAATGCCTACTTTGACAGCCATTTTGCCTCCATGAAGATTGAATGACTAAGAAGCGCTGAGGGACCCCAAGACTAGCTTCGATGTTAACAGGGGAGGGGAGACATCGTAAACGCCGTGCGCGCCTGGCAGGTCCTGCATGCAAGCCAGCCACCAAGGGCACGAAGTCACAGCTACGCCCGTGTCGCGGAAAATTGCCAGGCTAAGGTAGCGCTGGCCTGAATCTGGTGCGGGATCGTGGAAGTCACAGCAACATTGTAGACAACCGATTTTGAAAGACGCAGGGGCCTGCCCATACAATAGCTGCTCTACTTCATCGAGGCAGGAATGAACGACCATTGGAAGCGATGGGAAGGACAGGTTGTGAATGGCGGGATCCCGCTGCTGCGTTTTTTGGGTGGATCGGAGCACAGCGGCGTATTTCTGGCCGACAAAAGCGCAGGAGGGAAGCCGCAGACGGCCGTCAAGTTTATTCCGGCGGCGTCGGTGGACGCGAATGTTCGGTTGCGGCAATGGAAGGCGGCGGCGGAACTGGATCATCCCAATGTGATTCGCATTTTTGAATCTGGCCGGTGCGAGATGGAGGGCGCCGCTTTTCTCTACGTGGTGACCGAATATGCCGAGGAGGACTTATCGCAGATTATTCCGCAGCGGCCCCTCACGGAAGGCGAAACGTGGCAGGTGCTCGATGCGGTGCTGAAAGGGCTGGCATACGTTCACGCCAAAGGGTTGGTGCATGGCCGGGTGAAGCCCTCGAATATTCTTGCCAGTGGGGATGTGGTGAAAATATCGAGCGATTCGCTTAGTGCCGCAGGCGAACCGAAGCGGCAGGTGGAGAAGAGTGCGTACGATGCGCCGGAGGCGGCGACTGGTCGGCTTGGGCCGCCGGCGGATGTGTGGCCGCTCGGTGTGACCCTGGTGGAAGCGCTGACGCAGCGGTTGCCGGTTCTGGATACGGCGCAGGGACAAATGATTTTGCCAGCGGGAATCCCGGAGCCGTTTGCGGAGATTGCCGGGCGCTGCCTGGTGGATCCTGGCAGGCGATGGACGGTGGCGGAGATCGCGGCTCGGCTGAGATCGGTAGAGGCGGTTCGTTTGCAGGCCGGGCGGGAAGAAGCGGTGTCATCGCCTGCAGGGGAACAGAAGAAACCTTCGAAGTGGATCTATGCGGTGGCGTTGGCTGCGGTGGTGGTGGTCGGGGCGGTTTTGATGCTGAAGCCTAAGACTCCTGGTTCTTCGACGGAGACCCGGACAGGAGTGTCCGCGCCACACTCGGGTTCTGCTTCGGACACGCGGACAGGAGTGTCCGCGCCACCGCAAGAGGCAGAACCCGGCGGGGACGTGTTGCGGCGGGTAATGCCGCGCGTATCGCCGGGGGCACAGAATACGATTAGGGGCACGATCCGAATCGTCGCGAAAGTGGATGTGGATACAACGGGCAACGTTACGGAGGCGCGGCTGCAATTGGCCGGGCCGAGCAAGTATTTTGCGCGCCTTGCGCTGGAAGCGGCTCGCGACTGGGAATTCAAGCCGGTGCTGGCCAATGGTCAGGCGGTCGCGAGCGAGTGGGTTGTGCGGTTCGGTCTCAGCCGACACGGGATCGAAGGCTCGGCGGAGCGCACTCGGCCGTAGTGCTCAGGGCTTGTTGCCGATGGTCATTTGCCGGCGCGCTTCTTCGCAAGCCTGCACGGGATCGCGTCCGGTGATCTCCTTGTACCAGGCGGGATGGAAAGTCCAGGCCCACGCTTCACTCACCGCGCCGCGGGTCATCGCCTGGAACGTGCCGGGCTCGCCGAACGTGCTCTGGTAGATGTGAATGAAGATCCCGCCGAGCATGATGAGGGCGGAGATGTCGTGGATGACGTAGCTGAGCGCGACCGGGATTCTTCCGAAGGTCCGGGCCCCCGCCCACAGGACGATCCCCGTGATCAGATAGGCGATGGTGCCGCCGCCAATCTCCCAGAACTGAACTTTCTGACCGGCGTTGAAGAAGCCGGTGTCGGGCGCTTCCATTTTCTCTGCGCCGCTGACGATCTTCTTGATATTCCGCATCCAGTCGGAGTCGGCTGGAGTCCAAGCCATCGGCTTGAGCCAGTTGAGCGCCTGCAATCCGAAGAAAACGGCAAAGCCGAGTCCGAACCAGGGATGCAGCGTGCGAGCCAGTTGGCCGCCACCAAAAATCGGAGTGAACCAGCGAAAGAGCCAGGGCAGGTAGACGCCAAAACCGGAGAACAGAGCGAGGAAGAAGAACAGAGCAACCATCCAGTGCAGGACGCGGGTGTACACAGGATGCCGCAGCAGTTCGCCATGATAGACGGTGGTTTGACCTACGGACTCGAAGTTTTCTCGCGCTCTATTGTCGAACCGCTCGACCGCGCTAGACATGGCGCTCCCCTTTCCTCGGCGGCTCCGGTTGCGTGCGGCGCGGACCGGCCGTCACGTAGTGCAGGCAGACTCCCAGCAGTCCGAACAACGCGAAAGTTCCGAGCACGGGCTTAAACAGCCACTTCCACACCGTGTAGCTCCAGGGGATCTGCGGATTCTTGGGCAGGCCACCGTAGCGTTCGCCGGCATTCTCCATACCGAAGTTTTCGCGTAGTTGTTTGGCGCGTCCTTCGGCGATGAATTTCATGTCGTCCTTGGTGCCAAACTTCAGGCAGCCGGTGGGACAGGCCTTGATGCAGGCGGGTTCGAGGCCCTCGCCGACGCGGTCGGAGCAGAGCGTGCACTTGTAGACGCGCTTGGTTTCGGGATTGAAGCGCGGAATGTTGAACGGGCAGCCGGAAACGCAGAACTCACAGCCGATGCAGTTTTCCTGGTTGAAGTCGACGATGCCGTTGGCGTACTTCACGATGGCGCCGTCGGCGGGGCAGGCCGCCAAGCAGCCGGGATCGGCGCAGTGCATGCACTGGTCTTTCCGCATCAGCCATTGGATGGTGCCGTCTTCCTTCTGGTGCTCGTTGAACTTGATCAGGTTCCAGAAGTTCCAGCGCGTTTCGGGCATCGTCTGGTAGGTGTTGTCGAAAGTGGTCAGGCTGAACGGCATGTCGTTCCACTCGACACAGGCGACTTCGCAGGCTTTGCAGCCGATACAGGTGGTAGTGTCCACCAACTTGCAGACTTCGAGGTTGCGCTGCACGCCCTGGCCGGGCACGGAGCCGGGGTGAGCCGAGATCATTTCGACTTGCAGTGTTTTGCGGTCTGCCATTGTGCCTATCCTCGGGGCGGCGGGCGAGGCGCCGGCGTTACACTTAGGCCTTTTCGATCTTCACTAAGAATCCTTTGAATTCCGGCGTGAACGCGTTCGGATCGATCACGGTCGGCGTGAGTTGATTGGCCAGGGTCTTGGCCGTCTTGTCTTCATCCTCGGCGATGCCGCGGAAGCCCCAGTGAATTGGGATGCCAATCTGGAACGTTTCCTTGCCGTCAATCTTCATCGGACGAATGCGGCGCGTCACCATAGCTTTTGCGATGTAATGGCTGCGCGCGCTCGTGACTTTCACTTTCTCGCCGCCGCGAATGCCGATGCGGTCGGCCAGTTCCGCGGGAACTTCGACGAACGGTTCGGGCACGAGCTGGACGTTCATCGGATTATTCTTCGTCCAGTAGTGGTAGTGCTCGGTTAGGCGGTAGGTGGTGCAGACGACGTTGAATCCCTGCTCCACCGTCCCATACTTGTCGTGCGCCCCCTTGTACTTCTTGACGACCGGATTGGTGGACTGATTGGGATGCAGCGGGTTCGGAATCGGGCTTTCGATCGGCTCATAGAATTCCGGGAACGGACCATCGGCCAGCGCGCCCAGAGGCACGAACAGGCGCCCAACACCTTCGGGATTCATGATGAAGGGGCCCATGTGGTCTTTGGGGTTGGAATCAGGTTTGAAATCCGGGACGTCATTGCCCACCCAGCTTTGTTTGGCTTCGTCCCACCAGACCTGTCGGCGCGAAGGATCCCAGGGCTTGCCGTTGAGATCGCAGGAGGCGCGGTTGTACATCACGCGGCGATTCATCGGCCACGACCACCCCCAGTTGGGATAGATGCCGAGGCCAGAGGGATCTTCGGTTCCGCGGCGCTGCATCATGGCGCCGGCTTCGGTCCATGAACCGCAATAGAGCCAGTTTCCGGCGAGCGTTGTGCCATCATCTTTCAGCCACCCAAAGCCGGGGAGTTGCTGGCCGGCCTTGATGGTCACATTGGTCTTCGGGTCGGTAATATCGGCGAGCGCTTTGCCGTTGATCTCCTTTGCCATCTCGGCGAGCGACGGATTGTACGGGTTGGTGTAGGGGAACCATGCGTGCAGAATAGGATCGGGGAACTTGCCGCCTTCTTTCTGATACAGTTCGCGAACTTTCAGGAAAATCGTCGCCAGAATTTCCTGGTCGAGGCGGGCTTGACCGGGCGGTGGGACGGCGACGTTTTTCCATTGCAGCCAGCGCGCGGAGTTGACGAACGTGCCATCTTTTTCGGCGAAGCCCGCGCCGGGCAGGCGATACACGGTGGTGTTAATCTTCTTTGCATCGTCGGCGGTGATACCCGGAGCGCGCCAGAATTCGCTGGTCTCGTCCGGGTAGATCTCGCAAACCACCAGCCAGTCGGCCTTCTTCAGCGCGTCAATATTTTTCTGCGAGTCGGGACCGATCATGACGCCGTTCATGCCGAAGGCGAAGATGCCCTTGACCTTGCCGTCGTACATGTCGTTCCACAGGTTGGCCCACGAATAGTTGCGGTCGATTTTCGGCAGGTGATTGAAGGCCCAGTCGTTCTCTTTGGTTGCGGCGGGCCCATACATCGCTTTCAGGAATGAGACGGCGAACTTGGGGGTGTTCGACCAGTAGTTGAACGAATCCCATGGATCGGGCTTAGCTTGCAGAGGCGTGATGCGCTTCAGGTAGGCGGCCAGATCGACGTCGGTGGGGTTCGGCATCTTCAAGTAGCCGGGAAGAATGTCGAACACGCCCGCCATGTCGGTCGCGCCCTGAATGTTGGAATGTCCACGCAACGCGTTCATGCCGCCGCCAGCGCGTCCCACGTTGCCCATGATCAGTTGCAGCACGGCGGCCGTGCGGATGATCTGCGTACCGAAGCTATGCTGGGTCCAGCCCACCGCATAAATAATGGTGGCGACTTTTTTCATGTCGCCGTCTTTGCGCACGGAAGTGAAAAGATCGGCGGCCTTGAGGAACTGGTCTTTCGGTATGCCGGTGATGCGTTCGACCATCTCCGGTGTGTAGCGATCATACTGCTTCTTCAGTAACTGATACACGCAGCGGGGATGCTGGAGCGAGAGGTCGAACGCAATTTTTGGCGGAAGTGCCGGCGCGGGCGGAGGGGCGCCCGGCTTCGCCGGTGGCGCGGCCTTCTCGGGAGGCGTGGCCGCGACCGGTTTGCCGGTCAGGTCTCCGCCTTCTTCGTAGTTCCAGGTCTTCTTGTCGTAGATCTTCTTCTCGGCGTCAAATCCGGAGTACAGGCCGTCCTCGGGCAGCTTGAATCCATCTTTAATAATGAAGGAGGCGTTGGTGTAATTGAGGAGGTAGTCCTTAGCGATGCGGTTGTTCTCGATCGCGTAGCGGATCAGGCCACCGAGGAACGCGATATCGGCGCCCGCGCGGATCTGCAGAAATATGTCGGCGGTCGCGGCGGTGCGGGTCAGCCGCGGATCGACCACAATCATCTTGGCATTGCGGTGGAGTTTGGCTTCAATCGCCCATTTGAAACCGCAGGGGTGGTTTTCGGCTGGATTGCCGCCCATGATCAACATCATGTCGGTGTTCTTGATGTCGATCCAGCCATTGGTCATTGCGCCGCGTCCGAAGGTGGGCCCCAAACTGGAGACCGTTGGGCCGTGTCAAACCCGGGCCTGGTTTTCCAGGTAGCAGACCCCCAGGCTGCGCATACTTTTTACCACCAGATAGTTGAACTCGTTGGTGTCGGTGCAGCCGCCCGTGAAGGCGAGGCCTTCGCAGCGGTTGACGGTGTGGCCCTGCGCGTCGGTCTCCAGGAACGTTTCGTCGCGCGTCTTCTTCACGCGCTGCGCAATTTCGGCGTACGCCTGGTCCCACGAGATGTCTTCCCAGTGGTCGGAGCCGGGACGCCGGACTTGCGGTTTCAGCAGACGACGATCGTTCAAGATGTCCTGCTCGAGCGACGAACCCTTCGGACAGAGTGTGCCGCGATTGATGGGATGATCGGGATCGCCTTCGACGTGCACAACCTGTGGGATGGCGTTCTTGGCCTTGTCACCCAGCGTATAGATGATGACGCCGCAGCTCACCGCACAATAAGGACAGGTGCTGCGCGTCTCGCTGGCGCGGGAAATCTTAAGGCCTTGGGTTTGCGCGTGGAGAGGAGTGAGGTCGAATCCGAGCGCTGAGAGACCCGCTCCGCCAAGAACGGTGCCTTTGATAAAGGTCCTGCGAGAGAACTCCATTGGACGGCCTCCGCTTGCTGGTTCAGGGGAAGTACGGAGGTTAATGGTTGCGAGCGTCGCCAAGGCGCCCGGCCTCTGCTAACCGAATGCGCTCGGTACTATATCTCCGAACGTCCCGAATCGTCAATCAGAGATTTCAGAGATTTCAGGATCAGAGATTTCAGGGTGAGGTCAAGGCGGCATGTGCAAAAACCGGAGGGCGCCACCGGCGTGACCTGGTAGTCCTCACAGCGCGTTTTACAATGGAGTATGCGTATTCTCCTTTTCAGTGGCAAGGGCGGCGTGGGCAAGACCAGCCTAGCCGCAGCGACTGGCGTAAAGCTTGCCCAGCTTAAGTACCGCACCCTGGTGATGAGTATCGATCCTGCGCACAGTTTGGCGGACTCGTTCGATCTCGCAACCGATCTGTTCCACGCGGCCACTTCAGAGCCGCTGGCCATCACCGACCTTCTCTCGATTCTGGAACTGAACATTCAGAAAGAGGTCAAGCGTCACTGGCAGGAAATTTCCTCTTATGTCAGTTCGGTGCTCCGTACCACGGGAATCACCGGCGTCGAGGCGGAGGAACTCGCTATCCTGCCCGGTATGGAAGAGCTTAGTGCCATGATGTACGTCAACCAATACCGGCGGGAGGGGCGCTACGATGTTGTGGTCTTAGACGCGGCGCCGACCGCCGAATCCCTGCGCTTCATCAGCATGCCGACGACGCTGGATTGGTACATGAAGCATATTTTCCCGTTTCAGCGCAACTTGCTCAAGGCGGTGCGGCCCATCGCCAACCGCGTGGCGCCTTTCGAACTGCCTGCCGACAGCTACTTCGCCAACATCCGCGACTTATTCGAGAAGCTGGAAGGCGTGGACGAGATTCTTGAGGATCCCAACGTTACCAGTGTGCGGCTGGTCACGAATCCAGAGAAGATGGTGCTGCGCGAAACGCAACGCGCTTTTGTGTACTTCTCTCTCCACGGGCTTACCGTGGACGCGGTCATCGTGAACCGTGTGTTGCCCGCCGAAGTCATGGACGCCTGGTTCAACGAATGGCACACGTCGCAGGAAGGAATTCTCCATGAAATCGAAGAGTACTTTGCGCCCGTGCCAGTCAAACGCGTGCCGTTATTCTCGCATGAGGTGCTGGGCATCGAGCGTCTGGAGGATCTCGCCCGAGTGCTGTATGCTGAGGGGGACGATCCGTCGGCGGTGACCCGGATAGAGAAGCCTTACACATTCGGAAAAGAGGACGGTATCTACGAAGTGCGGATTCTGCTGCCTTTTGCCACCAAGGGGGAAATCGGGCTGTTCAAGAAAGGCGACGAATTGGTGGTCGAGATCGGTACCTTCCGGCGGCACATCGGTCTGCCGCGGACGATGGCAGGGCTGCTGCCGGCTCGGGCAAGACTTGAAAGCCGAGTCCTCACAGTGGAAATGAAGGAGGCGCAATGAGCGAACCACAAGCCAAGCCGAATGTTGCGGGCGAGCGCGTCGTTTACGAACGCTGCCTATGCCGCGAGACCCTGGACCATTTGCGGGATTGTTTGGGAGTTTCGCCGGCCGTCCGGGAACACTTCACAAATTCCCGCATCGAATTCCTGAAAGCCATCCGCGCGGTTATTGACGAGCGCATCCAGCATATCTCCAGCACAAGCCAGCCCGGCACTAAAGTCGCCGTTGAGTAATGGTGCGCAGGTATTTCCAACGTGCTGGAATTACGAACCACCTTTCTTGGACTTGGCATTGCGTGCAATCTGCCGGCGACCGATAATCGGGCGTGGCGAAAAACGAATGGCAGCGACGCAGGGAGCGGGCCCAGGAACTGATTCTCGATCGCCCAGCCGCCAGTGAAGTCCTGCGCTTCTTTGTGGCGATCGCTGGGCTCCAAGAAGAACTGTGGCGGGACCTTGCGGCGGGGTTGGTCGGGGCTGCGAGCGCCGATCCTGGGACGAACTACTTCGCGCAGCCGCTTCCGCGCCCGCTGATCGGAAGATTCGGGCCGTTTCTATCGGGAGTGAAAGACGGCGCTCCTGGCCCGGTTGTCGAGGGGGCGGAAAGGCTGCGCCGGGAAGATACCGCGTCGCAGTTCGAGATGCTGGCCAATTTCTGGCAGGGCAGTGCGGGTGCGGTTTTGCAACCGGGACCCGACGATTTCTTCGCGCGCGCCTTCCTGCAACCCTACGCAGTTTATGTTCGCTCGCGACTGAGAGTGGAGCGGAAGGGGCCGGCGCCGTGCCTTTGTCCGTTTTGCGGACGCAAGCCGGGCTCCGGCGTTCTTCGTCCCCTGGGAGATGGCGGCCAGCGATCACTGATCTGTTCCCTGTGCCTATACGAATGGGAGTTTCGGCGGATTGTCTGTCCCGCGTGCGGGGAGGAGAATCACTCAAAACTTCCGGTTTACACGGCGGAAGAACACAAGCACGTGCGAGTGGAGGGTTGCGACAGCTGCCGTTGCTATATCAAGACCGTCGATCTCACCAAGAATGGCTTGGCGGAACCGGTGGTGGATGAGATCGCCTCGATTCCGCTTGACCTTTGGGCGCAGGACCACGGGTACGCGAAGCTGCAACTGAATCTGATGCAGCTGTGAGTCTGAACGTAGACTTTTCAAGGAATGGATTTGGGGGCAAAGAACGGCGCGGAGTGCGACGGCCCCGGTCCTGAATTATGCTCGCCTCTTGCGGGAATTGGCATGAGGCAGGTGCCGGAACAAGCTGCTCAGAATTGAGTACAGAAGAGAGCGCTGTCTAACGGAAATGCTTGGGCCGCTGCTGTAATAGGTGAGAATTAAGCCGCTGTTTAGCGAGTGCGCGGGGGTTGAGACCGAGGCGCCATGGCTGTGCACACCGCGTTCGGGCACGGTTGGCAGGAGTCGCTCGTGGTTCGCAAAGGCTTTACCCAAGTCGCCAGGGATCGCGTGCGATCCAGCGAAGGGTTGCGAAGGCGCCGCGAGAGTGTGCGCATGGGAACCCAGGTTTTGGCCGCGCGGGAACGCGATTGATTCAGCGGACGCAGCTACCCTCACGAAACATACCGTTGCCGCGACTATGAGCAAGCGTTTCAGCATTGAACTTCAAGGCTTCCGAGCGCCGCCGGTTCCGAGTGACGATCTGTGGCGGTGCGGCCCGAAATCAGACCAGTGTACCGCGCTTTCGGATGGTGGGGATATCTTTTGCCGTCCAACCCTTGCGTCAGTTCAGGCCTTTTTCGGCGTGCGTCCTGTCCAGTCGGTGCGATAGTGCCTTGATGGTGACCGGCCGCAGAAGCGGGATCCGCCTGGAAATACAGCCCTGGCATTTGGTTTGCCGGCTGATTTTCTTAGTGCTGCTTGGCAGACGAACTGGCCGCCAGTTCTCGGAACAGGCCGAGCAGGGCGGCGGCCGCTTGTTGGTTGGAGAGGCTTTCCAGCGCCACGGTAGCGACGAAGTGCGGCGAGGTGGGGTTGAAGCGCACGCTGACGAAATCTTTGTCGCGCCATGACGTGAGGGCGTTCACCACCGGGCTCAGTTCGGTCGGCCAGTCTTCTTTCGTGGTCAGAACCACGGGACCGGCACGGTGGACAGTCCAGGCCCGCGTGCGCGAAGACTTATTGCCAGTGTGGCCGGACCAGCGGTGGCGAATGATGTTGAGATCGAAGCCGGGCGGGAATCCCATGTCCGCTTCGAAGGTGAGCGTTTCTTCCTGCTTGCGCTGGCGGCTGACGAGCCACTGCACCGGAAGCGGACGGGGCAGCAAGCGGATGGTGAGACGAGCGTGCTCAAACCAGCGCGAGGAAAGATTCAGAGTCGCCTTCAGCAGGGAACTATTGGCTTGCCAGCGCGGATGCACGATGCGGCCGTGACCCAGGCAGGCAGCTTGCACCCATTCCAGCACCACGGCCCCGCGGCGGCGGTTGTGGCGGGTAAACCAGGCATACCAAAGGAAGGCCAGCACCGCTGCCATGACGACGTCGATCGGGAGGGAGCGCCCCACGGTGTGCCTCTGCCAGAAAATCGTACGTCTACCAAGGGCGAGTGCGCAAGAGGAGGAAGATGAAAAAAACGGGTAGGGTATTTGCGGCAGCGTCCCCATAAGGAAGGACGCTGGCACAGGACTCGCGCCGGCATCTGTCCGCGGCGAATGCGGAGTTTTTCTGAGCGGCTCCCGCTACAATGGCGGCGTGGCGTTTCGTACGCGAGATTTCCGCAGGGCGGATTTTGAGACTTTATGGCGGATTGACCAGGCGTGTTTCGATCCGCAGTTGGCGTATTCGCGGATCGAGTTGGCGTTCTACATGCGGCGTCCGGGGGCGTTTACGCTGGTGGCGGAAGCGGAAGGAGGAGACGTTCCAGGGAACGGTAACACGCAGGGGCGGATTCTAGGCTTCATCGTTGCCGAGGCGCGGGGCAGGACCGGTCACATCATCACGATTGACGTGGTCGCGGAGGCTCGGCGCGGGGGCATTGGCTCGGCGTTGCTGCTTTCGGCCGAGAAGCACCTGCACAAGGCGGGAGGGGTGGCAGTCGAGTTGGAGACCCCGGTCAACAATGCGGCGGCCATCCGGTTCTACAAAGAGATGGGCTATTTCGTGGAGACGACAGTCACAGGCTACTATTCCAACCAGATGGATGCACTCGTGATGAGGAAACAGCTGGAGGCAGTGGCTAGTGGCTAGCGTAATGTCCCACAATTTCGTGGAATAAATCCAAGCTGTCATCCTGTCTATAAACGAATCGACTCTGTCAAGGCGGATTTGGGCGACACTCCGGCGCGGGAGTGAAGGGGTTGATTTTCCCCAGTCTACCCGGAGATCGGAGCCGATCCGTTTATGAAATCAAGCGCCGCGGAAACTTCACGAAGTGAAGTTTCCCGTAGTCGAAGGACCCCTGCGTTGTCTAAGCCCTGAAGACAATGCAGGGAGTTCTCCCCGTAGACTCGGCAGCGTCCTAAGAATGCCTCTGCACGTTCGACGAGGGGTATGTGAGGTAGGGGGTCCTCGACTCCGTAGCAACTTCGCGTTCGCGAAGCTGCTACTGCGCTCAGGATGACACGGCTGAGAGTCCTTCGGGATCATGCTGAATGCACGGGACCCCACACATCGCAAAGAACGCGATGTGTGGGGTACCCGGTCGTGAAATCGCAGCGGTAAACCGCTGCGCCACCCAAAAGCAAGACTGATTGCCAATCATGCTGTACAGCAGGTGAGGGGTAGGTCTCACGGGGGCGCGCCATCCATACCTTGAGGCAGTTCATGGGGCAGCTTTTGGGTGGCGTGCGCAGACCTTCAGGTCTGCGGTTAGGCGGCTTTCGATCCGAGGGCTTTAGCCCCTGAGGGCCAGGCTCGCGGCCCAGCAGAGCATTTATAAAACCAGTTCTGTTGTCCGAACTGACTTGTGTGAGGTAGGGGTCCTTCGACTCCGCAGCAGCTTCGCGTCCGCGAAGCTGCTACTGCGCTCAGGATGACAGGGTAGCGGTGCTGGCGGAAAGGACGGCGCCCAATGTGTACTCATCCCACACGTCGCAAAGTACGCGACGTTAGAGTTGATTGGATAAGAGTGAAGGCTCCAGCGTTACCCTAAGAGGTCTTTCGGTTGAGGACCAAAGACACTTGGGAAAGAAGGAGCCTTCCCAGGATGCTGATTGGATGTGATGTTCATCCCAGTTGGCAACAAGTTTGTTGGTTAGAGATGTCGACGGGAGAAACCGGCGAGCAAAAGCTGGTGCATGGCAGGGGCGAAGCCCCGCGATTTTATCGGCAACTCTCGGCGCCCGTGTTGATTGGAATGGAAGCCACCGGGAACAGTCCGTGGTTCCTCGAACTCGTCCAGGACCTGGGGCACGAGATCGGGATCGGGGATGCGGCGCAGATCCGGGCCCGTTACGTGCGCCAGCAAAAGACCGACAAACGGGATGCAGCTCCTATTTTGAAACTGGTGGTGGAGGGGCGTTTCCCGCGACGGTGGACGCCCGACCGGGAGCAGCGCGATCTGCGGCAATTGGTGCTGCACCGGCACAAGCTGGTGGAGATTCGCAGCCGAGTAAAAAACGAACGGCCACCCCTTTCCTTGCATCAGGGAATGCCGCGGAAGGCGAAGCTGTGGAGCCCGGCAGGACAGAAGTTATTGCGCGAGCTGCGGTTGAAGCCGTGGGCGGCGTGCCGGCGGGAAGACTTGCTGGGATTGCTGACGATGCTGAACGAGCAGATCGGGAAGTTGGATCAGGCGGTGCAGCCAGCGGCCGAGGAGCCTCCGCAGGCGAAGTTGCTGATGACGCAGCCGGGAGTTGGACCGAACAGGGCGCGGGCGTACGTGCTGACCATGGGCGATGTAACTCGGTTTCCACGGGGTCAGCAGGTGGCGAGTTACCTGGGTCTGATTCCACGCGAGGAAATCCATTTTCTCCTCGACCATCAGGAGAACAGTAGGGCATTGTCGGAAGTGCTCATTTTGGCCGCCGAAATCCCCGACGACGACCCAACTGGTCAAACCGAGGTCGGACAACTCTTCCTCAGGGCGGGCGATGCACAGCACGCATTGAAGCACTTTGTTCGCTCAATGGCTTTGGAGCGGAACAACCCCGCCGCACTCGCCGGAGCAGGCGACGCGGCGTTTCAGCTGGGGGACTACGTAGCCGATTCCTGCAGGATCGAGCAGTGAAAGAGGGCGGAAAGGCCACAACCCATCCTGCGTATGGCAAGCCCGCCGGCGCGGGTAGTCGGCTAAAGGCGGGAGCAAAGATTTGGCCGCTGTAGGCGTGTTTCCGGCGACGGTCGCGGCAAGCTATTCCCGTATCCAGATGCAGGAATTTCCGAACCGTCGCGAAGGGACGACGGTTCACGTAGATGCCCTGGAAGATTTCACCCTACTTGCTGTACACAGAAACTTCGAGTCTTTTCCACATAATGCCAGCCTGAATGTGCGCTTCTTCCTTCCGAAGCTACCCGACAGTCCCAATAAGGAGGCCGTCGTGGAAGCGGTTAAACTCAAGGACTCAGTGCACTCTTTAATGCGATCCAAGAATGCTCCCTCGAAGGAGGGTTCTTGAAATGTCTTCGGGCAATGGCCAACAAGGGATGTGATCGACCAGCCGGGAATTCGGCCTGCAGGGCTCGTACAACTTCCATGTGGCCGATACTCCGGGGGCAGCAACCGAGCACTCGAGTTTCCAGGGCGGAATCCGGTTTGTGCTTAAGCCCATAGCGCTTTCGAAGCGCACAAACAGCCCGCCTGTGGTTGAATAACAGGCCCGTAGTATCCGAAAGGAACGACAATCAGCAGGAGGGACGATGGACAAGCCATTCAGCTACTACGTATCGCTGGACGGGCCGCACTTGGACGGCTTGATCGGCCACGCTGGACTTCTCCGATTTGACTGGCCTTCCAAGCAGATCTCCGTGGAGTACTACGACGGAGTGAGCGGTGGGCACAATGTTTCCATCGCTCCCAACGGCAAAATGGGGATCCTGGGCAACTTCAGCCAGCAGTTGGTCCTGGTTGACCTGGAGAATCTGCGAGAGCTCGAGCGCCAGTCCATGCTGGAGATCGAGTCCCCCGACTATCGCCTGCGTTCCAACACGCACCATCTCTGGTACGACGACAACGTACACTTCATCGGCGCGGTGGGCGACCATGTGTACAGATTTGACATCAACGACCTTTCTCAGCCAGAACTGCTGGGCCCTCACAATCTGTTCAACGCGCACGAACTCCGTTGGGATATCGGCAAGCGCTATATCCTGATGGGAGATCTGGGGCCGGAAAATAAGCCGGCAAAACAAGTCGGCGTTTTCGATCTGCAGACCAACGAATCAACGGTCATTCGGCTGCCGGATACATGCTGGCACGTCTGCGTACATCCGGAAAAGCCGCTCGGCTATGCCGCGACCTACTCCTTCGCCACTGAAAATGAGGACTATGTCGACTGGTCGCCCGCATTCCGCAGGGAGTACGTCTTTGAGATCGATCTGCCGAACAAGCGGGTGTGCCGGAGTTGGAGCGCCGGGGCGGAATTCCCGATCCACTTGAATTCCGACATCGGCGTTTAC
>WNGE01012134.1_pt1 | contig 21463 bp, 20 predicted proteins | sample 5400651 | NCBI WGS metagenome assembly WNGE01 (sample SAMN13153370, study PRJNA577476) | soil metagenome | isolation source: 60 cm soil or saprolite under grassland replicate 2 | place: USA:California | collected 2016-06-15 | reverse complement strand
TCTCCTTCGGCGAGCGGAGCTGCACATCCAGGGCTCCGTCATTCGTGCGCCCGTGGCCGCTTGCCCGGCCGCCTGTGACCGTTGCCTCCGCCGTGTAAAGAACTCGCGCCATCTCGGCTCCATCTTCGGGATCTGCAGATTGCCCGGCTCACGGCCGGGCCGGTTCAGTACCTGATAGTGATCACAGGTGACCAGTCCGGCGGGTGACGGCTCTAATCTGACCGTACCCGGAGGCACGCCGCAGCCGGACACCCGACGATCAAGATGCCGAAGCACCCCCCGTCCGGGGCGCGGATCCAGCTCAGCCCGGACATCTGGCCCCGCACAGCCCCGTGCCGCGCGCGGTAGCACATTCGGGTGCATGCCTCCGGGTGGTCGCGGCGTGCCAGAGCGACCTGAGCAGCGGCGGAAAAACTGCTGGAAGACGGGCACCTGAAGCTGTCATCGGTGATCTCCGACATCCACGGCGTCTCGGGCCGGGACATGCCCGGCGCGCTGGTCGCCGGGCAGCGCGACCCCAAGGCGCTGGCCCAGCTGGCCCGCGGCACCATGCGCGGCAAGATCAAACGGCTGGAGGAGGCGCTGGACTGCTCGTTCTTCACCGATCAGCACGCCGCCGTGCTGGCTATGATGCTCGCCGCCATCGACCACTACACCACCCAGATCGAGGCGCTCGCCGCCAGGATCGAGGCGCTGACCGGGCCCTGCTTGCGCCAGGCGGGACAACTCGACGCCGTCGACGGCATCGGGACCATCTGCGGCCAGGACATCATCGCCGAGATCGGCACCGACATGACCGTGTTCCCCACCGCCTCCCACCTGGTCTCCTGGGCGAAATGGTCGCCCCAGGTCACGCAGTCCGCCGGGAAACGCAAGGGCAGCAACGCCACCGGCCGCGGCAACCCCTGCCTGTCCGCCGCCTTCGGCGAAGCCGCGATCGGAGCCAGCCGCACCCAGTCCTTCCTCGGCGCCCGGTACCGGCGGATGTCCCGGCGCATGCCCAAGAAGAAAGCCCTCGTCGCGACCGGCAACTCCATGCTCACCATCGTCCACGCCCTGCTATCCGACCCGGCAGCCCGCTACACCGACATCGGCGCGGACTACTACGAGCAGCGCATGCACGCCCGCCGCCAGGCCCACAACCACGTCCGCAGCCTGGAACGCCTCGGCTACAAGGTCACCATCCAGGCCATCAACCCCGACACCGGCGAACTCCTCGCCGCAGCCAGCTGAATCACCACCAGCGTTAACCAGAGCCCGTCAGCGCTGGCGCGCCGCCGGGCGCTGCCGCCTGCCCGGCTAATGTCCTATTTTCGGACCAGGAGAACAGGAGCCCTGCTCGGGAAGGGGCCGATGGAAAGGGACCCACCTCGACCAGGAGGGCAGCGCAGCGCGCCTCCGGGTGTCGCTCCGGCTACGTCCACGGCGGTAGGACCAGATACATCCCGGGGCAGATTCCAGCGATCCCGGCGTATCGTCGTCGGCATGAACGTCGCCCGCTGGCAAGGGGTCGGCCGTGCCCTGGTGGCCGACGCATTGCCGGCCGCGGCCGCAGGGGCGGTGATGGTGTTCGGGTCGGGACCGGCGGCGATGGATGACGTCCCGCCGCGCCGTCCCCTGGATGCGCTGGCTTCCGTGCTCATGGGGCTTGCGGCGGCCGCGCTGTTGGGGCGTCGGCGGTGGCCGCTTGGGGCGCTGGCGATGACGGTCGGGGCGAGCATCGCCTTCCTTGCGCTCCAGTACCCGCACGGGCCGATCCTGCTGGCGATGAGCGTGTCGATGTATTCGGTCGCGGTGCGGCTGCCGATGGGGCCGTCCTTGGTCGCCTGTGGGGTGACCATGGTGGCTGTCGTCATTCCAGATGTGGTGGTCACCGGTCCGGAGCGGCTGCCGGTCGAGGTGCCGGTGCTGCTGGCGGTGCTGTCCGGGTTGCTGCTGCCGCCGTGGGCAATCGGCACGGTGGTGCGGCTCGCCCGGGAGGCCGCCCGGCTCGTCCGGGATGACGAGACGCGGCGGCGAATCTACGAGGAGCGGCTGCGGATCGCTGGGGAGGTCCACGACGTGGTGGGGCACGGTCTGGCGGTGATCAGCCTGCAGGCCGGCGTGGCTCTCCACGTGGTGGGCAGGCGGCCGGATCAGGCGCAGGTGGCGCTGGAGGCGATCAAGCAGACCAGCAAGGACGCGCTGGAGGAGCTGCGCGGGACGCTGGCGGTGTTCCGCGCGCCCGAGCCCGAGAACCCGGACGGGGCGCGGCGGCCGGCGCCCGGGCTTGGCCAGCTCGACACGCTGGTGGCAGCTATGGGCGAGGGCGACCTGCCGGTCGACCTGGTCGTCACCGGCGACCGGGTCAGTCTCCCCGCGGCCGTGGATCTGGCCGCCTACCGCATCGTGCAGGAGTCGCTGACCAACGTGGCGCGCCACGCCGGCCGGGCCACCGCCACCGTCCGGGTCGGCTACGAGCCCAGCTCGGTGGTGCTTGAGATCACTGATACCGGCCGGGGTGGGGCGTTGGGTGCGGTGCAGCCGGGCGGGCATGGCATCGCCGGAATGCGCGAACGCGCCGCCGCGGTGGGCGGGACGCTGGAGGCTGGCCCCAGCGCCGGTGGCGGGTTTCGAGTGCATGCCTGCCTGCCGTTCAGCCGGGGCCACGGATGATCCGCGTGGTGATCGCCGACGACCAGGCGCTGGTCCGGCTGGGCCTGCGGGTGCTGCTGGAGACCGAGGACGACATCGCGCTGGTCGGTGAGGCAGGCGACGGCCGCGCCGCAGTCGAGCTGGTACGGCGCACCCGACCGGACGTGGCGCTGCTGGACGTGCGGATGCCACTCGTGGACGGGCTCCAGGCGCTACGGGCGATCGTGGCGGACCCCGAGTTGGCCGGGACCAGGGTGATCGTGCTGACCACCTTCGAGCTGGACGAGTACGTCTTTGAGGCGCTGCGGGGTGGCGCCAGCGGGTTCCTGATCAAGGACACCGAGCCGGCCGAGCTGCTGCGCGCCGTGCGCGTGGTCGCCGCTGGCGGGTCGTTGCTGTCACCGGGTGTCACCCGTCGGGTAATCGGCGAGTTCGTGGCCAAGCGGGTTCGGCGGCCGGTGCCGCACCCGGGTCTGCGCGAGCTCACCGAGCGGGAGCGCCAGGTGGTGGCGCTGGTGGCCGAGGGACTGGCCAACGAGGAGATTGCCGAGCGGCTGGTGGTCAGCCCGGCCACCGCGCGCACCCATGTCAGCCGGGCGATGGGCAAGCTGGGGGTCCACGACCGCGCGCAGCTGGTGGTGATCGCCTTCCAGTCCGGCCTGGCCACCCCGGACGCAAGCTGACCCTCGGCCGGCTACGCGCAGCGGCGTAGGCGCGTTACGTCCGATGTGCAGCACGAAAGTCGTCTGCTGGCCGACGACAAGCGTCCACCCCGCCCCAACACTTGGTTGGTGAGGATCCGCCCACACACCAAGGTAGCCGATGCCTGCACCGCATGTCCTGCCCGCCCTGGTCGCCTTCGCGAACGATGGGTGGCGGCACGGGTGGGGGCCCGGCCGCGAATGGGCATGGCTGTGGGGGCCGATCGTGCTGCTGGGGTGGGTTGCCGTCATCGCCACCGTGGGCTGGTTCGTGGTCCGCAGCTCCCGGCCACGCGAGCGCTCCGGGGTGGAGCGGGCCAGGGACGTCCTGGCCGAGCGGTATGCCCGCGGTGAGCTGACCACCGAGGAGTACCGGGAGCGTCTGGAGCAGCTTCGTTGACCAGGCGAGGGTGGACGTTCCCCCCGGCCCACCCCGCCACAGCGCCTGGAAGTCAGGCGATCCACAATGCTGGGAGTCATGCGATGAAGAGTGCAGCAGCGGCAACCTTGGCCGACGCGGGGGTGGCCGCCCGGGCGGTAGACGTGTGGAAGCGATACGGCAGCAGCGAACCCACCCGGGTCGACGCGCTTGCTGGCGTGACCGTGGACTTCCGGCGCGGCCGCTTCACCGCGATCATGGGCCCGTCAGGGTCGGGCAAGTCCACGCTGTTGCACTGTCTGGCCGGGCTCGACCTTGCCACCAGCGGTCAGGTGTGGGTCGGCGATACCCGAATCGACACGCTCGGCGACCGCGGGCTGACTGGCTTGCGCCGTGACAAGATCGGGTTCGTCTTCCAGCTGTTTAACCTGCTGCCCACGCTGACGGCCGCGGAAAACATCACGCTGCCGCTGTCGATCGGGGGCCGCAAGCCGGACCCGGCGTGGCTGGAACTGGTCATCACCACCCTGGGGCTCGGGGACCGGCTCGAGCACCGGCCAGCGCAGCTGTCCGGTGGCGAGCAGCAGCGCCTCGCCTGCGCCCGCGCGCTGGTCACGCGGCCGGAGGTGATCTTCGCCGACGAGCCCACTGGCAACCTGGACTCGCGCTCGGGCGCCGAGGTGCTCGAATTCCTGCGGCGCTCGGTGCGGGAACTCGTCCAGACCGTCGTGATGGTGACCCACGACCCGACCGCGGCCGCCTACGCCGACCGGGTGGTGTTCCTGGCCGACGGCCGCATCGTCGGCGAACTGGCCGACCCGACCGCCGAGCTGGTGCTGGAGCGCATGAAGCACCTCGACACCAGCCAAAGGAGCACATGATGCTCAGGGCGACGCTGAAGGGCCTGCTGGCCCGCAAGCTGCGGCTGCTGCTGTCGGGGCTGGCGGTGGTGCTGGGGGTGATGGCGGTCTCCGGCGCGCTGGTCCTCACCGACAACCTCGGCCGGTCGTTCGACACCCTGTTCCAGACCGTCAACCAGGACCTCGACGTCCAGGTCAAGGGCGCCCAGCACGTCGATCCCGGGCCGCGGGGCGGTCAGCCGGTCACCGAGCCGATCCCCGCCCAGGTGGTCGGCAGGGTCGCCGCGGTGCCCGGGGTGCAAAGCGCGATCGGGGCGGTGATCGAGGACGGCGCCCGGGTGGTCGGCCCCGACGGCAAGGTGATCGGCAGCTCAGGACCGCCGCGCTTTGGGGTTGGCTGGCGCGGAGAGTCCGGGTTCGTCGAGCTGCGGCAAGGCCGGGGCCCGCAGGCGCCCGGCGAGGTCGCGATCAGCGCGGGCCTGGCCAAACAAGCCAACTTCAAGGTCGGCGACCAGCTCGGGGTGCTCACCCTGCAGCCCCGGCGGACGTTCACCCTGGTTGGGATCTTCGGCTACACCGGTGGGCGGGACTCGCTGGGCGCCGAGACGCGGGTGGCGTTCACCGAGCCGGTCGCCCAGCAGCTGCTGCTCGGCAAGCCTGGGACCTACAGCGTCGTCAACGTCCGCGCCCAGCAGGGCGTGTCGCCGACGGAGCTGCGTGATGCGATCCAGGCGACGCTGGGCGGCGGGTACTCGGTCCGGACCCGGCAGCAGGTCGCCGACGACCAAGCCCACGACGTGACCGCGTTCCTGGGCTTTCTTCGCATCTTCCTGCTCGGCTTCGCCGGCGTGACGCTGTTTGTCGGCGTCTTCCTGATCCTCAACACCTTCTCGATCCTGGTGGCCCAGCGGACCCGGGAGCTGGCGCTGCTGCGGTCGCTGGGCGCCAGCCGCGGCCAGGTGCTCCGCTCGGTGCTCGTGGAGGCCGTCGTGGTCGGGCTATTGGCCGCAACGCTCGGCCTGTTCGCCGGCCTCGGGGTCGCTGCGCTGCTCCGGTCGGTGATGCAGGCGGCGAGGGGCGTGAGCCTCCCCGATGCCGGGCTCATCCTGCCCGTCGCCGCGATCGTCGCCTCCTATCTGGTTGGCGTGCTCGTCACGATGGTCGCGGCGCTGCTGCCGGCGCTGCGGGCCTCCCGGGTCCCACCGGTCGCGGCGATGCGGGATGCCGCCACGCCCGACAAGCCGCTCACCGCGCTGACCATCGCCGGGGCGCTCCCCACCCTTGCCGGCGCCGGCCTCGTCGGCGCGGCGCTGTCCGGCGGCCTGGGCGACGCCACGCCGCCGGCGCTGCTCGGCGGGGTGCTGCTGAGCTTCGTCGGCGTCGCCATGCTGACTCCCGCGATCGCCCGACCCGCCGTGGCACTGCTCGGCCGGGCGTTCGCCTGGTCCATGCCCGGCAAGCTCGGGCGGCGCAACTCCGCGCGCAACCCGCGCCGCACCGCGATCACCGCCGCCGCCCTGATGGTCGGCATCGCCCTGGTCACGGGGGTGAGCGTGCTCGCCAGCTCGCTCAAGGCCAGCCTCGGACAGCTGGTGCGCCAGGACCTCGCCGCCGAGCTGGTCATCTCCGGCGACAGCGTTCGCAACGGCTCCGCGCCTAGCTACGACCCGGCCGTGATCGACAAGGTCAAGCAGCTTGAAGGCGTGCGGCAGGCGGTCGCCGTCCACGTTGACGTCGCCCAGACCGGCAACGATACCATCGAGGTCGCGGCCGGCGACGTACCGGCGATAGCGGACATCTTCCGGTTGCGGACGACCGCCGGCGAGCTGCGGACGCTGCACAAGGGCGAGCTGGTGGTTGACGACGGGTTCGCCACCGACCACGACCTCGCCGTCGGCAGCACGGTCGAGCTGGCGACCCAGCGCCGCGGCCCGCAGCCCTTCACCGTCGTCGGCGTCTTCGAGCGGTCGCGGCTGGTGCCCGGGCCGCTGCTGCTGTCGGTCCCCGACGCCACCGCCGGCTTCCGCTCGCCGCAGGCCAACTGGGGCTACATCACGCTCAAGAAGGGCGCCGACCCAGGCGCCATCCAGCGGCAGGTGGCCGCGCTGCTGACCGACAACCCCGAGGTCGGCGTCCGCAGCCAGGCCGGCTTCCTGGCGCAGCTGACCAGCCAGGTCAACACCTCGGTGGTGCTGCTGTATGTCCTGCTGGGCCTGTCGATCATCATCGCGGTGCTCGGCATCGTCAACACGCTGGTGCTGTCGATCGTGGAGCGGACCCGCGAGCTGGGCCTGGTGCGCGCGGTTGGGATGCGCCGAGCCCAGGTCGTCCAGATGGTCATGGTGGAGTCGGTGGTGATCGCCGTCTTCGGCGCCTTGCTCGGCGTGCTGGTCGGGACCGCGCTCGGCGCGGCGGTGGTCCGCGCGCTGCGGGAGGAGTTCATCCCTGCCCTGTCGCTGCCCTGGGGGTCGATGGCCATCTTCCTGGGGTTGGCGGTGATCGTCGGCCTCGCCGCGGCCATCATCCCCGCGGTGCGCGCGGCGCGGACCGACGTGCTGCGCGCGATCGCCTACGAGTAACCAGGCCCTGCCCAGGGCCTGCCCTGGAGGCAGCGACATACCTGACCAATGGCCACCACCACGGTCCACCTGGCGCCGCCGTTCGCGCCCCGATCGCGTCGCCGTGCTCGACGACCAGCCTCCCGGCCTCCGTCAGGTACACCCCTCGGCGACTGCGCACGACCAGCGGCATCCCCGCCGCGCGCTCCAGCAGCGCCACCTGCCGCGAGATCGCCGGCTGCGTGTACTGAAGCGCCTGCGCCGCGGCCGAAAACGAGCCGCGCTCAGCGACCACGCGCAGCGTCTCGACAAAGCGCAGATGCAGCATGCCAAGATCTTAGAACAGAGACAGAAAAACGTACTTGTGTGCATCGATGACCGGCAGCGACACTGACAGACGATGGAGCGCACGCTCGGACGCTCAGGGATCACGGTCAGCGCGATCGGGCTCGGCTGCTGGGCGATCGGCGGCCCGTTCTGGCTCGAGGGCAAAGCCGACGGCTGGGGCGACGTCGACGACGACGAGTCCGTCCGCGCGATCGGGCGCGCGTGCGCTTCTTCGATACCGCCGACGTCTACGGCACCGGCCACAGCGAGGCCGTGCTCGGTCGGGCGCTCGCCGGCCATCGCAGCGAGGTCGTGGTCTCGACCAAGTTCGGCTACACCTTCGATCCCGAGACGAAGCAAGCATCGGGGACGAACGCGTCTGCCGCCTACGTCCGCGCAGCCTGCGAAGCGTCGCTGCGGCGCCTCGGCACCGACTACATCGACCTCTACCAGCTCCACATCTGGTCGCTGCCGCAGGAGGAGGCAGAGGAAGCGGCGGGCGCGCTCGAGAATCGCCGGCGCGAGGGGAAGATCCGTGCCTACGGCTGGAGCACCGATGATCTCGACTGCGCGCGCCTGTTTGCCACGAGGCCGGGCTGCAGCGCGATCGAACACGACCTCAACGTGCTCGACGACGCTCCCGAGCTGATCCAGCTCTGCGAGCAGAACGACCTCGCCAGTATCGACCGGACCCCGCTCGCAATGGGCCTCCTCAGCGGCAAGTTCGAGACAGACGTCAGGCTGCCCCGCGATGACGTCCGCGGCGCCGGTCGTGACTGGGTGCGCTACTTCGAGCACGGAAAGCCAAAGCGAGAACATTTGGAGCGGCTCCGACGCAGTCCGCGAAATCCTGACCAGCAACGGCCGCACACCCGCCCAGGGAGCGCTCGCCTGGATCTGGGCGCGCAGCGACCGCACCATCCCGATCCCCGGTTTCAAGACCGTCACCCAGGCGGAGGAGAACGCCCGCGCACTCGACCTGGGACCGCTCACGGACGCGCAGCTACGCGAGATCGAGACGCTCCTAGGCAGGCAGCCGATCCCCACGAGCAGGACTACGGGTGGATCACCGCGCTGCGCGCCCCAGCGATCAACAAGCTCATGGCCGATGACGGCCCGCTGCAGTTGTCCCTGCTTGATGAGCAGGACCTGGCCGAGATCACCTGTGATGACTTCCCCGGCGAGCGGCTGGTCGCCTGCCGCAACCCGGTGCTGGCCGCCGAGCGCGCCCGCAAGCGCGCCGACCTGCTGGCCGCCACCGAGAAGCTGCTCGCCCCCCTCATCGCCCGCGTGGCGGCCGGGCGGCTGCGCGGCGCGGACGCGATCGGCCTCGCCGCCGGCAAGGTGATCAGCACATACAAGACCGCCTATCCAGCCCGGGGCCGCCCATGCTCAGCGCGCCTGCTGGGTTTGTCCCAGGCCCGCAACACGGCCTTGGACGGGGCGCCGCCGGCATGGCGGGCGTAGCGGGCCAGCGATTCGGCCTGGCAGATCCCGGTGACCGCCAGCATCTCACCCACCGGGGTGCCGGCCGCCAGGTGATCGCAGATGAAACTGGACCGGCACCGGCCCATGCTCAGCCGCGGCGCGGCCGGATCCGCGGCCAGGCCCCGGGCGAAATTGGTGACGAATGTTTGAGTGCTTGCGCCCCGGTCGCTTGAACCGGCCGTGGCGTGCGGATCAGCACGTCGGGTTCGAAGACCTCGTCGATCGTCTTCGATATGAGCTCCGCATCGCCGGTGTTCATGGCGTCATGGAAGCGGCTGAACATCGCCTTGTTGGTTGTTTCTTGGGCTGTTGACATTTGACTCCTCCTTTGATTTCGGAAGGGCTGGGTTCATGGCTTGCTTCGTGGACGTGGTGCCGCTACGCGGCGCGGACGCTGGGGGCCTGCTGCACGACCACCTCGGTCGGGGCGGGCGCCGCGGGCCCGGGGGCGCTGAGCGGGCCGAAGCGGAACAGCGTGCCGCAGATCACCGCGCCGGCGCCGAAGATGGCCGCCGCGGCCCAGAACCCGGTGGTGTAGCCGTGGATCAGCGACATCCCGATCAGGGACGGCGCCGGGTGCCCGTGTACCAGGGTGACCGGGCTCAGGTGACTGGTAAGGTAGTGCGCCACCGCGCTGGCGAAGATCGTGTTAAGCAGCGAGGTGCCGATCGAGCCGCCGATCTGCTGGCCGGTGTTGAGCGTGGCGGAGGCCACGCCCGCGTCCTGCGGCGCCACGCCGGACGTCCCCGTGTTCATCGACGGCGCGATCGCGAAGCCGAAGCCCAGGCCAGTCACCATCAGCGGGCCGAGCACCGCCGATACGTAGCCCGAGTGCACGCCGATCCTGGTCAGCCACACCAGGCTGCCCGCGGCCAGCAGCATGCCAGCGGTGACCAGCGGCTTGGGGCCGAGCCGGGGCAACAGCACCACGTTGGACAGGTTGGCGCTCACCACCACCATCGCGATCATCGGCAGGAAGGCGACGCCGCTGACCACCGGGGAGTAGTGCAGCGTCTGCTGCATGTAGTAGGTGAGGAACAGGAAGATGCCGAACATGCCGGCACCGGCGATGAGCACGGCCAGGTAGGCGCCGCCGCGGTTGCGGTCGAGCACTACCCGGGGCGGCAGCAGCGGGCTGGCCGCGCGGGACTGCCAGAGCGCGAACGCGGCGAGCAGTACCACGCCCGCGGTCAGGAAGCCGTAGGTGGACGGCGTGTGCCAGTTGTGGCTCGCGGCGTTGGAGAACCCGTAGACCAGGCAGAACATCGAGGCAGAGACAAGCGCGACGCCGGGCAGGTCCAGCCTGCTCCTGGTGTGGGCGCGCTGCTGCTTGAGCAGCAGCACCGCTCCGGTCCCGGCGAGGCCGGCGAAGATCAGGTTCACGTACAGGCACCAGCGCCAGGAGAGGTATTCGGTCAGGATCCCGCCGAGCAGCAGGCCGATCGCGCCGCCGGTGCCCACGATCGCGCCGTAGACGCCGAAGGCCTTGCCGCGCTCCTTCGGGTCGCTGAACGTCGTGGACAGGATCGACAGGGCCGCGGGCGCGAGAAGCGCGCCGAACGCGCCCTGGGCGGCGCGCGCCGCGACCAGCATGCCGAAGCTGGTCGCCGCGCCGCCGACGGCCGACGCGGCCGCGAAGCCGAGCGCGCCGGTGAGGAACGTGATCTTGCGCCCGATCAGGTCGCCGAGCCGCCCGCCGAACAGCAGCAGGCTGCCGAACGCGAGCGCGTAGGCGGTGACCACCCACTGCCGGTCCACGGTAGTGAAGCCCAGGGCCCGCTGCGCGGACGGCAGCGCGATGTTCACGATCGTGGCGTCCAGCACGACCATGAGTTGGGCGAGGCCGACGGTGCCCAGGATGAGCCACCGGCGGGGGTCGGGGGTTGCGCTGGCCCGCGCGGCGCGCAGGACCGGCGTGGGGGCGGAGTTCATGGTTTCCTCCATGGACGTGGTGCCGCGGCTACGCGGCGCGGGAGGTGGCCGGGATGCCGCGGCGGGCGGCCTGGGCGTAGGGGTGGTCGAACACGTCGCGGGCTCGTTCGCCGTCGGGGACGGGCAGGATGAACCCGGCGTTGGTCCGGACATCGCGTACGGTGACCCAGGTCCGGCCATCGGCGGGCGACCACCACAGGCTGACCTGGATGCCGGCGTTGCTGCGGCTGTGCAGCTCGCGCGGACGGCGGGAAAGGTTGTCGCTCATACCCAGGCGACGAACGAGCACCCGCCCGGGGGACAGCCCGGGGTTAGAGCTGTTCGAGCCGCCGGGTCAGGAACCGCCGCTCAGGGGTCGAGGTGGCCAGCTCGAGCGCTCGGCGGTACGCCGCTCGGGCCTCGTCGTCGCGGCCGAGACGCCGCAGCAGCTCGCCGCGGGTCGAGTGGTAGTAGAGGTAGTTGTCCAGGTCGAGGCGGTCGACGGCGCGCAGCGCCGCGGCGGGGTCGCCGGCCTGGGCGAGCGCCACGGCGCGGTTGAGCTCGACCACCGGGGAGCCGGTGAGGTCGACCAGCCGCCGGTACATCTGGGCGATCTGCGGCCAGTCGATCCGTTCGGCCGTCTGCAGTGACGCGATCGCGGCTTGCACGACGTAGGCGCCGCGCCCGCCCAGCGCGATGGCCCGGTCGAGCACCGCCCGCCCCGCGGCGATCTGGCGCTTGTCCCACAGCGACCGGTCCTGATCGTCGAGCAGCACGAGATCCTCGCTGGAGAACCGGGCCCGCCGCCGGGCGTGGTGGATCATCATCAGCGCGAGCAGCCCGTATGCCTCTGGCTCGTCCGGCATGAGCGCGGCGAGCACCCGCCCCAGCCGGATGGCTTCGGCGCCGAGGTCGACCCGGCCGCTGTAGCCCTCGTTGTAGATCAGGTAGATCACGGCAAGCACCGCATCGAGGCGGTCGGGAAGCAGGTGCGCATCGGGAACCGCGAACGGGATCCCGGTCGCCTTGATCTTGGCCTTGGCGCGGGACAGGCGCCGTTTCATGGTCTCCTCGGAGACCAGGAACGCCCGGGCGATCTCGGCGGTCTCCAGGCCACCGAGGGCCCGCAGCGTGAGCGCCACCTGCCCCTCCAGCGGCAGCGCCGGGTGGCAGCAGGTGAAGATCAGCTCGAGCCGTTCGTCCTTGATCACGGTGTCGTCGAACTCGTCCATGCTGGCCTCCGGCACCGGCAGCAGGTGGATCTTCTCGGCCAGGGTGCGCTCCCGGCGGATCCGGTCAATCGCCCGGTTGCGGGCCGTCGTCACCAGCCACGCACCCGGGTTGGCCGGCACGCCCGACGCGGGCCAGCGCTGCGCCGCGATGGCGAACGCCTCCTGCGCAGCGTCCTCGGCCTTGTCGAAGTCACCGAGGAACCCGACCAGCGAGGCCAGCACCCGGCCCCACTCGTCCCGGAAGACCTCCTCCAGCACGCTCAGCGCTGCACCACCGGCCTGACCTCCACAGCGCCGCCGAGCCGGGCAGCCGGGATGCGCGCCGCCAGCTCGATCGCCTCGTCCAGGTTGGCCGCCTCGACCAGGCAGAAGCCGCCGAGCACCTCCTTGGTGTCCGCGAACGGGCCGTCGGTCATCAGCGTCCGGCCCCCGACCACGCGCGCGCTGGTCGCCGTCTCGGCCGGCCGCAGCTGCGCAGCCCCGACGCAGCGCGGGTCATCGGCCAACGCCAAATACTCGGCATACGCCGCGTCACGGTCCGCATCCGGCAGCGCCTCGTCATAGCCAGGCTCGGCGTAGATCATCAGGGCGTACTGCATCGCAACCTCCGGAGTCAGTGGGCTCTCACCTGCATGACGAACGAGCAGCGGCGCACGGGACACCACGGGTTCACAAAGTCCGGGACAGCCCAGACGCTAGCCGCCGACCCGGCACCGGTACACCGTGTCCCGGCCGCCGACTTCGAAGCGGCAATGAGGCCCTGGTTCGCCGGCCTCGGCCCGGCCGTTATCGACATGCGGCAACCGGGTCAACGCGATCCGCACCCTGCCCGGCCGAGGCGCCGAGCAGACTCCCGGCATCGGGCTCAGCGGCTACATCGTCGTCTCCGCGGTCGACGACGAGGCCACCCGGCACGCGTCAGGTTGCCCCAGACTCGACCACGGCATCGGCTTCGAGATCGCCGAAGTCGTACCGTCCTGACCCAGTGCAAAGCCCAAGACAGACGGCGATCGCCTGCCCGGAAAACCGAACCCCAAACGGGCACCCTGGCGCGCTGACACATCCCAAGGCAGCACGGGAGACCAGAGTGCCCGTCTACCCCGCCCGGTGATCGTGTCGCGGACGGGTACGTCATACGGGACGTGCACGCGCGCCACAGTCGCCGTCATCATGTCCAGGGTAGCCGCCTCCCAGTGGCTCGGGTTGGGAGCGCGAGGCGTTCGGCCAAGTACGAGCGAGTATTCAGGCAGGCGCATACCGATGCGGCCATGAAGCGACGGACCTTCGGCAGTTCCGGAAACGCGGGACCGACCTTCAGGCGCGGGCAGAACTCCGCATCCGCGCGCTGTTCGAGACCGCCTTGGCCTCTCTTCTAGTCGCGCATATCGGCGGTGAGGGGCGCGTTCATGTGCTCGGCCGCTGGCCACGCTGAGTGGCGACCCGGGATCTTTGCCGTGGGCCGCGTACCATGATGGCTGTGAGTCAGGCGCATCAGGAACCCGAGGCGATGGCGGACCGGCCAGTCACCATCGAGGATCTCGCGCGGGCCCAGCGCGCTGAGCCGGTGGCCGATCCAGGGGAGCTAGCTGCCGACATCTGGGAGTCGGATGCGCGCAGGTGAGGCGGGGACCGGCGGGCCCGCCTGGACGCGTGGATGGCCCGGCGCCCGGTCATTCCCTACGACACCCAGATCGCCCGGGTGTGGGGTGAGCTGGCCGGGGCCGCCCAGCTGCGCGGACGGCCCCGGCCGCAGAATGACACCTGGATCTCGGCATGCTGCCTGCGCTACCAGGTGCCGCTGGTGACGCTGAACACCGCCGACTTCGGCGCCCACGTGGCGGTCGTGGGCGACCGGGGCATGCTCACCAAGGTCCGCATCCGCGATGACCTCAAGCCCGCGGAGCTGGACTGGATCACCGCGCTGCGCGGGTCGGCCATCCGGGCGCTGATGGCCGAAGGGGCGATCCAGCCCACCTTGTTCGATGCGCAGGACATGGCCGAGATCACCTCCCCGGACTACCCCGGGGAACGGCTGATCGCCTGCCACAACCCGTTCCTGGCCGCCGACCGGGCGCGCACGCGCGGCGAACTGCTGGCCGCCACCGAGGCCGAGCTCGCCAGGATAGACCAGGCGGCCCGGCGGGCGCGCCGGCCGCTGCGCGGCAAAGACAACATCGGCCTGGCCGTGGGCAAGGTGATCGGCAAGGAGAAGGTCGCCAAGCACTTCATCGTCGCGGTCACCGACGACGGGCTCACCTGGCGGCGGGACGAGCAGAAGATCGCCGCCGAGGCCGCGCTGGACGGGATCTACGTGATCCGCACCAGCCTCCCCGCAGACGTGCTTGGCACCGCGGGTGCGGTGGAGTCCTACAAGGGCCTGGAAAACGTGGAGCGGGTCTTCCGCGGCCTGAACACCGACCTGCTCATCCGCCCGATCCGCCACCGGCTCGAAGACCGGGTCCGCGCCCGTGTGCTCATCAGGCTGCTGGCCTACTACGTCACCTGGCACATGCAGCAGAAGCTGGCTCCGGTATTGTGCACCGACCACGACCCGGCCGCAGTCCGGGCCGCCCGGCCCAGCCCGGTCGCCCCCGCGCAGCGCTCCCAGGCCGCCCGGGCCAAGACCGCCACCAAAGCCACCGCCGACGGCAAGCCGGTGCACAGCCTCGCCACCCTGCTGGACGACCTGGCCACCATCGCAGCCAATCGCATCCAGCCCACCAGCGGGCTGAACGGGTTCACCATCATCACCACGCCCACCCCAGTCCAGCGCCGCGCCTTCGAACTCCTCGCCGTCAACCACCGCCTCGGGTACATGTAGTCAGACAGCACCAGACCAACATGCATTTCCACAGGTAAGCGCCCTACTGCGTCCTCACTGGGCGGAACTTCGGGCTAACCGGCCCGGCAGCCGCCGATGCCGAAGCCCGGCTCACCGAGTTCGAACGCCACGTGACCTTCCACGGAAAGGTCATCACCGCCCCCAGGCGGCTCAAGCGGGTGATGGACCGCCACGACCCGCGCATCTACCCCGGCCAGTACGTCACCTGCGTCTACAACCCCGACCGCGCACTGTGCCACCGCCGGGACAGCGCGGACGGGCCCTGCCTGCCCGACTGCCAGCCGCTGGCATGCCGCAACGTGGCGCTGACCAGCGCCAACATCGCCGCGCTCACCCGTCACCAGGCCCACCTCGAACAAGCCCTGCACCCCACTGGGATTATCGCACCGTACGTGCGTCACCGGCTCGAGGAGCAGCACGCCGAGATCAACGCCTTCCTCGCCAGCCACGGCCAGCCGCAGCCCGGGCAAGCATGAGACGGGACCTGCCAGCCGATGACCAGGTCAACGTGGTCATGGAGCGTGTCCTCGCCCAGGCGGCCGAGAACGGGCGCAGGGCTAGCGTGACCGCGGTCGAGCGTGCCCTGGGCATTCCGCACGCCACCTTCGACCGCAACTACCGGCACCTGATCGAGGATTTCCGCCAGCGCGCCCAGCAGCAAGCTACCGCCGCCGGACCGGCCGGACCGGTGGGCGCGGGCAACGACCCCGGCCAGGTCATGCAGCGGCTCCGCCGGGAAAACGAGGATCTCCGCCGGCTGGTCAAGATCTACGCCGAGTCGATACGCCAGCTCACCTTGGACCACCTCGAACTCGAAGCCAAGCTCAACACCGCCGCCGGCGTCACCACGCTTGCTGACCACAGAAATGGCGCCGTCCCGGTCCCCGGGCTGTAGGAGAACTGGGCCAGGTCAACGAGGACGGCAACACTGCTCACGGCCTGTTAGCAGCCCGCCCGCCGAAGGCCGGGGCCGAAGGTCACCGGGCTTGATCTGTCAATCGAGCGATGGCATCTGCTGTCGCCGGCGGAACTCGGCGGGCGAGATGCCGTTGCGGGCATGAAAGCACCTGCTCGCGTAGTTCGCGTCCGTCCAACCGACGCGCCGCGGCACCGATCGACAGGTCGGTGGGGTCGTCCCGTTCAGTGTGGCTCGGCCGCTCGGCGCCGGTTGTAGAGGCGGATGGCCCAGAGGTAGGCCACTACAGCGATGCCGATGCTCCACGCGATGGCGGCGATAGCGTGGTCGCCAATCGCGGTGCCGCTGAGCAGTCCGCGCACGGTGTCGGCGACGGGGGTGAACGGCTGGTACTCAGCGAACTGGCGCAGGCCCGTTGGCATGGTGGCCGTGGCCACGAAACTGCTGCTGAGGAACAGCAGCAAGAACAAGATCATCGGAGTATTGCTGGCGGTCTCGACACTCTTGGCGGCAAGCCCGAGCGCGACGGCCAGCCAGATCAGCGCGAAGGCGAACAGGACCAGTATCCCGATCGCGGCCAGCCAGTAGAGCGGTCCGGCAGCAGAGCGGAATCCGAGTCCGAAGGCGACCCCGATGAGGACGGCGATGGCTACGAGGGTTTGGATCAGGCTGCCGAGTACGTGGCCGGTGAGGACCGAGGCACGGGCGATGGCCATGGTGCGGAACCGGTCGATGATCCCGCCGGTCATGTCCATGGCGACCATGATCGAGGTGCCCTGGACGGCTGAGGCCACGGTGATGAGCAACAGCCCTGGCACCACGTAGTTGAGGTAGGCGCTGCGCCCCTCGTGGGCGCCGAGCCCAGCGCCGAGCTGGCCGCCGAAGACATAGACGAACAGCAGCAAGAGCACGATGGGTATGCCGATGAGCATCACGGTCATGGACGGGTAGCGGAGCTGGTGCTTGAGGTTGCGGCGCAGCATGACCCGTGAGTCGCTGAGCGTGTAGGCGAGCGTGGTCATGACAGCGGTACTCCTTGTGGTGCGGGGTCTCCGTTGAGCTGCGCGGTGACGTGGCTGCCGGTGACGGCGAAGAACACGTCGTCGAGGTCCGGGGTATGGATCGTCAACCGTTCGACGGAGATACGGGCTTCGTGCAGCTCGTCGAGCAGGCCCCGGAGCGAGTCGACGGTGCCGTCGGCCGGGACCTGGAGGACGAGCTGGTCCTGGTCGGGTGCGGCTGCTGGAAGGAGCTCGCTCGCCGAGTGCAGCAGGTGGGGATCGGCGAAGTGGAGTCGGACGTGGCCGCCGGGAATGCGGCTCTTCAGCTCGGCCGGGGTTCCTTCGGCGACGATCCTGCCCTGGTCGAGCACCGCGATCCGGTCGGCCAGCTGGTCCGCCTCGTCGAGGTACTGGGTGGTCAGCAGTATGGTCACACCGGACATAGCCAGATCACGGATGATCTGCCACATGGTGAGGCGGCTGCGCGGGTCCAAGCCGGTCGTGGGCTCGTCGAGGAAGATCACCCGGGGCTTACTGACGAGGGTCATCGCCAGGTCGAGCCGTCGTCGCATCCCGCCTGAGTAGGTCGACCCGGCGATGCGCATGGATCCGGAATCGGCCGGGATCAGGGTGGACAGGATGCGGACCATCGTGGTCTTGCCGGCCCCGTTGGGGCCGAGAAGCGCCAGGATCGTGCCCTCCTCCACGGCCAGGCTCACCTTGTCGAGCACCAAGTGGTCGTCGAACGACTTGCACATGTCCTGGGCGACGATCCCGCTCGCAGCAGACACGCTTGTCATGGCGTTCTCCCTCCTTGCCGTGTGGTCGAGTCGCCGGGAAGCTCGCCCGCGGCACGCAGCGCCTCCCGTTGTGCTTTCCACTCCTGCTCCAAGACCGGGAGCCGCCCGACCAAGAAATCGGAGAATGCCGCCCACTCCAACAAGATCGCTTTCCGCTCAGGTGGCGCCTCGGCCAGCAGGCGCAGACCCTCTCGGGCGAGCTCGGCCATCTCCCGGTACTCGGAGACGTCGAAGCCCATCGCGTGGGACGACGACATGTCGATGCGTACCCGGTCCATCCGCTCGCCCGCAGCCCGGGAGCGCTGGATGAGCCCGAGGTTCTCCAACGCGTTCGCGGCGCCGGCGATCGCGCTCCGGCTCGCCAGCAGGGCGTCGGCCAGCTCGCTGATGCTCTGCTCGCTCGGGTCGCACACCGCCAGATAGCCGATCAGCCGGCCCACCATCGGGGCCATCCCGAAGCGCCGGGCATAGAAGCGCCCGGTGTGGTCAGCGAACGTGATCTCACCGTCACTTGGCATGCCACCTTCATACACAACATCCTGAGATAACACAAATTCGTGGTATCTCAGTGTGGTGGTTCGCCCGTCAGTCACCTCCTCGATGGGCTGGCCACGCTTGGGACGCGTTCGGCCCCAAGGCAAGGCCACCAGGCCGGGCGGCCCGGAGCCGACATCAATTCGTCGCCGGAGCACGGCGATGGCCAGACTCGGCTAGACATCGCTGGGAGCATGGGCGAGCGCCGTACCCAACTCGTCAGGTGGCTGACTGAGCACGGCGCTGCGTCCGCAACGAAGCCCGCGCCCCCAGTCGTAAGCAACTTCGAGTTCGCCAAATCCGTCCGCACAGTGGTCGGCTGGTCACGAATCCAGCGTCTCAGCCGCGACCCGACCGCGGGGACGGGTCTTGCCCGTACGAGCGATGTGCGCGGACACCGTGGTGCGGTGGATGCCGTAGGTCCGTGGCAGTTCGCCCACCCACCCGTCGGCCTCGTAGTCGGCCAACAACCCTTCGACCTCGGCCGGGGACAGGCGCCGCTGGACGCAGCGCAGCTCGCGGACGTCCGGTCGTACTTCCCTTGATCTCGGCCAGCCGTTCGTACTTGGCGGGGCCGTAGGCGGCGCGCACACGATCTTCCCCGAACTCGGTCATCGCGTTGACGTAGCTGCCGGCACCGAGGGAGTGCTGCCGCAGCGCCTCCCAGAACGAACGGGCCCATTCGCGGTCGGCGGTCGTGTGCGTAGCCGAGCCACGTGGCCGGGAAGCGCGCGCCGACGGTGGCCCGCGCAAGCTCGACTTCACCTCGGGTACGGCCGCATCTCCCTCGACGGCCCGGACGAGCAGCCCTGTATGCCAGGGGTCGGCCGCGCGGATAGGAGTGCCCAGCTCGCGGGCGCGGGCGAACGCGGCCAGCGCCTCGGCGCGTTCCTCGAACAGCAGGGCCACCACACCGCGCGCGCCGCCGGTTGCGTAGGCGGCGATGTCGGCGTCGTCGGGTGCCAGCTCGACCGCCCGGCGCAGCCGCTGCCCCATTTCGGTGCGGCGTCCGGCGAGCCTGTGCGCGACAGCCTCGACTGCCGTCGCCGCCGCTACGGCCTGGGTCGCCCCCAGCGGCGCGGCCAGCTGCCGTGCCTGCTCGGCGGCCGCGAGCGCCTCCGGGATGACGTCGGTCATGACATGCAGCCCGGCGAGGTTGATCAAGATGCTCGCCGCAGTCTCCAGGGCGCCAACCCGGACCGCCAGTTCGTGGGCCCGGCAGAGCCGGTCGCCGCGCGCATCGCGCATCATCTCCACGGTGCCGAGTTCGTTCAGCGCCCGCAGCCGCCACAAAACCAGCCCGGCCCGCTCGGCCACCGCCAGCTCCTGGCGAAGCACGCCGACCGCCGCGGTCAGGTCCCGGGGACGCACCGACATGGCGAGCAGCCCCACCTCTCACAGCTCAGCTCCGGGTCGCCGGCCTCCCCCGCCGCTGCGACCGCCCGCCCGGCGAGCCGGCCGGACAGGGCGAGTCGTTCCGCGCTGCCACCGCCGATCACGGCGGCGGCGCGCACGATGCACAGCTGGGCGGTCCGGCGCGGGCTAAGGACGCCGAGCCCGCCAACGGCGTCGAGGTGCCGCTCGGCATCCCCGGGGGCGCCAGCGCCCACCGCCGCCCGGGCCAGCAGCAGGTGCACGGCCGCGGTGAGGTCCCGATCGTGCGCCAGGTCGTCCAGTGCCTGTGCGCCGACCACAGACAGATCGTCGATACGTCCCGCCACCGCGAGCAGCTCGAGCAGCTCGAGCCGGACAGCGCCGGCCAGGTCAGTTGGCGCCACGGCCAGCGCCCGCAGCACCAGCGTTTCGGCGGCCGCGGTCGCGCCGACGGCCCGAGCCGCCCGGCCAGCCCGGCGCAGGGCCTCCACCGCCCACCGCGGCTCCCCACCCTGGATCCACAGTTCACCCAGCCGCTCGGAGATGACGCCGGGGTCTGAGGCTTCCAGCGTCTCGGCCGGGCGGCGGCACAGCTCGGCCCGGCGGAGATGGTCCAGCTGCGCCAGCACCAGCTCACGAATCAGCGCGTGCCGGTAGGCCAGGCGCCCATTCACCGGCGTGAGCAGCCCACGCGCCCGCGCTGCGGTTATCGCGTCAGCCACGGCCGGCGGCGGAAGGCTGCTGACCTGGCCGGGTAAGCCAGCGTCCACCTCGGTGCCCAGGACGGCTGCTGCTTCCACCATGCCGCGGGCCGCAGCGTCCAGGACGGCCAGCCGGCCAGAGATGATCTCAGCGTAGCGCAACGACCCCGGGTGCCCCGCCACGCCGACCAGGTCTTCCACGAGGAGCGGCAGGCCCCCGGCGTCCCGGCGCAGGCCGGCCATGATCGCCGCCGGAGCGGTGTCCACGCCGAGGCACGCGGCGGCCAGCGCGGCGACTTCGCTATCGGCAAGCGGCGCGAGGTGCAGGTGGGCGGCGTCCCGGGTGACCGCGGAGCCAAGCCCGGACGCCCCCGGCTCATCAGAGCGCGCGGTGAGTACAACTGCCACAGGGAACGCGGTGACATGGTCAGCCAGGTACTCCAGCACGGCCAGCGTTTCACGGTCCCAGTGCATGTCCTCCAGCACAAGGACGGCGCCGCGTTCGGGGGACAGCCAGCGCAGAATCCGCAACATCGCCTCGGCGAGCGCAACCGGCGGCGCCGGCACCGCCGGAAAGGCCGGGCCGGCCGCCCAGTGCGGCACCAAGGTTCCCAACGCGGGAAGATAAGGCGCCAGGGCCGGGTCGTCTGGCGGGCGGCGGCGCAGCCCGTCCAGCAGCGCCTCGCCAAGCGGCCGCAGCGGCGAGACCCGATCTGTTGGCGTCGAGCGGCCTGCCAGGACGACGTGCCCCTGCTCGCGTGCCCCCCGTGGCCGCCTCGGTGACCAATCTGGTCTTACCAAACCCGCCTCGCCAGTGATGACGACGCAGGCGCCACCACCGCCAGCCGCCCGGCTGAAGATCTCCGCCAGTGCGGCCAGCTCTTCATCCCGGCCGACAACGACGGGACATCGCATGCCCGGAATTGTCGCAGGCACCCCTGCTCAGAAGGCATAGGCGCCCCTGGCCGGGGCCAGCAGCCAGTCATACCGCACTCCTCATTGCCCGATCGTCATCCAGGCGCTTCAGCGGCTGCACCGTGATAGTTTCCAGTTCCGATCAGGCCTGCTGACCAAATCACGCCAGTAGGCCGGGCCGGGTGGGGTAACACGTGCTTCAGCCGATGAACGGCATCGACGGCAGAACCGGATCTCGCGGTGCCATCAGCAAGAAGGCGCTCCATACTCCGTGACGCAGAGTCCAGCCG
>WNGE01002706.1_pt1 | contig 21466 bp, 18 predicted proteins | sample 5400651 | NCBI WGS metagenome assembly WNGE01 (sample SAMN13153370, study PRJNA577476) | soil metagenome | isolation source: 60 cm soil or saprolite under grassland replicate 2 | place: USA:California | collected 2016-06-15 | reverse complement strand
CGCAGGTGAGCGCCCACCCCGGCGCTCGCCTCCGCCAGGTTGCGATAGGTGAGGCTCTGATCGTTGGCGACCACGGCAAGGCGGTCGGGGTGCAACCGTGCCTGCTCGAGGAGGAGGTCGGTCAGGCACAGGTCGTTGGTATGCGACAGTGTCTCCTCGGTGATTGCGCGTGTTGTGGCGGCCATCGGTGTCTCGTACTTGTGCGATGAGAGGCGCGAGTCGCCTTGCTTGATACGAGCGACGACGCGCTAATGAACGTATTGGGCGACTCCGTCCGTGGCCGGGCCAGGCCGTGGCGGAGCAGGTCGGTGGCCCGGCGATACACCGATCTGCACTCGTTCGAAGAGCGCGAGGACGCGGTCGGCGGGCGGCGTCTCGGCCCGTGCCACCTCGCCCGTTAGGGGCCTGTCAACCGCGTCGCGCTCTCTACGAGGACAAGGAGCCCGAGGGCCAGCTCCCTGATACGCGGCGGCCAGGTCGCTCTGGCGAACCGCGCGCCGACAGCCGCGTTCGCATCTCGGCAGTCGTCGCGGTGATGCGACGCCGGCCGCTCTTGTAGCGGTCGACCAGCTGCTGCCAGGCCTGCTTGTCCTGGCGGTGGCCGGACGACCCGACGAGCCTCTGCCTCACCGAGACGGCGAAGGGGTACGCACGTGCGGGCGAGAGAAGCCGGAGTTGGGTGTGGTCGTCGGCCGCGACACGGGCAGCGAGCTCGTCGCGCGCCTGACGATCCGGATAAACGGCGTCCGGAGCGTCCTCACCAATCCGCGTCACGAGGCGGCGATCAGCGGGACGATCGCAGGCGGCATCGTCGGTGGTCAGGCCCGGTCGACAAGGGACGTTCGGTCGGTTCGTCTACGACGCCGACCCCGCCTTCCGCAAGATGCTCTACCGGATCGCCTTCCGCGACGGCGCCGGCCGCCGGCTGACGCTCGAAGGCGAGAAGCGCGTGCCGGGCAGACCGAGTTCCGTCCGTGGCGCGACGCGACGACGCTTTACGTGCGAATCGTGCGCGATCCGTGCGATGGCGAGCCGGAGCTAGCAGCCGCTGGCGTGATCGAGCTTACGCTCCCCGCGTTCCTCCGGGAGCTCACGGCGTTCCGCGCGCGACCGACCCCCGGATCGGCAGCGTGGGCGTGGGAACGATCAGGCCAGGGACGAGGCACGCACCGCCGTCACTCGGCAGCCGCCTAGGCGACCTGGTGCTCCCGCGCGCTGAAGAGTCGCGCGAGTTCGGCGCGCGAGCGTAGGCCGAGCTTCGCGTAGGCGGAGCCGAGGTGCTTCTCGATCGTCTTCGGCGAGAGGAAGAGCTGCGCCGCCGCCTCCTTGTTCGTCGCGCCGCGCGCGACGACGAGCGCGACCTGCAGCTCCTGCGGGGTGAGCTTCGACGTATCGGCGTCGTGGCGCCGCCGCACCCGCTCGCCCGTCGCGCGCAGCTGCGCCGCCGCCTGCTCCGCCCACGGCAGGGCGCCGAGCGTCTCGAACGTCCTGAGCGCCGAGCGGAGCTGTTCGCGCGCCCTCCGCCGCTGCCCGTCGCGGCGCAGGCATTCGCCGTAGGCGAGTTTCGTGCGCGCCTGCAGGAACGGCTGCTGCGCCCGCTCGTGCCAGTCGAGCGCTGCCTCGAATCGCTGTTGGTAGTCGGCTCCGCCCGGCGTCAGCGCCTGCAGGTGTGCTGCGCGTGCAAGCGCCCACGGCCATCCGCTCTCGTATGCCTGGCCCGTGAACGCGTCGCGCCACCGCTCGGCCTCGGCCGACCGGCCGTCGCGGATGTACGCCTCGATCGCGTCGGCGACGTCGTGGTACAGCACGAGCGGCCCGACCAGCGGCAGCACGTCGGCCTCGTAGCGGTCGACCGCCTCGGTGTAGTCGCCGCGCCCGAGCGCGAGCAACGCGAGCGCACCCGTCCCGACGAAGGCCGCCCACTCGAAGCTCGCGCTGCCCGCTGCCGCGCCGTGCTGCGCGCGCACCTCCTCTTCCGCTCCCTGCGCCGCCGCGAGGTGCGCGAGGATCCCGCAGAAGGCGTGCACGTGTGGGCCGAGCCAGCCGATCTCGTTCGCGAGCCGCAGACTCTCGGCGATCGCGACGCGCGCCTCGACCCACCGGCCGCCGAGGTAGTCGGCCGTGCCGAGCAGGCTGCGCGCGAACATCAGCGAGACCTCGTCCCCGGGGACGAACTCGGCGGCGAGCGACGCGACACGCTCGCGCAGCGTCTCGTGCTCGCCGAGCAGCAACAGCGTCGCGCCCGCGTGGACCCCTTTGTAGCCCTGCACCCAGTCCTCCGGGTTGTCATAGCGCCACTCACGCGCTCGGAACAATGCGAGCGCCTGCTCGCGCAGCGGCCCAGCCTCGCCGGGAAGGCCCGCCGCCACCGACCCGTTGCCGGCGCCCACCGCCACGAAGGCGTCGTCGCCCCGGTCGCTGCGGCTCGCGTACTCGCGCGCCTGGCGCGCCGCCTCGAGCGCGCCGCGACCGTCGCGAAGGTCCGCTCGGAAAGAGGCGGCCAGCGCGGCGGCGAGCGCCGCCATGCGCGGGTCGCCCTCGACGTGGCGTTGTGCCTCCTCAAGCAGCAGCGTCGCCGCACGGCGCCGGTCGCGGTAGGACCACAGCGCGAGCCGAAGCAGCCGCACGCGCGCGCCGATGCCGTCGGCGGGCGAAGCGGTTTCGGCTTCGTCGAGTAGCCTCAGCGCTCGCGCGATCTCGTGTGCGTAGAAATGCAGGATCGCGGCGAAGTGAAGCCGCTCGGCCCGGCGCGGCCCGGGCGGCGTCAGCCCAGCCGCGCGCTCGAGCATGGTCGCAGCCGAGCGGTAGCCGCTGCGCGCATACGCCGCTCGCGCCGCCTCCTCGAGCGTCGCGGCGACACGTTCATCCGGGCCGGCTGCGGCGTGCGCTAGGTGCCAGGCCTCACGCGAGCGGTCCGCGGAGCCGATGGCGTCGGCGAGTGCGGCGTGCATGTCGCGTCGGACGCTCGCCCAGACGGCGTGGTAAGCGGCGCCGCTGACGAGCGGGTGGTGGAAGACAACGCGCGCGTCCACGATTGCGATCAGCCCGGCGTGCTCGGCGGCGGCAAGCGCCCGGGAGTCGACGCCCACGGCCACGCACGCGCGCTCGATCACGCCGAGATCGCCGGACGGCTCGGCCGCAGCGACGGCCAGCGCCCGGCGGGTCGGCCCCGGCAGCGCGCCGATCCGGCGCGCATACGCGGCCTGAATCGCCTTCGTCACCGGCAGCGGCTCCGGCAGCGGCTCCAGCCCGGCGCGCTGCTTGTCGCTAAGGGCGGCGGGGAGCTCGAGCAGCGCAAGCGGGTTCCCGATTGCCGCCCGGTGCAGGTCCGTTACGACCCGCGGCGAGAGCCCATACCAGCGCAGGAGCTCGATTGACTCGTCGTGGTCGAGCCCGTGGAGGACGAGTTCTGGCATCCCTCGCGACTCGAATGTGCGCAGGTCGCCGTCACGTGCCGCGAACAGCACGGCGACCGCGTCTGCCTCGAGCCGACGTGCGGCAAACACGAGCGCGTCAGCGGATGCCGCGTCGAGCCAGTGCACGTCGTCGATCAGACACAGCAGCGGCCGTTCTTCGGCCGCCGCTGCCAGCCAGCTGAGCGTGCCAGCGCCGATCAGCAGGCGCGAGTCGACGGGCGGCCCCAGGCCGAAAGCACCCCGCAGGGCGGCCGCCTGCCGTTCCGGGATGTCAGCGGCGAGCGTGAGCACGGGGCGAAGGAGCTCGTAGAGCCCGGAGAACGCGAGCTCGGCTTCGGCCTCAACGCCGCGTGCGCGGAGCACGCGCATCCCATCCGCCTGCTGCTCCGCGTAGGCGAGCAGAGCGCTCTTGCCGATGCCGGGTTCGCCGCGCACGACGAGAGCGCCGCTGCGGCCCGCGCGCGCCGAGTCGAGCAGCGCATCGATGCGGGCGCGCTCGACCGAGCGGCCGACGAGCATCGCTCGACACTCCGAATCCGGCGGGCAGTAGTCGACGGCGAGCTCGAGATCCACGGTGCTCCTGCCAGCAAGACGCCGAAGCGGCTCGTGTTCTTCCGGCGCCGGGCCGGAAGCCGCCGGGTCGCAAGGGTAGGGATCGAGTAGGCATTTCCCCGCTGCCAACGGCGCACCCGCCGCCTACGGTCGTGGGTGGTAATCGACAGGCGCCGCAAGCTGGCGCCGCTGACACCGAAGGAGCACCGCCGCCATGTCCGACCAGCTCGAGCTGCAGCTCGTCCGCACCCGCCCTGCCCGGCCGGCGACCGACGGCGGTGGTGACGGCGGTGGTGACGGCGCAGCCGTCGCGCCGCTCGCCCGCGCCGCCGCAGCGGGTGACGAACGCGCGTGGCAGGCGCTCGTCGAGCGGTTCACGCCCGCGTTGCGCGCCGCCGCCCACGGCTTCCGACTCGCCAACGTCGACATCGATGACGTCGTTCAGAACACCTGGCTGGCCGCCTTCCGCCACATCGATCAGCTCAAGAAGCCCGAGGCGATCGGTGGGTGGCTGATGGTCACCGTCCGCCGCGAAGCGCTGCGCAGCCTGCAGCGACAGGTGCGCGAGGTCCTCACCGACGACCCACCCGTCCCCGCCGCACCCGTCGGCGCCCAGCCCGACTCAATAGTGATCGAGACCGAACGCCAGCAAGCGTTGCGGGCCGCGGTCCGCCGGCTCCCGTCCCGGCAACGCCGGCTCCTCGCCACCCTACTGGCCGCCCCCGGCACGAGCTACGCCGACATCTCGTCGCGGCTCGACATGCCGGTCGGTTCGATCGGCCCGACCCGTGACCGCGGACTCGAACGCCTCCGGCACGACTGCGCGCTCACGGTCCTCATCCACGACGACTCCGCTGCATGAAGACGCGCCCGGAGTCATTGCCGCAGCAACGATCCCGGAAGGTGCACGCCATGAGCATCCAGGTTCTGCACGAACGCAGAAGCGGAGGTCTCCACGTCCAGCTGGTCTGGGACCCCCCGACCGACTCCGTCCACATCGAGGTCCGCGACGAGAGCACCGGCGACTTCTTCGTCGTCCCCACCGATCGCGCGAACGCCCTCGACGCCTTCTACCACCCGTTCTACTACGGCTCCGACGACCGGACGTACAAGCAGCGCGCAGCGTGATTCCCAGATCGTGTGCCAGCGTCCCGTACTGCTCGCGGTGGTGCGACTCCGCTCGGACCAGGCGTATCACCCGCGCCTGTCCCGCGCTCTCTAGCAACGTGAGTCGAGATCTCTTCGTGCCAGGTCCCTGCCCCCTGCCGGACTCGGTACGCGAGGCGGTCGGGGGCGCGATGATCAATCCGCGGGGGCCGGAGTTCGCGGAGCTGCTCGCCGAGTGCATATCGGGCCTCAAGCAGTGGCTCAGCTCGGACATCGACATTCTGCTGATGTCGGCGAGCGGGACCGGGGCGCTCGAAGGAGCGGTCGCGAACCTGCTCAATCCCAACGATCAGGCGCTGTTCTGCACAATGGGATGGTTCGGGGAGCTGTGGGCGCGGATCGCGCTCGCCTACGGCGTCGACGTCGTCCGTCTCGATGCCGAGTGGGGACACGCGATCGATCCCGCGGCTCTGGCGGATGCGCTCGAGCGCCACCCCCGCGTCGGCACGGTGTTTCTCACGCACAACGAGACGAGCACCGGGGTTCGGAACGAGCTCACGCCGCTCGCGGCGATCGTCAAGGAACGCGGCCGGCTGCTGGCGATCGACAGCATCAGCGGCGCGCCCGCCCATCCGCTGGACATCGAGGCGCTAGGCGCGGATGTCGTCGTGTTCGCGTCGCAGAAGGGCTGGCTGGCCCCGCCGGGGTTGGCGATGACGGCGGTGAGCCCGGACGCGCTGCACGCCGCGGCGCACTCGACCAGTCCCCGCGTGTACTTCGACTTCGCGCTACAGAAGAGGCAGCAGGAGCGCGGCCTTACGCACACGACACCGCCGCTGCCCGCGATGTACGGACTTCGCGAGGGGCTGGCATTGCTCCGAGCCGAAGGACGCGAGGCGGTGTGGGAGCGACACGGTCGCAACGCCGCGAGGATCCGAGCCGGACTGGCGGCCCTGGGCCTCGAGCCGGTCGCGCGTGGCGGGCCGCCGAGCGAGATCGTGACGGCCGTCTACTCGCCGTTCGCGTCGGCACCCGAGCTGGGCGCGTTCCTTGCCCGGCTCAAGAACCGGTACGGAGTCGTGGTCGCAGACGGGGTCGGGCCGCTGCACGGGCGCGCGTTCCGCGTCGGACACCTCGGAGCGCTCACCGAGCACGACGTCTCGTGCCTGCTCGAGCGACTCGAGGACGCATTGAACGACTTCGGGCTCGGCGGCTGCTCCGACACCACGCTGGCGGCGTGATTCGCCGTATCACCACGGACAGCTGACGCCTCTTTTCCGGTGCAATCCGATGACCGCTCCGCACGAACATCCCTCCGACGACCTGCAGGCACTGCGGGCGAAGCTCGATCGCATCGACGAGCTCCTGCTCGACAGGCTGTGCGAGCGCCTCGAGTGCTGCCGAAGCATCGCGGTCGTCAAGCGGCGAGTCGGGGTGCCGATGATGCAGCCGCACCGCATCGGCGTCGTCCAGCAGCGAGCTGCGCGCTACGCCGCCGAGCACGGCATCGACGGCGAGTTCTTGCGCCGTCTCTACGACCTGATCATCGACGAGACCTGCCGGCTCGAGACCCTCGTCATGGGAGCCCCGCCTGCACATGCGAACGCTTCTGATCGATAACTACGACTCGTTCACGTACAACCTGTATCAGCTGCTCGGAGAGGTGAACGGGCGGCCTCCCGCGGTGGTTCGCAACGACGCCGCCTGGTCGGAGCTCGAGCTCGAGCACTTCGACGCCGTCGTCATCTCGCCGGGGCCGGGCAGACCCGAGCGACCGGTGGACTTCGGCGTCAGCGCCCGTGTCATCCGGGAGAGCGGCCTGCCGATCCTCGGCGTTTGTCTCGGGCATCAGGGGATCTGCCACCTCCTCGGCGGCGTCGTCGACCACGCTCCCGAGCCGATGCACGGCCGCATCTGGCCTGTGCACCACACCGGAGTCGACCTGTTCGCGGGCCTGCCTTCGCCGTTCTCCGCCGTTCGCTACCACTCGCTCGCGGTCACCGACGTGCCCGACGAGCTCGAGGTCGTGGCCTGGACGACGGACGACGTCGTGATGGGCGTTCGCCATCGCTCCGAGCCGCTCTGGGGCGTGCAGTTCCACCCCGAGTCGATCAGCACCGAGTACGGGCGAGAGATGCTCGCGAACTTCCGTGATCTCGTGCGATCCGCCGGGCGGACGAGGCGTCTGCCGTCCACTGACGAGAACGGGTACCGCGTCCACTTCCGCAAGCTGCCGGTTGCGCCGGACGCCGAGGCCGCGTACCGCGAGATCTTCTCCGACCATGCGCACCGCTTCTGGCTCGACAGCAGCGCGGTGATCGAAGGGTTGTCCCGGTTCTCGTTCATGGGCGACGGCTCCGGCCCGCTCGCGGAATACGTGACGTACGACGTCGCCGCCGGCGTCGTCGAGGTCAGCCGCCCCGGGGGGTACACGCGCATCGAGCAGCCGTTCTTCGACTACCTGGACGACCAGCTTCGGCGGCGGGCCACGCCGACGCCGGACGGGTTGCCGTTCGATTTCAACCTGGGCTACGTGGGCTGCCTCGGCTACGAGCTGAAGGCCGAGACGGGCGGCGACGCCGCCCATCGTTCCGGCACGCCCGACGTGGCGCTCCTGTTCGTCGACCGGATGCTGGCCATCGACCATCTCGAGGGCACGTGCTACCTCCTCGCGCTCGGCGCCGGTGGCTCCGACGCCGCTGCGAGCGAGTGGCTGGAGAATGCGGGCCGGCGCGTGCTCGCGTTGCCGACCGGCGAGGTCGACGGGCAACCGGCCGCCGCCACCGAGGGGCTGGTCGGGATGACCGATCCGCGCGTCCAGCACCTGATGAACCTCCGTCACGACAAGAGCGCGTACCTCGGCTGCATCGACGAATGCATGAACGAGATCTACGAAGGCGAGTCGTACGAGATCTGCCTGACCAACACGATCACCGCCTACGTCGAGATCGACCCGATGCGGACGTACTCGTGGATGCGACGGATCAGCCCGGTGCCGTACGGAGCGCTGCTCGAGTTCCCTGACGCCGCCGTGCTGTGCGTGTCTCCCGAGCGCTTCCTGACCGTGGGGTGTGATCGCGTCGTCGAGTCGAAGCCGATCAAGGGCACCCGGCCCCGCGGCGCGACACCGGCCGAGGACGAGGCGCTGCGCCGGGAGCTCGAGAACGAGCACAAGGACCGGGCGGAGAACCTGATGATCGTCGATCTCATCCGCAACGACCTGAACACGGTGTGCGAGGTCGGCTCGGTGCATGTCCCGCGACTCTTCCACGTGGAGACGTACGCACCCGTGCACCAGCTCGTTTCGACGATCCGCGGCACGCTTCGTCCGGGCGTCTCGGCGGTCGACTGCGTGCGGGCGACGTTCCCGGGCGGATCGATGACCGGTGCACCGAAGATCAGGACGATGCAGATCATCGACCGGCTCGAGTCCGGTCCGCGCGGCTTCTACTCGGGAACGCTCGGCTGGTTCGGTCTCAGCGGCGCAGCCGATCTGAACATCGTCATCCGCACCCTCACGGCGACCGACAGCCGTGTGAGCTTCGGCGTGGGCGGTGCGGTCGTCGCGCTCTCCGACGCCGAGGAGGAGTTCGAGGAGACGGTTGTCAAGTCGCGGGCGATGGTCACCGCGCTCCTCGGCCACGCCGCCGGAGGACTCCGGTGACGACGGCGAGCTCGTTCCCGGGCTGTCGTTGCGTCGTCGTCGGCGGCTCGGGCGCGGTGGGCAGCATGTTCGTCGACCTGCTGCTGTCCGCGGACGCGGAGGTGTGCATCGTCGACGTGCGTGAGCCTCGCGAGGGGTCCGCCGCGCTGTCTGCATTCGAGTGCGGCGACATCATGGAGATCGGTACGCGGCTCCGGACCGAGCTGCGGCGGGCGGAGCTGGTGGTGCTCGCCGTGCCGGAGCCGGTCGCGCTCGCGGCCATCGAAGGCGTCGCCGCGGCGCTCGGGCCCGGCGCGCTCCTCGTGGACACGACCTCCGTCAAGAGCCGGATCGTCATGACTCTCGCCGCGCATGCCGCCGACTTCGAGGTCGTGAGCCTCAATCCGATGTTCGCTCCGTCCCTCGGGATCGACGGCGGGACCATCGCTGCGGTCGTCGTGCGCGACGGACTGCGCGTGCAGGCGCTGCTGCGTCTGATCGGCCGACGAGGCGGACGTGTCGTGCGCCTCACCCCAGACGAGCACGACCGGCTGGCGAGCGCCACTCAGGCGCTCACACATGCAGCGGTGCTCGCGTTCGGCCTCGCGCTTGCCGACCTCGACCTGCCGATCGGCGAGCTCGGCGAGACGGCGCCGCCGCCGTACCTCGCTCTGCTCGCTCTGCTCGCCCGAATCAGCTCCGGGGAATGCAAGACGTACTGGGACGTACAGGCCGCGAATCCGCACGCACGGAACGCACGCGCGGCGCTCGCCGCGGCCGTCCGCCGACTCGCCGACGTCGTCGAGGAGGGTCGCGAGGCCGACTTCGGCGCAATCCTCGCGCGGCTGGGCGACACCCTCGACGGCACCGCCGCGCATCACGGAGCCGTCTGCGAGCAGGTCTTCCGAACGATCCGAGCGTCGCTGCGACCGACCGCCGGCCGCTCGTTCTCGACAAGTGCGATCCACGAAAGGTGAACCGATGACGACGTCCACGGCCCCGACCGTGCTCACTCAGGCGCAGCGGTACACGCTCGCGCACGACGACGGCTTCGGCGGCGGCAACCTGCTCCAGGCCGCCCTCGCCGCGAACCCTCATCCCGAGATGCCGTTCATCCGTCCCGTCCGGCCGCTCGTCGCAAGCGACGGGAAGCCGCTCCACGAGCTCAGCCTGCTGGATCTCGACGGGCTCGCGCAGAGCTGGTCCGTCTGGTACTGCGAGCAGGGGGTGAGGCCGCGCGATCGCGTCGCTGTGTATCTCGACGACACGTTCGCGTATTCCGTCCACTTCCTCGCGTTGTCGCAGATCGGTGCGATCCCGGTCCTCGTCAACAGCAGATCGTCGAGCGCGTACGTGACCGCGCTCTGCCGGCAGACGACGCCGGTCGGCATCTACACGAGCCGGGAGCGTCTGCAGAAGCTCTGGCGCGAGGATCCGCGCGCGCTCCAGGAGATGCGGTGGAGGCAGGTGGCCGAGAAGCTGCCGGCGCCGCCCGCGAGTCGCCTGCCCGACGCGGCGCGCTTCCAGCACGCGCCCGAGGACCCCGTATCCATCCTCCACTCGTCGGGCACGACCGGGCGCCCGAAGCCGGTGGTGCAGACGCACCGGTCGAGCGTCGCCGGTCCGCGCTTCCGCATGCTCAGCCATACCGAGCTCCCCGGTGCGCTGATGATGACGGCGCTGCCGCAGTCGCACCTCGGCTGCATCGCGTACTCGTCGTACGCGATCCTGTGCGGAACGCCACTCGTTCCGCTCTACGACCCGAGCGGCTGCGAGCTGCAGGCCGCCGTGCGCGAGCACCGGCCGACCTCGGTTATGGCCTTCGCGCACGCGTACGGAGAGCTGGCCGCGCTCGAGGTGGCCGAGGGCGAGCTCGACTCGGTCAACGTGTGGGTCACGATGGGCGACGCGATTCACGAGGCGCACATCAAGACGATCCTCGGCAAGCGCAGCGCGCACCTGCCGCCGGCGCAGTTCTACGACCGGCTGGGGACGACGGAGCTCGGGTGGGGCGTCCTCCTGCACGTCAGCACGCTCGCGTCCGAGGGCAAGGAACGTTGCGTGGGCCGGCCCACGGGCGTCGCGGAGGTCGCGATCCTCCGTCACGACGGAACCGAGGCGGTGCCCCGCGAGTTCGGGTTCCTCGGCGCCAAGGGCCCGGCGATCACGGCGGGCTACTGGAACGACTCCGACACGACGTACCGGTACAAGCTCGGCGGCTACTGGCTCACCGGCGACATCGCGTATCGCGACGAAGCGGGGTCCTTCTTCCAGGTCGACCGCGCGGTCGACGCGATTCACACCGGCGCGGGGACCGCTTACTCGGTGTTCATGGAAGAGGTTGTGCTCAGCGCCGTCCCCGAGATCTCCGACTGCGCCGTCGTGGCCGGAAGCCAGGACGGGGGGACCGTCGCCGTCGCGGTCGTCCGCTCGACGCTCGAGAGTCCCGAGGCCGAGAAGCTGCTCGGGGCCGCGAACGACGCACTCCGCTTGGCCGGCCATCCCACGCTGGCGCTCCTCGAGGTCGCGCAGTCGGACGAGGACTACCCGGTGGGCGTCACCGGCAAGGTTCTGAAGCGGGAGCTTCGGGAGCGTTACGCCGACCTGTCGGCCCTCGAATCCGACCGCGCGACCGCGGCGGCGGGTTGACGTGTCCGCGCAAACGAGGCACGTCGGGATCGTCGAGTCGAACCTGTCAGGATCGGGCTTCGAGGGGCTGCGCGTCGCCAGGCAGCTCGGCTGCCGGGTCACGTTCTTCAGCTCGGGCATCGACCGGTACCTGTCCGTGCCGGGCGGTGCTCGATATCTGGACGACTACGTGGACGAGATCGAGTACTGCCAGACGAACGAGTTCGCTCCGCTGCTGGAGCGGGCGCGCGAGGTGCACCGTCGGCGGCCGTTCTCGGCGTTCTTTTCCATGGCGGAGTACGAGATCCTGATCGCCGCGCGCACGGCCGCCGAGCTCGGTGTGCCCACGGCCGACCCGGAGAGCGTCCGGATCGCGCGCAACAAGGTGTACATGCGGCGGCGCTGCGCGCAGCTCGGCGTCCCGATGCCCGCCTTCCGCACCGTGGACGGCGCCGAGGCGGCCGCGGAGGCGGCGCGCGAGGTCGGGTTGCCGTGCGTGGTGAAGCCTGCCGACGAGACGAGCAGCGCCGACGTGCGCCGCTGCACCACCGTCGAGGAGGTCGTCGACCACGTCGCGGCGATCCGGGCGAAGCGTCTGAACGTCCGTGGCCAGCTGCGCTACCACGAGGTCCTCGTCGAGGAATGCGTCCTCGGCTACGAAGTGAGCGTCGAGGTGCTCGCGGACGGCGACCTCCTGCATGTCCTGGGCGTGACCGACAAGAGCGTCGGCGGCAACAACCGGTTCGTCGAGCTCGGACACGTCTTTCCGTCGTTGTTGCCGGAGCACGTTCGGGCGGCGTGCAGTCACGTCGCGGTCGACGCCCTGCGCGCCGTGGGCTTCGACCTCGGATTGGCCCACGTCGAGATGAAGTACTCCGCCGACGGCCCCAGGCTCATCGAGATCAACCCCCGGCCGGCCGGCGACAAGATCACCGAGCTCATCGACCGGGCCCTGGACACGTCCTGCATCGAGCTCGTCGTCCGCCAGTACCTCGGCGAGCGGCTCAACGGCGACGTACCGACTACTCCCGTGCGCGGGGCCGCGATCCGCTTCCTGACCGCGGATCCGGGCCGGGTGGTCTCTGTCAGCGGGACCGAGGTGGCCGCCGGCCTGCCGGGCGTGTGCGAGGCGGTCGTGTCGGTCGCTCCCGGCGACGTCGTCAACCCGCTGCACCGCAACGAGGATCGGGTCGGCCATGCCCTCGCGGTGGCGGAGGATGCGTACGTCGCGGCCAGGACGGCGGAGGTCGCCGTCAACCAGATGTCCGTCGTCACGTATCTCGACCCGACATCTGCGCCTCTCTACAGCGAATGACAACGGCGACCACGACACGCGACGCGCAGCTGCTCGGCGGTCTCACGCCCGAGGCGTGGGATCGAATCGTGGGCTCGAACTTCTACTCCACGGCCAGGTGGCTCGACCTCTGTGTGATGCACGGCGGCGCCGATCCCGGAGCGGTCGTGCACTTCACGGACAGCGAGCCGACCGCAGTCGTTCCCTACGCTGCGCTGAGCGCGCCGCCGTCGCCGCTCTATCGGTGGAACGACCTGCTGGCGGAGCGCGGGCTGCCCGAGCTCGCGCAGAGCGGGCTGCTCGTCGGGCCCCGCCAGGGATACCGGACGCAGTTCCTCGTCCGCCCCGGCACGGACCGCACCACCGCCGTGGCGCATCTCGTCGGCGAACTGCGCGCAGCCGCCGGCGACGGAGCGTGCGTCGCGGCGTACGTCCCGACCTCCGACGCCCGGGCTCTCGTCGCCGGCGGCGCGACCGCGCAGCCCGTTCTGCTCGAAACGGACGCATGGCTCGAGGTCCCGCCCGGGGGATGGGACGGGTGGCTGGAGTCCTTCACGTCCAGACGGCGGAGGAACATCCTGCGCGAGGCCGCCCGGTTCCACGAGGCCGGCTACACCATCGTCCGCCGGCCGCTGACGGAGTGCTACGAACAGCTGCCGGCACTGGCCGGTGCGACTCAGGCCAAGTACGGACAGGTGGCCGCGACAGGCGACTGGCTCGCGCTGCTGAAGATGCACGTCGCCGCCATGGGGCAGGCGGCGCAGGTCGCGTTGTGCGTGCGAGGCGACAGCGACCCCTTCGGATTCTGCCTCTACTACGTCTGGGGCGACACGCTCTTCCTGCGCTGGGGAGGACTGGACTATCCGCGGCTCGTCGGCGCGGCCGAGTACTTCAACGTCATGTACTACAGCCAGGTTGCGCTCGCTCCCGAGCTCGGCGTGCGCTGGATCCACGCGGGCATCAAGTCGCCCGACGCGAAGGCGCTGCGCGGTGCCGAGCTGCGCCCGCTCTGGCTCGTCGACCTCGCCGAGGACAGCCCGCTCGCGCAGGAGCGTGATGCGGTGCGGAGGCACAACCGCCTCGCCTACGAGCGACTGAAGGCCGACAGCCGAACTCGCGGAGCGCTGTCGAGCGACGACGAATGGCTGGCCTTCTCGTGAGGGACCGGCTCCGCGGCTGGCTGCCCGCGGGCCGAACGAGCAGGCGCTTCGTCGCCGCCTCGTTCGTCGACGCGGTCGGGACCGGTTTGTTCCTCGCCGGCTCGGCGCTCTTCTTCACGCGCGTGATCGGGCTCACGAGCGCGCAGGTCGGGCTGGGCCTGACCCTGGCCGCGGTCGTGGGCTTCCCCTGCTCGGTCGCGCTCGGCAGGCTGGCCGACCGATTCGGGAGCCGACGGACCGTGGTCGTGATCTACGCCTGGCGCGGCCTCGGGTTCCTCGCGTACCTGCTCGTGCACGACGCGCGCGGCTTCATCGTCGTCGCCTGCATCCTCGGCGCGAGCCAGTGGGCGATCGGGCCGCTCGTGCAGGCGATGGTCGGCGCCGCCGAGGAAGGCCCCGACCGGGTCCGGACGATGGCGGCCATGAACGCCGTCCGCAACGCCGGCTTCGCCGTCGGCGCGCTGCTCGCGACGCTTGCGATCGCCTCCGGCAGCGCGACCGCGTACCGAGGGCTGGTCGTCGGAGACGCCGCCTCCTTCTTCGTGGCGGCCGTCCTCTTCGCCCGGACTACGCTTGCGGTCGCGGGCTCGGTGCGACGCGAGGCATCGGGCCGCCGGGGCGCGGGCGTGCGCAACGCGTCCTACCTCCTCTTCGCGGCGGCGAACGGCGTGCTCGTCCTGCACTCGGTGCTGCTCACCGTCGGACTCCCGCTCTGGATCTCGACTCGTACTCACGCACCGGCCAGTCTCGTCGGCGTCGTCGTCGTGCTGAATACCGTGCTCGCGATCGTGCTGGGCATCCGGCTCAGCCGAAGCGTCGACGGCGTCCACGCGGGCGGGGCGAGGCAGCACCGAGCCGGCTGGTGCCTCGCGGCCTGCTGCGTGCTCGTCGCGGCGACCCCTCACCTCGGAGCGCTCGCCGCGACGCTGGTGCTGCTCTGCGCCGCGGTCGCGCTGACGCTGGGCGAGATCTGGCAGTCGATCGGCGGCTGGGCGCTGTCGTACGCGCTCTCGCCCGAAGGCCGGCGCGGCTACTACCTGACCGTCTACAACCTCGGAGAGCCGTGCTCGGCCATGGCCGGACCGGTCGTGTTGACGCTCGGCGTCATGCAGGGCGGCAGCGCAGGGTGGCTGGGCCTGGCCGGCGTGTTCGCCGTCACCGGAGTCGCGGTTCGTGCGATCGCCCGACGCGCGCATCGGCCGGAACGTGCACTGCTCGAGCGGCGCCCCCGCCGCGCAGCGTCCGCAGAAGGTCACGCGTGAGCGAGCGACCGCGGGAGCTGATGCTCGTCGGCATCGGCCGGATGGGACGGCCGTACCTGACGGCTGCGAGACGGCTCGGGCTCCGGGTACGCGCCGTCGAGGCGACATCCCGCCTCGATACGCTCGCGGACGACGTCGTTGCGTCCGTGCACCCCTGTCGCGGCGAGCTCGACGAGCTCTGGGCCGAGGCGGCCAACGCCGCCGTGCTCGCAGGGACGCCCGACGGGATCGTCGCGTTCAGCGAGCACCAGGTGCTCGCCGCCGCACTGCTCCAGGACGCGCTCGGGCTGCCCGGGCCGTCGTTGTACGCCGCCGTTCTGTCGCGCAACAAAGCGTTGCAGCGCGGGCGGTTCGCGGCCCACGGCGTCCGTCAACCGGAGTACGTCGTTACCGACGATCTCGAAGCCGAGTCGGACTGGGCCGCAGAGCGGCTTCCGGTCGTCGTCAAGCCGCTCTCCTCCGCAGGCAGCGCCGGCGTCGAGCTCGTCACCGACCTGGACGCATACCGCGAGCTTGCGGTCCGGCGGTCGGGTGAGCGCCCGCTGCTCGTCGAGACCGCCGTGGACGGGCCCGAGTACAGCTGGGAGGCGCTCGTCGTCGACGGCGACGTCTGGTTCTCGAACACGACTGCCAAGGAGACGACAGGGCCGCCGTACTTCGTCGAGATCGCCCATCGGACAGGGGTCGAGCTGCCGCCTGACGACGCGACCCGGGTCGACGAGCTGGCGTCGCGCGTGCTCTCGGCGCTCCGGATGCGCACCGGTCTCGTCCACCTGGAGTTCAGGCTGGCCGACGCGGGACCGACGCTCATGGAGATAGCCGTTCGCATGCCCGGCGACTTCGTGATGGACCTCCTCTGCCTGACGTACGGCGTCGACTGGTTCGAGCTGGCCGTGCGCGCGGCCGTGTCGTCGCCGCTGCCGGACCGACCGTCCCGGCGGGTCCAGTACGCAGCGAGCTATCTGCCCATCGCTGTACCGGGCGTCGTCACGGAGATCCGCGGCATCGCCGACGTCGCGGCACATCCTTGCGTCGTCGAGGCCTTCGTAAGAGTCGGCGAGGGCGACGAGGTCGAGCCGGTTCGATCCTCCGTCCAGCGCGTCGGCCACGTTCTGCTCGCGGCCGATTCCTCCGACGAGCTCGAGGCCGCGCTCGCATACGTGCGCGAGAAACTCGTCGTCTGCACGTCGCCCGACGGCATCGAGCTCACGCACGCGGTCGGTGTCCGTTGAACGCCGCGCTCCCCATCGAAGCGGGGCTGCCGCGCGTCCAGCGGCTCGTCGACGCGCTTCACGCCGTCCACCTCGAGCCGGAGATCCCCAGACGGGCCGTCTGGGAGCTCGTGGTCGAGGGCCTCGTGGAGCGTCCTCTCCGCACGGCGCTCGCGGGTCTCGCCGCTCTCCCCGCCTCGGAGCTGGAGATCGACTTCCATTGCGTCTGGGGTTGGAGCCGGCGCGCCTGTCGCTGGGAGGGCCTCTCCGGCGCCGACCTGCTCGAGCGCTGCCGGCCGCTGCAGACCGCCCGCTGCGCCGTTTTCACCGCGGCGGACGGCCACTACGCCAGCTGCGTCCGTCTCGACGACGTCGCCGACGGCGTCGTCGCCTGCAAGCTCGACGGCGAGACCATTCCGCCCGAGCACGGTGGCCCGCTGCGCTTCGTCCCGCCGGCGGGCCTGTGGGGATACAAGGGCGTCAAGTGGCTGCAGCGCATCACGCTCGTCGACACGTTCACGGCGGGCTTCTGGGAGCAGAAGGTCGGCGATGTCGAGGGCCGCGTTCCGGCCGGCGTCCTCGAGCTGTTCGAGCGATGACTAGCGAGGTGCGCAGGCACGTCCTCCGGAGGCTCGACGAGGTCGTCGCCGAACGACGCCTCGAGCCGCGCGACTGCCGCGACTGCCGCAACTTCGAACCCGCGACGGACGGACTCCAATACGGGTGGTGCGTCGCGCACAAGCAGCACGTCAAGCTCTATCACCCGGCTGGATCGTGGTACTCGCAGTGCCTGTTCAAGAGCCTGCGCCGTGTCAGGCCCGGAGAGCCGACGGCCGATCCTGATGTATCTCCCGGCCGCTCCACCCTCTCTGACACAGCATGAGCACGAGCACGATCGTCCACATCGCCGGCATCCCGTTCGGAGGGGAGGACTTCACGACGATCGCGGGTCCGTGTGCCGTCGAGTCGTACGAGATGGCGCTCGCCACGGCGCTCGCCGTTCAGGCCGCTGGCGCCCGTGTGCTGCGCGCCGGCGCGTTCAAGCCCCGTACCTCACCGCATTCCTTCCAGGGGCTGGGCTTCGACGGCGTCGAGATCCTCCGCGAGGTCAAGACGGCGACCGGAATGCCCGTCGTGACCGAGCTGACGGACGTTCGGCACCTCGACGACCTGCTGGACATCGCCGACGCCGTCCAGGTCGGCGCGCGCAACATGCAGAACTACGCGCTGCTCACGGAGCTGGGCCGAATCGACGCCCCCGTCGTCCTGAAGCGCGGTCTCGCGGCGACCGTGGACGAACTGCTCCTGGCCGCGGAGTACATCCTGTGCGGGGGCAACCAGAAGGTCATCCTCTGCGAGCGCGGGATTCGCACGTACGAGACCGCGTACAGGTTCACGCTCGACCTCGCCGCCGTCGCCGTCTTGCGGGAGCGGACGCATCTGCCCGTGATCGTCGACCCGAGCCATGCCGCCGGTCGGCGCGAGCTCGTGCTGCCGCTGTCGCTCGCGGCGGTCGCCGCGGGGGCCGACGGGCTGATCGTCGAGGTCCATCCGGCCCCATCCGCGGCCCGGTGCGACGGAGAGCAAGCGCTCGAGGCGCGGGAATTCGAGGGTTACCTCCGGCAGGTCAGGAGCGTCGCGCGTGTGGTCGGCCGACGGGCGCCGGACCCGGTGCGCCTGTTGCCTGCGCTCGAAGAGGCGGCCTGACCGGCGTCCGAGTTGCGATGCACGCGCTCGAGATCACCCACTTCACCGATCCGGCGTGCCCGTTCGCCTTCTCCGCGGAGCCGACGCGTCTGCGCCTGCGCTGGCACTACGGCGATCAGCTCCGCTGGCGGACGAGGATGATCGTCCTCACGCTGGAGCCCGGCGAGGCCGAGCGGCTCGCCGGAGGTGCACCGAACCTGCAGCGCATCCACGGGATGCCGATCGATCCTGCGCCGCTTGCGCGTCCCGCTTCGTCCGAGCCGGCGTGCCGAGCAGTCGTCGCCGCGCGGCTCAACGCGCCCGACCGCGAGGAACCGCTGCTCAGGAGGCTCCGCGTCCGGTGCATGGTCGGTGGGCTGCTCGACGACCCGCAGCTCCTCGCCGCTGCTGCGCGCGACGTCGGCCTCGATCCTGCTCGACTCGAGGAGTGGTGCGCGACCGAGCCGGTGGAAGCAGCGCTGCAGGGCGACATCGAGGCCGCCCGGTCTCCCACGCGCAGCGCGCTCGCGCTCGACCACAAGCTCGGTGGCCCGCGCGAGCGCCGTCGCTACACGGCGCCGAGCTACGAGATCACTCGCGCCGACGGGGGCGCGACCGCGACGATCCCGGGGTTCAATCCGGTGGAGGCGTACGAGGCCGCGATCGCGAACCTCGCGCCCGAGCTCGATCGCCGACCCAAACCCGCCTGCGTCGAGGAGGTCCTGGCCTGGGCGGAGGAGCCGCTCGCGACCGCCGAGATCGCCGCCGTCGCCCAGCTCGAGCTCACGTCGGCACGTGTCGAGCTGAGCCGCTTCGCGCGGCCGATCGCGGCGGGAGCGGACTTCTACTGGACACCCGCCGACGTCCGATGAGCGGTCACCCGAGCGGATTACGAGCACCGGCCCCGGAAGATCCGGCGACCGTCGCCGGCGAGGCCGAGGCGTTCTTACAGCTGCTCGTCGACGAGCGAGCGTGCGACCGTGCATTCGCCGCCCGCCGCCTGCGTCAGGTGCGTGCCGAGATCGCGCGGACCGCGACGTACCGTCACACGCCGCAGGAGCTCGAGTACGGTGCAGCGGTCGCGTGGCGGAACAACACGCGTTGCGTCGGTCGTCTGCACTGGCGCTCTCTGGTGGTACGCGACCTCCGGCATGGAATCCGCAGCTCATCCGCTACGCGGGGTACGCCCAGCCGGACAGCTCCGTCGCGCGCTGCTCGAACTGAACGTCGCCGTGCTTCACTCGTTCAGCCGTGCCGGCGTCACGATCGTCGATCACCACGCCGTCACCCGCCAGTTCGTCCACCACGAGGAGAAGGAACTCGACCTCGGCCGTGTGACGCCGGCGGACTGGAGCTGGTCGTTCCGCCCATCTCGGCGTCCACGACGCCGACGTTTCACCGGCAGTACAAGAACGTCGTGCAGACGCCGAACTTTCTTCTATCACCCGGCTCCGTGGAGAGACCGCTCCGCGCTCGGCCGCTGCCCTCTGCACTAGCCAGGGCTGTATCAACGCGGCCTGCCGCCCGCTCTCTCGCTACATGAGAGGAACACCGATCACCGACTACGGGCGCGGACAGTGGATCGACCAGTGGGAGCCAGAGAACGAGGCGTTCTGGGAGACGACCGGCAAGCGCGTCGCCCGCAAGAACCTGGCCGTCTCCGTCTTCGCGGAGCACATCGGCTTCAGCGTGTGGGTGCTATGGACGATCGTCGTCCTCAACCTCGGCAACGTCGGCATCTCGCTGTCGGTCCCCGAGCTCTTCTGGCTCACGGCGGCTCCGAACCTCGTCGGCGCGGCCCTCCGCATCCCCTACACGTTCGCCGTGCCGCGCTTCGGCGGGCGGCTCTGGACCGGCGTCAGCGCCGCGCTCCTGCTCGTCCCCTGCCTTCTCCTCGCGATCGTCGTCCCGAGCGGCTGGCTGCGGACGCAGCCCCACGACGTGCAGTTCTGGGTGCTGCTCGCGTGCGCCGCGACGGCCGGCTTCGGCGGCGGGAACTTCTCCTCGAGCATGGCCAACATCTCGTTCTTCTATCCCGAGCGCAGGAAGGGATTTGCGCTCGGCCTCAACGCCGCCGGGGGCAACCTCGGGGTCGCCGCGGCGCAGCTGCTCGTCCCGCTCGCGGTCATCGTCGGCGTGCCGGCCGCGGCGGTGAGACTCCCTGTGCACCACGTGCATCTGGCGTACGCCGGCCTGATGTGGCTGCCGCTGATAGCGATCGCGACGATCGGCGCCTGGCTCTACATGGACAGCCTCACGCAGGCGAGATCCGACAGCCGCTCCTACCTCAGCGCGCTTCGCCACGGCCAGACGTGGGTGATGTCGATCCTCTACATCGGCACCTTCGGCTCGTTCATCGGCTACTCGTTCGCGCTGCCGCTCGTGATCAAGAACACCTTCCCGGAGTTCCTGGCATCGCACCCGTTCATCGCCACCTACCTGGCCGGGCTCGGATTCACGGGCGCGCTCATCGGCTCGATCGCGCGCCCAATCGGCGGGGCGCTCGCCGACAGGATCGGCGGCGCGCGAGTCACACTCGCGTGCTTCGTCGGCATGGGCGTTGCGACCGGCGCCGCGATCGTGGGCGTCAGCCAGCGCAGCTTCACGGTCTTCTTCGCCGCGTTCACGGCCATCTTCCTGCTCGCAGGCGCGGGCAACGGATCGACGTACCGCATGATCCCGTCCATCTTCTCCGCGCTCGGCCGGCACGAGCCGGAGTTGCGACGCGGCGATCCGGTCGAGCGGCTCATCGACTACAGGCGCCGCGCGGCGGCCGTCATCGGCATCGCGGGAGCGATCGGCGCCTTCGGAGGCTTCCTGATCCAGATCGTCTTCCGCCAGTCGAGCCTGAGCGTCGCGGCGCTCATCAAGGCCGCGGCGACCCCCGCCGGAAAGGTGGCGGTCGCGCAGGCACACGCGAGCTGGTCCGTCCCGGCGCTCACCGTCTTCCTCGGCGCGTACATCGTCTTCGCCGCGGTGACGTGGTTCTTCTACCTGCGCAAGTCGCTCCTGACGGACCGCGTGCCCAGCCTGGCGTACGCATCCGTGTGATGGGCTCCGACGATGGAGGTGCAACCCGTCCGGCGCTCGAGCAGCGGCTATCTGCCGATCGCGGGCTACGCGTTCCTCTCCGATTGCCGCTCGTCGGCGCTCGTCGGGAGCGACGGCTCGATCGACTGGCTCTGCTGGCCCCGCTTCGACTCTCCCGCACCGTTCTCCGCCGTCCTTGACATCGACCGCGGCGGCTCGTTCCGGCTCACGCCGGTCGAGCCGTCCGCGGTCACGCGACGTACGTGGAGAGCACGAACGTGCTGCAGACGACGTTCCGAACCGCCGGAGGCACCGTCCGCGTCGACGACTGGCTCCCCCTCGGGAGCTCGCCGGCGCTCTATCGTCTCATCACCTCTCTCGGCGGCAAGGTCGAGCTGGAGGCGGCATGCGACCCGCGGCCGGGGTTACGGCGCCGGCGCATGGCGGCGATGCTCGCTGCCGCGCGCCGGCTCGATG
>WNGE01004010.1_pt1 | contig 21467 bp, 25 predicted proteins | sample 5400651 | NCBI WGS metagenome assembly WNGE01 (sample SAMN13153370, study PRJNA577476) | soil metagenome | isolation source: 60 cm soil or saprolite under grassland replicate 2 | place: USA:California | collected 2016-06-15 | reverse complement strand
CCTCCCTTGAAGTGGTCCGGGCCCCGCTCGGATGGGCCGGAGGCAACCCATTGTTCCTCGAGGAGAGCCTGGGGATGCTGGTCGAGACGGGCGCGCTGGAGGCCGGAGCCGCCGGCTGGCGGGTGGCCCAGCCGAACCTCCTGCAGGTCGTCCCCTCGACGATCCGGTCGCTGATCGCCGCTCGGCTGGATGGGCTTCCACCGGACGAGAAGCAGGTGCTCCAGGACGCGTCGGTCGCCGGAGATGCGACGTGGGACGGGCTCGAGGTGCACCTGTCCGAGGTCCCCGATCCTCACCGGGCCCTGCTGTCGCTGGAGGGGCGCGACCTGCTGCGGCGTCGCGCCACGAGCGCCGTCCCGGGGACGATCGAATACGGGTTCAAGCATCCGCTGATCCGCGAGGTGGCGTACGAGTCGTTGCCGCGATTGGAGCGTGCCCGCCGTCATCTGCAGATTGCGGAATGGTTGCGGGGACGTGCCCCATCGACGTCCGACGAGCCCGTCACCGCGCTTGCCCATCACTACGAGCGAGCATGGGAGCTCGGGCGCTCGACGACGGGCCGGCGGCCGCCGATTGGTACCGCTCGGCTCGCGGTTCGGTATCTCAGCCGGTCGGCAGCGCAGACCTTCGCCTACCAGGCCCGGTCCGCCGAGGCTCTGTATGAGCGGGCCCTTCGCATCGTCCACGAAGATGAGGAAGGGATCGACCCTGCGACCATCGCCAAGCTCCTCACCGGCCGGGCGGAGAGCTTGATCGAGATGGGGCGGCACCGCGAGGCCATCGCCTACGCCACCCAAGCCAGGGCCATCGGCGATGGGTTGGGCGACCGGCGTTTGGGGGCCCGGGCGCTGCTCGCGCTGGGACGAGCCGAGAGCGACGCGGGCCGCATGCGTCGAGCTCGCGTGCTCCTGGAGGAGGCACGAGGGGAGTTCGGGATCCTGGGTGATGTGCGGGGGCAGGGGTGGGCACTCCACCGCCTCTCCGAGACGTGGAGCCGGGACGATTACTCGCGCGAGTTGCTGGAGCTCCGTAAGGCCTACCGCCTCTTCGCGCGCTCGAGGGATCGGTGGGGCCGCTCGGTCGCCGCCCAGGACCTCGCGTACCTGCTCACAACGCAAGGAGGCCCCGAGTTCCATCGGTGGTTCAAGGAGGCGAGCCGCCTCGCGGAGGACGATCGCGACCTTCGATCACGGGCCGCGGTGGCCAGGACACGTGGTTACTTCGCGTACTTCTGGGGCGAGTTCGGGGAGGCCATCCGGATCATGCGCGAAGCGAGGCCTCGGGCGGCTCAGGCAGGTGATCGCTATGCGGAGGCCGACACCGTCCTCATCGGTGCCATGGCCGCGGCCGCTGTTGGTCCTCCCGACGAGGCTGAGCGCCTGAGCCTGGAGGCCCTCGAACTCGCCCGTGAGCTGCGTTCGCCGAGGGTACGAGCCACCGGGCTGCTGGCGGGAGCCAGGGCGGCGCTCAGATCCGGTTCGCCGTCGCGGGCTCAGAGCCGGCTCCGGGCGGCCCGGCTGATCATCGAACAGAAGAAGATCCGCGTGATGCGGTGCGAAGCCCTTCTTTTCGACGCATGGGTGGCGCTTGACCGGGGGGCCTGGGACAAGGTGTCGAACCTCAGCGTTCGCCTGAGCGCGGCGATACGCGCGAGCGATTGGCTCATCTTTGAGCCGCTCGTCCCCCTCCTACGGGGACGAGCCTCCCTCGGCGCCGGCCGGCCAGATGAGGCGCAGGGCCACCTGGCCCGAGCCGCCTCGCTCGCTCGGTCCCTGGGGTCGGGCGGCTTCCTGGGCTTGGCCGTGGCGTTGGAAAGACAGTCCGGGTTGCTCGTGGGGGTGGACATCGAAGTTCGACCGGACATCACGGTCGATGAAACGGAGGTCGTGGCGGTTGTCCAGGAGAATGCGGGTCTGCGTGGGCTCCTGGCTGGGGACGACGAGGGCGCGGCGAAGGCATTCGAGCAAGCGGTTGAAACGTGGAGCACCATGGGTCGGACCGCCTGGCTGGCACGGTCACTCGCACTCCAAGCTGTGGCCGCCAACCGGCGTGGAGATCGGCGGAGGGCCGGAAGACTGTATCGCAGGGCCGAGGCCGTCCTCGACGAGCTGAAGACGCCGGCGAGAAATCGGATGCCGATCCTTTCGCCCGTCCACGATTGATGCTCAGCCCGCGGGAAGGATCTTGTTCAATCCCGTCTGGAGGGCAGCGGGCGTGAGCGGTCCTTGCCAGCTCATCGCGATGCGGCCTTCGGCGTCGTAGAAGACCGTGTCGGGCTGCCCAACGAACCCCAGGCCGTTGCGGATCTCGGCCGTGGGGTCGAAGACGCTCGGATAGGACCATCCGAACTCGGCCATGAAGCCCCTGGCCGAGGACCGCGTGTCCAGGATGTCGACGCCCAGGAACTGGACGCGGGAGCCATAGGAGCGGGATGCGGACGCCAGATCCGGGGCCTCCCCCCGGCACGGCCCGCACCACGCCGCCCAGATGTTCACCACCACGGGGGTTCCCTTCAACTGGCCGAGGAGCTGCTGGAAGGTTGCGAAGTCGAATCCGGGAAGGGCCGACGCGTCCGTCGGAAGGAGCCGGGCCTGCGCCGCGTTCAGCGCAGGAACCGGCGTCCGGTCGTCCCTGCCGACATCCGAGGCGCCGCCCGTGCATGCCGCGGCCGCGATCGCGATGAGGGCGGACGCGACGGCCATTCGGCGGAGCGGCATGAGGTGCATGGTAGAACCACGGTGTGAGTTTCGTGCCGCTTATCGAACCGGCCGGCTCCCCGTGACGCTCACGCTGTCGTCGCCGATCACGGCCATCGACCGCACGCTGGCGGCGCGTCGGGCCGGGTTCCGAGACAAAGGCCCACCGGCCGCCGACGTCCTGGCCGAGGCCCTGGACATCCGCACGGTGCGGGACCTGCTCCATCATTACCCGCGGCGCTACATCGACCGCTCGCAGGTGGCCTCGATCCGGGAGCTCCGGGTGGGGCAGGAGGGGACGGTCATCGCCCGGGTAAAGCGGACCACGAAGCGCCAGACCCGCCGGCGCCAGAGCATGGTGACGGTCACCCTGTATGACGGCTCGGGATCGCTCGACATCACCTTCTTCAATCAGCCGTGGGCGGCGACGCTGTACAAGGAAGGGCAGGAGCTCGCCGTGTCCGGCACCGCTGCCATGTATCGGGGCAAGTTGCAGATGGCGAATTTCGAGGTGGAGATCCTGCGCGGGGCCGAGGCGGACATGGTGCACACCGGCCGGATCACACCGGTCCACCGGGCCACGGAGGGCGTGACCACCCGGACCATCCGCGAGCTCGTGTTCCGAGCGCTCGAACGCCTTCCGCGGATCCCCGACCCGCTCCCCGAAGACATCGTGGCGGCCGAGTCCCTCGCATCGTTCGACCCGGCCATCCGGGCCATCCACTTCCCCGAATCACAAGAGGATCTGGCGACTGCCCGCGAGCGGCTGAAGTTCGATGAGCTGTTCACGCTGGAGCTCGGCGTGGCGTTCCGCAAGCATCGGGTCGAGGCGAACCAGCGAGGGGTCGCGCATGAGACGAGCGGTCCGTTGGTTGTGCGGCTACTCGCAAGCCTGCCGTTCGAGCCCACCCGCGCGCAGCACCGGGCCATGCACCAGGTGGGGGACGCCATGGCCCGCCCCCGACCCATGAACGCGCTGCTGCAGGGCGACGTGGGCTCGGGCAAGACCCTCGTGGCGCTCTACGCGGCCCTGGTCGCGATCCAGTCGGGCCACCAGGCGGCGATCATGGCCCCAACCGAAGTCCTCGCCGGACAGCATTTCCGGTCGATGGCCGAACTGCTGGGGCCGTTCGGCGCCGTCTCCTACCTCGAGCTGACGGACGGACCTGCCGGCAGCCAGGCGTCGCTACTCGAGCCCCAGACATCGACCGCCGGGCCATCCGTCACCTACGCGCTGTTGTCGGCGTCGGTGACCGGCAAGGACCGGACCAGGATCCTGGAGGGCATCGCCCGGGCGGACGTGGACCTCGTCGTCGGCACCCACGCGCTGGTCCAGGAGGGCGTCTCGTTCCTGGACCTGTCCCTCGCCGTGATCGACGAGCAGCACCGGTTCGGCGTCCACCAGCGAATGGCCCTGAAGGGCAAGGGCGGGTCGCCGGACGTACTGATCATGACTGCCACCCCCATCCCGCGAACGCTCGCGCTCACGTACTACGGGGACCTCGACGTGGTCGTCCTGGACGAGATGCCCTCTGGTCGACAGCCGGTCGAGACCCGGGTCGCCAGGACCGCCGCCGAGCGCACGGCGGCAGACGACCTGGTGCGCCGGGAGGTTCAGGCAGGCCGGCAGGCCTTCGTGGTCTGCGCGGCGATCGACGAGGCCAACCGGGCCGAGGTCCGGGCCGCCGAGAAGGAGGCCGAGCGGCTGGCCACCCAGGTGTTCCCGGACCTCTCCGTGGAAGTCCTGCACGGGCGGCTCCGGCCGGCGGAGAAGGAGCGGGTGATGGAGGAGTTCCGTGCGGGCAAGCACCACCTGCTGATCTCCACGACCGTGATCGAGGTCGGCGTGGACGTCCCCAACGCAACGGTGATGCTGGTGGAGAACGCCGAGCGGTTCGGCCTGGCGCAGCTCCACCAGCTCCGGGGGAGGATCGGGCGCGGCGAGTACCGGTCGACCTGCGTCCTCTTCGACGAGAGCACCCCGGAGAACGAGGAGGCCAGGGCTCGACTGGCGGCCATGGTTCGGACCACGGACGGGTTCGAGCTGGCCGACGAGGATCTGCGGCTCCGGGGCGAGGGCACGCTGTTCGACGTCCGCCAGTCGGGGCTCCCGGACCTGAGGCTCGCCCGTCTTGCCGACGACCTCGAGCTGGTGAAGCGGGCACGGGCCCGCGCGTTCGCTGCGATCCAGGAGGATCCCGACCTTCAGCGGCGCCCGGGCCTCCTCGACGAGCTTCGGAGCCGGTTCGAGCGCTCGATCGACTGGCTGTTCCACTCCTAGTGGGCTGCCGACGCCGCTACAGTCGCTTCCATGCGGATCATCGCCGGAACGGCGAAGGGCGCCCGGCTTGCTCCGGTGCCCCGGGGAGTCCGCCCGGTTTCCGACATGGCCAGGGAGGGCCTGTTCTCGAGCATCGCCTCCCACGTCCCCGGTGCCGCAGTGCTGGACCTGTACGCGGGGACGGGAGCACTGGGCATCGAGGCGCTCTCCCGGGGGGCGGAGGCGGTGACGTTCGTGGAGCGGAGCTCCCCGGCCCGGGCTACCCTCCTGCAGAACCTGAGCCGGACCCGCTTGGCCGAGCGGGCGAGGATCGTCCCCTCGCCGGTGGGGGCATTTCTCACCGGAGATGATAGATCGCGGGGACCGTTCGACCTCGTTCTGGTTGATCCACCCTACGAGGCCCCTGGGACCGAGGTGGACGCCGTGCTCGCCGAGCTCGGATCGGGGTGGCTACCCGAGCACGGATGGACGGTCGTCCTGACTCGCTCGGCCCGGAGTTCCATGCCTGTCATTCCGGTACACTGGCACGTCGCGAGGCGCCTGGAGTACGGCGACACCCTCGTCCTGGTCTACCGGGAGGTCTGAGTTGGGCCTGACCGCCCTGTGTCCGGGGACGTTCGACCCCGTGACCAACGGTCATCTGGACATCATCGAACGGGCGGGGCAGCACTTCGACACGGTGGTGGTCGCCGTGTTGGAGAACCCCGCAAAGCAACCATTGTTCAGCGTGGAGGAGCGGGTCTCGATGCTCAAGGAGGCAACGGGCGATCTGGGGAACGTGGAGGTCGATCCGTTCTCCGGATTGCTCGTGGAATACGCAAGGGTCCGGGGCTCGAGCGTGATCGTGAAGGGCCTGCGGGCGGTGACGGACTTCGAGTACGAGATCCAGATGGCCCAGATGAACCGGAGCCTGTCGGGCGTGGAGACGCTGTTCATGACGACTGCGCCCAACTGGTCGTTCCTGTCCTCCTCCCTGGTCAAAGAGGTCGCCAGGTACGGAGGCGATGTCTCCGGGCTGGTGCCCGCGGCGGTGGCCGAGCGGCTCACAGAGAAGCTCGGGAGGCCCACGTAGTGGACCTTGCGGCCCGGCTGCAACAGATGGAGGACATGATCAGGGAGGCGAAGTCCATGCCCCTCTCCTCGTCCGCCCTGCTCAACCGGGAGGAGATCCTGGAGCTGGTGACGCAGATGCGGGAGGCCTTGCCCGAGGAGATCAAGCAGGCCCGGTGGGTGGTGAAGGACCGGGAGGAGCTCCTGACCAAGGCCCGCCGGGACTCGCAACAGATCGTGGAGGAGGCGGAGCAGGAGCAGCTCCGGATGGCCACCCGGGAGGAGGTCGTGAAGCGCGCGGAGGCCGAGGCCGACCGGATCCTGGCCGAGGCCCGCGAGGAGGCTCGGCGAATGCGTCTGGAGGCGGAGGACTACGTGGACGCCAAGCTGGCCCAGTTCGAGATCGCGCTGCAGCGGAGTGGTGAGGAGCTGGCGGCCACCAAGGCTGCCCTGGGCCGCACGCTCGAGCAAGTGGAAGGGGGGCGGGAGCGCCTGCGGGGAGCCGCGCCGGCCCAGCAGGAATTCGGCCCCGAGGAGCTGGAGGAAGAGGAGTGATGGCGATGCGCGCGATCGACGTCCGCGACCTGGTCGGCAGCCCAGGCTCGTCCAAGACGGTGCGCGTGGACGAGGCCGTCGAGGGATTGCACATGGAGCTGGCCGAGGTCCCAGGGGACCAGCGGCTCTCCGGCGACCTCACACTGGAGAGCGTGGTCGAGGGGGTGTACGCGACCGGGACCATCCGGGGCACGATGGCCTTGCGGTGCGCCCGGTGCCTGAAGGAGTTCACACAGCCCTTCGATGTCGAGATGCACGAGCTGTTCCCCATCCGACCGGGTCCGGAGGACGACTACGAGCTCGGAGAGGACCTGACGCTCGACCCCGAGCAGATGGTCCGGGACTCCGTGGTCCTGTCGATGCCCTTCTCCCCGCTGTGCACGCCCGAGTGTCTGGGGCTGTGCCCGCGATGCGGTGGCGACCGCAACCTCGGGCAGTGCACGTGCACCGATGAGGTGGTCGACCCCCGTTGGGCCGGGCTCGAGCAGCTGTTCCGCGATCGGTAGGCCACGACTGACGACGAAAGGAAGGACGGATGCCGGTTCCGAAGAGGAGACAGACGCAGGCCCGGGGGGCCAAGCGGCGTGCCAACTGGAAGGCACAGGCCGCGACGTACTCGACCTGCCCCCAGTGCCATCAACCCAAGCTCCCCCATCGCGTCTGCGCCAACTGCGGCTACTACGGGGGTCGCCAGGCCGTCGAGGTCGAGTAGCGGGGTCGTGAGGAACGCGTGAGCGCGACGGCCGCAGACGATCCGACGACCCTCGCCTTGGAGCGGGCGCTCGGCGTCCGCTTCGCGGACCCTCAGCTTCGCAACCAGGCCTTGACCCACCGGTCGTTCGCGTTCGAGCAGGGGCTCGCGTTCAACAACGAACGCCTCGAGTTCCTGGGCGATGCCGTGCTCGGCCTGGTGGTCACCGACCTGGCGTACAGGGAGTTCCCCGACCTCTCCGAGGGTGAGTTGGCCAAGCTGCGGGCGGCCATCGTGAACATGGGAGCCCTGGCCGAGGTGGCCCGCGACCTCGGGCTCGGCTCGGTGATCCGCCTGGGCAAGGGGGAGGAGCTCTCCGGGGGCAGGGACAAGTCCAGCATCCTGGCCGACGCGCTGGAGGCCATCCTGGGCGCTGTCTACCTGGACCTCGGGCTCGATGCCGCGCGCACGATCATCGAGCGGTTGTTCCGCCCGCGCATGGTGGCGTACGTGCGAGGGGAGGGAGAGCGCGACTACAAGACGATCCTCCAGGAGCTGGCCTCGCAAGACCTGCGGGCGCTCCCGGAGTACCGCCTCGACGAACGGGGCCCCGATCACGAGAAGGAGTTCACCGCGACGGTCTTCCTTGCTGGGAGGCCCTACGGCACCGGGTCCGGCCGCTCCAAGAAGGAGGCGGAGCAGCAGGCCGCCCACGAGGCCTTCGTGAAGCTCTCGGAGCACACCGTGGAGACGGGGTCGAAGGGAGCGTAGGTGGAACTTCCCGAAGTCGAGGTGATGCGGCGGGACCTGGAGAAGGACGTCGTCGGCCGCAAGATTGCCGCGGCCGAGGTCCGACCGTCGAAGAACGCTATGCGGGTCATCCGCCGCCACGGCCGGCGCAAGGAGTTCGCCGACAAGCTGCTCGGCCGGAAGGTCCTCAAGTCCGATCGCCGTGGGAAGTACGTCCTGCTGTCCCTGGACAACGGCGACGTGCTCGTGGTCCATTTCGCCATGAGCGGCCAGTTCGTCCGAGGCAACAAGCGGGTGCCACTCCCGCCCCATACCCACGTCGTGATCACCTTCCAGCAGGGAGGCGACCTTCGGTTCGTCGACCCTCGCACGTTCGGCGAGATGTTCGTTACCGCCGGCGACGAACTGGGGAAGGTGAAGGAGCTCCAGCACATCGCCATCGATCCCCTGGACCACGTGTTCACGTGGCAGTCATTCGGCGGGCAGATGGCTCAGCGGGAGTCCAAGCTCAAGCAGCTCCTGATGGATCAGAAGTTCATTTCCGGGCTGGGGAACATCTACTCCGACGAGGTGCTGTTCGCGGCGGGGCTGCGGCACGACCGGCTGTCGGACACCCTCTCCTCGCAGGAGGTGCGCCGTCTCTATCGCTCGCTCCAGGAGGTCTTGCAGGAGGCCATTCGGTACCGGGGCACGACGCTGGAGGACGAGGCGTACCTGGACCTGTTCGGCAAGCCCGGTGAGTTCCAGAACGAGCTCAAGGTCTACGGTCGCCAGGGCCTGCCCTGCCGCCGCTGCCGCACCCCCATCCAAACCGTGAAGATCTCCGGCCGAAGCGCCTACTTCTGCCCGCAGTGCCAGAGCTGACGCCCTTGCACACCGCTGGGGCTAGCCGACGACCGCGCCCGTCTCGCGGATCCGCTCGAGCGCGCGATCACCATCGCCGGCGTGGAGGTCGACCGCGCGGATCGCCTCGGAAGGCACGCTCGTCGAGAAGCCGAGACGCAGAGCGTCGAGGACCGTCTCGACCACGCAGTAGTCGGTGGCAAGCCCGCAGACGGTCACGGCCCCTACGCCCCGTTCCCGGAGCATCGCCTCGAGGCGCGTGGGGGCCGTCTCACCGGACCTCGGGTCCCGGACGCTGAACGCGGAGTAGCCGTCCTCGCCGCCGGTCCCTTTCTTCAGGGATTCGCCCACGACCTCCAGATCCTGGTGGAACTCGGCGCCCCAGGTCTCCTTGACGCAATGCACGGGCCAGATTCCGCCGTCCTTCTGGAAGTGGGGTGTGGACGTCGGGTGCCAATCCTGCGTGTAGACGACGAGCGCTCCGACGATCCTCGCCGCTTTCACCTGCTCGTTGATGACCGGGACCACCGCCTCGCCGTCCCTCACGTACAGACTCCCCCTTGGGTCGGCGAAGTCATTCTGGACGTCCACCACGATCAGAGCGGCCTTCGGGTCGAGGTCCACTGACACCTGCCTCCGAGGAGGATTGTAGGGACAGAGATCGGATCAGCTGGATCGTTCGTCGAGCTTCCGCGCCACGCTCAGGCCGGCGGCGGCCACGAGGAATGTGAGAATCCCGCAGTGAAACGGGTTCGCGTGGTCGTCGTGGGGCGAGTCCAGGGAGTCTTCTTCCGCTCGACGTGCGCGACGTTGGCCCGACGGCGTGGGCTCGCCGGCTTCGTCCGCAATCTCCCGGACGGGAGCGTGGAGGCCGCCTTCGAGGGGATCGACGACAACGTGGACGCGTTGGCGGCGTGGTGCGGGGTGGGACCGGACTATGCCCGCGTGGACCGGGTCGAGGTCTTCCCCGAAGAGGTTCGCGGGGACAGTGACTTCCGTGTCACCCGCTGACCCGAAGTTCCTGGTCAAACAGGGGAAACGACTGCTTGGGCGCTGTTAGCATCGGCTTCCAGACATGTTCCTTCGATCCCTCCAGATCCGGGGCTTCAAGTCCTTCGCCGAGAAGACGATCCTCGAGTTCGCCCCGGGGATCAGCGTCATCGTCGGTCCCAACGGATCGGGCAAGTCCAACCTGGTCGACGCCATCAGCTGGGTCCTCGGAGAGCAAGGCCCAAGAGCATTGCGTGGCAGTCAGATGGCGGACGTCATCTTCGCCGGGAGCCCGCAGCGCCCGGCCCTCGGGATGGCAGAGGTCAAGCTCGTGATCGACAACTCGGCTGGCCTGATCCCGGTACCGATGAGCGAGATCGAGGTCAGCCGGACGATCTTTCGGAGCGGCGACAGCGAGTACCGGATTGGCGGGCGCGTGTGCCGCCTGCTCGATGTGCAGGAGCTCTTGTCGGAGAGTGGGATCGGACGTGCGCTTCACACCATCGTCAGCCAGGGCCAGCTCGAGGATGTGCTCACGGCCCGGCCCGAGGAGCGCCGCCGATACATCGAGGAGGCCGCGGGCATCGCCAAGCACCGGCGGCGGCGGGAACGGGCCGAGCGCAAGCTTGCCGGCCTGGAGCAGGATCTGGTACGAGTGTCCGACGTCCTGGCTGAGCTCCGGCGCCAGCTGAAGCCGCTGAAGCAGCAGGCCGAGATGGCCCACCGCCATGAGCAGCTGACGGCTGAGGCGGACGCCGTGGCCGTGAAGCTCGCTGCGGCGCGGCTCCGGGGCCTCCTGGCCGAGCGTGATCGCCGAACCGGAGGGTGGGACGAGGGCCTCGAGCTGCGGAAGCGGGCTCGGGAACGACTGGACTCGCTCGACCAGGACGTGGCAGGCGCGGCGGACGCGCGGGCCAGTGCCGTCTGGACGCTCCAGGAGGCCGAGGCCCTGTTCCGGCAGTCCCAGGAGGAGAAATCCTCCGCGGAGCGGTCGCTTCGCATGGCCGTGGAAGCCGAGTCGACCGCGCGTGCGCAGCTGGCCACCGAGGCCTCGCGGCACGTCCACCTGACGGCGATGGACGAGGACTCCGCCCGCATGGAGGCCAGGTTGGCTGAGATAGCCGTCGAGCTCGAGGAGCGCGAGCGCGAGCTCGAGGAGGCGGAGCGGGGATTCCGCGAAGCCGCCGAGACACGGCGGCTGGTGGAGGAGGAACGCCGCCGGATCTCGGAGGAAGCCGCGGCCCATCGGGCCGAGATGGAGACCCTCAGAGCCTCGCTGGCCTCGCACGATCGCGAGCTGGCGCGCCTGGAGGAGCACCTCGGGGAGGTGCGCGAACGTCGCACGGCGGTGGAAGCCGAGCGAGCCCGGATGAGGACGGAGGTCGAGCGCCTCGACGGAGAGGGCGCGCCGGTCTCCGAACGCAAGGCGGCAGCGCAACGGGAGCGGATCGAGCTCGCCCAGCGGGTCGCGGAGCTCGAGGAGAGCGAGCGGCGCTTCCTGGCCCGCCGGGAGCTGCTGGATGCCCGGAAGGCCGACCTCGAGGCGACGCCCGGGTCCCGATTCCTTGCGTCGCATGCCAGACGGGCCGTCGGGCTGCTTGGCAGGTTGGTCGATGCCGAAGAGGGGTGGGAACGCGCGCTCGTCGCAGGCCTCGGCCCCTTCGCCGACGCGGTGGTCTATGCGGAGATGGACGTCGCGATCGAGGAGGCATCGAACGGCGAGGGGGCGACGCTCGCGGTCGCCGGCGGTGGCCCCGCATCGTTCGTTCTCCCCGAGGAACGCACGCTGCTCTCGATCGTCTCGGCCGATCCCGCCGCTCGCGGGCTCGTCTCGACGGTCCTGAAGGACATCTACATCGCGGACTCGCTCGAGGAGGCAGTGGGGAAGCACCGTACCCACCCCGAGTGCGCGTTCGTCAACGCCGACGGCGTGCTGATCGGTCCGGCGTTCATCCGAACCGCTGCATCGTCCTCTCGCAAGGACGAGATCGCGCGCGAGCTGGCGGAGGTGGAGCACGATCTGGCCCGAACCCTGTCCGTCGTTCGACCGGTGCGTCACCGGTTGGGACAGGCGGTGGCCGAGTTCGAGCGGTTGGCCACACGGCTCGAGCACGTCGACGCCGCGATCACGCGCGCCGCCGAGGCCATGGCCCGTCTGGAGACCGAGGCAAACGCGCTGGCCCGGGAGGAGGAGAGCTTGGGCCAGCGACTGGCGGGGGTGGAAGACGCGGCCGCGGCCTGGCGGGACCGGCTGGCCGCGTCCGAGCCGGCGACCCATGTGCTGCCGGACCTCCCCCGCGCGCCCGAGCCGCCGATCCAGCACCGGGTGGCGGTGGAGACGCTGCGGCGAGACCGGGTGGGGATCTCTGGCCGGCTTGCCTCGGTCCGCGCTGAGCGCGGCGCGCTCGCGGCGCAGGATCCGGAGGCGCTCTCGGCCGCGCTCGACGCCGTACGCGCCGATCGCGGCCGAGCCGACCAGCGCCTCGTCGCCGCCGAGGCCGCCATGGAGTCGGCAGCGGCTCGTCGGGACGAGGCCGCCGGGGCCGAGCGCGAGGCGACCGAAGCCGAAGCCGGGGTCAACCGAGCCTGGCGGGAGGCCTCCCACGAGCTGGAACGGCTTCGGGAGGAGTACGAGGAGCAGGACCGGGTTCGCAGTGATCTGGAGCGCAGGATCCGCGACGCCGAACGGTTGCTGCGGGAGGGGCATGGGGCGGAGCCGCACGAGGCGGTCGCTGGCCTGGGGGAGGATGAGTCTGCCCAGTCGATCGAGCGACGTGCCGAGCTCGTGCAGCGCCGACTGGCACTCATGGGTCGGGTGAACCTCCTCGCAGGCGGGGAGTTCGAAGCCCTCCGGGAGCGCCACGACTTCATGGCTCGGGAGCTCGACGACGTGCGGACGGCCCGGCGAGACCTGATGCAGGTCGTCTCCCGGATCGACGAAGAGATCGCCGCTACGTTTGCCGCCGCCTACGCCGACGTGGCGGCGTCCTTCGAGGCCTTGTTCCAGGAGCTGTTCCCCGGGGGTGATGGGCGCCTCGTGGCGACCGACCCCGAGGACATCCTGGCCACCGGGATCGAGATCGAGGCCCGTCCCGGCCGCAAGCGCGTGAAGCGCATCTCGCTCCTCTCCGGCGGCGAACGGGCGCTCACCGCGCTCGCCTTCCTGTTCGCCATCTTCAAGGCCAGGCCGAGCCCGTTCTACCTGATGGACGAGGTGGAGCCGGCCCTCGACGACGTGAACCTGCACCGGTTCCTCCGGCTGATCCGGGGATTCGTGGACGACTCCCAGGTGCTGATCGTGACGCACCAGAAGCGGACGATGGAGGTGGCGCGGATGATGTACGGGGTCTCGATGAGCAAGGAGGGGACCTCGAGGGTCGTCGGGCAACGGTTGGACTCGCCGGGCGAAGACCACCCGGCCGATCCGAGCGACGCGGTCGCCGCGTTGCGCGGTCCGGACTCGGCCACCGAGTAGCCTGTCTCCCCGTGGATGTCCTGATCATCGGCCTGTTCATTGTCCTCGTCGCGGTCGTCGTGGCGGGCATCGTCGCGGCCGTATCGCACCGCCGGCGCCACCCGGCCGGAGCTCGATTGTCACCGACACCGCCGGCCGAGGCGCCGGCGCCTGCGCGCCGCCGGAGCGACGGCCTGGGGGCGAGAGCCCGGGCTCTCCTGTCCGGAGGGGCGCCAAGCGGGGACGAGTGGACCCGGCTCGAGGAACTCCTGCTGAAGGCCGACGTCGGGCCGGCCGCGGCCTCCCGGATGGTCCGGGACATCCGCGACCAGTACGAGGTGGGCGCCGACCCCTTCGACCCAGAGGACCTGCTACGGAACGAGATCGTGGGGATCCTGGGGGAGGACGGCGCGCTCCGCCTTCCCTCGGGTCGCTTAGGGGTGGTTCTCGTCGTCGGGGTGAACGGGGCCGGGAAGACCACGACCATCGGCAAGCTCGCCGCCCGACTGGCCCGGGAGGGCCGCACGGTGAGCGTGGCGAACACCGACACGTTCCGGGCGGCCGCCTCCGAGCAGCTCGACGCATGGGCCAGACGGGCCAACGTCCAATTGATCGCGCAGCAGCGGGGTGCCGACCCCGGCGCGGTTGCCTTCGATGCCGTGGCGTCTGCCCGGGCCCGCAACGTCGACGTCCTGATCGTGGACACGGCGGGACGGCTGCACACTCGCACGCCGTTGATGGACGAGCTCCAGAAGGTCAAGCGTGTGCTGGAGAAGGCCGCCGGGCACGTGGACGAGGTGCTGCTGGTCCTCGACGCGACCACCGGACAGAACGGCATCGCCCAGGCCCAGGCATTCGCCAGCGCGGTGGACGTGACCGGCGTGGCCCTGGCCAAGCTCGACGGGACCGCGCGGGGCGGTATCGTGCTCGCCGTCCGCGAGGCGTTGGGGGTCCCGGTCAAGCTGGTGGGCACCGGAGAGCGGATCGACGACCTCCAGGCGTTCGACTCCCGGGCCTTCGCGGAACGGATCCTGGGGGGCTGACGTGCCTGAAGACATGGCCAAGGCCGACATCCTGATCGTCGAGGACCACCCGACGATGCGGGAAGCGATGCGGATGGTCCTGGAGCACGAGGGGTTCGACATCCGGGAGGCGAGCGACGGACAGGCCGCGCTGGCCATGGCCCGGGATCGGCCGCCAGACCTCATGTTCCTGGACCTCAACATCCCCGGCCCGAGCGGCTCGGAGGTACTGAAGGAGCTCAAGTCGGCGCCCGAGACGGCGGACGTCCGCGTGATCATCGTGACCGCGGTGGGCGAGGAGGGCCGTGAGTACGTCCTCTCGCTCGGGGCCGACGAGTACTTCACGAAGCCCTTCAGCCCCCTGGCGCTTCTTCGGACGGTGGAGAAGGTGCTGACGCCCACGGAGGGGAGCGGCTAGGTGTTCGACGCGCTCACACAACAACTGGACGGGATCTTCAAGAAGCTCCGCTCGCGGGGCAAGCTCCATCCCAAGCAGGTGGACAACGCTGTGGCCGAGATGCGCACCGCCCTGCTCGACGCGGACGTATCGGTGGAGGTGGCCGACGAACTGCTGGCCAGGGTCAGGGAGCGAGCGCTGTCCCAAGAGGTGATGAAGAGCCTGACCCCCGCACAACAGGTCATCAAGGTGGTGAGGGAGGAGCTCCAGGCGACCATGGGCGGCACTCAGGCCGCGTTCAGCCTTCCGTCAGCCCGGCCCGCGGTGGTGATGCTGGCCGGGGTTCAGGGCTCGGGCAAGACCACCGCGTCCGCCAAGCTCGCCCGGATACTGAGAGAGAAGGGCAAGCACCCGCTGCTCGTCGCCGCGGACCTGCAGCGCCCTGCGGCCGTCGAGCAGCTGTTCACCTTGGGGGAAGAGATCGGCGTCCCGGTGGCCTCCGACGGCACGGATCCGGTGAAGGTGGCCAAGGCGGGCGTGAAGAAGGCAGAACGGGAAGGGCTCGACGTGGTCATCGTCGATACGGCCGGGCGCCTCCACGTGGACGAGGAGATGATGAAGGAGGCCCGGTGGGTGAAGGACGCGATCAAGCCCCACCACGTGCTGATGGTCTCCGACGCCATGACCGGCCAGGACGCGGTCGTTCAGGCCCGCGCGTTCATGCGCGAGGTCGACACGACCGGGTTCATCCTGACCAAGCTCGACGGCGACGCCCGGGGCGGGGCGGCGCTCTCGATCACCGCCGTGACCGGTCGCCCGGTCTTCTTCGCCGGGACGGGGGAGCGCCCGGCCGACCTCGAACCGTTCTATCCGGATCGGATGGCCTCCCGGATCTTGGGCATGGGCGACGTGCTCACGCTGATCGACCGGGCCCAGGAGAGCCTCGACGCCGACAAGGCCAAAGAGGCCGCGGAGAAGATGGCCACGGCCCAGTTCACGCTGGAGGATTTCCTGGTTCAGATGCGGGAGATGCGAAAGCTCGGGCCGCTCCAGGACCTGCTGGCCATGCTCCCGGGGATCCCCGGGGGGAAGGACGCGCTGAAGGACTTGGCCGGCCAGGTGGACGAGCGGCAGCTGGCTCGGGCGGAGGCCGTCATCTGCTCCATGACCCCGGAGGAGCGCCGGAACCCCGCTATCATCGGTGGGTCCCGGCGCCTGAGGATCGCCCGCGGCTCCGGGACCACCACGGCCGACGTGAACTCCCTGCTGAAGGAGTTCGACGGGGCCCGGAAGATGATGCGGACGCTGCTCGGCGGCAAGCAGGGCCTGAAGATCCCGGGCCTGCCGGGGATTCCGGGGATCTCGTAGAGAAGGAACGGGATGACGACGAGGATCAGGTTGCGGCGGATGGGGGCCAAGAAGCGGCCGTTCTTCCGGGTGGTGGTGGCCGACCAGCGGAGCCCTCGCGACGGCCGGTTCATCGAGAACATCGGGAAGTACCACCCGCTCGAGGATCCTTCGCTGATCGACATCGACGAAGCGAGGGCGCTGGAGTGGCTCCGAAAGGGGGCGCAGCCCAGCCAAGCCGTCCAAGTGCTGCTAACCAAGGCCGGTATCTGGGAGAAGTTCCAGTCGGAGAAGAGGGAGAGCAAGGCGGGGTCGTGAAGGAGCTCCTCGAGTACATCGCGAGGGAGCTCGTCGAGAACCCGGGCGCGGTCGTGGTGAACGAGGTCCACGACGATCGCGGGATCCTCCTCCAGCTCACGGTGGATCCCGAGGACATGGGCAAGGTCATCGGCAAGGGCGGGCGAACGGCGCGAGCCATCCGCCAGGTGGTGAAGGCGGCGGCCATCCGCGAGGGGGTCCACGCCGCGGTCGAGATCGTCGACCAGGGATGAACCGCGAGCCGACCGTCGTGGTCGGCCGCATCACCCGGCCCCACGGCCTGAAGGGCGAGCTCTCCGTCCTGGTGCTGTCGGAGGTCGACGGGCGATTCGCCGAAGGGGCCCTGGTCTACCTGGAGGACGGCCGAGCGCTCACCGTCGAGTCCGCACGGCGCCACCGCAGTGGGCTGCTGGTGAAGTTCCGGGAGGTCGGCGAGCTCAAGGACGTGGTCGTCTCGGTGGACACACCGGGCAAGCGCATCCTGGTCCGCGAGGTCCCCGGCCTCACGGTCCCGGACGCGGAGCCGTAGCGTTCGCCGCGGGGAACCGTCCCGGGCCGGGCGGTGTAGGAGGAGTGTTCGCCGAAGAGAGGCCTTGATGCGCCGGTCCGTGGTCGCGCTGAGCGTCCTGGTCGTGGGAACCGTGCTCGCCCTCGCCGCCGCCGGGCCTGCATGGGCGAAGACCCCTCCATTCGGCGTGCAGCTCTCCACGACCCGGCCGCAGCCGGGGGAGACGGTGAGCGTGACGGTCCGCTTCTGGGACGATCGGCGGCACACGAAACCAGCCACCTGGTGGGACGTCCCAAGGATCCCGCACCTGTTGTGGGCGGTTCCCGTGGACGCGCAGGGGAACAACGATCTCGAGGCCGCCGTCCCGGTCACCGTCCGGCGAGGCGGCTTCGCCGAGTATCGAGGAACGCTGACGCTCACCGAGCCTGGGTCATACGTGCTGGTCCCGTTCTCTGTCGAAGGCGGCTTCGACGCGCCGGCGGGGTATCCGAAGCCGATCGCCCTCGACATCGCCGCCGCACCCTCGCCCGCCATGTCTGCCACATCCGGTTCGGGCGGGGGCCCGTGGCTCCCCATCGCGATCGCGTCGGCACTGGGCGCCGCCGTGCTCGGTGCGCTTGTTGCGCGGCGTGCGCGCAGGCCGCGCGCGCCCCGCCCCGCCGCATGATCGGGCGCTGCTAGCCTTCGCGAGTGCGCATCGACGCGTTCACGATCTTCCCCGCCATCGTCGAGGGCCCGCTGCGCGGGAGCCTGCTGGGCAAAGCCATCGAGGCAGGCATCGTCGATGTCCGGGTCCACGATATTCGCGCCTTCGCCACCGACAAGCATCGCCAGGTGGACGACGAACCCTACGGCGGCGGACCGGGCATGGTGCTGAAGCCAGAGCCGGTCTTCGCGGCGGTGGAATCGCTGGGAGAGGGAACCAAGCGCGTCATCGTGCTATCGCCCGCCGGACGCCGGTTGAACCAGGCGCTCGTCCGGGAGCTGGCAAAGGAACCTTGGCTGGTGCTCATCAGCGGCCGGTACGAAGGCGTTGACGAACGCGTCGTGGAGGGCCTCCCGGCCGAAGAGGTGTCGATCGGCGACTACGTACTGTCGGGTGGCGAGATCCCGGCCCTCGTCGTGCTCGAGGCGGTCACCCGCCTGATCCCCGGGGTCGTGGGCAAAGAGGAGTCGCTCGAGCGAGAGTCGTTCGAGGACGGCGGACTCGACCATCCGCACTACACGCGCCCGAGCGAGTTCCGGGGCATGGCGGTCCCGGACGTACTGCTCTCGGGAAACCATGTCGAGGTCGAGCGGTGGCGAAGGGAGGCAGCTGAGGAGAAGACCCGCCGCAACCGTCCGGACCTGCTGAAAGGCTGACCGGGAGGTCCCGACCCGGCTGCTATCATCGGGACTCCCGCCATGAACAAGACCGATCTCGTCGACAAGCGCTATCTGCGCTCGGACATTCCGCCGTTCCGGCCCGGAGACACCGTCAAGGTGCACGTCCGGGTGGTGGAGGCGGGCCGGGAGCGGGTCCAGGTGTTCCAGGGCGTCGTGATCCGTCGTCAGGGCGGCGGCCTCCAGGAGACGTTCACCGTGCGCAAGGTGTCCTTCGGCGTCGGGGTTGAGCGAACGTTTCCCGTGCACTCGCCGTCCATCGCCAAGCTCGAGGTGGTGACCCGAGGAAAGGTGCGCCGGGCAAAGCTCTACTACCTGCGGGAGCTGCGAGGCAAGAAGGCCCGCATCCGCGAGCGGCGAGTCGGCCCGGAGGAGCTGGCGGCGGCCCAGACCAGCGTGGCCGAGCAAGCGATCCAGGGGACTCCCGAGGAGCCCGGGCACGCCGTGGCATACGGCGATGGGGTGGGGGCCGGCGAGGCCGGGTCCGCGGACGCATCGGACCCGGATGAGGAGGCCAGGACGGAGCTGGTGGAGGCCCCCGAGAACGCAGCGGTCGACGCCGAGAGCAAGGGCTAGGCGTGTCCGAGGCGCAGCCGGACGCCGCCCAGCCGGCCGCGGCAGATCCTCGAACGATCAACACCACCCCTCTGCGGGGGGACGAGTTCGTCCTGGGGCCCAAGGCCCCCGCGAAGCGGCAACCCGCCCCGCCCAGGCAGGCTCGGGGAAAGGACCGGGGCCTCCTGGCCTTCCTTCGCGAGCTTCCAGTCCTGATCCTTCTGGCCTTCGCGCTGGCCCTCGTCCTCAAGACCTTCGTGGTCCAGGCGTTCTACATCCCATCGGGCTCCATGGAGCCTACGCTCATGCCCGGCGACCGCGTGCTGGTGAACAAGGTCCTGTACCACCCGCACCGGGGCGACATCGTGGTGTTCGAGGACCCTTCCGGGCAGCAGCCGGACCGGGGGATGGTCGGAGGATTCCTGCATTGGCTGTCGGAGGGCCTGGGCTTCGCCCGGCCCCCGAACGAGGACTTCATCAAGCGGGTGATCGGGCTCCCGGGCGAGACCGTGGAGCTTCGGGACGGCAATCTCTATGTGGACGGTGAGCGGGTTGACCAGCCGTACCTGAGGGGCCCACCGGACACCCGTCCGTACGGGCCGAAGATTGTCCCGCCGGACAGCCTGTTCGTCCTGGGCGACAACCGCCTGTACTCCAACGACTCGCGGTTCGGGTTGGGATTCGTCCCCATCGACAAGGTCGTGGGCAAGGCGTTCGTCACCATCTGGCCGCCCTCGCGGATCGGGTGGCTGCACTAGGCCTCGACCTCGGGCGCTACGAGCGCCGATTGCGCGAGCAGGGCTTCCGCGCCGTCGCCGGCGTGGACGAGGCGGGGCGGGGGGCCCTGGCCGGTCCGCTGGTCGCCGCCGCGGTGATCCTGCCCGAGGACTTCGACCTCGACGGGGTGAACGACTCGAAGGTCCTCACACCGCTCCAGCGGGAGGAGGCCTACGATCGGATCGTGCCCGGGGCCCTGGCCTACGCGTGGTGCAAGGCCACCCCATCGCGCATCGACCGCCGGGGGCTGCACAAGTCCAACCTGTGGCTCCTCCGCCGGGCGGTGTGCGCCCTTGCGCTCCGACCGGACTACGTGCTGATCGACGGGTTCCCCGTTCGCCGGCTCCCCGCGACCAGCCTGGCCATCAAGAAGGGCGACGCCGTGACGGCCTGCGTCGCGGCCGCGTCCATCGTGGCCAAGGTGACGCGGGACCGGATGATGCAGCGCTACCACCGCCGGTTCCGGAGATACGGGTTCGACCACAACAAGGGTTACGGCACGCGCGAGCATTGGAACGCTCTGGACCGCCTCGGCCCCACGCCCATCCATCGCCTGTCCTTCAAGGGCGTGGGGGAGAACGGCATCGTGGACGTGGAGACCGTGGAGGACCCGTGAACGAGGAGGACGACATCGAGCGGTTCGAGGAGGAGCGCGAACTCGAGCTGTACCGCGGTCGACGCCTGAATGTCGGTGGGCCGAGATAGGCTCGGGCCCCCGTGGACACGATCGCTCCACACTCCTCGCGTGCGTCGCTCGGCCGCGCCGGCGAGGACGCCGCCGCCGCCCTGTACCTGAGGCGGGGGTTCGGCATCGTCGCGCGTAACTGGCGGTGCCGTTTCGGCGAGCTCGACCTCGTCGTCGAACGCGCGGGGCTGATCGTGATCTGTGAGGTCAAGGCCCGTCGTGGAAGCCGCTTCGGCGGCGGCTATGAGGCGGTGACGGCGCTGAAGCAGCGGAAGCTCCGCCAGCTTGCCGAGATCTTCACGTCCACCGTTCGTGGTCCACATGACAACGTGCGGTTCGACGTCGCCAGCGTACACATCGGCGCGAGTGGGGCGAGTGTCGAGCTGTTCGAGGACGCGTTCTGACTGTCAGTGCCGCGCGCTAGGGTCGCGCGGTGTACGGGCGCGTCATCGGGATCACCATCGTCGGGGTGCGAGGATACCCGGTCACGGTCGAGGCGCACATCGGCAGAGGGCTTCCCTCACTCACGTTGACCGGCCTACCCGGCGCGCCCGTGCAGGACGCCCGGGATCGCATCCGGCCCGCCGTCGAGAGCTCGGGCTTGGAGTGGCCGCTCCGCAGGATCGTGGTGAACCTGTCCCCTGGGAATCTACGGAAGGACGGGCCGGGCCTGGACCTCCCCATCGCCATGGGGGTGCTTGCCGCATCGGCTCAGGTCCCCGGCGACCGGCTGTCCCGGCTCTCGTTCTTCGGGGAGCTCTCTCTGAGGGGTGGCCTCGTGGCCACCCCAGGCGTGCTCTCGGTGGCCATCGCCGCCGCCCGCGCTGGCCACGACGGTGTCGTGGTCCCCGTGGCGAACGCCGGTGAGGCCGCACTGGTGGAGGGAGTGCGGGTCGTTGGGGCAGGGAACCTCACCGAGGTCGCCGCGTTCCTTCGCGGGACCTGGGATCCGCCCACGCCCCGTGCAAGCGGAGCGGTCGAGGCGACGCGGCACGGGGTGGACTTCGCCGAGGTCCTGGGGCAGGCCCAAGCCAGGCGGGCCTTGGAAGTGGCGGCGGCCGGCGGCCACAACGTCCTGCTCGTCGGCTCACCGGGCGCGGGCAAGACCATGCTGGCCAGACGTCTGGCCACCATCCTCCCCGGCCTGTCCCGAGAGGAGGCTCTC
>WNGE01004917.1_pt1 | contig 21476 bp, 26 predicted proteins | sample 5400651 | NCBI WGS metagenome assembly WNGE01 (sample SAMN13153370, study PRJNA577476) | soil metagenome | isolation source: 60 cm soil or saprolite under grassland replicate 2 | place: USA:California | collected 2016-06-15 | reverse complement strand
CGTCCGCAGGAATCGGAAGCCCTCAGCCTCGGCGAATCTCGCTAGCGCCGCCTCCTGCGCTTCCAGGCCCAGCCCAGACCGGCCCTGCTGCTTCGTGGAAACCCGGATGTAGGCGACTGCGTCCCGCATTTGGCCCTCCCGCGTTACGTCTCATCGTGCGATGACGTGTAACATAGGAGGCATTACAAGTCAATAGACCTGTTAAATACTTGAGCCGCTTATCTTGCTTCGTTCTCGCCACTGTTGCGCAAACGCCACAGGGTTGGCCGCGCGCTGCCCGTGCCGCGACCGATAGGATCGGCAATCGTCATCAGTATTCGCCATACCGAATAGCGATGCGGCAGCGTCAGCGATTTGCCGAGCATCAGCCGACGCCTCGCATAGCACCAGTCGTAAATCGAGCTGGACGACACCACCGGGCCGTGGATCAGGAAGGCGCGCCGAATCTGGACCTGCAATCGGCCCCGATTACGAGCCGGAGCATGCGGGCGAAGATGCAGATTACGATGATGCTTCCATTTCATCGACGGCTTCGGCCTCTCAAAACACAGGTCTGAAAAAAGTGTCCGGAAAAGTGAGTGAGTAATAGATAGGTAGATATAAGAGGGGAGTTAGCTGTTTACTCTTTCCCTCTCCTCACATCTCCGGACACTTTTTCAGAGCAACACCGACACGACCGGGTGGTCGGCCATGGTTTTGAGTGTATCGGCGTCGAAGCCCTCTGCGAGGCTGTAGCGCCAGACCGCCCGTTTTTTCCCTTGGCTATCAGTCACGTCCTCTTCCTCGCACTGCAGCAGGCCGAGCATATGGAGGGATTCCAGCACGATCCGAACTGTATTGCGCGGCTTGTCGATTCGCCTGCGGACATCCACGGTTCTGGAGTTGGGGTTACTGGCAAGATCGAGAAGAATCTCTCGACGCAGTGGCGGGATGCTGTCGCGGGCGCAGCGCATGGCAAGGCGCATTCCCTGTGCTGCGGTCATCCCGATGGCGACGGCACCGCGGAGCATCTGGGTGAGTTGCTTGGCGAAGCGCGTGGGCATTTCTGGATCATGAGCGAACACGACCTCGCCCTTGAAGTCGCGTTCGATTGCGCTACGGGCCATTGTCACGATATCAGCGGCGTTGAGGATTTGATTGACCTCGCCGTCGGTGAGCTGATGCGGTTCGGTATTCATGCTGCCGATCAGGCCGCCGACGGCTGCCGCGAGCTCCTCGCGCATGTTGGCTTCGGTCCCGGTATGGCGGATGGCGCCCTTGCCGGCCCCTTGACGGCCCTCCTTTGTCCGCGGGCGGATCAGCACGAAGCGGTCGCCCATGGTTGACACGACGGCATGGGCGGCGTCCCAAGCGGTAGTAACGGCGCCGATGATGACGATGCGGCCGGTCCAGGTCAGGGTCTGTCCGCCGTCGGACCCGACGTTGCGTTCCCAACGGCCATCATAAATTTCGCGGACGGCGGCGAGCACCGTGCCGCGGATGTTGCGGTCGGCTGACAGGATCGAGGTGACATCCTTGATGACGATCACGCCCCGGTTGCCGATCTTTCGCAGCAGCCCGCCGGTTGCCTTCTTGTTACGCTCGCGCCGCGGCGTTGCGGACAGCAGCGCGCCTTCGCTTGTGATCGTGCTGGTGACGTGGGCGCCCGCTCCCATCAGGGCCTGTACGGTTTCGGTCTTGGCGCCACCCGGTCCCCCGACCACGAGCAGCCAGAGTGGGTCACCGGCAAGTCGTTCTGATGCTGCTGCGGCCATCACCGCATCGATCGCATCGAGATCGAAGTCCTTGCCGAACCACTTGACGAATGCGCTGTGCACTTCGCCTAACGTACGCGGCGGGTATTGCACTAGCGCGGGGGTTTCGTCCTTCGCTGGCTGTTGTTCTGCATGCGTATCCGCTTGCTTCTTTTTCCCGAGCTTCGCGCAGACCCGCTCGACCTCGTACTGCAGCCGGCCGCGATACTTGCGAGCGATACCGTTGGGATAGCGACCGAGCAGTGCGGCGATTCCGTCGACGGTCCAGCCGGTCCGCCTGAGCACGACCACCACGTTCCAGAACACATCGGACCGCAGCGGGTCCTCGACGCCATTCTGAATAGCTCCCATGGTGTCGGCCGGAATACTGTTCTCGTCCATGTCGGCGGTGCTGGTGCTTTCCTCCGCGGGGCCATTGGACTTGGGCGGGAGCGCCGGGAATTCGTCGTCGAAGCGCTTGGGCGTCCACAGCGTCTCGGGGTCGAATCCGAGTATTCGCGTCGCCGCCACGACGCGTCCACGCGCGAGCTTTTCCCTGGTTGGATAATTCACGGTCCCGGCTACGCGGTAAGGTTGCGTGATGACGCCGGTATCGTGGTCGGTCTTGGTAGCGGCCCGTAGTCGCTCGCCCAATGCCTTCCCGCAAGCCGCATCGACAGCGCGCGCGAGGAACAGCCAGTGATGGGCGTTACAGCTCGAGGTTTCGACCGAGAGGCTGACCGGCGCGGTCGGGGTCCAGGCCATGCCCTTGTCGCTGTCGCTGTCGACGACCTCGGCGAACACGGCGACCGTATCGGCGAACTCGCCGCGCTGCTTGCCGGTCAGTCCGGGCCGTATGGTGCGGGCTTCGATGTAGACGTTGTGCCCATCTTTGCTGGCATCGATGGCGTCCTTGGTCATTCGCTCGACGAGCGCCTTGTCATCGAGCGAGTAGCGGTACGGGACGAGAGTTTCGTCTAGCGGGTGCACGCGAACCATCTGCAGCAAGCCGGGCTGTGCCATCCCCCGGGTCGCAGCCCGCGCTTGCGCGACATAGGTCTCCATGAACTCGCGGACCTGCTGGGGGTCGGGCACAGGCACGGTCACGACGGGTCGCCCTTTTAGATTCAAAATGTAATGGAATCGTCGAGCTCGTCGGCAAGCGACTTGCTTTTGTCGGCGACTGGCACGTCCTTCGGCTTCACCGCGAGCGAAAGGTATTTCGCACCCTTCTTCGAGGTCTTGACCCAGCCCGAAAGCCAGTATTCGACGCCGCCGATATTGATCGTGCCGCTGTAGTCGCGGTCGCTTTCCTTCTCCTTCTGCTCGCGGAACAACGCACCGCGATTGGTATCGTCAAATGACATTTTGCGTCTCCTCTGTTTGCATCCGATGTCTCGGGATCCGTCCGCGCTGCGATCGATGCACGGAACGCCGTGATTCCTTGCGAGCCAGCGGGCGTCTGCTGCGGCATCGGCGTGAGAGCCATGCAACCAGCCATGATCGCGACAGATCACCAGCCACGCCACCTCCTCGCGCGCGATACGAACGTGAAAGACGGGGAACGGAAGGATGTCGGCGCTCATCGCATCACTCCTACGCGGGCGAGGAATGCGAGCGCCGTGTCGATGTTATCTGCCGTCTCGACCGTTGCGCCCGCGCGCCGCAGCGCGTCGTGACACTCGCTCTGCACGGGACTGAGCTTGCGGCCGGGCGCCTTGAGCTCGAGGAAATGCGCCTTGCCGTCAGCGACGATCAGCAGGTCGGGCGCGCCGGGCCGAACGCCGAGACCCTTGAAAATCGCGCCTTCAATCGCCGTGCGCGCACCGCCGTTGGGGACGTGCGTCCACCACACATCCCCGCGAACGCGCCACCGTAGGTGCTCGATCAGCGAGCGCTGCAGTTGGCCTTCGGGCTGGTTGCGGCTCCTCATGGCTGCCGCTCCGCAATGAAGTCGAGCGGGCCAGATGCTTGGCCGTGAGCATCGCGGCAGAGCGCGCGGCGGATCACTTCCGCATCGGCGCCATGCTGAACGGCGATGCTGAACGTGATCGCGGCGTCGCGGGCATTGGTGTCCGCGGCGGAATTGCTTTTGTGGTTGCTGAGGAACAGCTCGCCGATCGAGCCGTCAGGGAAACGCCCAACCGTGCAGGTGTAGCGAAGGCCCGCCACCTCGAACGTGAAGGTTTCTGCTTGGCGCCGGTTTGGCAGGCGTTGGCGGGCGGCGGTCATGTAGCCCCTTTGGGTTCTTGCGAACCGTTTCACGGCGGGCTACATCAGGCGCGCTTGCCCAGCGCGATTGACTGCCCGAGTGGCGGAGGCGTTCGGGAACGAACCGAAGACCGCCCCCGGAGAAATGCAGACGCCGCCCTCAACCGGGGCGGCGCTTGCGTTAGCGGGCGGCCTTCTCGGGGGCGAGGCGGCGAGGGCGGCGAGCCCCACCGCGCGGCGCTCCCCACTGCTCGGCAACCGACATCCCTAGCCGCCACAAGATTTCGCGGTTGAGGCTTCGGACCGCGCGCTTCGCTTCAAATGTGAGCTGGTGGTGAAGGGCCTCGGGCAGGCGCAACACCAGCTTGACCTCCTGTCGTTCCATTGGACCGCCTCTCGGTGCTGATACTAATTGTGATATTAACGCTGTCCGAGCCCGTTGACAAGATATTAAAATTGATACTAGATTTGCTACAAAGCTCGGAGGGCGCCCATGGTGGCTAGCAAAACGACAGACGCAGCTAAACTGGTCCTCCGGCTACCCAAGCATTTGCACAAGCAGCTCAAGCAACGGGCGAGGCGCAACGGCGTTTCGCTCAATACCGAGATCGTAAATGAACTGGAGAGGCACCACGACTACACAGTGCCGTTGACGGAGATTGGCCTCTTCAGCCCCGAGTTTGCGCGCGAGCGCAGCCGCGGCGGCCACCCACCTCTCAGTATCGGTGAGGCGCTCGAGCTCTGGCAGAAGAGCAAGGCCGCCGGGATGACCCCGGAAGAGTACTTCAGGCGCGAGCTTGAGAAGCGCGGCGATCCCGACGCGCCATATGAGGGGCGGCCGGCCGTTGCCGCCACCGGCACTTGATGACGAACGAATGCCATGACTGGCCCCGCCGATATGCCGCTCTACCCGACCGAGGCGCAGATCGCGCGCAAGGTGCTCGGGCCGAACCGGCTGGACGAATGGAAGGCGCTGGCGATCGTGCTCGAACGTAAGGGCCTGCCGGCAATCGATGAACAATTCGGTGGAGGTACTGGCCGGCGGTCGAACTGTGGTTTCAGGCCCACAACCGTCTCGTTAGCATCGCACCGGGACGGTTTGGGAAGCAGGATGGAGGGGAGACATGTCCGGAACCGAAAAGGCCCCCGGCCTCGCCTGGCGCTCGCGGCGGGGCGGTTCACAAGCTGCATATTGGGTCGCGCGAAAAGACCTCGTAAAGGCCGGCTATCGGCCAAAGACCGTGCGGCTGCACTACGCGCCAGACGATCCGGCGCTCGCGCTGCGGTGCCATATATTGCAAGCCGAAATGCTGGCCTGGGCCGCCGACCATGGGCGCGGGCCACAGTCGCACTATGACGGCACGTTTGCCTCGCTGGTGCGGTTTTACGAGAGCCATCCTGACTCGCCTTACCGCGATCTCGCACCGACGACGGCACGGACCTACAGCAAGACGATGGCACTTCTCATGCGGCACAAGGGCCAGCGCCGCGTCGATGCCGTGGATGCTGCAGATGTGCGCCGTTGGTACAAAGAGCTCGCCGAGGCGCATTCGAAGGGTTGGGCCTATTACACGATCAATGTGCTCAAATCGGTGCTCTCGTTCGGCGCCACGAAGCGGATCGAGGAATGCCGGATCCTGCGCGCCGAGCTCCGCGAGGCCAAATTCCAAGGCGGCAAGCGGCGCAAGGAATATCTGACTTATGCGCAGATTGTTGCCTTCCGCGAGACGGCACATGCAATGGGCCTCGGCTGGATGGCGCTCTGCCTCACCCTGCAATTCGACTTCGGGCTTCGGCGCCGTGACGTGATCGGTGAGTGGGTCGATGATGAACTCGGCACCGATGGCATCCGCAAGGACAAGCGGATATGGCGCGACGGCCTGACCTGGGCGCACATCGATGCCGCCGGCGTGCTGCGCAAGACGGTTTCCAAAACACGCTTCACGTCGGAATACGAGGCGGCGCACATGGTGTCGGATTATCCGAGTGCGGTTGCCGAGCTCGGCCTCGTCCCGCCCGACCGGCGCATCGGCCCGATCGTGGTCAACGCGCGCGGCTTGCCACCGACTGAGGCGCAATGCCGGGAGAAGTTCCGTCGTGTGGCCCGCAAGGCTGGCATCCCCGATGCGGTCTGGAACATGGATGCTCGCGCGGGCGCCAACACCGAAGCGTGGGAGGCCGGCGTAAGCGAGGAGGATGCGATGGCACTCCTCACCCATTCTGAGGCCAAGACGAACCGGGGAGGTCGTATAGACGAAGACCGCGCGCTCCATGTTCGCCACCTCGGCTGCGGGCGCCGCCCGCCGCGTGCGCCTCGACACCGAGGCATCAACCATTCCCCGACGAGGCCTGCGATGAGCCCCGCGACCCCAAACTTCGAGCGGATAGCCTTTGTCGCCAGCCCCAGTCCCGAGGCGCGTGAGGCGTTCGAGCGGCTCGCTGCCCGCTATGGCAACGTCCCCCCCGAGACTGCCGACGTCATCGTCGCGCTCGGCGGCGACGGGCTCATGCTGCAGACCCTGCACCGGTTCATGAGCACGGGCAAGCCGATCTACGGCATGCATCGCGGCACGGTCGGATTCTTGATGAACGAGTTTCACCCGGATCATCTGCCGGAGCGCCTCGCCAAGGCTCATGTGACAGTGATCCATCCGCTGCTCATGCGAGCTCACGACAGCGACGGCAATGCCGTCCAGTTTCACGCATTCAACGATGTCTTCCTCTATCGCCAAACCTATCAGGCGGCGCGGCTGCGCATCCTCATCGACGGCGAGGAGCGGCTCAGCGAGCTCGTGGCCGACGGCATGCTCGTGGCAACGCCGGCCGGTTCGACCGCGTACAATCTCTCCGTTCAGGGTCCGATCATTCCCATCAGCGCGCCGCTGATGGCGCTAACCCCCATCAGTCCGTTCCGTCCGCGGCGCTGGCGCGGCGCGCTCTTGCCCGACAGCGCGCGCGTGCGCGTCGACGTGCTCGAGCCGGAGAAGCGCCCGGTCGCCGCCGTCGCCGACCACGACGAGGTTCGTTCGGTCTGCTCGGTCGACATCCAGATGGATCACAGCATCTCCATGCAGATGCTGTTCGATCCGGGGCACAGCCTCGATGAGCGGATCGTGCGCGAGCAATTCGGGTACTGAGCACCGTGCAGCCGCCTCCCGCGTGAGGATTGCGAGCGTCAGGATCGCTCCCCCGGCTCTGATCGACAGGCCGGCACAAACGCGCGATAATCGCCGTGATCCTTGGCGTGGGCGGGTCTGTCGCCCGCGGCAGTCTTTACGAGCACGATCCATGTTCTCGAAGCTCAAAGCGGCATGGAGCCAACTCGTCGGCGGGCAAGGAACGGGTGGGGCCGAAGGGCCGCCCGCGCCCGCCGTTGAATACAAGGGCTACCGCATCCGTGCGACCCCATACCGAACGAACGGCCTCTATCAGACCGCCGGGATCATCGAGAAGGACACCCCCGAGGGAGTGAAAGAACACCGTTTCATCCGGGCCGATACTCATCACGGCCGGGAAGACGCGGTTGCGTTCGCCATCTCCAAGGCCAAGCAGATCATCGACCTGCAAGGCGATCGTATCTTTGTGCAAGCCAACGGCGGTTGACGGCAGCATCCGTGCCTAGGCCGAGCAGAAAAGGTCTAACGGCCCCGATCTGAACTGGAGGAAAGGCCATGGCCCAGGACACCGAGCTACGCCGCCACAAACGCGGCGGCATCTATTTCGACGACTTCGTGGTCGGCCACCTCTACGAGCATCCGCTCACGCGGACGGTCACGCAGATGGACAACATGCTGTTTTCCAACATGACCTTGAACCCGCAGCCGCTGCACATCGATCGCCATTTCTGCGAGCAGGAGACCGAGTGGGGACAGCCGCTGATGAACTCGCTGTTCACGCTCGGACTGATGATCGGCATCATGGTCAACGACCTCACCGTCGGAACGACCATCGCCAATCTCGGCATGACCGAGGTGAAATTCCCTCACCCGCTGTTCGAGGGTGACACCGTGCACGTCACGACCGAGGTCATCAGCAAGCGCGAATCGACCTCGCGGCCGGGCGCCGGCATCGTCGAGTTCCACCACCGCGCCTACAATCAGGACAACAAGCTCGTGGCCGAATGTCGCCGCCAGGTCTTCATGCGCATGCGGCCGCGGTGATGCGCTCGCTGCTGTTCGTCCCGGCAGACTCCGCAAAAAAGCTCGACAAGGCGATGACCAGCGGCGCCGACGCGCTGATCGTCGATCTGGAAGACTCGATACCGACCCCAGGCAAAGCGGACGCACGGCTGAGCGCCGCAGCGTTCATCCGAGATGCCGTGACGGCTACGCACCGCCCTCGCCTGTTGGTTCGCATCAACGGATTTGCGACTGGCCTCGCCGATGCCGACCTCGATACGATCGCGCCGGCGCGTCCCGACGCCGTCATGCTGCCGAAAGCGGAGGGCGGCGCCGACGTCGTGCGTGCCGACGCAAAGCTCTCGGCGCGTGAGGCAATCGCAGGCCTGCCCGACGGCAGCATCAAGATCGTGGCGATCGCCACCGAAACCGCAACCGCGTTGTTCCTGGCCGGCACCTATTGCGGGGCCAGCGAGCGGCTCGAGGCCTTGACCTGGGGCGCCGAAGATCTTTCAGCCGAGCTCGGCGCCGAAGCGAACCGCGACGGCGACGGCCGTTTTCTCGATCCATATCGGCTTGCGCGCGCGCTCTGCCTGGCGGGCGCCGCGGCGGCGCGGGTGCAGGCCATCGATACCGTCACCGTCGATTTCCGCAATGCTGCAGCGCTGCGCCGCGAGACGGAGGAAGCCCGCCGCGACGGCTTCACCGGCAAAATGGCGATTCATCCGGCGCAGGTGCCGATTATCAACGAGGTGTTCACCCCGTCAGCCGCGGCGGTTGCACAGGCGCGCGCCGTCGTCGCTGCGTTCGAGGCCAATCCGAGCAAGGGAACGGTCGGTATCGACGGGGTGATGTACGACCGACCGCACCTGGAGCGCGCCCGGCAAGTGCTGGCGCGAGCGCAAGCCGCGGGGATTGCCTGAGACCTTCGATTCGTCGCGTTGGGTGCTCTCGCCTATTTCGCTTTCCCGTACACCGCATTTGGATCGAACGTTTGCTCGCCGTCGCGAAATTCGAGCGTCACCGCCCCCGCCTTGCCGAGCGGCACCGCGCGATAGAAACATGAGCGGCGTCCGGTATGACAGGCGCCGGGGCCCTCCTGCTCGACCCTGATCCACACCGCGTCCTGGTCGCAGTCGATTCGCATCTCGACAACGCGCTGGGCATGACCGGAGGATTCGCCTTTGCGCCAGAGGCTTCCGCGCGAGCGGCTGAAATACCAGGCTTCGCCGGTGGCGATAGTCTGCTGCAACGCCTGCGCGTTCATGTGGGCGACCATGAGCACGTCGCCCGATCGCGCATCGGTGACGACACAAGTGACGAGCCCATCGGCGTCGAATTTGGGCGCAAGCACGCGGCCTTCCTCGATCTCGTCAATTGAGCCGCGCTCCGCAAAGGGTGAAGGTTCGTCGGGCAAGCAGACCCTCGCGCAATCCAAGTGTTCCTCGCCGGCAGCCGGCGATCCGCTCGCCGGGGCGGCGCGATTTTCTCTCCGGGTCGTTCCCGCGCAAGCCGGAACCCATGATCCCGGATCCCCGCTTTCGCGGGCACGACCCATAGCTACGCGTGAGAGATGCGGGTGCGCAGTATATCGGGCTTTGCCGAGGACGGGGGCCTCCGCGGCAACTCCTTGATGCGCGCCGTCGCGCTCACCGATCGCTGCCGCGCACCATGGTGATGAAGCGGACCTGGTCCTCGGAGCTCTCTCGAAAGCTTCCGGTAAACTGCGTGGTGATCGTGGACGAGCCCGGCTTCTCCACGCCGCGCAGCGCCATGCACATGTGCTCAGCCTCGATCATCACCGCGACTCCGCGCGGTTGCAAGATCTCCTCGATGGCGGTCGCGATCTGCGAGGTCATGTGCTCCTGCGTCTGCAGCCGGCGCCCATAGACGTCGACCAGGCGCGCGAGCTTGGAGAGCCCCACCACCCGGTCCACCGGCTTATAGGCGATGTGCGCCTTGCCCGTGAACGGCATCATGTGGTGCTCGCAATGCGAATTGAAGGTGATGTCGCGCACCAGCACGAAATCGTCGTAGCTGCCGATCTCGCTGAACGTGCGTTCGAGCACATCGACCGGGCACTTGCGATATCCGCTGTAGAGTTCGTCGTAGGCATCGATCACGCGCTTGGGGGTGTCGCGCAGGCCCTCGCGATCGGGATCGTCGCCGGCATAGGCGATCAGCGTGCGCACTGCCGCGAAAGCCTGCTCGCGCGTGGGCTTGGGCACGACGGGTTCGGGGGCCGCGCGTACGTGGTCGGACAGATTTGGCTTTTCGGCGGGGGATGGTTTGGGCCAAGGCTTGACGACGGCATCCATGGCGGTCTCTCCGTTCGACCGGCGTCTGAGGCCGGGGTGTCACCGGGGCGGCCGCATCAGTCATACGCGCTCTGGGAGGCTTCGACCCATGCGCGGCAACGGACGCCGCATTCCCATTTTACATGACTTCGGTGCCTTGAGCTGGCGCGAAGCCCCTCGCCGGCGTGCCCCTTGCTCGCGCCGTCGGGCTGCTCCCTATATATTGGCTTGCAAGGGAGCCGCAATCGCATCGCGGCGCTGACCAGTCACGGTCGAAGCTCATGCTCAACGAGGTCTACAACAGCCGAATTCTGGAATTGGCCGGGAATATTCCCCGCCTGGGCCGCCTCGAGGATCCCGACGCGACGGCGACGGCCCATTCCAAGCTCTGCGGCTCGACCGTGACGGTCGACCTCAAGATGGAAGGCGACACGGTGACCGACTTCTCCCATCAGGTGAAGGCTTGCGCACTGGGCCAGGCCTCCTCTTCCATCATGGCCCGCAACGTGATCGGGGCCAAAGCCGACGAGTTGCGCGGCTTGCGCGAGACGGTGCGCCAGATGCTGAAGGAAAACGGTGCCCCGCCCGGCGGCAAGTGGGCCGACATCGCCGTGCTCGAGCCCGTGCGCGACTATAAGGCGCGCCATGCTTCGACCATGCTGACGTTCGACGCCGTGACCGCCGCGATCGACGAGATCGAAGCCAAGCGCCGGGCCGCGATGGCAGCCGAATAACGGTCCGCGGACCAAGCATTCGTCGATCGAGGGCTGCGGTGGGATGATGGCGCGTACGGGTGCCTGCCTGACCGGGCTGCTCATCTCTTGTTGGGCGCCAGTCGCGTCCGCAGCCGACTGCACCGTCGAGGCTGTGCTACTCGCCAAGGAGCAATCCGAGCTGCCGCGGCTCGACGTCGCCTCGCCGGCCGACCGGCCACCCTATTGCATCACGCTTGAGACCCTCGTGGCGTTTGCCCGTCGCGTGAAAGCGCACGTCGTCCACTGCCCGAGCTCGGATTACGCGGCAGCCCTCGCCGACTGGGACAAGACCCGGATCGATTACGCCAAATTGTTCAGCCGCTACCGGTGCAGGCGCGCGCGGTGATTGATCCGGTAGTCAGAGCGCTTTCAGGCCGCGAGGCCCCGGTGCCAGCGCGGCCGAAGCTGGGGCAAACCAGACGCTACTCCCGCGGCGCGGCGGGCTGGCCGACGGTTGCCAGCGACGTCGTCGATTTCGTCGGCGGCGGTCCCGCCACGTCGCGCTCGAACACCGCGTCGGCGGTCGTGAGCTTCATGCGCCGCAGCTCGTCGGCGGAAAGGCGATACAACGGCTCCCACGGCGGAACCCGCAGCGCCGTTTCCAGCAATTCGCCGCTGCCACCCATTTCAATCGTGTATTGCACGAGGCGGCCGATGTCGCGCTGGACGATATTGAGTTCCTCCGCCGAATAGTTCGATTCCAGCGCCTGCTTGCGCTTCTTGCCGAGCCAGATTTGGTGAACGAGCACGTGCGCCTCCGGCGGCACGTAGCGGCGGGACCCCGCAAGCAACAGGAAGGCGCACATCGATTCACAATTGCCATCCGGTGACAGCCTCGCCCGACGATCACCGTTGCCGGTCGGCGGCAGCGCCGTCGTCTTGCCGATCGTGGTGACCATGCCAAGGCTGCGAATGGCGCGGCCAAGCGCCAGCGTGCCTAGGACCGAGCCGCCGTCGGAATCGAGAACCAAGACTGCTCCGTGGACATTGGGATCCTTGGCAAGGGTCTCGAACTCACGCGGCGTGTCGGCAGTGATGTAGCCGACGGCGGAAATCCACACGCGGCAGTTCGTTCCGCATACCTGGGCCGGTCCCTCGCGCCTCCATTCGAAGCGCATCGGCGCACTCCCGCTGTCGTCCTGGGGTATGGGTGGCGCGGAGGATGCCTGGACGATGCCACAAGCAAGCGCGAATGCGCTCCAGAAGAATCGGAGCATGCTGACCCTCATCCATAGCCGCTTCGCACGACGTTTCTTGCTCGACGCCGGTCGAAGACGCCCAGTGTCCCTCAGTTTACCCAGCCTCTTTTAGAGGCGGCCGAGATTCGGGTCTAGTCCGAAAACGCGGCTTTAAGGTTCCCATTTTACCGCAGATGGCATGACCTTCCGCCCTGCCCCCACTATGTTTAAGGGGTACAACGATAGGGCGGGTCGTGGACTTTTATGATCGAGCGAGGTCATTTGAGCACGTTTCTGGGCCATCTTGCGGGCGGACCAAGCCTTCTCGCGCGGGGACTGATCAAATTCTATCGCCTCGCGTTGTCTCCGCTGACCGGGTTTGACTGCCGGCATCTGCCGACCTGCTCGGATTACGCCGAGGAAGCGGTCGCTCGCTTCGGCCTGTGGGCGGGAGGCTGGATGACGCTCGCGCGGCTCTGCCGCTGTCATCCGTTCGGGACCTCGGGGCTCGACTTCGTGCCGCCGTCAATACCGGATGACGCGCGCTGGTATCTCCCTTGGCGCTACGGTCGCTGGCGCGGCACCGATCATGGCGCCGAGCTTGCGCCACCGCGCGCCTGAGAACTTCGGCTTGCTACCTTTTTTGTCAAGCAGCGCACCGCGTTGCGCGGCTCATGCACATCGTATAATCGTGATTTCGCTTTGCCGCTCTTCGGCGCGCAAGCGGCGGCGCCGCCCGGACCGACGTCATCTCAAACAGTCCGGCCACGCTTACCTGCATTCGTAGGCAGCGAGTGAGCAACAGGAGCGAATGATGGTCGCGCTGACCTTCCCCGATGGCGCGCGTCGGGAGTACGCGAAAGGCTCGACCGGTCTCGACGTCGCCAAGGCAATTTCCCCGTCGCTCGCCAAGCGTACAGTCGCCATGGCACTCGACGGCGAGCTCACGGATCTGAACGACCCGATCGAGCGCGACGCGAAAATCGAGTTCCTCACCCGCGAAGATCCCCGCGCGCTGGAGCTGATCCGGCACGATGCCGCGCACGTGCTCGCCGAGGCCGTGCAGACGCTGTGGCCCGGCACCCAGGTCACCATCGGTCCGGTGATCGAGAACGGCTTTTACTACGACTTCTTCCGCAACCAGCCGTTCGCCCCGGAGGATTTCGACGCCATTGAAAAAAAGATGCGCGAGATCATCGCCCGCGACAAACCCTTCACAAAAGAAGTTTGGAGCCGCGAACAGGCCAAGCGCGTGTTCCGCGACAAGGGCGAGCTGTTCAAGGTCGAGCTCATCGACGCGATTCCGGAAGACCAGGAGATCAAAATCTACAAGCAGGGTGACTGGTTCGACCTCTGCCGCGGCCCGCACATGACCTCGACCGGCAAGGTCGGAAACGCCTTCAGGCTCATGAAGGTCGCGGGCGCCTATTGGCGCGGGGATTCCAATCGTGAAATGCTCAGCCGCATCTACGGCACCGCCTTCGCCAAGCAGGAGGAGCTCGACGCCTATCTCAAGCAGCTCGAAGAAGCGGAGAAGCGCGACCACCGCCGGCTCGGCCGCGAGATGGATCTCTTTCACTTCCAGGAAGAGGCGCCGGGCTCGGTGTTCTGGCATCCGAAGGGCTGGACGCTCTATCAGATCCTCGAAAGCTACATCCGCCGCCGCCAAGCCGCGGCCGGCTATGTCGAGGTCAACTCGCCGCAGCTCATGGATTCCTCGCTCTGGGTCGCCTCCGGCCACATGGCGACCTTCCGTGAGAACATGTTTCTGACCCAGCCGCGCGAAGACGACGAGCGCACCTTCGTCGTCAAGCCGATGAACTGCCCGGGTCACATCCAAATCTTCAAGAACGGCTTGAAGTCCTACCGCGACCTGCCATTCAAGCTGGCCGAATTCGGCAAGGTGCACCGCTTCGAGCCCTCGGGCGCGCTGCACGGGCTCATGCGGGTGCGTGCGTTCACTCAGGACGATGCGCACGTGTTCATCACGGAGGGCCAGATTGCTGGCGAAGCGCTCGCCATGAACGACCTGATTCTCTCGATCTACGAAGACTTCGGCTTTCCCGACGTCACCATCAAATTCTCCGACCGCCCCGAGAAGCGCATCGGTGAGGACGCGGTCTGGGACCGATCCGAGGCGGCGCTGATGCAGGCGCTCAAGGCGTCCGCACGGCCGTGGACGCTCAATAAGGGCGAAGGCGCCTTCTATGGGCCCAAGCTCGAATACGTGTTGCGGGACGCCATCGGCCGCGACTGGCAGTGCGGCACCATTCAGGTCGACCTCAACATGCCGGGCCGACTCGGCGCCTTCTATATCGACGAACACTCGAACAAGGTGACGCCGGTGATGCTGCATCGGGCCATGTTCGGCTCGCTCGAGCGCTTCATCGGCATTCTCATCGAGCACCATGGCGGACACCTGCCGCTGTGGCTCTCTCCGCTGCAGGCGGTCGTCGCCACGATCACCGACGAGGCCGATCCTTACGCGCGCGAGGTCATCGCTGCCGCGAGACGGTTAGGCCTGCGCGTGGAGGCCGACCTGCGTAACGAAAAGATCAATTACAAGGTGCGCGAGCACTCGCTCGCCAAGGTGCCGGCGCTGCTGGTCGTCGGCCGCAAGGAAGCAGCCGAGCGGACTATCTCGATCCGCCGCCTCGGCAAGGAAGGGCAGGCCGTGTTGGCGCTCGATGCCGCGCTCGGCGGGCTCGCCGAGGAAGCGGTGCCGCCGGATGTCCGGCGGATGAAGCAGGCGGCGTAACCGCCTCGTGCGGATGATTGGCGGCGCGGGCCGCTTTCAACAATCCCGATGCCGCCTGGACCGCTGGGTTGAGCGCCATGTGCGGCGCTGGTCGCAGTCCCAGCGCAACAGCGGCTTGACGGGCGGGGTCGGCTGCATGAAGCGGTCGAGCGGCGAGGGCGTGAAACGGTAGCGCTCGCGGCCGGGCAGATCGCTCGGCGGCACGAGCGGTGCCGCATCTGCCGCGGAAATGCTCGCGAGCAGCATCATTGGGACGAGATGGCGCAGCCAGGGCACTGTCGCCTTCGCTTCTGGCACGTGACTCGCCAAGCACTCTATCGATACCGACGGCCGTAGCGCCAGCAGGTTCGCCTGGAAGGGGATCAGCGCGTCAGCGCCCGACGACCTCGACCTCGCGGTCGACGCCAGTGACGACGCGGAATTCGCCTTCGTAGGTCTTGTTGTCGTTGCGAGCGATGGCGCGATAATCGCCCTCCGCCAGGATCACCCGCGGGAAAGCCCCGATCGATTCCTTGATCACGTCGCCGCCGGGCGTGAGTACCGACCACTGCGTATTGGCGCGGGCTTCGCCGCCCCGCTCGTTCACGAGCTTGAGCGTGATGATCGCGGCGCGATGATTGATCGCGGCGTCGGTCAACTTGCCGACCTCGACGCGGATGTCGGAACGCACCGTCGCGTTCGCATCGCCGTAGTTCGACACGACATAGTAGGTGCCCTCCGGCAGCAGCACGATGTCGCCGGTCATGATCGCGGTGGCAATCGGGCGCTTGTCGCCCGGCTCGAACTGGCTGCCTTTGTAAAGGTCGAACGAAATCTGTCCCTGCGGGATGCGTGCATCGCCGACTCGACCTTCGATGCGTAGCCCGCCGGCCGGAATTTCGAATGCCTCCTTCATCGCATCGGCGCGCACCTGCACCGCCTTGGTCATGCTCGCGAGCCCGAAGCCGACGCTGACAACGTAGGCGCCGTGCGGCAGCACGAACGTTGGAGCGGGGCCCTTGTCCTCCTTGACCAGGCGCGGCACGCCGTTCTGCTCGGTGCGATAGACGCGCCAATGCAATCCGCCGTTGATCGCCGGCAGATCGCGGCCGAACCGCGCGCTGACCGCGAGCGCTCCTTGGCCGGGCGGCACCGCCGGCGCGGCGGGCGCGTTCGGAGCGACATGAGCCTGCGCGGGTGGGTGAGCCGCAGCGGGCGATTGCAGCAGCGGTCCCTTCGGCGCCGCGGGCGGCCCCACATTGCCGCTCGGCGGAATGGAGTTTTGCGCCGGCCCGGGCGGGACCGATGGCACGTCCCTCGGCGGGCGCAGCGTGAAACTGTCGGAGCCCTGGGAGCTTCCGAAGAATTGTGCGTCGGCCGTCGCGGAGAATACCGCGAGCCACACACCGGCGGCCAAAACGAGTTGGCCCCCCCTGCCCGTCCTCGTCCCCCCAATGCCCATAGGCCGCGTTTTCGACCAAAATCGCGGCAAATTCAAGCCACTAGCAGAGCGTTGCCAGAGGGTTTGTCGCCATTGCTGCGCTATGCTAGGCGCAACCGCCGCCAAGATTTGCGCCTGCCGCGCTAAATTGCGGGTTTTTGAGGGGCGCAAACCCGCCCGCTCACGCGGATCAAGCCATGCCCGACGCACTCGAACTGCTCAAGACCCGCCGCTCAATCAAACCGGTCGAACTCGCTGGCCCCGGCCCGTCCGCCGCCGAGATCGAGACGCTGCTTACCATTGCTTCGCGCGTCCCCGATCACGGCAAGCTTGTGCCCTGGCGCTTCATTATCTTCGAGGGTGAGGCGAGGTTGGCCGCCGGCGAGGCCATCGCCGCGGCGTTTTGCGCCAAATACCCGCAGGCCAAGCCAGAGCACATCGAAGCCGAACGCATCCGTCTGGCGCGCGCACCGCTCGTGATCGCGGTGGTGAGCCGCGCCGCCCCGCATGTAAAGATTCCCGAATGGGAACAGGTGCTTTCCGCGGGGGCCGCCGCGATGAGCCTCGTGTTCGCCGCGCACGCGCTCGGCTACGCTGCGAGTTGGATCACCGAATGGTACGCGTATGACCCCGGCGTGCTTGCCGCGCTTGGCCTTAAGGAGCACGAACGCATCGCCGGGTTCGTGCATATCGGCCGGCCGAGTGCTGCGCCTGAGGATAGAGCCCGGCCGCCGCTCGACGCGATCGCCACGCGCTTCGCCAGACAGTAGCTCTCGCCATCCCGGTACCCCGAGCCATCGTCTTGCAGCGATCCTTTCGGCGAATTTATGCCGCGCGGGTCGCGCACATAGGCACAATTCGGCGACGGATTTTGCGTTGCATTAATCTCGTATAAACGAGTCCTTGGCACCTAACTCTCAGCAAAATCTCAAGTTTGCTGAAACGTCCATCACGACCGGTTCAAAACATTGTGCATTGCACATGTAACCTGTCGCTCACAAATATCGCGGGCACACGGATGATCAGTCCGGTAGGAGAAAACCATGAAGACGCTAGTTGCTGCCGCCATTCTTGTGATGGCGATCGCTTCCCCTGCTCTGGCGCAACGGGCGCAATCGGCGCCACAGCAAGGCTCCCAGTCAAACGGCTATTACAACGGTTACCCTCTGCAGGAGTGGTACCGCGACGACAGCTATTAAGCCGACTTGCGGAGAATTGAAGGGGCGGAGGTATCTCCGCCCCTTCGCCTTTGCAAGCCGCTGCAAGGTGTTGGAACGCGTTCCGCCCGCCGCAACGCAGGCCTGGCGCGATGTTCGAGCGCGCGAAGGGGCGGTTGGGAAACCACTGTGCAGCGGTGGAAGTGGCGGAGACGGAGTCCGACAAAAACACTCCGCGCCCATTCGCCTACATTCAATTTGTTTCGATGTTAAGCCGACTTCCCCTCTAGCGCTTTCCGCTTGCATTCGCCTCCATTCGTGGTAAACCATGTCGCATTACATGGGTACGTACATGGGGGAAGGATATGGGCCAAGTAAGGCGACTGACGGCGCGACAAGTCATGACCGCCAAGCCGGAAGACGGGCGCAGGGTCGCCATGCTGGCCGACGGCGGCAATCTCTACCTGCAAGCGACCATCGGCAAGAATGATACTGTCCGGCGCTCGTGGGTGTTCCGGTATGAACTGGACGGCCGGCGCCATGATCTTGGCCTCGGCTCGCTGGATACTTTGAACTTGGCCGAGGCGCGAGAGAAGGCGCGAGGGCTGCGGCAACAGCTAGTTGATGGCGTCGATCCGTTCACCGCCAAGCGGCAGGCAAAGAAGGAGCGCCTAGCCAGGCTCGCCGCCGAGGCGCGGGCTATGACGTTTCGGCAGTGCGCCGAGGAATGCATCAAGTCGCACGCCGACGGGTGGAAGAACGCGAAGCACGCGGCGCAATGGCGCTCGACGCTGGAAACCTACGCCTATCCGGTTCTCGGCGACCTGGCAGTTGATGATATTGCCACCGCCCATGTCGTGCGGGCGCTTCAGCCGATCTGGAAAGAGAAACCGGAGACGGCCAGCCGCGTGCGCGGCAGGATCGAGAAAGTGCTTGGCTGGGCCACCGTGCGCGGCTTTCGATCCGGCGATAACCCCGCAAGGTGGCGCGGGCACCTGCAAGAGCTGTTCGCCGCCAAGAGCAAGATTCGGCCAGTCAACCACCACGCTGCCCTTCCCTATACCGACGTGCCCGCCTTCATGGCCGATCTACGCACGCGCAATTCGCTATCAGCGCGCGCGCTGGAGTTCACGGTCCTCGCCGCGGTGCGCACTGGCGAGACAGTCGGCGCGATGTGGGACGAGACCGACTTCGCGGCCAAGACCTGGACGATCCCCGCCGCGCGCATGAAGGCCGGCAAGGAACACCGCGTGCCGTTGTCTGATCGCGCGGTGGCGATATTGGCCAGCATACCCCGCGAGGGCGACCACATCTTCCCGCTCTCCAACATGGCGATGCTCGAATTGCTGCGCGGTATGCGTCCTGGAACCACGGTGCACGGCTTCCGATCAAGCTTCCGCGATTGGGCCGCCGAGCGCACCTCCTATCCGAACCATGTTGCTGAGGCGGCGCTGGCGCACACCATCGGCGACAAGGTCGAGAAGGCATACCGGCGAGGCGACTTGTTCGAGAAGCGGCGCCGGCTCATGGCCGATTGGGCGCAGTGGTGCTCTCGCCCGGTGCCGAGCGGCGCGACGGTGACGGCGCTCGCGCGGTAACAAATGCAACTACTACAAATGATTTTTAGTGGTTGCGTCTGGCAACTGTATACAAATTAGTTTTGGTTGAACGACGCGAATCCTTTGAATACGATTTGCGGTGAACGCCAGCGCAGCCTCTTGCAATCTCCGCAGACCGCACCTACATAACCTGGCGGGAGTTACGGGTCAGGTCTGTGGTGTCGTCGCTCACATCGTGAGCCCGGCGCCTTTTTTATTGCGCGTCGGGCTCCGGGTTACGGAGAACGACAATGGACCAACCCGACCGGCTGCTCACACCTCGACAGCTTGCCGAGCTTGAAGGTTGCGGCCTCACCTCAATCTACAAGCGGCTCGCCCTCGGCCAATACGAGGCGATTAAAGACGGCCGAAAGACGCTGATCTCGGCCGCGAGCGTGGCTCGCCGTCGCGAGAGCTTGCCCAGGGCAGAATACGGCCGGCGCAAGGGCGTCTTCGGTCCGCCGAAGCTGATGCCGGCCAATATAAGAGCCGCGTCATGAGCGAAGCGCAGCTTATCAAAACCATCAAGGCGCACATCGCCAAGGGCGACCACGCCAAGGACAAGGCCGAGCAGCACTACATCTCCGCCGGCCAGCACCTCAAGACGCTCAAGGCCAACCATGCCGGCTCTTGGGACGAATGGGAAGCGCTGCTCAAGGACAAGATCGGCATCGGCAAGTCGCGAGCGTCCGAGCTGATGCAGATCGCGGATGGCCGCAAGACATTCGAGCGGGTCCAAACCGAGCGGAGAGAAAGGGATCGGAATGCGGCGGCCAAGAAAATCTCTCCGCCGACCGGGCACCACCCCGTTACTGCCCTTCTGGAAGTTCGACAGGGGGCCGCCGCGTCATGATGACGGTCTATGCCGACAAGACTGTGCTCGGCTTCATCATCAAGCGTCGCGATGAATACGAAGCCTATGACCGGGACGAGCGCAGCCTCGGCATGTATCCGACTGTGAAGGCGGCTGCAGACGCCATCAGCGGGGCGGCGGCTTGACTTTCGGCAAACAAAAAATGCCCGGGCCGATTAAGGCGCCGGGCAAATTTGAGAAACAAAGCTATGAAAAGTCTAGCATTTTCGCGCCTTGAGGGCAAGGTCGAAATTGTCTACCCGGTCAATAAATCATTCGGAGCGGCCAAGGACGCTTGGATTGCAACATGGCTGCGCCATTTGAACGCCAAGCTAGTAGTTGCCGTTGCCCGGTCATTCAACCAGAGGGACCACAAGGCAAAGGGCCAGCTTCGGGGCTGGAAAAAGTGGGAGACCCTGCAAAGGGAGACCGGCCTGAGCGAAGACACCGTGTGGCGGTTCTTCAAAAAAGCCGAGCAAATGGGTTCGCTCGACATCGAACACGGACGCTACGATCCCGTGAAAAAGCGCCGCGATTACAACCGCTACCAAGCGAGGTGTCCCAACATGAGCGGGCAGACCAACCCCGCACCAGTGCGGAAAAGCAACCCCGCACCAGTGCGGGAATACTCTTTGAAAGAGGACTATTTGACAAAGTACTCATCAGCGCCTTCGGCGCTGGCGGCTCCGCAGCCTTCGGCTGCTTCGCCGCAGGGGAATCCGAGGAAGGAAGGGCAAGAAGAGCAGAGGGAACCCCTTGCTGCCTCGGATGGCCCCTTATGGGGAGAGGGGGGTGTGGAGCACGAGAATGGGGGTTCCGCGCGGCGGATGGTTACCATCAAGCGTGACAGTATCGAGATGTGGGCTCTGCTGGCTCATCCGGCCCGGGAGAAATATGCCCGCTGTGGCGGGCTGTACGCGGCTCTTGTGCCCGCAGACGAGTGGGGAGCGATCTGGTCTGCATACGAATCGAAGGAAAGGAAGACGGCATGAGCGGGACTATTCTCGATGGTGGTTGCGTGCTGCATGAGTTCCCGGGCCGACACGAGCTCGAGGTAGCGCCCCCCAAGGTGTGGCGACCGATGAGCGAGGAGGAGCGCCTGCTTGCCCTTGGCTTCTGTTCCGTGCCGCCCTTGTTCCAGCATGATGCCCTTGCGCGGGCGATGTTTCACAAGGCGCGGACCAATGGGAAAATTACGGATAAGCAGGGCCGGGCTATCCACGCCATTGCCCGCGCTTACGGCATCAGCTCCGATGAGGGGGCCACCCTCGTGGTGTTCGGCGCGGGCGTACGGATTCATGGCCCAAAGGCGAATTGGCACAACTGCGCAGCCCGTCGGGCGCTGGATCGGATCGCGGATCGGGTGCCGCCCCTACGGCGCGTGGCTGTGGAAATTAC
>WNGE01002703.1_pt1 | contig 21481 bp, 23 predicted proteins | sample 5400651 | NCBI WGS metagenome assembly WNGE01 (sample SAMN13153370, study PRJNA577476) | soil metagenome | isolation source: 60 cm soil or saprolite under grassland replicate 2 | place: USA:California | collected 2016-06-15 | reverse complement strand
AACGTCCCGCACGACCAACGCTATGGAGTGAAGAATCTCCACAGCATTGTCGGCATGGACATCACCATTCAGTCGTACAGGAACTCCACCTGGGAGCATCTTCTGGGGAAGATGCAGGAACAGCTGGGAGGATGGCTCAGGGAAGGAAGCATGCAATTCAAAATGCACCTCGTCGAGGGCGTAGAGAATGTCCCGACAGCCTTCACCGGCATCTTCACCGGTGAGAACTTCGGGAAAACGGTCGTCAAAGTGGCGTCATGTTCACGACAGATTTTGAGGTGATGTGCGTTTTGTGTCTCACGAGATGAGATGGATGTTGCCAGGATGAAGTGACGACAGGAATACCATCCTGGCGACGTGAAAGTGAACAACAAAAGGAGAAAGTCATGACAAAGCAAGGTATCGCAGTAATCGGTGGCATCAGAAGCGGTCATCGCCATGCGTAAGCATGTCTCACAGAAAATTCGTGTAGGAATCATCGGCGCCAATCCTGATCGTGGCTGGGCTATGCAGGCGCACATTCCTGCGTTGAAATCACTGTCGGATGAGTTCGAAATCACGGCGCTCTCCTGTGCTGGCTACTTAGCATATCTGTTCCAAAAAGAAGCGTCGAAGATAGCTTTACCCTTTCCTTCTCTTTGCCATTTCTCTATTGGATAGTTGGCAATACCTTTCTCTACAACGATTTTTTCCCGATAGTGGAACGGATATGCTAAGTAGCCAGCACAGGTCAGTTTACAAATATTTGCTTTCAATTTCAGCAAAGAAAGCCTTGGATAGGAGCAAAAAATCTGCCTCATTCAATGTAATTTCATCTCCGGCTCGATATTTTAAAACTGACTTAGTTGGATCTAGTTTGATTGCGTTAAGACCCGCAAAAGCGCCAATCTTGCCGACATTATCGGCGGTCATGATGTTATTGTTGTTCAGCATAGAATTACACAGAATCTTGACTTCATTCAGCGGATTGCCATCTTTTCCATCAATTCCACTAAGTTTATGAACAAAGAAGTAATCAAGCATGAGAACCATGTTGTTGAAGAATGTAGCTTCAAAAGTTTCAAGCGCTTTAACACTCGCAGGATGACTTTTCGCTGCTGCAACTAGCTTCTCATAAGCGGAAAGCCCTACGTCAACTTTTGAGCGACATTCATCTATATATTTTTTTGTGTAGTTTTTCATTCCAAGCATAGACTAATTTTCCTCCTACCTTAAGTTGTAATGTTACCATAAAATGGGTCAACATCAAACACTTGATGGGCTAAATCTCTGGAACTACCTGCTTACTACTAGGAATTGCAACTCGTGAGCATTCTCAATGTGAACATCAAACTCCTCGTCGCTTTTTCCGTTTGAATCACCTATCCCAGCCGGAAATGGATCAGCCAGAGCCATGAGAACGAGGCTTTTCCGCTTCATTTCTTAACAGATATACCAGGTAGCCAATAGAGTGGTATCATTACCTAAGGTTCGCCCATACTCTGTATGACAAGCAGCATTCCTTCTATGATAGTTAGCAAAGGAGCATTAGTATGAGTTCACGAGCATTTGTAGTTGGCGATAGAGTACGAGTAGTAGGGAACCTGTTCCGTAGTGGGCCAGCGGATAGCAGTGGAGCCATAGGCATTGTCAGATCGGTGGATAAAGAGAGACGACGTACAGAACCATACTACATCTACTTTGTTGAACTCCCCGGTGAGAACAAGCTGACAGACTTTGAATATCGAGAGCTGGAGCTGGTTTCTTCTGAAAGTGACTAGTACACATGATGTGTTGGCTAATTTTTACATCCGTTCGAAAATTGGCGACCTAATCTTTCACCCCCACCTATTTTTCTTTGTCATGTAGTACTCAACCATGGAAGTAGCAGTGAGATTTTTCTAAGGCTCTAGAGTCGCATTCCTATCGCTTCGTTATGTTCGCAGTGCGAACTTCTGAAAAAGCTCCAGCCTCATCAGGAATCAATTCAACTGTAAGTGAAGTTTTTCTGCAAAACCATGCTTCCCTATCAAGGCTGCCCATGACCCGAAAATCCAAAAATGCACTGAACTGATTTTTCCTCAAGCTCAACTTCCTGCAAAACCATGGTAGTATGAATCTGCAAGACCATCGGTTAAATGACAGTAGACCCTCGACTTTGTTTGAAAGAACGTGGCTGACGAAGAAAAAGTTTCACGCCTCTCCCCACGTTTTTCTTCACGCACTCTGATTAAGCTGTCAATGTACTACCTTGCATCACTGCTGAGGACATTCCTTGCATCTTGCCTGGGCGAAGCCGGAACGAAGTTCGTTAGCAAGATGGCTTCCGATAAGAACGCAGTTCTTTGCATTAGTGGCTTTCAAGGTACTCGAGCGCTATATAGCAGAGCGAACTCTGCTCCATGCGTGATCACATGGTCAGGCGCTCTCCTGTACACGGTGAAGTTGGTGCAGTCACCTGTCCTGGCCTATCAGCATAGACCCCAGGATAGAGACGTATGGCCGCATCCTCGCACATGTCGTTTGATAGAAAAGAAGGAGAAACATTCCATGGCAAACATCTTCGAAACCGCGCGTGCCGAACACGCATACAGCAAGTACGTCAAAGGACTGGAATCCGTGGCTGGTCTTGTTGATACCCTCACCGGGCCAGGGCCAATCACCATCTTCGTTCCTACGGATGCCGCCTTTGACAGCTTGTCCGATGACCAGCAGGCCACCATGTTCGCGGACCCTGGTAAACTGGCCAGAGTCCTCAAGTATCACATCGTGCCGGGCTATTATACCGCAGACGACCTGCTCGATCGCCTCTTCCTCAAAACACTCGAGGGGCAGCGGCTCAGAGTGTGGTCTGACGTCTCGGAGATTCCACTGGGGGAGGAAGAAATCGTTGGCGGCGGAGACGCCCTTAGCTATATCGCTTCCGACACGGTGACCACCTCTGTGCGAGAAAGCATCAAGATCAATGGTGGGCATGTGCTTCAGGCAAACGTGATCGCGGACAACGGCATCATGCACGTCATCGACAAGGTGCTCATCCCACAATTCACCATGCTCTAAACACAGATAGCACACTGCACGTTCCGGGGAGAGGGCAGGACGGTCGGGAGAGTGCGGATTTCTCCAGCACGTGGCCGCCCAATAGGCATCAACCTCACGAAATGTTCATCAACATCCGTAGGGGCGAGGTCGCTTCGGTGGGACGAGAGGCGCAGCGTCTCACGCAAACGCTAGGGAAGTGGGAGGCTGGTAGCAGTTCTGCCAAGTGAGAAGTGATGGGAAGTGAGACGGCACCTGATGGACGCTGATTTCCCTCGTCACTCCCAGTATACTCGTGTCTAGTGGATGCAAGTCCACGCTCTTTCCCTTCTCAGGAAAGCAGAAGTGTCCCATGTCAGGGCAACACAATGCCCCATCTCCCTGACATAGCAAAGGACACCGGCGCAGCACAGTAGGGCGTTCTGATGAGATCGCCCGTCAGAGAGGAGACTCTTGTTCCGATACATTCGTTTCGGTTAGATGAGTGCGAAGCACTCGAGGCGAAGCTTCGGCAGTCCTGCCAGGGGCAGGCCACCAACCGTCTTTCAATCTTCGCCGAGTAGACACATAGAAGGAGAATATGCAATGTTTCTGAAACGCGCTAGCGTGATCGCTCTGAGCGTCTTGATCGTCATGTTTCTCGCCGCCTGCGGCAGCTCCACCACGAGTGGGAGTGGCCCCTATGGTGGCGGCAGTACCAATCCACCTGCCACCCCTCCCCCAACGACCGGCGGCAACAGTTCCTCCGCCGTGATTCAAACGGCGACCGCTACCGTCAAAGGTCAGTCGGAGATGGTGCTGACCAATACAAAAGGGATGACCCTGTACTACTTCACCCCCGATTCGGCGACGCAATCAGCTTGTTCTGGCAGTTGTGCTCAGACGTGGCCTCCGTTGCTCTTCGCTGGGTCAGGCGGACCCACCAGCTCAACTTCCCTCAGCGGGAACCTGAGCGCGCAAATGGATGCAAACGGGACCCAGGTCGAGTATAACGGGCATCTCCTCTATTCCTACTCAGGGGACACTGCTCCCGGTCAGACCAATGGGGAGGGCCTTTTCGGCAAGTGGTTCGTGGCCACCCCCAATCTGGCTGTGCAAGGCGCTGGATCGACAAGCGGCGGTAACGGGTATTAGAACTCTTCAATCAAAAGGTAGGGAATTTGGGATCATAACATTTTTCGCCCATTTTTCCCGCTAAGCGACAGGAGAAGTATTCACATGGGTCATCCCGAACTTTTGAAACAAAGGTTCGGGATGGCCCATGTTGGATAGACTCAACCACGATCAGAAGAAGATCGTAGAATACACGCGCAACAGGCGCAGAAAGAAGAAATCATGGAACACAACACGCAACAATCGAAACACTCTACCAGTCGTCGTTCCTTTTTGCGTAAGGGACTCGTGGTCGGAGGAGCAGGAGCCATCGGCGCCGGGCTGTTAGCCAATGGCTTATCGTTACCGGCCTTCGCCGAAGAAAGCAGTAGCAGTCTCACCAAGGGAGACGTGGCCATTCTCCGGCTCCTGGCTGCGGTCGAAATCATCGAAAGCGATCTGTGGCAACAATACAACGAACTGGGAGGCATCCAGGACAGCGAAGTCCCAGGGGGAAGCGGCAGTGCTCCCTACGTCGCTGGCCTGCTCGTGCTGGATGGGGACATGTTTCAGTATATCCGCGACAATACCGAAGATGAGTTCAGCCACATGAACTTCCTCAACGCCTACCTGGCCTCCAAGGGCGTTGATCCCGTCAATCTGGATCGCTTTCGCACGTTGCCCAGCAGTCAAGCGACCGGCTGACCGGTTCCCAGCACATCGGACGGCTCACCAAGCTCATGCAGCTTACTGTGGACACCAGTTATTGGACCCTGTACTGGCTACTTAGCATATCTGTTCCAAAAAGTAACATCGAAGATGGCTGTATCAGTTCTTTCTCTTCGTCGACTATTCATCGGATAGATGGCGATACATTTCTCTACAACGATGTCTTTCCCTATCGTGGAACGGATACCTACGTAGCCAGCACACGGAGGTTTAGCGGTAGCTGGTATGACCAGGGCGCGATAGATTATATTCAGAAGGTCAAAACCACTCTCGTGACAAAACCTGGATGCAGGCAGGATTTTCATTATACTGGTAGATCTTTTTGAAATCCTGCGACGGCTTGCTCAGGTGTCATCGCTCGTCCCTCTGCCCGCGCTGAGATAAAAGTCTTCTCGCCTAATGTGCCGCGTACTGCAACTATTGCGTCGTTGTAAAAACTTCTCTCAAAAGGAGAGAGAGGAGTTCCCATTCCCTCACGGAGCTGCTCTGCACAGCCCCAGAGCCGCGCAGCCCACATTTTCTCTTGTGAACTCTCTCCAGGCAACGTCTCTCCTGCAATCACGCTCGCTAGCCCCTCCAGACTTATGGCAATGCTCAATCTGTTATCGGATGCTCTCGCTACAGTCAGGCTCTCTTCGTACAGGTTCCGTGCTTCTTTGAGACTACCCTGCCTGGTTGCCACCTTTGCCAGAAAGGAGAGAGAAGTCGTTGTACCGTGCTGCTGGCCCATCTCCTTAAAGAGTTCGACCGCTGCTTCAATCTTCGAGCGTGCTTCTGGCAGGTCATCCTGGCTCAGAGCGAGGAGACCGAATAGGCAGAAGCAGTACGCTATGCTTTCCTTGTCTCCCATTTCATTGAAGAGCGCATAGCCTTCCTCAAGAAATGGCCGTACTTGAGTGAGATCTCCCGCCAGGAAGTGTGCTCTGGCTACATTCGTTACTGCCTCAGCAATTCCACTCTTGTCGTGAAGCTCCCGGCATATATTCAGGTTCTCTTCAAGCAGACTACAACCCTTCGTGAAGTCTCCCTGATCGATGGCGAGTGTCGCTAGATGAAGTTGCATGTAGGCGACACTCGCGATGTCATTCATTTTGCTAAAGATCTCAAAGGCTTCTTCTCCCTGGACACGTGCAGTTTCAAGGTCCCCTCTCGTCCAGGCGATATCTGCCAGGTGATGCAGAGCTAGCGCAATTCCCATAGTGTCGTTAAGCTCCTGGTACAGCGCCAGGCTCTCTTTGCAAAGCTGTTCTGATCGATCGTTATTGCCCTGTGTATGAGCTATTCTTGCTGCGTAGTAGAGTGCTTTTGCTCGTATCGAGGCTCCCGCTCCTTCACTTACCGCAATCGCCTGTTCCAGGAAGCTACGAGCTTCGCTGTAATTCCCACGCAGCCCCCAGAATGGCCAGAGCACGGTACTCAAACGTAGCGCCATTTCTACGTAGCGAGCGCCTTTAGTAGTCCTTCCTGGCTCTAACAGCCATGATAAAGCTGCTCGTACATTGTCCTGCTCGCGTTCGAGCCGTTTGAGCCATACGCTCTGTTGGACTCCGTCAAATTCGTGATATGCCTGCTCTGCCAGCGAGAGATAGTACTCGGCATGCGCTTGTCGCACCTTTTCTGCTTCTTCGCCGTTGCTAAGTACTTGTATCCCATACTCACGGATTGTCTCTAGCATGAAAAACCGCGTCTCTTCTTCTTGTCCTACGGCTTGAAGGAGGCTTTTATCTAAAAGCGATGCTGCTCCATCCAGCGCTACTCCTTCGCTCATTTTTAGAGCAGCACTGATCGCTTCAATCGCCTCCAACGTAGCACCATCGACGAATACGGATAGCATGCGAAAGAACTGTTGTTGTTGAGAGCCTAACAAGTGGTAGCTCCACTCAAGCGTGTTGCGCAGAGTTTGCTGTCTTTCCGGTATATCTTGTGTTCCGCTCGTCAGTACATTCAAACGGTTTCCAAGTCGTGCGAGCAGGGCCTGCGGAGAGAGGAGTTTACTGCGTGCTGCTGCCAGTTCTATCGCCAGCGGTAACCCATCGAGGCGAACGCAAATTTCGGCAATGGCTTGCGCGTTTGCAGCGGTCAGGCAGAATTCAGGTCTGACTGCCTGTGCCCGTTTGACGAAGAGTTCCACGGCCTCGTTCTGTGAGAGTGCTGCCAGATCTGCTACATGTGCAAAGTCAGGCTGTGGCAGTGGCGGTACTCTCAACTCATGCTCTATCTGAAGATGCAAGATTTCACGGCTAGTGACCAAGACCCTCAGCTTTGGACAAGCTGCAAGCAGGTCCGCTACATAGGAGGCCGCTGCTATTACTTGCTCAAAGTTGTCCAGTAACAGTAAGATCTGTTTCTGCCGTACATCTTCTTTCAGGCGTTCTAGCAAGGGTTGATTCGTTTCATCTCGTACACCAAGTGCCTGCGCAATGGTAGGGATAACGAGTGCAGAGTCACTAATGGGTGCCAGAGACACAAAAAAGACTCCATCAGCACATTCATCGCTTAGTTCTGCTGCTGCCTGTACTCCTAGCCGAGTTTTGCCTACTCCTCCTATGCCGGTGAGTGTAAGCAATCGTACATCCTGCTGTCGCATCAGGTCGAGAATGCTTGCCAGTTCGTTGTTGCGTCCAATGAGCGGTGATGGGTGTACAGGAAGATTATTCGCATACGTATCCAGCGTGTTGAGTTTTGGAAAATCAAAGGGGAGATTCGCAATCACAAGTTGAAAAAGGTGTTGAGGGTATGAGAGATCCTTGAGACGGTGTTCCCCTAGATCGCGTATAGTTACGTCGTCTGGTAGGTTGTGTATGATAAGATCGCGCGTTGTTTGGGAGAGCAGGACCTGTCCACCATGACCAGCATTCATGAGCCGTGCAGCGAAATGGATATCTATGCCTACGTATCCTTCGGCAGCCAACTCCGGTTCACCTGTATGTATGCCTATACGAACACGTATGGTTATCCCCTCTCCCCATGAATGTCTCGCTAAGGTACGCTGGGTGGCAACTGCCGCAGCCACAGCATCTCTCGTTCGTGCGAAGGCTGTGAAAAATGCATCTCCTTGTGTGTCCACCTCGTAGCCATGATACTCGCTGAAGATCGCTCGTTGGAGATGTCTGTACTCCGTCAAGACATCGGTATAGCGATTCCCTAATTGCTGAAGCAGGTGTGTCGATCCCTCAATATCGGTAAACAGCAGTGTGACAGTACCTGCAGGTAAATCATGTCGTCCAGACCTCTCCCTTGAATGAGCCGATCTAGAATCTTGCGGATTTTGCTTCTCATCTTCTTCAGGAGAAAGATAGCTCTGTGTCATCAGATCCTCTTGCGTATCGTTCATGGTATAGCATTTGGGTAGGTTTCACATTTCAGTGTATCATGCGCCCAGTCAGGCTGTCGATGACCTTACTCCACTTTTGTAGCGCTATCCTTCTCATGTGAACCTGTACTGGCTACGTAGCATGTCTGTTCCAAAACCAGAGAGGAATCAATCATGCTGGAAATCTTTTCGCCAACTGTGAGTTACATAGATGCCTAAAAAAGGAACGGAAAGAGCCATCATTGATGCGCTTTTTGAAAAGGATATACTACGTAGCCAGTACAGGTAACGTGGGGACCACTTAACAAGCCGTGGGATGTTCTTCTCGCCTATCTTTCCCAATGTTTCCATCGTTCTTCTATGAGAAAACACCAGTGCTCTCTTATCGAATATCCTGGGCCATATACCTGATAGGAACGCCCAGATCATTGATCCACCAGGGTCCATGCAACAGGCTGTATCCATTCATCACGCGCTGCTGTTCTGACTTCCAAGATGCCACTTCGCCTGCGAGCTCGCGTAATCTTCCGTCTCCTGGCTACGCCTTCAATCTGTGCAGAGGTTTTGTAATAGTGACAGATCAGGTTGATATCCCTGACATTGACCAAGGCACGCGCTTTTTCCATCATGCATCACACTCATTGCTCACCCATAGCATACCACGCCAGCATCCTTTGGAAGCAATTGTCTAGCTGTAATAGCTACTTGGGATATCCGTTCGCACTATTGACACCGTGGTCTTTTACCACCTTCCTATTTTTCTTTGGCATGTGGTACTCAACCGTGGATGGAGTAGGGAAATTTTTCTAGAGCTCTGAGGCCGCATTTCTGCTGATTCGTGGAGTCCGCACCGCGAAATGCTGCATAAGCTCCAGCCTCATCAGTAACCATTTCAACTGTACGTGAAGTTTTTCTGCAAAACCATGCTTCCCCATCAAGGCTGCTCACGACCCGAAAATCCAAAAATGCACTGATCTGGCTTTTCCATCAAGCTCAACCCTCTGCAAAACTATGGTCTCACCAATCTGCAAAACCATGGGAATAATGACATCTGCTGTCATTCTACCCATAGGTTTTGGAGATTTCCAAAACTATGCTTCCCATCCCTGTACAGAAAAAATGTATTTTACTATTGAGCGACTTTCATCAGGAGTTATCTTCTGACTCATCGGCCAGGGAAAGCGAAGGCGGCTTCCCGCAGGCGTTGCACGTCGCGCATGGGTGGGACACCGAAGAGGCTTTTGTACTCCCGATTGAAGTGGGAGGCGTCCTGGTAGCCCACGCGATAGGCGGCACTGGCCGCGTCGAAGTCTTCGCCCAGCATCAGACGACGGGCCTCCAGGAGCCGCAGCCGCTTCTGGAATTGCAAGGGGCTCAGCGCCGTGACCGCCTTGAAGTGGTGGTGGAACACCGAGACGCTCATGCCCACCTCTCGCGCGAGGCTCTCGATGCGCAAGGGCTGGTCGAAATCTTGACGAAGTCGCTCGATCGCTCGGGCGATGGAGGGGGAGTAGCCCCCCAGGATCGCCAGGTGACGGAGTTGGGTACCCTGCTCTCCTCTCAGAAGCCGGTAGATCATTTCCCGCGTGAGCAGCGGCAGCAGCACCCGCGCTTCGTCAGGAGCATCCAAGAGCCTGGCGACCCGCACCATGGCATCCAGCAGGTGCCCATCCACCGGACTGACGGCGATGGCTCTCCTATCAGTAGGATCTCTCCGCGAGGAGTGACCAGCCTCCACCATGACCTCACCGACGAGGGAGGGAGGAAGGTCCAGGCGCAGACTGAGGAATGGCCGCTCCGGCGACGCTTCCAGAACTTGACCGACGTAGGGCAGATCGACCGTCACGAGCAGATAGTGGAAAGGGTTATACCGGTAGCGGCTCTCACCCAGCAAAAACTCCTTGCTGCCCTGGGCAACCACGCACACCGATGGCTCGACCACGCTGTACACCTGCTCCAGAGGCAAGGAGTGGCGGTACAGGTGCAGCCCTGGGAGCGGCTGGGCGGTCCCATCAGCGCGCATGGCCTGCCCGATCCGCTCCACCAGTTCCTTGCGATTGGCTAGCATCCACTCGGCCTCGCGTGCTGCCTGCTGGTGGTTGATCACATCCATAAGAACCTCTTCTCTTCTTGCTGCATCGCCCATCTGGAAAATGCGCAGAATCAGACAATCATTTGCGACAATCATTCTACCACCCTGTGCTCCAGGTCGTCTACAATTACCATCAGACAGAGCACATGCCTCGCTACTTGTGCAGATAAACTGGACTTTTCTTCAAGGGAAGATCCAGCTGTGAGAGAGCTTGAGACCAGGCAAATAGACAACAAGAAGAAATAAACAGGAGGAATGCAGCACATGGATATCACAAGAAGTGGCTCACAACCTTCCGGCAAAGGATCAGCCGAGTACTTTACCGGCCAGGTCCGCATTGACCCGCTGTTCCAGGCGCCCGATCCGGCACGCGTGGTCGGCTCCAGTGTCACGTTCGAGCCCGGCGCGCGCACTGCCTGGCACAGCCACCCGCTGGGCCAGACCCTGATCGTGACGGAGGGCCTCGGCCGGGTCCAACGTTGGGGTGGGCCGATCGAGGACATTCATCCGGGTGACGTGATCTGGTTCGAGCCGGGTGAGAAACATTGGCACGGCGCTACGCCCACCATGGCCATGACGCACATCGCTATTCTGGAACGGCTCGACGGCAAGACCGCCGATTGGATGGAACAGGTCAGCGACGAACAGTACCAGAGTTGATCACTGAGAGAGGGAGAGTCATTATGAAAGCTGCACTATTCAAGGGGAAAGGCGCCATTGCGCTTGGCGAACGACCAGACCCGACCATCACAGAGCCGACCGATGCTGTCGTTCGCGTCGTGCTGGCATGCGTCTGCGGTTCTGACCTCTGGTTCTATCGTGGACAGACCGACTATCCGGTGGGGAGTCCGGTTGGTCATGAGTTTCTTGGGGTGGTGGAGGACGTTGGGGAGAGCGTGCACATCATCGCGAAGGGCGATCTGGTCATTGCGCCGTTCTTCTATAGCGACGGCACCTGCCCACACTGCCGGGCCGGGATCACCTCGGCCTGTGTTGCAGGTGGCGTCTGGGGGGCGAACGGCATCGATGGAGGGCAGGGCGAGGCTGTCCGCGTGCCACTCGCAGATGGCACCCTCGTGAAGGTTCCCGGTTCAGGTCATTCAGACGAAACATTGGCCTCGCTGCTCACGCTCTCCGATGTCATGTGTACCGGGCACCACGCCGCCGTCAGTGCAGAGGTGCAGCAAGGGGATACCGTTGCCGTCGTCGGTGATGGAGCGGTCGGTCTGTGTGCCATCATTGCGGCGAAACGCTTCGGGGCACAACGCATCATTGCCTTGAGCCGCAACCCGGTTCGCCAAAAGCTTGCGCGCGCATTCGGTGCGACGGATATCCTGGCTGAGCGTGGTGAAGAGGCAAACGAGGCGATCCTTGCGCTGACAGACGGAGTCGGGGTCGATGCGGCACTGGAATGCGTCGGGACGAACGAGTCGATACAGACGGCACTGGCGATCGCACGACCAGGCTCGATCGTTGGATATGTGGGTGTCCCTCACGGCGTCGAGCTCCCTGTTCCAATTCTCTTCTATCGGAATGTTGGGGTGCATGGTGGCCCGGCACCGGCACGAGCCTACCTCCCCGAGCTGCTTGAGGATGTGTTAGTAGGCCGCATCAATCCTGGACGCGTCTTTGACTTCACGACAGACCTGGGCGGCATCGCGCAAGCCTATGCGGCCATGGACGAACGTCGTGCGATCAAGTCACTGGTAATAGTAGGGACGTTCTAACGAGGGAGGCGATGCAATGACTGGCTGGACACGTCATGACCTCGAACGAATTGGAGCAGCAGAGGAACTGCGGCTTGCCACTTTCAAGAAGGAAGGCACGCGTCGTATGCCCGTCGTAATCTGGGTCGTTCGCGTCGGTGATGATCTGTACGTGCGAGCATACCGTGGCCGTGAAGGCGTCTGGTTCCGGCAGACACAATGGCGGCCCGAGGGACGCATTGGAGCTGGCGGGGTGACGAAGGATGTGACGTTTGTGGACGCAAGCTCCGATGAGGCCCTCAATAACGAGATAGACGGTGCCTATCAATCGAAGTACCGAAGATACAGCGCAACGTATGTTGACCCGATGATCGCCCCGCAAGCGCGTGCGACCACACTGAAGCTGGTGCCATCTGCGTAAAGAATCAGGAGCAAGCATCTCCTGTGTCATTGATGAACCGATACAACGTTTTGGCCGAACAGTGCGGTCCACGCGAAGGCGTTGAAGACGCAAATGAAAAGGAGGAACACATGCCTCATGTTATCGTGAAGCTCTGGCCCGGAAAATCCGAAGAGCAGAAGACGCGACTCGCCGAAGAAATCACCCAAAACGTCATGCGTGTCTTGAACTACGGAGAAGAGTCCGTGTCGGTGGCCATCGAAGAAATCGAACCCCAGGATTGGGCAGAGGAGGTCTACAAGCCCGACATCGTGAACAACTCAGAGAAACTCTACAAGAAACCCGGATACACGATGTGAAGGAGGAGTTCGTTGATGAACTTGTCTTTTGAGAATCAAGTCGCACTCGTTACTGGCGCTGGCTCTGGCATCGGTCGGGCGACTGTCAAGGCCTTCGCCGAGGCTGGCGTGGCAGTGGTGCTGGCGGGCAGGCACGAGGAAAAGCTGCGTGCTGCCGCCGAGGAACTAGTTGCCGCGGGCCACAGAGCGCTCTCCATCCGCTGAGATGTGACCAACGAGGGACAGGTGACAGCAATGGTCGAGCAGATCGTCTCCATTGCTCATCAGGAAGATGTGCAGAATCTTTCAAGCATTTGCGCTAATAATTCTATCACCCTGTGCGAAGGCGCGTCTATAATGTCTACCAGATAGAGAACCTGCCTCTCTCCTTTCGCAGGCATTGTGGAGGAATTAGAACATGGATATCAAAAGAAGTGGTTCGCAACTGTCCGGGAAAGGATCAGCCGAGCATTTTACCGGCAATGTACGTATCGACCCTCTGTTTGAGGCACCTGATCCAGCGAGTGCGCAACATCTGCCTTCCTATATCGAGCGACCGTCAGATGCAGCGAGTATATTCGCCATATGGCCTGGTACGGGTGTTCCGCCTGGCTCGGAGGAGTGGACTTGGCACGAGCAAACGATGCAGGTGCCCATGTTTGGAAGCACGGCTCCTACTACGATGGTCAGGAATGTCGTTATCCCAACCGTCACGATATTCAAACCGGCTGCGGGCACCGCGAACGGCACATCGCTTATCGTGGCACCCGGCGGGGCATTTCGTTTTCTCATGATGGACGCAGAAGGCTATGACATAGCGCGTTGGCTTACCCAACTTGGCGTCACGGCCTTTGTTCTCAGATACCGGGTGGCACATATGCTCGAGAACGATGCGGATATGCTCGCCTTCATGCAAAATTTGCTGAACATTCTGCCTCATCAAAGCCGCACAGAAGAGGCGCCTCCAGTGGGTGATGAAGCGGCAGAGGCAGCCCGGACCTGGGCCGAAGAAGATGGTCGCCAAGCCATTCGTTTCGTACGTCAACACGCCAAGGAATGGGGCCTTGATCCGAACCGCATCGGAATAGCGGGCTTTTCTGCAGGTGGAGGCATTGTAATGGGTACGGTGATGCAGCACGATGCCCAGAGCAAGCCGGATTTTGCTGCTGGTATCTACCCGGGCTATACAACTGCGACACCGGTGCCGGCAGATGCACCTCCTCTCTTTGTTGCGATCGCCGATGACGACATGCTTGTCGCACCTATCTCCGCAGCAAGGCTCTATGAAGCTTGGCATAAGGCCGGCAAACCGGTAGAGCTGCACATCTTCGCCAGAGGATACCACGGTTTCGGCATGAAAAAGCAAAATCTTCCCACGGACTCGTGGATCGATCTTTTCAAGAATTGGCTAGCCGCCCAGGACTATCTTTCTCCAGCCGGAGGAGGTTAACGTGAACGAGATCTTGTTCCGCCCTACGCGCCAGGAGTTTTAGCTCTCCACAGACAACAAGAAGGAAAGAAGACAAGGAAGGAGCATATACCATGCCTCAAGAACAGCCTACCAGAGAAGAGACGATCCAGAAGAGAAAAGATTTCGCACCCAGGTTAATGGAACTGAACGAAAAGGTGCTCTTCGGAGACATTTGGGAACGTCCGGGTCTCTCCAAGCGCGACCGGAGCTTGATTACGGTCGCCACCCTCGTCGCGCTGTATCGGATCAACGAATTACCCTTTCACATTGCCCGCGCCCGAGAGAATGGAATCAGCAAAGACGAACTTGTCGAACTGTTCACACATCTGGCTTTCTATGCCGGATGGCCGAACGCGATGACGGCGGTCAACATAGCCATGGAGGTCTTAGTCGAAAGCGAATGATCACGATACCAACACAACAGACAACTCAACAGACAAGCAGACAGACGATGATGCCACTGCTGGCGCTCTGTCTGGGCTACTTCATGACGATACTCGATGTTACGATCGTGAATGTGGCCCTGGTCAATATCAAGGAGCAATTGAGCGCGAATGTAACCGGACTGCAGTGGATTGTGGATGGCTATGCCCTCGTCTTCGCCAGTTTGCTTCTGACTGGTGGAGCGCTTGGCGACAGACGAGGAAGCAGGACCATTTTTTTAGTCGGTTTTGCCCTCTTCACGCTGGCGTCCACACTGTGTAGCCTGGCTCCAACGCTGCTCGTCTTGCAGATCGCACGAGCCGTCCAGGGGCTTGGCGCGGCCCTGCTCGTCCCCAATTCGCTCGCTCTGTTAAATACGATCTATATGGATGCACGGAAACGGGCACAAGCGATTGGCATCTGGGCAGCAGTCGCAAGTATGGGGGCCCTTTCTGGTCCGCTGCTTGGTGGCGTGTTGGTCAATGCATTTGGGTGGCGGAGCATCTTCCTGATCAATCTGCCCATCGGCATCCTCGGCTTTCTGCTCACCTTCGGGTGTGTGGCTCCATCGACTCCACAGGGAGGACGAAGCCTTGATCTTCCGGGTCAAGTGGCAAGTATTCTCGCACTGGGTATGTTGACATTTGCCTTGATTGAAGGAAACAGCCTGGGAAGGCTGTCTCCGCTGATTCTTGCAGCGTATGCCGGAAGTGTGCTCTTCTTCCTTTTGTTACTATGGAGAGAAAAGACCACAAGCCATCCAATGCTTCCATTGGGACTGTTTCAAGAAAGAACGTTCTCTGCTGCCAATGTCGTCGCCCTGTGCCAGACCTTTACGTTTATGGGCTTCCTGTTTGTCATGAGTCTGTTCCTGCAACAGGTGAAACACTATTCGCCGTCTCTGACGGGAGTGGCACTGCTTCCTTCATTTGGCTGTGCCCTCCTGGCGACCTCGCTCTCAGGCGGGTTCATGCCCCGCATCGGAGCAAAACGCGTGATGGTCATTGGTCTGCTCTTGAGTGCTTTGGCTTGTTTTGGGTTGGTGCTAGTTGATGCCCAAACCAGCTACCTGCTGCTGGCGTGTCTGCTGGCCGTCCTGGGATTCGGGCTGGCCGCTGTCTTACCGGCCATGACCGAGGCGGCGATTTCGCAAGCACCGAGAGCACAGTCAGGGATCGCGTCGGGCATGCTGAATGTGAGCAGGCAAGTAGGCGGCGTCATCGGGGTCGCGATCCTGGGAACGTTGGTGGGGAACCAGCAGACGTTCCTCTCTGGCATGCATCTCGCCTTTGTGATCGCCGGAGGAGTCCTCGTCCACGCGCTAGTAGCTGCATGGGTCTTCGTCAACACAACCGCGTCTGCCACCGGTCGAGATCGAGGGCGCTGATCCCCGGGAGACTTTTTCTGTAAACGAAAACCCTGCGTTTCAAGGGGGAAAGGAGCATATGTTTTATGCGGATCGGATTACAAGTCACCAACTTTACCTGGCCTAACAGTCAAGGATCGCTCGGGGAGACGTTCGGCTTGGTTGCCCAGCGAGCAGAGCAAGCTGGTCTGTTCAGTTTGTGGGTCATGGACCACTACTTCCAGATCCCCGGGGTCGGTCCGGCCTCGCACGAGATGCTGGAAAGCTACAGTGCGCTGGCCTAGGCTTTCGCATGAACCAATCGGATCAAGCTGGGAACCATGGTGACGGGCGTGACCTATCGGTATCCTGGCTTGCTGGTCAAGACGGTCACGACGCTGGATGTCCTCTCTGGTGGACGCGCCTATTTCGGCGTTGGCGCCGCCTGGAATGAAGAGGAGCACCGTGGTCTGGGAGTGCCCTTTCCGCCAATCGCCGAACGTTTTGAACGCCTGGAGGAGACGCTCGAGATCGCGCACCAGATGTGGAAAGGTGATGAAAAGCCCTACCACGGTAAGCACTATACACTTGAGCGCCCGCTCAATTCGCCCCAGAGCGTCCAGCGGCCCCATCCGCCCATCTTGATCGGCGGGACAGGTGAGCGCAAGACGCTCCGACTGGTGGCGCAGTATGGCGATGCCTGCAATTTTTCGTTGACCAGATTGGGGCTCGACGAAGCGCAGCGCAAATTCTCCGTCCTGCGCGAGCACTGCCAGGCTATAGGCCGCCCGTATACGGACATCGAGAAAACCATCATTAAGAGTATTCATCTCACCAGGGATGGCCGGGAGAAGAGCTGGACTTCGGCAGCCGCCATTGCCTATTTCCGCCAATTGGCGGCGATGGGCATTGACCAGGCGATTGTCAGTCTGCCCAATGTAGCCGACTCGGAACCTTTCGAGCTCTTCGCAACCGAGATCATCCCCGCCGTCGAACAGATCGAGGTTGCTGGCCGATAGCGAAATGAGAAAGGAAGCATTCATGGACGCAAAGAAGAAGGCTCAGGAAACCGTCCACGCCTATCAGCAGACCTTGATCGATCTCTCGCATCGCATTCACGACCACCCGTAACTGGGCTTTGCTGAAGAGCAAGCCTGCCGCTGGATCACCGAGGTCCTCACCGGTGCCGGTCTCCAAGTTGAGGCAGGGATTTGTGATCTCCCCACCGCCTTTCGCGCGCGAGCAGGCACCGGTCCTTTCCATCTTGCTATCTGCGCCGAGTACGATGCCCTGCCCAAAATCGGACATGCCTGCGGGCATAATCTCATGGTGGCAATGGCGACCGGAGCGGGGATAGCAGCGGCGCAGGTGGCCGATGATCTTGGCCTGACCATCGAGGTCATCGGGACCCCCGCCGAGGAGGTTGGGAATGCCGGCGGCAAGATCCTCCTGCTTGAACGAGGAGCTTTTGAAGGCATCCACGCGGCCATGCTGGTCCATCCCACCCCCATGCCCTTCGATGCGATCGGCGCAGGTACGCTTGCCGTGGCTCTCTTTGATGTGCACTATACCGGCAAAGCCTCGCACGCCGGGGTCGCCCCTGAGCAAGGCATCAATGCCGCCGATGCCATGACCATTGCCCAGGTCGCCATCGGCCTGCTGCGAAAGCCTCTTCCCTCAACCATTCGCATCAGCGGCATCGTCACCGATGGGGGCGAGGCTGCCAATATCATTCCGAGTCAGACGTCTGCCCGCTATAACCTGCGCGCACCAACGTTCGATGAACTCCTGGTGCTGCGTGCGAGAGTCACCCGCTGCTCTGAGGCAGGCGCCCTGGCAACCGGTGCTCACCTTTCGATCGTCGGAGGGGACAAGCCCTATGCTCAGATGGTGCAGAACGCCGCTCTGTCTGAGCTGTACCGGCGGAATGCGGAGGCATTGGGCCGCGTGGTCCAACAGGGCGAAAGTCGCGGAGCGGGGACCGATATGGGGAACATTTCGCAGGTGATTCCTTCTATCCAGCCGCAGATAGGGATTAATTGTCTGCCCGCCATCAACCACCAGCCGGAATTTGCCGCCGCCTGTGTCATGCCAGAGGCCGATCAAGCGGTGCTTGATGGTGCACTGGCGATGGCCTGGACGACCATCGACCTGGCGCTCGATCAGACGCTGCGGGATCAATTGATGCAGCAATAAATAGGCAGGCACGACGGAGTGGGGGAGCTGTTGCCCCTCACTCCATTCATGCTGCTTTTCTCAGAGACAGGGAAAAGGAGAAGAAGAGCATGAGTGAGCCAGCCCGCCTCTGTCTCTACGAGTTCTCTTCTTACCGCTTCACCTTAAGGCGATGAAGCGGGCGTCGTGAGTTGGACCATAAGCCCTTGCGCCATCACCTGGATCACTTGTGCCATCAGCTGCTCGGCCTTTTCGAGAGCAGAGACCGCTTTGTTTTCAACCAGGAGATGGTCTAAGTTCTCGACCAGGAGATGGTCTAAGAGCAGCTCCGTCAGCCCATGCATCGTTGACCACATGGCGAGTGCCAGCATCTCCACCGACCGATCCGTTCGGAGCTCGCCTGCCCGCTGTGAAGCGGCAAGGCCATCCAAGAAGACCTGAAAAGCGGCCGTGGCAGCGCTCTTCACGTCCTCATCACATTCCTTTCCATGGTGGGAGGATTGACGTAATTCTGGACGAAACAGCAGGCTAAAGGCTGCCGGATGGTCGAAGGCGAAGCGCAGATAGGCACCGCTGAGCGCCAGGGTTCGCTCTATCGGTGTTCCGGCACGCTGCTCATAGGTCGAGCGTAAGGCCCCCTCCAGCTTGTGAAACCCCTCTACTGTCAGGGCAGCGACGAGCTCGGCCTTGTCCGCGAAATGATTATACGGCGCATTATGGGTCACCCCAGCCTGCCGCGCCACCTCACGTAAGGTAAAATCAGGTCTACCGCGCGAGGCTGTGAGCTGTAAGGCCGCATCCAGTAACGCACGCCGCAGGTCCCCATGATGATAGGGGCGATGGTCTCCCTGCTTCATCACAACACCTCTTTCTCATCTTGACAGTGTCCATATTTAAGTATATCATAGATGTATATGGACACTGTCCATATTGGGAGCACACGATGCCAGCATCCAGCACGTTGCGTCTCGGGAAAGAAGCATGGCTCTCTCAAGGCGAAAACCGCGCTATTCCCAAGACCTCGATGGGGAGTGGTGCTGCTCGTTTCTCCTGGTCGCTATGACATGAACACATGAAGAGAAAGGGATCTATTGAATGAAGACTCAAAGCCTCCACCACTGTTGCTCCTTCGGCGAAGGAGCAATCGTATGAGCAAACCCTCCATCTTGATTATCGGTGCTGGCGCAGTGGGACTCGCCGTCGGCTATCACCTCAGCCTGGCCGGTGCTGACATAACCTTCCTGGTCCGCCCTGGAAGATCCGCCGCATTCGCTTCCCCGCAACAGCTCTACTGCTATGACGACGCCTCACTCAAAACCTTTGCTGGCTACAGCGTCGTCGAGAACGTCGCCGAACTGGCGCAGAAGCGTTTCCAGTTTGTCATCGTGACGATCGACGGCCATACCAGCCGCACAGCGGAAGGTACGGCCTTGCTGCGCAGCCTTGGCGACGCGATCCGCGCGTCCGACGCGACTGTCATCATGGGCGGTTTCGGCGTTGGCCTGCGCGAGCATTACCTGGAGGCAATGCGCATTGCCGAAGATCGGTTGCTGAAAGGGTTCCTCGTCATGCTCAGCCATCAGGCCAACGCCGACTTGCCCGTCCATGCGCCAACGGACCCGGCGCAAGTGGCCATGGCCAGCCTCTGCTACAAGCATCCTTCGAGCAGGATCGGCTTCCAAATCGAAACCCGCAACGCGACTGCCGCCAGGCAGTTCGCTGCGCTCTACAACCGCTGTGGTGTCTCGCGCTGCGGCCTGATGAACCCGGCACTGGTCAACACCGTCTCCAACGCCGTCTTTCCAATGTACGCGGCAAGTGAGATCGCCGACTGGCCTGACGTCGCCACGGTTGTGGCGAACAAAGAACTCTGGCGGCTTGCCTGCCGTGCCCAGGGCGAAATCATAGCCCTCCCGCAACACGGCTGGCTGGGCAAACTGATGGCGTTGATCATGGGGCCGCGCGTGACCGCGAACATACACCTCAGGTTGGAACGGGACATGCTGCCGCTGGATTATCAGGCGTTCAATCGCTTCCAGCACGGTGGGAAGGTTCGCGCACAGGATGTCGAATTGCTGCGCGACTGCGTAGCCTCGGGCCAGCGCCGCGGCCAGCCGATGGCGGCACTGCAAGCCTTGCTGGCAAAGCTCTCGGCACACGAAGCAGCAAGCCAGGCCGTAACGCAGGGATAGAGTCACCTCGAAGCAGATATCGTCCCGATTCCATCCACTGGGTGGCGGACAAGCAGCCGCAGTGGGTCGCGCAGCGGCTGATGCGCTTCTTCCGTTCCCAAGCCTCCGCCAGGCCTGCATTCGTGCCACCAGATCGGCTGCGCCTCTCACCATCAGATGTGGTCTGGCCAAGATCGGATCAGACTGCCTTCCGGTCGGTGATACGAGACATTCTGTCACCGACCTTGAAGCCCTCGTCACACCGTAGCGTATGGGAGCACCGAGGGATGCTACTTTTCTTTGTTAAGGTGTTACTCATCGATAAAACAAGCAGGGGAATTTTTCTAAAGCTCTGGGGTTGTGTGCCCATGGCTTCTTTGAGTCTGCACAGCAAAATTCTGACCTTCACCAAATAGCCATTTCTACTTAAAGTGTTTTTTTCTGCAAAACCATGCTTCCCCATCAAGGCTGCCCACGACCCAAAAATCCAAAAATGCAACTATCTTACTTTTCCATCAAGCTCAGCCCCCTGCAAAACTATGGTCTCACGAATCTGCAAAACCATGGGAATAATGACAGTGCCGGACGGAATAATTCTAGAAAAAAACTCTTTGTCCGCTGTAATTTTAGAAAACAGCCTGAAAGAGGGATGAAGCCGTCCGCCATATCTCTGGAAAAGCAGCGTGACTGCTCTCGAACAAGGGAGACGTCACTCGGCAGAAAGCTGCCGGTGAGCTTGAAACGCCACAGCGGACGTTTTCTAAAGATGTGGTGGATTCTTGCCTGTTTTCTCAAGATGCGGCGGATTTTTCGAAGGGAAGAAGGCTTGTGCGCATGCTTCTTACGCTCGAATGCTGACGATTCCATTTTAGAAGTATTGCGAACGCCATCCAATTCTGCCGACCAATTTCAACTCCCTTTTGCCGGTACTGACCGCTTGGGAGATCGTTTGTTTTGTTCAATGGGTACCCAATTCTCGCTTCAAAAGCAAGGTGCTGACCGCTGTAGTGGCAACTTCGCACATCTACTCTACAGGAATCCGAGGGAGGGCTCACAATGGTTGTGATAGAATACGATGAGAATGGCGAACGGCGGCTAGTATGTAAAGCAGGAACAAAACCTACTTTCAACACATGCCTTTTCAATCATCGAGTCTTGTTGAGACCGAAAGGAGTGAGCCAATATGAATCAGAGCCGCACGCTGCTTG
>WNGE01003803.1_pt1 | contig 21484 bp, 22 predicted proteins | sample 5400651 | NCBI WGS metagenome assembly WNGE01 (sample SAMN13153370, study PRJNA577476) | soil metagenome | isolation source: 60 cm soil or saprolite under grassland replicate 2 | place: USA:California | collected 2016-06-15 | reverse complement strand
CAATAAAATTGACCTCGAGCAAAAAGTTGACCGCGATCAGCTGCGACAGATCGTCGGGGATAAAAAGATTGTGACGGTGTCAGCATCGCAGGGTCACGGTATACAGGAACTTAGAATATCTTTGCGTAAGCTTATCTTGCACACAGATATGGAACCGTCTTTTGTCTTAACCAATCTTCGGCACAAGAGTGCGCTGTTACGCGGAGAGCAAGCTTTGGCTGATGCAAGTTTGGCCCTATACGAAAAGCAGCCGCCGGAACTGGTCGCAGTTGCCTTGCAGCAAGCCAGGGAAAGTCTGGAAGAAGTAGTGGGTGTGATACAGAAGGACGATGTTTTAGAACTTATTTTTAGCAAATTTTGCATTGGAAAATAGATATTTAAGATTTACAGTTTTGATTGAAGTTAAAACGCTTCACGTGAAACTATGACAAATTCAAAAAACGATATCTATGACTATTGGGCAAATGTCCTGTAACCCGGCGATCGGCGGTATAGTTAAGGGCCACCTGGTCAAAGAGATCGATGCGCTCGGCGGCGAGATGGGGCGGGCGATCGACGAAACAGGGATCCAATTTCGCACTTTGAACACAAAAAAAGGACCCGCCGTTAGAGCATCCCGAGCCCAAGCTGACAAGGCCCTCTATCGCCAGCGGATGAAAAGGGCTCTGGAGAATTGTCAGAATCTAACGCTGCGGCAAGGAAGCGTTGAGAGATTGATTGTCGAAGACGGCAGAGTTGAGGGAGTGGAGACGCAGATCGGCGAGCAGTTCTACGGGCGTCGCGTTATATTGACAACCGGAACATTTCTCCGCGGGCTAATTCATATAGGTGATCGAAATTTTGCCGCAGGCAGGGCGGGTGACTTTGCGGTCCAAGGTCTGAGTGAGGAGCTTGCGAAGCTTGGGTTTAAGGTGGGAAGACTCAAGACCGGCACTTGCCCGCGTCTGGACAGCCACTCAATCGATTATTCAAGACTACAAGTGCAGCATGGTGATGAATCGCCGGTACCGTTCTCTTTTGCCAATGAAGGAATCGCCCAGCGGCAAGTACCGTGTCATGTAACCTACACTAATAATCGCACACACGAAATTATCCGATCTGCGGTTCACCGCTCGCCGATGTATTCCGGGATTATAAAAAGCCGCGGTCCCCGTTACTGTCCATCGATTGAAGATAAAATAGTTCGCTTCGCTGATAAGACGAGGCACCAGATTTTCTTGGAGCCGGAAGGTCTCACGACGGTTGAAGTTTATCCGAATGGTCTATCCACTAGTCTGCCACTCGATGTTCAAATTGAAATGGTTCGTTCAATTGAAGGGCTGGAACGGGCCGAGATAATGCGGCCTGGGTACGCAATCGAATACGACTATGTGGAGCCGACGCAGCTCTATCCATCATTGGAGACCAAGCAAGTGCACCATCTTTACCATGCTGGCCAGATCAATGGGACAACCGGCTATGAGGAAGCAGCAGCACAAGGACTCATGGCGGGAATTAATGCTGTCCTAAGTCTGCGTGAAGAGCAGCCTCTGGTTTTGTCCAGGGACCAAGCTTACCTCGGCGTTTTAATCGATGACTTAGTAACCAGAGGAACAGATGGGGAACCCTATCGGATGTTTACTTCCCGCGCCGAGTATAGACTTCTGTTACGGGAGGATAACGCCGATCTGCGGCTGACTGAGATCGGTCATAGCATCGGCCTGGCAACGGCTGAAGCACATCAAAGAGTGGCTGGGAAGAAGGCCCAGACATCCACGTTGATGAACTTACTGGAACAGAAGCAGATCAATCCAACGGTGGCAATCAACAAAAGTCTGGAGTCGATCGGATCGGCACCGATCCGAAATCAAACCTCACTCGCTCAACTCTTACGGCGGCCGGAAATTTCCATTTCCGATATTGCGATATTTTTAGAAGAGCTCGGTCGCTTTGATTCTGACGTAACTTTGCAAGCGGAAGTTGAGGTTAAATATGCCGGATACATTGATCGGCAAATAGAGATGGTTGAACGGTTTAAGAAAATTGAGAATGTCCGTCTCCCAGAAGATCTCAACTACTTGGACATTAGAGGTCTCTCGCGCGAGGCTTGTGAGAAGCTAACCAAGATAAAACCAAAATCACTTGGACAAGCCAGTCGCATTTCCGGAATTACGCCGGCGGCAATATCATTACTGTCGGTTTACTTGCGAAAAAAGAAAAGCGCATAGTTTCCTCAAGGTTCAGAGCTCCTATATCGGAAAAGTTATTTCGTTTCACGTGAAACGAAAATATCTTCCAATTCTGTAAGGTTTGTGATATTAACGAGGTACATTCGCAGTCTTCCTTATAAGTATGCGAAATTACAGGCTAATTTGTGGCTAAGATAATTGCAATTGCCAATCAAAAAGGGGGCGTTGGAAAAACTACCACATCGATTAACCTGGCAGCATCGCTTGCTATTCACAGTAAAAAAAGTCTCTTAGTCGACTTAGATCCGCAAGGCAACAGCAGCACAGGCCTGGGTATCGACCGCTCGCAGTTGACATCAAGTCTGTACGATGTCCTTGCGGGCGTACGCTCTCTTCTCGATGTTCTGAACCAAACAGAGTTGAACGACCTCTTTATCGTCCCATCAACAAAAGATCTAGTCGGAGCGGAAATCGAATTAGTAGCTGCTGAACGGCGAGAGTATCGAATCAAAGACGCTTTGGCATCAGTCCACGATGGCTACGATTATATTTTTCTCGATTGTCCGCCCTCACTGGGCCTCTTGACGGTGAACGCCCTCACCGCCGCAGATTCACTCTTGGTTCCGATTCAAAGCGAGTACTACGCCCTAGAGGGATTGAGTGCCCTGCTCGAAACAATGAATCTCGTTCAGCGGGGACTCAATTCCAAGCTCCATCTGGAGGGAATTGTAATTACCATGTTTGATAGTCGAAACCGAATTTCGCACCAAGTGGTCGAAGAGGTTCGATCTCATTTTCCCGACAAACTATTCAGGACTATTATTCGCAGGAACGTTCGCCTAAGTGAGAGTCCGAGTTACGGGAAGCCAATCTATTTATACGACGCCAATTCGACGGGCTCACAAGATTATTTAGAGTTGGCTAAGGAACTGATCGGTCATGGAGAAGTCAATGTCACTACCGAAAAAAGGCTTGGGTAGAGGGCTCAGCGCCCTGATTCCCGGGGCGCCCGAGCCGAGAATTGAGACAGATAACGAAGCTCTCAGCTTTCGAGTTGAAGTCGATCGGATAACGCCAAGCCCCTTTCAACCTCGGCGGACGTTTGATGAAGCCAAAATCGAAGAACTCGCTTCGTCGATACGAAACCAAGGCATCATTCAGCCGCTGGTAGTCCGACGCAACGGTGATGCATATGAATTGATCGCAGGAGAGCGCCGATGGCGGGCCGCTATGAGAGCTGGACTGACTCACGTACCTATCGTGGTGCGTGACGCAAGCGATCATGAAGCGCTTCAGCTGGCTCTGATCGAAAACCTACAACGTGAGGATCTCAATCCCATTGAGGAAGCAAACGGTTATCGGCGGCTGCTGGAGGAGTTCCACTGGAGCCAAGAAGAGATGGCCGAAAAAGTTGGCAAGAGCCGGCCAGCCATTGCCAACTCGATGCGCCTGCTTTCGCTTCCAACCGAAGTCCAGCAAGAAGTGTCATCAGGCAATCTACCGGCAGGCCAAGCTCGAGCGTTGCTCGGGTTGCACAGCGAACCCTTGATTCTTTCTGCGTGTCGCGAAGTCATCGCCAAAGGATTATCAACCCGCGACACAGAAAAACTAGTTCGTCACCTCACACTAGGTCGAAAACGACGAAGGGTCCCGCTTGTCGATCCTGATCTTCGGTCAGTCGTTGAGGAATTGCAGCGCCTACTGGGAACCAGAGTAAGACTCTTGCCAAAAGCAAGATCGGCAAGGGGCAAGATTGAGATCGAGTATTATTCTCTTCCTGATCTGGATCGAATCATTCAGACCATCAAAAGGAATCCCCAGCTTCCCTCATGACAAGGATGCCATTGCAGCCCAAAGCTGTCGTGGAAATATTTTTTAAGCGTCGAGGAGCGGCTTTAGCTCGTCCCACTCGACGACAGGTCGCGAACAAGTAAAGTTGTGGCAAACGTACACCGTGGTTTTGCCCTCAAATTGTTTTTTGCCGGCAAGCAGGGGGGAAACTTTCTCGAGAGAGTCGTCCGGGCTTGCCAGTTGCAACGTCATATTGGGCACGTACAGCGAATGAATTTTGGTCAATAGTTCCAAAGTCTTCGGTTCTTTCTTATCTCCGACCAAGACGACTTCTTTCGGTTTCTGAAGGTAAAAGTCCAGAGCGGCAAGCATGTGGGCAAAACCGAAGGGCTGATTTTCCATGGCGTTATAATATGCGCGTAAAATCCTCTCAGCGCGCTTCAAGTAATCCTCTTTTCCCGTATAGTGATAGAGTCTGAGTAATACTTGGGTCGCCACAGCATTTCCTGATGGAATCGAGCCATCGAAGATCGGTTTTGATTGCGCAATGAGTCGTTCGTGAGAACGCCCGGTGTAAAAAATTCCGCCTCCCGCTTCGTCCCAAAACTCATGCAACATGATTTCAGCGAGTTCCAAGGCGCGGTCCAAGTGCGCACGATTCACAGTCGCCTCGAAAAGGTCCAAAAGCCCCGCTGCTAGAAAGGCATAGTCATCGAGATATCCGAGTATCTTGGCGGTTCCGCTCTTGTATGTGTGTAACAAGTGGCCGTCACGGAACATCTTGGTGAAAATGAAATCCACCGTGCGGTTGGTGGCTTCCAGATAGCTCGGATGCGGGGAAATCTTTATAGCTTCCGCAAAGCCGGAAAGCATGAGCCCATTCCATGAGGTCAAAATCTTTTCGTCACGGAACGGCTTGGGCCTCTTTTCTCGTTCTTGAAAGAGCTTCCTTTTAGCATCGGATACCAGTGATTCGATTTCCTTAAGATCGCGCCGAAAAAACTTACTTGCCTGTTCCAAGGTCAGAATCGGATGGAGGATATTCTTTTCCTCGAAGTTGCCCTCTTCACTTACATCGTAAATGCGGCAGAAGATTTCGCTCGCTTCCTCGCCGAGAATTTGGCTGATCTCTTCTTCAGTCCAGACAAAGAATTTTCCTTCTTCCCCTTCGCTGTCGGCATCCTGAGTCGAGTAGAATCCGCCCCCGGTGTGAAGCATCTCCCGCATCAAGTAGTTGATCGTTTCATCGACCACCTGCTTGAAAAGAGGCTCTCCCGTGACGCAATAGACTTGCGCGTAGATACGGACGAGTTGGGCGTTGTCGTAGAGCATCTTCTCGAAATGGGGCACGAGCCACTTCTCGTCCACTGAATAGCGGTGAAATCCACCGCCTAGGTGATCGTAAATCCCCCCCCGGGCCATCTTTGTTAGGGTATGGGTCACCATCTCCAGAAATCGGCTCCCCTTGGAGTGGTGGTAATGGCGCAAAAAAAGCTCGTAGACGCCCACATTGGGAAACTTGGGCGCCTTACCAAGCCCGCCATGGTCGGTGTCATAGGCTTGGGCCAGTTGTTCAGCGCTTTGACCAATGATGTCAGACGAAAATGGCTGCTGACTTTCCGTGGATAGAGACATCCGCTGTAGCGCCGCGAGAATCTGCTCGACGCTTCTCTCGACATCTTGGGGCTTTTCCCGATAGGCGTTGGCTACGCCCTGCAAGATTTTTGGGAAGCCCGGAACGCCGTAGCGGTCCTCCGGTGGAAAATAGGTGCCGCCGTAAAACGGCTTGCCTTCGGGCGTAAGGAAAACGGTCATGGGCCAACCGCCGCGGCCTGTGAGCATCTGTACGGCATTCATGTAGATTTCATCAAGATCCGGCCGCTCTTCGCGATCAACTTTAATATTGACGAACAGATCGTTCATGAGCGCGGCGATCCTTTCGTCTTCGAAGGATTCGCGTTCCATCACGTGACACCAGTGGCAGGCGGAGTAACCGATGCTTAGGAGGATTGGCCGATTTTCGTTTTTGGCTTTTTGGAATGCCTCGTCGCCCCACGGGTACCAATCCACTGGATTATGGGCGTGCTGAAGTAAATAGGGGCTTGTCTCATGAATGAGGTGATTGGTGTGTCTGTGTTCCATTCCAAGACGCTAACACAATCGACCATAAGCCGAAACCGGCAGACTCAGGATTTGGTTTGACTTTTTGGCCCACTCTGCCAGGACAAAGTTTGGAAAATTTGCTCAATGACTGAAGCAGGCGCAATCCACCGCGGCGTATTGCACCCATGTTGAAGTCAAGGATTTCTGGGTTTCATTTTGCTGCGGAAAATGCAGACGTAGACCGCTGAATTTATCAGTACAACGATGACTCCAAGCGTGATCTGCACTTCACGAGTTAGCCCCTCGGGGTAAAGTATCGAGAGGAGGTAGTGCGCGATAAAGTCGGAGGGATAACCGTCTTGTCCTCCTTTTCGCCGGAGCCAGTTTTCAAGCGGCGTCAAAGGGCACACCCAGCCGGAAACTTCGACGAGTGCAGCCCAGATAACAGCCGGTACATGAATCCAGACGAGGCGGCGCCATCTCGCGGCCAAAAGCCCGCCCAAGAACGCGAATACAACAAAAGCAACGTGAACCAGGACAATCAGATCGGCAAGGAGCGGATAGGGTATTTGCAGCGTGTTCATTGCCTGGAAGAATGAGCTCAACATAGTCCAACAGGTCGAGGCACGGAAGCAGCCACAACGGTAAATCTTGTGCGCGTCTTTACCTGTGGGCGGCGCTTGACCCTTCTTACTTTAGCCCTTAGACTTTCGCCGACGGTCTGTTTTGTGCCACCACGTGGAATGATGGGTCTAAAATGCATCAGGGCCGCAATCGCGGCCTGTCCCCTCTTGTTTTTGACCCTCGATGGGAATACCCAAGAGAAACAGAAACAATCGGTAACGCGGTCGTCTTCATCGCGAAAAGCCGCTCCCGTGGACGCCGAGCTTGCCAGGTTGCGGGCTGAAGTCATCGAGAAGATGAAGGAATCGCGGGCCAGCGCTGAAAAGTTGCTGGCGATTCACGAAGAGGAAAAGACCAAGCTCACGACTGAATACCAGCGCCGGCGGGAGTTTTACAGTCAAGGGCTGATTTCTCGCTCTGAGCTGAACCAGGTGGAGCGAGCTTTGGCGGAGGCGATCGTCCGAGTAGAAGAGGACAAGCGGTGGCTCACGGAATCTGACATCGCGATCACAGAAGCAACCATGCGTGATGAGCTGCTCCGACTGCCCGGTCTGGCCATAGGCGGCTATAGCGAAACTGGGACTTTGCTGCGCTTCAATGGCGGCGCGCCATGGTCTCTGGCAGATGCGCCGAAGATCGAGAAGTTTTTCTTGCAAACCTTCGGACGTGGGTTACCGGTTACGGCTTTTGGTCAAACGGCAACCCATGACCGCCTCAGGTTCGATCATCGAAACGCAATAGACGTAGCGCTCCATCCGGACAGCAATGAGGGACGGTCGCTGCTCTCCTACCTACGGCAGATGGGAATTCCTTTTATCGCCTTTAGGGGCGCAGTACCGGGATCTGCCACCGGGGCCCATATTCACATAGGTAACCCGTCCGTTAAAACGGTTGTCGGTGCAGATCCCCAAAAGGAGTGTTGTAAGCGATAGAGGCGGTCTCTTCGTCACAAGCGGTTGGAGACCCGGCGGCGGAGCATCATCCCATGAGTGAAGTTGTAAATCTGATTAAAGCGTCAACCATCGTCGTTGTTCGGCCTGATCCCAATGGTGGCATCGAAGTTCTCATGACAAGGCGCCGTCCGGAGATGCAGTTCCTGGGGGGCTTTTTGGTTTTTCCGGGTGGCGGAGTGGAAAATGAGGATTGCTCCGAGAAGATGTTGTCTCTTTGCCGCGGCCTAACTCGATCAGACGCCCAGAAAATTCTCGGTGCCGACCTCGCTCCGGAGTTGAGTCTAGGCCATTGGGTTGCAGCGGTTAGAGAACTTTTCGAAGAAACCGGAATCCACTTTTTCATTGATGAAAATGGCATGGCGCCCGATGGCTCGACAGGCCATCTCGCCGAAAGATTAGGCGAGAAGCGCCAGGCTTTATCGAATGGCACGCTTGACTTACCGCGTCTGTTGGAATCCGAGAGGCTCTTTTGCGATTTGGGGCGCTTTACCTATCTCTTCCACCGCATTACACCCGAAAAATATCCGATCCGATTCGACACCCGTTTTTACTTGGCTGCGCTTCCTCCGAATCAGACTGCGCTTTTCTCCTCTGAGGAAGTGTCCGAGAGTCTTTGGCTCACACCCAAAATCGCGTTAGAAGAGTCCGCATCCGGTAAGTTCCCCATGCTGCCGCCTACGATCATTACCCTGCGCACCCTGGCTGAACATGGATCATGGCAAAATCTCTGTGCGGCGTTTCCTTTGCGTTGAAGTATCTTGCTCAGACCAATGGACTTTCTGGCCGCATAGCCTACCTCGCCTTCTGATCTTAGTTAGATCTTCATTTTGTTCGGGATGACGACCCCATCGAATAGCTCTTCGCCTTGACTCTCTCGCTCATAGGGCGGTAAGCTTGGCGCCGTCTAAACCCGATTCATAGCACGCAATCACAAATACATTTGGAGGACTCATGGTGGTCAAGAAAACAACGGGAATTGCACCATCTACCGTTCGGTTCGGCCGCGGCATCAATGCGGTGCGCGCATTGCCGAAGGGCAAAGGGAAACGGCCGGCAGTGATTATTCTTCACGAGCGCTACGGCGTCGATCAGCACACGAAGGATCTCACGGTAAAACTCGCTCAAGCCGGCTTCGTCGGTTTGGCTCCCGATCTTTTTCACCGGTTCAACGGCGACAGGAAGGCTCTGCAAAAGGGGCAAGTAAGAATGGATCTGCGCGACGACGAAGCACTAGAAGACTTGAATGCGGCGGTGGATTACTTGAAAAAATCGGCCAATGTCGATGGCGCGCGCATTGGCATTATCGGCGTTTGCCAAACCGGGCGGCAACCTTTGCTGCTGGCCGCTAATAGGAATGATATCGCCGGAGTTGTGGTGCTTTACGGCGCCGTCGGCGGCAAGGAATGGGATGGCAACAATCTTCGGCCTACCCCCGTTGAGAAACTCGTCGCAAAGGTATCTTGCCCGGTGCTGGGAATCTTCGGCGAGGCGGATCATATTATATCGGTGGACGATGTGGTCCGGTTCCGTGGTTGCTTGGAATGGGCGAAGAAGAGTTATCACGTGCGGCTGTACCGCGACGCGCCGCACGGCTGGCTCAACGACACCATGCCGGGACGCTACCGCAAAGAGCCCGCCAAGGATGCCTGGAGCCTGATGATGTCATTCCTGAAAAAATGCTTCGCCGGCGGTTGGGACCAACAGAGAATTTCTTCTATCTTTGAAAGCGACTACTCGACCCAATATGATTTTACCAAGAACGTTCGGCTCGAATAGCGTTGGAGAGCCCCGCTATGAATGCGAGTAAAATAAAAGTTCAGTTAATCAGCGTGCTGGCTTTGCTCGTTTCCATCTTGTCAGGCGACCCGGCGGTCAGCGCGGAACGAATCGTGATCGGCACGCCGAGTCGCGGTCTTTTTGAATTTCCTGCTGTCGTTGCCATTCGTAAGGGATACTACAAAGACGAGGGGCTCGATGTCGATAAAGTTCAGATGCAGCCAGCGATCGCCGTCAAGGCGCTGATCTCCGGAGATATCGATTATTTGCTGGCGTGGGGGTCGGCGATACGCGCCGCGGTAACCGGCGTGCCGATTAAAGCGGTAGTCGGCATGGCCTCGCGGCCATTGCACGTTTTGATCGCCCGCCAGGAAATCAAAACTCCCAAGGATTTAAAAGGCAAAGTTATCGGCGTCGATTCCGTCGCCGGCACGGTGGATTATCTCTCCCGCGTGGCAGTGCGGCACTTTGGTTTCGAGCCTGAAAAGGATGTCAAAATTATCGTCACCGGTGAAAGCCCCACGCGTCTAGCGGCCCTGCGCGCAGGTTCCATCGACGCCACGCCCATTGACGTAGCCTTCGCGATGAAGGCGGAAGACGAAGGCTTCAGGCGGCTTCTCTATCTTGGCGATATCATCGAGCTTCCACTCTCAGGGATTGCCGTGACGGATAACAAGCTCCAAACGCAGCGGGAACAAGTCAAAAAAGTGGTACGGGCCTCCCTTAGAGGCTCACGCTTTATGAAGCAAAATCGCGCTGAAACGATTCAGATGTTGTCTGATTATCTGCGCATCACTCCGTCTCAGGCAGCCAAAGCGTACGACACCTCCATCAATTCCTTCACCGACGACGGCATCATTTCCGATAAGGGTGTTAACCTCGACGTGCAGCTCACCAAGGAACGGCTCAAGATGACCAAAGAAATTCCGTTGAGTCAGTTGGTGGACTGGAGTTTGGTAAAGGAAATCAAAGGGGGCGGACAATAGCAGGAATGTCAGTGCGAATCGTCAAGCGGAACCTTATGGGCGGCATCCCTCAAACGATCGTCGAAAGTAACAAAAGACATATCCTGAGTTTCTCTTTGACACCACTGCAATGCTGCGGCTAGTTGGAAAGCGTCGGCCGCAGTGAGGGAATGTACTGCCAATAATCGCTCTGTCGTTCCGTGCAGAACCTCATTGGGTTGAATTTCGGTCCACGCTCTGGCAAAGCGTCTGCAACACGTGCCGAGCCTGCCTTTCACCACCTGCATGTAAGCTCCTATCACGGATTTGGCGCATAAAAGCTGATACACATTCGGTTCGCGTTGCCCACCAGACTATAATGGACGGATCCTCGACGAGAACGACCCTGACCCCCGCTGAGCGTGGCTCATTGACACACAGCGGGACGACGGCTGATGTATCCCAAAATTTCACCAGCCCTTTCTCTTTCCGCCAATACCGCCTTAACGGTCAAACCTTTTGGATCTTTCGGTCTTGGTAATTCCCAAAACCCTTTAGGCAAATTCCCAGAACCGAGCTTGACCAATCCCTGCTTCTCCATCTCCGCCAAATGCTGCGAAAGTGTTTGTGAAGTCGTCGCAGGGCAGAGCTTAGCGATAGGACGGCCACGCTCGGTCACTAGAACTTCTTCGCCTGCCTTAACTCGCCTCAAATATTCGCTGAGAGACGCCTTGAGTTTTGAAACGGTTGCAGTTTTCATGACATCGCCCCTTTGTCCTACTTAATGTGACCAGTATGGTCAATTAAGAAAATCCTGTCAATCATCGCTTGCCCAAGTAAGTCCCAAACGCTAAATTGACTGCCAAGCGGAGCAAGCTTGTGTTGAAGTCACAACAGATTCGATTCGACACATGCAGCTTTGCTGCGCAAAGGAGGACGAATGCTTAAAGGTTCATGTCTTTGTGGTGGTATTCGGTACGAAATCGATGCAGGGATCAGCTCGATAAGCAACTGCCATTGCGGCCAGTGCCGAAAGGCATCGGGTGCGTCCTTCGGCACCGGAGCGACGATTCCGGCGGCTTCGTTTCGATTCGTCGCGGGAGCAGAACTGCTGAAAGAGTGGGAATCTTCTCCTGGGAAGCGGCGATGCTTTTGCGGGCGCTGCGGTTCACCGATCCTCAAACGCAATGACGCGCATCCGGAAAATATCCGGCTCCGTTTAGGAACCTTAGATACGGATCCTGGAATTAAACCATCTAAGCATATCTGGGTTGGCTCAAAAGCCCCTTGGGTTGAAATCACGGACGGTTTGCCTCAGTCGGAATAATAAACGGCGTTACGGTATCTTGCCGCTTTCTGCATCCGATACAACTCTTGCAATCAGACCTGGCTGTATTGCACACTGCTTTCAATTTTTACGGAAATCGGTTCCAAATAATGAAGTCATCCCAACCGAGTCTGCGACAGCAGACGAGAGCAGGAGTTCAGGACATATAAGATATCTGGAATTCCAGCCGTGCGCGGGAATGACACCTGACGGATTGTCGATTGCTTTAGTGAGCTTCTAAGCAGACATTAGCCTTGCCGAAAATCACATGTCAAACCAACCGGAAAAAGACTACGAAAAGTTGATTGCGGACCAGCTTCGCGAGGCGGGGATCAAGTTTGCGACGGAGAAAGCGATTGCTGGTCTTGCACCTGATTTTATCGTTTACGCGCCGGACGGGCGGCAGTTTATCGTCGAGGTGAAAAACTGGGATTTCCCGGGGTTGACGACCGAGGCGAGCCGGCAAGCGCAGAATTATCAGGACGCCGTGAAGGCGGACGGTGCATTCATCGTGATTCCAGGCCTCAAGAGAAATCTACCTTCAAAAGGGGTCGTTACCCTCGATGGTCTGGTGCCGGCTCTTCTGGCTGAGCTTGAAACGACGAAGGCGCGTTCAAACCCTCCCACTGCGACGAACGTCGGCAATCTTGTCTTTGCCGCCATGCCGTTTGCGCCGCAATACGAGGACGTGTTTTTCATTGCGATGAGATATGCAGCCGAGCAAGCGGGCGCGGTATGCACGAGAGTCGACCGGCGTGAGTTCCAAGGCAATGTTGTGGACGAGATCCAAAGTCTCATTCGCGAATCAATCGCTGTATTCGTCGATCTTTCCGAAGCTAAGCCCAATGTCCTGTACGAAACAGGCTATGCCCACGCACTGAAAAAGCCGTGCATCCACATCTGCTCAACCTCTCTCGAGAAACTGCCGTTCGACGTATTCCAATGGAAAACTACAAAATACAACCCGGGTCAGATCCACAAGCTCGGCAAAGAGTTGGCCCAACGGCTGAAAGATGCGCTCGCTTAGATTGTGAAACTTCCGCGCTCCTTTTACGAACAGAGTACTCTCGATGTTGCCCGTCAATTATTGGGAAAATATCTGGTGCGACGGCATGCAGATGGTATTACCAGCGGTAGGATCGTTGAGACGGAAGCCTACGTCGGCCCCGAGGATAAGGCTTGCCATGCGTCACGCGGGCGAACCACACGAACGGAAATCATGTTCGGCCCGGCAGGGCATGCTTATGTTTACCTCGTTTACGGTTTCCATCACATGCTCAATATCGTCACGGAGCAAATGGATTTTCCTGCGGCGGTATTAATCCGCGCAGTGGAGCCCGTTAGAGGGATCGCCTTGATGAAGAAACGAAGAGGCATTGAAGAGCCGCGCCAGTTCGCGAGTGGACCGGGCAAGCTCTGTGAGGCTTTTGCCATTGACCGGAGGTTAAACGGCAGCGATCTCTGCGGCAGTGTCCTGTATATACGTGATGATGGTGATTCGACGTCAAACATCGTAGCGAGACCGCGCATCGGCGTCGATTATGCCGGCAAGTGGAAGCATAAACCGTGGCGCTTCTTGATCAGCGGTAATCCCTTTGTCTCCAAACTGTGACGCAGTAATGCCATGAGGGTGACTGAGGAAGACGAGTGTGGGCATGAAAAGCGGTAAACAACGGCGCGCGGAACTCAAGACAAAGCGGAAACACCGAGAAGAGAAACAGCGTTCACTAGCGGCTGGGCCGCGCGCGACCCGACGGCCCCTTGGAATGGCGCCCGTAAACGAAGCTTTGCTTGCCCCCTACAAAAGCTATGGCGCGCCTGACTACGCTATGCGCGGTTACTATCTAGACTTACCCTTCCGCTGCCACGGTTGCGGCAATGAAGAAATTTGGACTGCGTCGCAACAAAAGTGGTGGTATGAAGTGGCGAAGGGCTACGTCTACTCTACGGCGAAGCTCTGCCGTCCGTGCCGCAAGAAGGAACAGGCGCGACGCACAGAGGCGAGGCGCGTTCATCTCGAAGGGATCGCCCGTAAGAAGGATGCGCGTAGAGGAGGTTAGGATGGTGAGCAAATTCATTTTTTTGATGGTGTTGCTTTCTTGCTCTTTGCTCGGTAGTCCGCTCTATTGCGCCGATGGTGATGGACAACGGCGTCAGTTGATAGAAGGCGCCAAGAAGGAAGGCAAGCTGGTTTTCTACACGTCCGTGGAAACTGAGTTTGCGCGATCGTTAACCACCGCATTCGAGTCGAAGTACTCGTTCATCAAGACCGACATTTTTCGTTCCACGCACGACAAAATTCTCAGCCGCATGAATGTGGAGCGGAAGACCGGAACGTACACCGCAGACACCATGAGCGTGGGAGAATTCGAAACCTATCATATGCAGAAGATGGGGTTTATCACGCCATACAAGTCGCCGTTTGCCGCCACCTATCCAGAGGGGTTCAAAGACCCCAATGGGTATTGGACTGACCTTTACGATAACTTAATTGTTATGGCCTATAACACGAAGCGTGTGAAGCGTGACGAGCTGCCGAAGCGATACGAGGACTTGCTCCATTCCCGCTGGAAAGGCCGCATGGTGCTGGACCAGAACGAGGATCGCTGGTTCGCCAATATGCTTTATCTCATGGGCGAGCAAAAGGGCATGGAATTCATGCAAGCGTTAGCGAAGCAAGAAGTTTCGATTCGCAGCGGGCGCGGAATGGTGACGCAACTCCTCGGAGCGGGAGAATATGATTTGCAGATCGCGGCATACTGGTACCGGCCCTATCTCATGAAGAAGCAGGGCGCCCCCGTCGACTGGATCGCCTTCGAGCCCGCCATCGTGGCAACGCACCCGATCAGCGTCGTCAATCGAGCACCCCACCTAAACGCTGCGAAACTTTTTATCGACTTCGCCATATCGGACGAAGGACAAAAGATCTTCATTCAAAGAGGCAGGGAGTCCGCAAAGCCGGGTCTGAAGCCGGAAGGCTACCCCGGCCAGCTCAAAGTTTTTCCGAGTCGGGTGCAACTCGCCGAGAAGCTAGAAGAGTATAGCCGTCGATATCGCGAACTGTTTGTGCGTTAGAACGAACGGAATACTACGCTCGTGGTAGTGGAGGTCCACTCTTGGAGTGACGCTCGGTGAGCTCCAAAGTGTAACCGTCGGGGTCCTGAATGAAAGCCACGTGGTCGTGACTGCCGGGCCGGTTCGGCTGCGGTTCGAGTGTAAATTTCACACCTTCCGCTTTCAGCTTCTCACTGAGCTTGTACAGGTCCGAGACATACAAGGCGACGTGACCGTACCAGGGGCGCATTTCCTTTACGTGCCCAGGGCCGCCCGTTTCTATCAATTCCAACCCCGGATATTCATCCTCAGTGCCGTAGCCGATGTAACCGACACGCTCGTGTTTCTCCGGGTTAGGCCGTATCCGCTGGATGTCCATCCCAAGAAGACGGGTGTAGAAATCGATGCTCCGGTCGAGGTTGCTGACCAGCATCATCGTATGCCGAATCCGGAAAGTTATGTTATCTACGGTTTTTTCGCCGCTCATTTAGTTCCCCTTACAATCATCGATCGCGTCATGGCGCCAAAACTTATCTCAGGTCCTGCCTAAGGGTCAAGAATCAAGAGGCGCTGTCTATAATGAGACCGGCGATTTATGATTTTCTTTTGTTTCGAAGTCTGACCAGCAAGATGGCGGCGATGAGGCAGATCAAGACCACGGGCCAATGTTTATTGGCCCATTTCCAAATTGGCCCAACCTCGGCTGTTAATCGTCTGACAAATTCCGTAAAAAGATCCATAACACCTCCCGCGGGCAAAGGTCTCTCGGGGGATCAGCTACGGTGTAGTCGGAAAAGTTTAGAGCAAGAATCATGCAATGGCCATGGGACCGTATCCTGCTGAAAAAGCGGATTTTACGCCGTTCACATTTCTACAAACGCGGACAAATTTGTTGTCGTCGCTGTTGATGAACTCCAGGTTAGATAGAGGCAAATCCAGCGCTGCCAGATGATTTTGCGCAAGCGCTGATCGAAGGATTTCTTTTCCTGAAGTCGGACGCTTCATTCGAAAGAATCCAAATTCGTTCCTCTGCGACGGAGGAAATTAGGACAGGGCCTGGGCAAAGGCCCGCTTTAAGAAGACGCCAATCAAGTGACGCTTATACTCGGCGCTGCCTTCCAGATCATCCACTGGATCGGCGGCTTGAGCCAGGGCTTCAGCCGCTTCCGGCAGTTGCTTTTCGGCTTGCGCTTTCGAACCAACCAAGAGCGCATTAGCTTTGTCGGATTGGGTTGGGATCGCGCTTACGCTTCCGATGACCGCCCTCGCTGTGGTGATTTTATCTCCGTCAACATCTAATACCAGCGCCAAGCCCAACGTGGGCCGTTCGTGGAGTTGAAATTTGACATAGGCGGCTCGTTGGGATTTTGCAGGTAGTGGAATTTCAACACTCGCCAAGAGCTCGTCAGCGACGAGCGAAGTTTCGTAGGCGCCGGTGATGAGCTTGTCGATCCCTACGGTCTTCGATCCGGCTTTTCCTTGCACGTGCGCTCTGGCGCCGAGAGCAAGTAGCAGAGTCGCCGGATCGGAGTGCGGTTCGGCAAAACACAGGTTGCCCCCCAGAGTGCCGCTCGCGCGCACGCGCACGTTGGCGACGTTGGTTTCCATCTGAGCGAGCACCGGCAAATTTCCCTTAACGACGGGTGACCGCTCGATTGCCCGGTGTGTTACGGTGCTGCCGATCATCAGAGAACCGTCTTTCAACTCGATCTTATTCAGGTCAGAAATCGTCTTCACGTCGATGAGGTGCTCGTAGCGCAGAAGATCATGCTTCATCGCCAAGAGGAGCTCCGTCCCGCCGGCGTAGAGACGTGCCTTGTCGCCCAACTCACCAAGCATTTGAGACGCCTCAGAAACGCTCTTGGGTTGGTGAATTGTGAAACGTCGTAAGGGCATCATAACTGTTAATGCGAGGATAGAGGATCGATGATTGAAGATCGCGATCCTCTATTTTCCATCCTCCATCCTCAATTTTTTTTCTCTTTCAGAGCGCGCCAGATTCGTTCCGGTGTGAGTGGTGCTTGGCGGATACGCACGCCGACGGCTCGGTCCACCGCGTTGGCAATATTAGCCGGCATGGAATTCAACGATGCTTCGCCACCGCCCTTGGCGCCGTAGGGACCGACGCCGTCCTGGTTTTGCACGAGATGAAGCTCCACTTCCTTGGGCAAGTCGGAAAAGCGGGGCAAGCGATAGTCGAGAATCGATCCATTGACGAGCTGCGAACCTTCGTAAACAAGTTCTTCAAAAAGACCGATACCCATGCCCATGGTGGCGGCGCCGATGTCTTGGCCTTCGGCCAGCGCCGGGTTAATCGCGAGGCCCACGTCCCCGACGGTGGCGAGTTTTTCCATGGTGATTTTTCCAGTCTCTTCATCGACGGAGATTTCTACGCCAGTGGCAGCCGCTTCCCAGAAAACCGGCAGCGCGGAAAACTTGCCGGACTTGCGAATATAGGCGCGGCCGATCACTTCGCCATCCGGCAAAGCATAGAACTTGCTGATGACTTCCGACCAGTTCAACTGGGCTTCGCCACAACGCACGCCGCCGCGGACGACCTGGATCTGTTCGACTTTCACTTTAAGCACGTCGGCGGCCATGACGACCATTTGCTGAATCGCTTCGCGGCTCGCTTCGAGAACGGCGGTCCCCATTAACGTGGTCGTGCGGCTCGCGCCGGTGGAGCGGTCGTAAGGCGTGATCGCCGTGTCCGAAGAGACCACGCGGACGTTTTCGAATGGAATTCCAAGCTCCTCGGCGGCGATCTGCGGCAGAACTGTATGGCTCCCCTGACCCAACTCTGTGCTGCCGGTCATGATCGTCACGGAACCGTCGGCATGGACCCGAATGGCGGTTGACGTAAGCGGATAGGCGCCGGCGTCGCTGCCTGAGCAAGCGACGGTGCGGCCGTGGCCCTTCGGCAACGGTTTACCCCAACCGATCGCCTTCGCGGCGGTCTCCAAATCTTCTTTCAACGTGCCGTCGAAGGGACGCATGCCGGGGAAAAATTCTTCGCCCGGCTTCGCTGCGTTCGCTAGGCGAAACTCGTAGGGATCTTTGCCGATCTTGGCGGCGAGCTCATCGATTTGCGATTCGCCGGGCAAGGTTACCTGAGCGCAACCGAAGCCGCGATAAGAACTGGCGGGCACAGTGTTCGTGTAGAACGAGGAATTTTCGATCAGAACATTGGGAATCGTGTAGGGTCCGACGCATCGGTTGGTCGATTTCTCGACCACCAAGGGGCTGTTTTCTGCGTAGGCGCCGGTGTTCATGACGATCTTTGCTTGACGAGCGATGATCTTGCCGTTGATCCACGTGTAGGCATCGTCGCTTCGCGTAGTGAGCATGGCTTCTTCCACGGTGAGCTGGAGCTTCACCGGCCACTTCGCTTTCCAAGAACAGGCCGCAACCAACGGCTCGATCTTAGTATAGGACTTGCTACCGTATCCGCCGCCGACAAAGGGAACAATTAAACGAACTGAGCTGACCGGCAGATTAAAGACGGATTTCAGATCATGGCGGACCATGAACGGGTGCTGCGCCGAAGAGTAAATAGTCACGCCTTGGTCGTTGACTTCGGCGATGGCGACGTAGGGTTCCATAGCGTAGGCATAGGTCATCGGAAAATAGTAGTTGCCCTCTACCACTGCCGCGGCTTCTTTGAATGCCTTGTCGACATTGCCCCACTGGATTTTATGGGTTTGGCAGATGTTTGTGCCCTTGCCGGCGGTCACTTCGCCTTCGAAGCCACGCAGGGCGCCGGCTTCAAACTGGCGCTCATGCAATAGCGGTGCATCCTCCGCCAGCGCTTCCTCCGGCGTAAAGACGGCTTTCAATTCTTCATACTTAACGTCGATGAACTCCAGCGCTTCAAATGCCGTTCGTTCATCCACTGCCACGACAGCGGCCACCGGTTCTCCAGTGTAGCGGACCTTGTTGATGGCGAGGAGCGGGTGATCTTTGACGGCGTGGCCATAGTAGGGATTGAGCCCTTCGAGGTCGTAACCTGTCACAACGCAATAAACACCGGGATGTGATTCGGCCCGCGATTTATCGATGGAAATAATCTTCGCGTGGGCATAGGTGCTGCGAAGCACTTTGGCGTAGGCCATACCGAAAAGTCTGAGGTCGGCGACATATTGGGCTTTGCCGGTGACTTTCACCCGGCCGTCGCGCCGGGGCAGAGAGTGATTGACGACGTGAAAATCAGGTTTCTTTTCGGCGCTCACTTCTTAGTCTCCTTCGACATCACTTCGGCAGCGCGCTGAATCGCAGCGACGATCGGCACGTAGCCGGTGCAGCGGCAAATGTTGCCGTCCATGTGATGGACGATCTCGTCGCGCGTCGGATTCGGGTTTTCATCCAATAAGGCCTTCGCCGACATGATCATGCCGGGCGTGCAATAGCCGCATTGGAAGGCAAATTCATCGATGAAGGCTTGTTGCAGCGGATGGAGCTTGCCGTCGGGTTCCTCCAATCCTTCAATGGTCGTGACACTTTTGCCGCGCGCTTCATAGGCCAAATAGGTACAGGCGCTGACGGGCGCGCCTTCAACCAACACTGTACAAGCGCCGCAAACCTGGACTTCGCAGGAAACTTTAGTGCCGTTGAGATTCAGGGTGTTGCGCAGAACTTCGGCGAGCGTTTCCTCCGGCTCGCAGTCTATTTGCCAGGATTTGCCGTTCAATTGAAACGAAAGATTCATAAAAATAAGAGTTGAAATGATGGAATATTGGAATGTTGGCGTTATTAAACCCAGTATTCCATCATTCCATTACTCCAACATTCCAGTCTCAATTGTAGCGCGGCAGAATATTCTCCGCCCAGAGCTCCATTTGCTGTTGTAAGCTGTCCATCGTGGGATAGATAACCTTGAGCTCAAAGTGCTGCACGCCGTTCTCGATAAATTCATCGACGCGCCGGCGCACATCGTCCACAGAGCCGAAAATGTGGCGGTCGAGAGCGAATTGCATGCTGTCGATGTCACGTTCGTAGCTCTCGCTGCTGGTCTTAAGCGTCGGCATGGCGAGATTGAGACCTTCCTCGCGCGACTTGGCGATTGTCGCGAGCTTTTCGACAGCGATCGTAATCTTCGATGGATCGCGCCCGTTGTCCCGCGCGGTTTGGGCTAGGATATCGCAGCCGACTTTCATTTCCTTCGGAGAAAGCCAGCCCGGTATCCAGCCTTCGCCGTATTTTCCGGCGCGCTTCGCGGCAAGCTTCATCCAGCCGCCGACCCAAACGGGCGGATGGGGCTGCTGGAATGGCTTTGGATAAACTTCGGCGCCTTTGAACTGGATGAAATCACCTTTGTAGGAAGCAAAAGGCTGGGTCCAAATCGCTTTCATCGCTTGGATATATTCATCGGTACGGTCGCCGCGACGTTCATAAGGCACGCCAAAGACGCCGAACTCGTCGGACTCCCGGGTAGCTTTGGAACCGAGGCCGACGCCGATCAGCAAACGACCATTGGCGAGATGATCAAGCGTAGAATACTGTTTCGCGGCGTAAATCGGGTTCCGGCAGGGCATGACCAAACACGCCACGCCTAGAACGATCTTTTTGGTCTCCGCCGCCAGGTACGACAGAATCGTGGTGGCTTCGAAGAAATTGGCATCTTGGGTGTCAGTGAGCGCTTCCGCGGCGCCGGAAGAAATGTGATGGCGGTGCATTTCCGAGCTCCAGACCACATGGTCGTGAACCCAGATCGCATCGAATCCGAATTCTTCAGCTGACTTGGCGGCGTTGACGATATTTTCAATGCTGGAAAGTGGGCCGGAATTCGGCACTCTCACACCAAACGAAATCCTATTCATGGCTTGCTCCTATTTTTTTTCAATGACTTCCACCTTGTGGTACTTGAGATGACGATTGTACCAGTCGACGACGTTAGCCGCGACATCGTCGAAGTAATCGTTGTAGATGCCGTAGTGGGTGGTTTTCTTGTACAGCACCAGCTTTTTCGGTTCTAGGGCTTTCTCGTATAAATCAAACGACTGTTGCTCCGGTGTCACGGCATCGCCTTCGACAGCGATGAAAAGCACGCCGCGGGGCGAAATCTTGTGGACCACATCGATGGGGCTGTACTCCAAAATCGCTTCGGCGCAGGCCAGCGGCATGGCGTCCGGGATTTTGTCCGCGACGTCTTTCTTAATCGTCGTTGTCTGGCGCTCCGGGGTTTGCACCATGATACCTCCCTCGCGCGCGCTGACCATTGCACCTGAACCGGTAAGAGCCCGTTTTTTGCGGTCTTCATCGATGCTCTTCAGGTAATCAACCCATTCATACTCGCGTCGCATGGAGTGAAGCCAATCTCTCCCGCTGCTGACACCGAGATAGCTAACGCAGCACTTAACCCGTGAATCAATCGCAGCCACGTAGACGGCATTGCCACCGCCGGTGCCGCCGGAGCCGTAAGTGGCGATCCGGTCGGGATCGATTTCCGGACGCGTCTGCATGCATGTGATGGCACTGCGGATGTCTTCAGCCTGCCACTTCGGCATGACCCACCCTCGCTCGTTGCCTTCGCTGTCGCCCCAGCCGCGGTAGTCGAAACAAAGACAGGCATAACCAGCCGCGCAGAGCTTCTCGAACATCATGATGTAATGTTTGGCGTCTTTCAGTCCGAGAAACCCAGGCCCCTGAACGATTCCGGGATAAGGTTTGCCTTGGTCGGAATCCGGTAGGTAGAGCACGCCAGCAAGCTTAATGCCTTCGCTGTAAAAATTCACTTTCTCCGTTCGC